>Ga0265797_10006333_pt1 | contig 16789 bp, 18 predicted proteins | sample P2T30metagenome_FD_192433 | JGI IMG/M metagenome (GOLD analysis project Ga0265797, IMG submission 192433) | Plant litter microbial communities from East Loma Ridge, Irvine, California - P2 T30 | ecosystem: Environmental > Terrestrial > Plant litter > Unclassified | place: USA: California...
GCGAGCGCGGCGACGCCCACGACTGGGGCTATGGCTGCGGCGTGTGCCCGGCCTGCGCGCTGCGCGCACGCGGCTACGCCCAGTACGCCCGGGAACGCGGCGCGGCCGAATCGGCCTGAGGCCCGGAAGCGGCGATGCGCCTCGCCCTGCTGACCGACCTGCACGCCAACCGCGAGGCGCTCAAAGCCTGCCTGGCGCATGCCGCCGGGCAGGGTGTCGACCAGTATGCCTTTACGGGCGACTTCGTCGGCTACGGCGCCGACCCGTCCTGGGTGGTCGGCACCGTGATGGACTACGTGGCGCGCGGTGCGATCGCGGTGCAGGGCAACCACGACCTGGCCGTAACGCGGGCCCTACGCCGGGAGCCCGGACGCCCGCAGATGCACGCGGAGGCGCGCGAGGTGATCGAATGGACCCGCGGCCAGCTCGACCCCGGACAACTCGCCTTCCTGGCCGCGCTGCCGCTCACCCAGCAGCATGGCCACGCCTTCTTCGTGCATGCCAGCGCCCACGATCCGGCGCGCTGGCACTACGTCACCGACGTCGATGAAGCCGAGCGTTCGCTGCGCGCCAGCGGCAGCCGGATCGTCTTTTCCGGCCATGTGCACGCCCCGGCCCTGTACCGCCGCGCCGACGATGGGCGCATGGGCCGCCATGTGCCGTCCGCCGGCCAGCGCATCGCCCTGCAGCCGCAGCACCGCTACCTCGTGCTGCCCGGCGCGGTGGGGCAGCCGCGCGACCAGAACAACGCGGCCTGCTATGCGGTGTTCGACGACGACGCGCGCGAGATCGCGTTCTTCCGCGTGCCCTACGACCATGGCGCGGCGGCGCGCAAGGTCATCGCCGCGGGGCTGCCAATCGTGTTTGCGATGCGGCTGGTCGAGGGGTTATAAATCAGGCGCGTACCACCTGGTGCCGGCGCGAGCGGCCCATCAGGTACCCGATCAGGAGCACCGGCAGCAGGAAGGGCAGCAGGAAGGGCGCCACCGTCAGCGCCACCGCCAGCGCGGCCACGGCCAGCGCCGCGATCACCACGATGCCGACGCCGGCGAACACCACGGCCAGGATCGCGCCCACCAGCAGCGCGATCGCGCCGCCCAGCAGCAGGCCGCCGCCCGCGAACACCATCCCCAGCAGGGCCTCCAGCGGGCCGTCGATCTCGTCGCCGTCGATCCAGAATCCCATGTCGGCCCCGTGGTGCGAGGCGCTCCAGGCCACGACGGCAAACAGGAACAGGAGAAAGAATGCGGCACTTTGTTTCATGATGGTCCTCGCTAATCAATGGTATTGGCCTCGTGGGCATGGCTTCAATGTACGCATCCCGCCTGGACGCCTCCAGTGCCTTGCGACAGGCTGCGTTTTCGCAGGGCCCAGTGGGAAAAAGGGCAGCGCGAATGGAATGAAATCAAAACGAACCCGGCCGCAATCAAGCCTTGCAATGCGAATCGCGGCGTCTATACTGACAGCCTGCTCTGTCGCAGGAGGACCCTATGCAGACCATTCATGACCTTACGTATGAAACGGCGTGGGTTGATGCGGCCGGACACAAGAATCCGCCCTCGGCGCCGCCGGCCATTCCGCCCATTATCATCAACCCGTTCAACCGGATCATCCCGAACCCGGCGATCGATCCGCGCCATACGCCGCCCGGACCGCCCATCGTCCCGCCGCGCGGGCCTGCCATGCGCATGCATTGCGGTAACTGAAGCGTCAATCGTGTTTGTGCTTGTTTCGCGGGCTGGAATTTCCTATGATCTGTTTCTTAGGAATTGTCCTACCGAGATTTAGAGAGCGATGCATGAACGACGAAGTATCCGAACGCGACGATGACGCGCCGGTTCAGGAGGCGCGCCTGTGGCAGGGCAACGGCTGGACCGCTCGCGTCATCAAGAACGACGACGACGACGGCTGGGCCGTGGCCATGTACAAGGACGGCGAATCCGAACCGGCCCTGGTCGGTCCCTGGACCATGGGGCGCGACAAGAAGAACCCGAAACCGCTGGACATCAACGCCTTTCACACGCTGGTCAAGACCGCGTCCGAGGTGATCCGGCGCCATGAGCAGCAATTGCACGCGCAGTTGCACAAGAGCACAGTCGTGTCCACCGAGCAGGGCGAGCTGAAGGTGACCCTCGACATCGTCCCGGACGAGGACAACCCCTACGCCGTGCTCACCGCCATCGACGAGATGGGCGAGCAGGTGGCGCAGGTGCGCGTGGAGCCGACTTTCAAGTTGTCGCCGTCCACGGCCCTGGCCTGGGTCGAGAAGGATTTCCGCGCGCCACGCTGACCTGATAATATTTCCCTGACGCATCTCTTATTACCAAAGTCATGCCAAAGGGGGATTGATGGAAAGCCGGATGGAAAGTCGCCTCGCGCGCCTGGAAGCGGTGCAGTCGATGCTGCTCGAGATCGGACACTTGTCCGCAAGCTGCACCGACATCACCGGGTTCATCGGCGCCGTGCACCGCGCGCTGGGCCGCATCATGTATGCGGACAATTTTTATGTGGCACTGGCCGAGCGCGAGGATGGCACGGTCCGCTTCGTCTATTTCGTCGACACCGTCGACCAGGGCCCCAGCCCCGACGAGCGCGTGGCCCTGGCCTCGCCCGAGCAATCGCCGACCGCCTGGGTGATGCTGAATAAGCAGGCGATGAGCATGACGGGCGAGCAGATGCGCGCGCGCATCGAGGAAAGTAACAGCGGCCGCAACTGGGGCCGCGGCAGCATCGCCGAGCACTGGATGGGCTGCCCGCTGCTCGACCAGCAGCACGAGGTGCTGGGCGCCATCGTGATCCAGAGCCACCTGCCGCAGCACACCTACAGCGAGGAAGACCAGGCGCTGTTCGCGCAGATCGCCCACCACGTCTCGAACGCCCTGCAGGGCCTGCAGAGCATGGACCGCCTGGAGCGCGCCGTGCAGGAGCGCACGCGCGCACTGGCGCGCGAGGTGGCCGAGCGCCGCCGCGCCGAGCAGATCCAGCACGCGCTGTACCAGATCGCCGACCTGTCCGCCGCCGCGCTGGAACCCGAGGCGCTGGCCGCCAGCCTGCACCGCATCATCGGCGAGCTGATGGTGGCGAAGAACTTCCTGATCGCGCTGAACCACCCCGACAAGGGCGAACTCAGCGTGCCCTATTATGCGGACGAGCGCGACAGCTACACGCCAAACCAGCGTTTTCCGCTGGGCGCCGGCATGGTGTCGCACGTGCTGCAGTCGCGCCAGGCACAGCTGCACGACGCCGGCAGCATCGCGCGCCTGCAGGCCGCCGGCAGGATCAAGGCGCCGCTCGGCAACACTGACGTCACCAGCTGGATCGGGGCGCCGATGCTGGTCAACGACCAGGTCTATGGCGTGCTGGTGGTGCAGAGCTACGACCCGACCATCGTCTACACCAAGAGCGAACTCGACCTGCTGGCCTTCATCTCGAGCCACGTGGCGGTGGCGATCGCGCGCATGCAGGCCGACCGTGCGATCCGCAAGGCCAAGGACAGCCTGGAACAGCAGAACGCGGCGCTGGCCCAGGCCCTGGACCAGCTGAAGGAAGCGCAGTCGGAACTGGTGCGCCAGGAAAAGCTGGCCTCGCTGGGCCAGATGGTGGCCGGCGTGGCGCACGAGATCAACACCCCGCTGGGCATCTGCGTGACCGCCACCAGCCACCTGGTGCAGGAACTCAAGCTCACGCGCGAGGAACTCGCGGCCGGCCAGATGACGCAAGAGAGCCTGGAGGGCTTCTTCGACGTGGTCGACCAGTCGCTGCGCATCATGACCACCAACACCCAGCGCGCGGCCAGCCTGGTGCGCAGCTTCAAGCAGGTGGCGGTGGACCAGTCCTCGGACGACATCCGCAGCTTCAACCTGGCCGGCTATGTGAACGAGGTGCTGCTGTCGCTGCAGCCGAAACTCAAGGGGCGGCCGGTGAAGGTGGAGGTGAGCTGTCCGCCCGACCTGGTGCTGGACAGCTTCCCGGGCGCGGTGTCGCAGGTCCTGACCAACATGGTGGTGAACTCGCTGGTGCACGGCTTCGAGCGCGACCAACCGGGCCGCATCCGCATCCACGCCGCGCTGGAGGGCGACACCGTCGCCTTCGAATACGGCGACGACGGCGCCGGCATGGACGCGGACACGCTGGCCAAGCTGTTCGACCCCTTCTTCACCACCCGGCGCGGCAGCGGCGGCAGCGGCCTGGGCGGGCACATCCTGTACAACCTGGTGACCGGGGCGTTGAAAGGCACGCTGCGCGTCGAGAGCAGCCCGGGGCAGGGCTTGCAGTATTACCTGCGCTTCCCGCAAAAGCTCAGCAAGGCGCCGCTCCCGGTTGCGCCTTGACGCATAACTCCTTGAACCCGGTCGCCGGATCGTCCTCGCGGCTGAAGCGGTAACCGGGCAGCAGCGCCACCAGCACCTCCGCGGTGGTGCGCACCACGCAGCCGGGCCCCATGTGGCCGCCGCTGACGCGGCCTTCCGCGTCGGCCACCGAGATGTGCAAATGCGGCCCGTCCGGCGCCAGCGACCCGCCCAGCGTCAGGATCTCGAGATCGCCGCGCAGTTCGGCCAGGTCCGGCCGGCCGGCGCAGCGGATCATCGCCACGCTCAGGCTGCCGATCCCCTGTATGACAAAAGCGGCATCCACGCCATGCCGTGCCGGTACGGCGGCCAGTGCGGCGCGCAGGTCGGCGCCGGCGGGAATGCGCAAGGGCAGGGCATCCATCATGATCTCCAGGGTGATCGATCGCTTTCGTTCACAACCGAAAGTTTCAATACATCAACAATGCAAATATTGTAAAAGGTAAATAATATTTTCTGCGGAATTAAGACATTTGTGCGTATTTGATATTTCCGTAGGTATATTTCCCGCTTAAAATATTGCTGTCCTGAAAGGCACTTACAATAAATACGGAATATACGGAAAAATGTTACGAAACATCGCAATCAGCGCCGGGCTGATCCTCCTCCTCCCGGCATGTTCCCTCACCACGCCCGTAACCGGAAGTCATTATGTCAGCGACGACGGCGCGCTCAAGATTCGCGGCGAACTGGTCGACAGCAGCGACGTGAGGATCTTCGTCAACGATGCCAAGGTCATCGAAGACCGCGTCTCGCTGCTGAGCGGCGCCGGCGACTTCGCGGGCAGCTTCCAGGGCAAGCCGGTGCGCGCGAATTGCGCCACGCCGGCCGGCCGCCAGCTGGGCGCCACCACCTGCACCGTCGCCGTTGCCGGCAAGCGGGTCACGCTCACGCTGTAAGGCCTAGCGCGTGCGCGCGAGCCCGGCCAGCAGTTCGACCAGCTGGCCGATCTCGTAGGGCTTGGCCAGCACCTGCACGCCCGGCACCACGGCGCGCTGGTCGGTGTAGCCGGTGGCCAGCACCACCGGCAGGCCGGGGCGGCGCTCGCGCAGCAGGGCGGCCAGGTCGATGCCGCTCACCTGGCCCGGCATGACGATGTCGGAGAAGACGACGTCGGCGTCCAGTCCATTCTCGATCATCGCCAGCGCGCGGTCGCCGCTGGGCGCCACCACGACGTCGAAGCCGGCGTCTTCCAGGGCGCTGACCACCGCCTCGCGCACCAGCGGGTCGTCCTCGACGAACAGGATACGGCCGCTGGCCTGCGCCATGGCGCCGTCCTGGTCGAGCGCGCGCGGGGGCAGGGACAGCGGCTGCGACGAGCGCGGCAGGTACAGATCGATCGTGGTGCCGGTGCCCACCTCGCTGCCCAGGACCAGGAAGCCCTGCGACTGGGTGGCGAAGGCATAGGCTTGGGGCAGCCCGAGGCCGGAGCCCAGGCCCGGCGCCTTGGTGGTGAAGAAGGGATCGAGGGCACGCGCCAGCACCTCGGGCGGCATGCCGCAGCCGGTATCGGCCACCTTCACCCGCACGTAGTCGCCGCCGGCGCGCTCCGGCGTCGCTTCCACGCTCGCGTTGCGCACCTCGAGCCTGAGCGTGCCGCCGTCCGGCATGGCGTCGCGCGCGTTGATGGCCAGGTTCAGCAGGGCCAGGTCGAACTGCAGCGGGTCGATGGTCACCGGCCAGGCGCCGTCCGCGCAATCCGTCTCGACGGCGATCCCCTGGCGCAGCACGCCGCGGATCAGCTGCATCGCGTTGCGCACCTGTTCGCCCGGATCGACGGTCACGAGCTTGGCATCCTGCACGCGGCCAAAGGCGCCGAGCCGGGTGGTCAAGGCGCTGGCGCGCGCCACCGTGCGCTTGCAGGTGTCGATCAGCGACTGCACCTTGGGCTGCTTCGCCGTCAGCGCGGCCAGCTGCAGGGCGGTGGTCAGGGTCTGCAGCAGGTTGTTGAATTCGTGGGCGATGCCGCCGGTGAGGCGGCCCAGCGCTTCCAGCTTCTGGCCGCGCATCAGCGCCTGCTGCGCCTGTTTGCTGGCGGCCACCGCTTCGGCCACGCGCTGCTCCAGTTCATCGCGCGCACGCCGGATCTCGACGCTGGCCTCGGCCATGCGGCGCGCCACGGCGTCGAGCTCGATCACGCCCTGGGGCTCGTACACGACCAGCCGGCCCTGCCCCAGGTCCTCGGCGCTGCGCGCCAGCGCATCGATGGGCGCCAGCGCACGGCGCCCGAAGCGGTGTGCGGCCAGGGTGGCCAATACCAGTATCAGCGCCATGATCCCGGCCAGGAAGGCGGCGGCGTGCAGCGGGACCCGGCGCAGCTCGGCCTGCGGAATGCTGACCAGGACTTTCCAGTCGGTCTCGGGAACGGTGCTGAAGAAAGCCTGCACCGGCACGCCGACCAGGTTCTTGTTCGAGAACACGCCTTCGCGATGGGCCGCGAACTGGCTGAGCGCCATCTTGCTGACCGAGCGGCCACGGAATTGTTCGGGCTCGTGGGAGCGCGCCACCAGCTTGCCGTTGCGGTCGATGATCGCGGCCTGCCATTCGGCCGGGAAGCGCTGGATGTCGATGAGCCGCTGCAGGGCGCTGGCGTTCACGCCCATGCTCAGGAAATAACGCAGTTCGCCATCGACGCGGACCGGCACCTGGATCACGAAGTCATGGCGTTTTCCGACCGGGGCCACGAACAGGTCCGAGACCAGGGTCCGGTTCGGACCGTATTTTTCCATCAGCGCCCCGAGGTTCGACACGCGCTTGAGGGGGAGCGGGCTGCCCTGCGGCAGCCGCGTGTTGAGCAGCTGGCGGCCGTCGATGGCGTGCAGGATGATGGTGGTTTCCGCGGTCGGCGCCAGCGCCTTGGCATGGCGGTAGAAGGTATCGAAATCGCTCCTGGCCAGGGCCGGCGAATTGGCGAGCGTGGTCAGCACGCCTTCCTTGGTCTGGAGTTCGTTGTCGACCAGCAGGGCAAAAGCGCGCACCGCCTCGGTGACACTGTTTTCCTGGGCGCGGCGCTCTTCCAGGTAAACATAGCCAACCGCCAGCGCAGCCGCGACGAAGGCGGGCAGCAGGATGGCGAGGATGAGGATCAGGAGTCGGGTTCGAATGCGCATCGTGTAAGTCGGCGGTCGCCCGGCGGGGCGGCGGAATGCCGAGATACTACCCGACAACGTGAAGCTTGTCCCGGCAGGCCTGCTCAGTCGGGCCAGAGGCGGTTGACCTCTTCCGCCTTGTCGATATTCTGGATCAGGAGTTCCACGTAGCGCGGATCGAGGTGCTTGCCGGCCACCTCGCGCAGGTAGTCGCGCACCTGGTCGATCGGCCAGGCTTCCTTGTAGCAGCGCGCGTGGGTGAGGGCGTCGAACACGTCGGCCACGGCCACGATGCGCGCATACGGGTGGATCTGCTCGCCCTTCAAGCCTTGCGGGTAGCCGCTGCCGTCCCATTTCTCGTGGTGCTGGTGGGCGATCACGGCCGCCGCCTTCAGGATCGGGCGCTGCGAGCCGTCCAGGATCTGCAGGCCGACGGTCGGGTGCTGCTTCATGATTTCCCATTCGTCGGGCGTGAGGCGGCCCGGTTTCAGCAGCACCGCGTCGGGCGTGGCGATCTTGCCGACGTCGTGCATCGGCGCGGCGTGCATCAGCACCGCGGTCTCGTCGTCCGGCATGCCCGAGGCCTGGGCCAGCATGTGGCAGACCTGGGCCATGCGGCGCACGTGGTTGCCGGCTTCGTTCGAGCGCGACTCGACCACGTCGCCCAGGCGCAGGATCAGTTCGGCCTGGGTATCGGTGATTTCCTGGTTCAGCAGGATGTTGTCGAAGGCGATCGCCACGCCCGAACAGAACACGTCGAGCAGCTGGACGTCGATCTCGGAAATTTCTTCCACGCCTTTCAACACCAGTAGCGAGGCCTTGCCGCTGTTGTTCGGGAAGTAGCCGACATAGGTGTCGCCGTGCAGCTTGGAAATGCGGTTGTGGCGCGCCTCGTCGAGCTGGGCCACCAGTTCCGGGCCGATGTCCTCGATGCCGGCTTCGCCGATGCGCGCCAGCACCTCGTACTGGCTCTCGCCGGTGATCACGCTGGCGCCGGTCACACGCAACAGCATGCTCTGCTCGAGGCGCAGCAGGGCCACCACCTGCTGCAGCAGGCCGCTGGCGAAATCCTTCAGGCTGCGCTGGCGGAACAGGTGGCCGGACGCCGCGATCACGCGCTCCAGGCCTTCGCGGTAATTCTGCTGCACGCGGCGCGCATCCTCGACCTTCATGATGTCGCGGTAGGCGCGCAGCGCGGCGAAGGTGGTGGTGAACAGCTTGGTACGGTCGAGCTCGGTCTTTTCCTTGTAGTCGTTGATGTCGTAGTCGACGATCACGCGCTCCTCGGGCGCCTGGCCGGGCTGGCCGGTGCGCAGCACGATGCGGGTGAACTGGTTGCCCAGTTCCTGGCGCATCCAGCGCGCCACTTCCAGGCCGCTGTCCTCGCGCTCCATCACCACGTCCAGGAACACCAGCGCGATGTCCTTCTCGCGCGCCAGCACTTCGCGGGCTTCGGCACCGCTGTAGGCATGCACGAAAGCCAGGGCGCGGCCGTCGAGGCGGAAGCGCGACAGGGTCAGCTTGGTGATGTCATGGATATCGGGTTCGTCGTCGACGAGCAAGACTTTCCACGGAGCGAGTTTTGGGGCGGCTGAAGACAGGAATGACATAAGACGATCCAATATCGTGAATGTGTCAAGCGAGGGAAAGAAGATTGCGACAAATCAATGTCACTGTGAACCGATTGTAGTACGAGCAGCATCCATTAACAACAGGAAATATTACAACTGGTAATCAAATAGTGTAATGCCGCAACAGCGGTGGCGGGAGCAGGTGACTCAGCCGTAGCGCTTCTGGCAGCGTTCGCACCAGAAACTGCGCCGGTTGCTCTTGCCAAGGTTGGCCTTGTGGAAGGGGATATTGCAACGTGGGCAGATCTTCTGGGCATGCGCGAGCCAGTGCTGCTTGAGGGTGAATTCCTTTTTCCAGGCGAGGAAGTCGAAGCTGTACTGGCGCGCTTCCTGGACCAGCGCGCGCAGCTTGGCGGGCGGCAGGGCACCCACGGTCGAACGCGGGTCGACCCGGATGCGGAACAGCACCTCGTTCTTGATGATGTTGCCCACGCCCGAGAAGATGTCCTGGTCGAGCAGGGCGTCGCAGGCCAGCATGTCCGGGTTGGCGCGCAGCTTCTTGCGCGCCTTGGCCGGGTCCCATTCTTCCGACATGACGTCGGCGGCCCAGTCGTACATGGCGTCGATGTCGCAGTCGATTTCCTTCACGGAGCAGGCGTAGAAATTGAGTTCGCTGCCGTCCGCGAAGCCCAGCGACAGCCGCGGCGGCTTGTCGCGCCCTTCGTTGATGCGGTAGGTGCCGAACAACAGGAAATGGATGCGCACCACCATGGTCGGCATCTGGATCAGGAAGTGCTTGCCCCAGGTGCGCAGCGCCACGATGGGCTGGTGCAGCAGGCGGGCAGTGTCGATGGCCCAGGTGTTGCCTTCGGCGCGCACGATCTCCTTGCCCACGAACTGGGCCGTCTGTTCCTTCAATATATACAGCGATGGACCTTCCGGCACGGCGCGCTCCTTCGAACCCCTGTCGAGTCCGATTCTGCCCGCGATGGCGCCACGGCCCTGTGCGCGCACTAACATTCCGATACAAACTGGTGATCTCCTGTAGACGGACGGGGCTGTAAAAAGCGGCGTATATTCACCATCTGGGGAACGTGAACAGGAAAGGACGACAAATGACTTCGTTGATGACACGATTGGCCCTGACGGGCCTGCTGGCGATGAGTGCCGGCCTTGCTTCGGCCGCAGTGAACGTAACTTACGTCAAGCCCGAGACCTTCTATGACCTGCCGTTCGCGCCATGGGAGCGCGAGCAGATGCTGGAGCAGCTGACCGATTACTTCCAGTCCCTGGGCAAGAACCTGCCGCAAGGCCAGGACCTGCGCATCGAAGTGACCGACTTCGACCCCGCCGGGCGCATCATCCCGAACGCCAGCGCCGGCCGCGACCTGCGCGTGCTGACCGGCCGCGCCGACTGGCCGCGCATGGAATTGAATTACGCGATCGAACAGAACGGCCAGGTGATCAAGAGCGGCGCGGCCAAGCTGTCGGACATGAATTACCAGCAGAGTTCGCTGCACTTCAACGAGAGCGAGCCGCTGCACTACGAGAAGAAGATGATCGACGCCTGGTTCGACAAGACGATTGCGCCCTTGCCGAACAGGCGCCGATAAAAAGCTATCGCAATGATAGAAATCATTTAAGGGTTTAATTCCTCATCTGTTAGCAAACTAACAGTGGCTCTGCCACACGTCCTTTATGGTGGTTGTTGGATATGCAAGCCCAACAAACCATGATCGAGGACAAAATGACCACAATTAATAATCGCCCCTCTACCGACGGCGCCGGCTCGGTGCTGAGCACCGCCGCCGGGCCTTCCGATCCGACGCCGCCATCGCGCCTCGGCCCGCCCAATCCAATCGCCGATCGTCTCCTCGAAAAGGTCGCCAACGAAAAGCAGTTGGCGGCCGACATGCCGTTCAACCCGAACAAGCCGGCCGAGTACGGCGATGCCGCGCGCACGCCGCCCGAAGGCGACCATCGCCAGCCGGCCAGCCCGGCCACGACCGGCAGCACCGCCACCGAAATCGCCAGCTCCGCCAAAGTGGGCAGCGGCCAGCCGCCGGTCGGTGAAAACCCGACCGTGGCGCCGCTGGACCGCGTGCGCGTCGACCCGTCCAACCGCCACCTGACCACGAACCAGGGTGTGCCGGTGGCCGACAACCAGCATTCGCTGAAGATCGGCCTGCGCGGCCCGACCGCGATGGAAGATTTCATCCTGCGCGAAAAGATCATGCACTTCGACCACGAGCGCATTCCCGAGCGCGTAGTGCATGCGCGCGGCTCGGCCGCGCACGGCTTCTTCGAGGCCTATGACGATTTCAGCGACCTGACCCGGGCGGCGCCGTTCGCCGCCAAGGGCAAGCGCACGCCGGTGTTCGTGCGCTTCTCGACCGTCGCCGGCGAACGCGGCTCGACCGATACCGCGCGCGACGTGCGCGGCTTCGCGGTCAAGTTCTATACCGACGAAGGCAACTGGGACCTGGTCGGCAACAACATCCCGGTGTTCTTCATCCAGGACGCGATGAAGTTCCCGGACCTGGTCCACGCCGCCAAGCCGGAACCCCACCACGCGATGCCCCAGGCGCAAACCGCGCACGACACCTTCTGGGACTTTGCCGGCCTGTCCCCGGAAATCGCGCACATGCTCATGTGGATCATGTCGGACCGCGCCATCCCGCGCAGCTACCGCACCATGCAGGGCTTCGGCGTGCACACCTTCCGCATGATCAATGCCCAGGGCGAGTCGCGCTACGTGAAATTCCACTGGACCCCGCTGCAGGGCACGCACTCGCTGGTGTGGGACGAGGCGGTGCGCATCTCGGGCGCCGATCCGGACTTCCACCGCCGCGACCTGTGGGAAGCCATCGAATCCGGCAACTTCCCGGAATGGGAACTGGGCCTGCAGATCTTTACCGAAGAGCAGGCGGCGTCCTTCCCCTTCGACATCCTGGATGCGACCAAGATCGTGCCGGAAGAACTGGTGCCGCTGACCCCGGTCGGCCGCCTGGTGCTGAACCGCAATCCGGACAACTTCTTCGCCGAGACCGAGCAAGTCGCGTTCTGCACCGCCCACGTGGTGCCGGGCATCGACTTCACCAACGACCCGCTGCTGCAGGGCCGTAATTTCTCCTACCTGGATACGCAGCTGACCCGCCTGGGTGGCCCGAACTTCCACGAGATCCCGATCAATTCGCCGGTCGTCCAGATCCAGAACAACCAGCGCGACGGCTTCCACCGCCAGGCCATCAACCGCGGGCGTGTGAACTACGAGCCGAACTCGCTGGGCGGCGGTTGCCCGTTCCAGGCCGGCAAGATGGGCTTCACCAGCTTCCCTGAGCAATTCGCCAGCGTCGACAAGGTGCGCGGCAATCCCGAACTGTTCGCCGAGCACTACGGCCAGGCGCGCCTGTTCTACCAGAGCCAGACCCCGGTCGAGCAGGCCCACATCGCGAATGCCTTCCGCTTCGAGCTGACCCGGGTCCAGACCCCGGCCGTGCGCGCGCGCATCCTGGCCCTGCTGGCGAATATCGACGCCGGCCTGGTGGCCAAGGTTGCCGAGGGCCTGGGCATGGAGGTGCCGGCACCGCTGCCACGCGCCAGCGACGCCCCGGTCCCCGAGTATGCGCCGTCGCCGGCACTGTCGCTGCTGAGCCGTCCTGGCCAGACCGGCATCGCCACCCGCCGTGTGGCGATCCTGGTGGCGCCGGGCGTGGACGGCGCGTCGGTGCGCGCCATCTACGCGCAACTGCTGGATGCCGGCGCCGTGCCGCGCCTGGTCGGCAACATGCTGGGCAAGGTGCAGGCGAATGGCGACGCGCCGCTGGACGTGGAGATTTCGCTGGAAGCCGGCCCGTCGGTGATCTACGACGCGATGATCGTGCCGGACGGCGCCCAGGCCGTCGAGGCGCTGGCCCGCAATGCCCATGCGATCGACTTCGTGCGCGAACAATACCGCCATTGCAAGCCGATCCTGGCGCTGGGCGCCGGTGCCGGCCTGCTGGCGCGCGCCATGGTGCCGACCTCGCTGCCGGACGGCTCGGCCGACCCGGGCATGCTGGTCGACGCGCCGCTCGGCGCCTTCATCGAGGCGCTCGCCAGCCACCGCGCCTACGTGCGCGAAACCGACCCGCCGCTGGTGTAAGGCGGCCGCTGGTCAGGGCGCTGTCGGCGCCCTGGCCGGCGTTTCCTTGACCGTGTAGTCGGACGGCACGCTGAACAGCGCTGCCGCCGGCTCCTCTCGCTTCAGGTTTTCCAGGCGGAAGACGGCGTCGCCGCTGCGCGGGTCGCTGTGTTTCGTGTACACCGTCAGTTTCAGCTCCGGCGCGGTCCAGGTCTCGTCGGACACCACGATCGGGTTGCGGTTGCCGATCTCGCCGGCCGGGATCTCGTAGCTGCGCAGCTTGCCCTCCGCTTTCACACCATTGAAGTCGCGCGTGCCCAGGTCCCTGGTCGTGGCCTTGGCCGCCCACTTGGCGTCGCCGAAGGCGCTGGCCAGCGGGCCGAAGCGGCCCGGCATGTCGCGCAGGACGGCGCCGTTCTCGTCCAGGGCCGTCGCCAGCCGGATGCGCACGTTTTCCTGCACGTTCCGGCGCGCTTCGCCGTCCGCGCGCTGGACCCGCTTGACGATGATTTCCTCGCTGCCGTCGGCGCTCTTGCGGCGCTCGATGTGCGGCAGCTTGCCTTCGCGCGATGCGAAGCCGTGATGGCCCCCTTTCGGCAGCTTGATCGCAATGCGCTGTTCTGGCTTGAGCACCCAGGTGGCGCCGGCGACCGGATCGCTGATGGTCACGGTGCGGAGCTCGCCCTTGTCGTCGCGGATTTCCTGGCGTGTGCGGCCGGCGCTGTCGCGGTAATAGGTGGTCGGGGTGCGCTGGTTGCTGATCTGGTTGCCGTCGCCCAGGGTCTGGGTGCGCTCGATCACGGATTGGGCGCTGTAGGGAGCGTTCTTGATGGGGTTCAGTTTCAGGATACTGGTGCCGTCGCGCCCGCTCACCATCGAGTCGAAACGCAGGGTGACGCTGCCGTCTGGGGCACGGGTGATCGGCTGGTCGGCAGCGGCCTCCCCGGCCAGGGCCGGGAGGGCAGTGGTGGACAGTAGCAGTGCGATCATCAATTTGTTCATGGTCATGGCTTCCTCTTCGTAAATGATCAGTTGACGGCACTCAGGCGCAGCGCCAGCGGCTGGCCGTCGCTGGCCACCAGCAGTTCGGCTTTCACGGCATCGCCGGCGTTGTCGGGGGTGAGCGGCAGGCCCAGCGCGGCCAGGCTGCTGCGCGGCACTTCGGTTTCGACCATGCGCGGCGCCGGTTCCTGTTCGATGCGTTCGAGCGAATCGAGGGCGATGAACAGTCCGTCGTCATCGGCGTGCGCGGCCGGGGACATGCTGCCGTCCGCAGGCACGCCGGTCCGCGCAGGCTGCGGGCCCATCAGCACGCTCACCGTCATCGTCACGGCCAGGACGCCGGCCGCGAGGCTGCTGCCCAGTGCCCAGGTTTTCGCCGGCAAGGCCTGGTACCAGCGGCGCTTGCGCGGGAATTGCCGGGCAAAGGCCTGCATGAGTTCTTTCTCGACGCCGCGTGGCGTGTCAAGGGTGTCCATCTCGATGCGGAGGGCATCGAACATCGGGTCTCGGGTTTCCATGTCATTCTTTCTCATGCCTGCACCATGTCCAGCTTGTGCCAGGCGGCCAGCCGTTTGGCCATGGCCGCGCGGCCGCGCGACAGGCGCGAGCGCACGGTGCCGATGTCGACCTGGCAGATGTCGGCGATCTCGGCATAGGACAGGCCGTGCAGTTCGTACAGGATCACGGCGTCGCGGTAGTGCGGCGCCAGCAGGGACAGGGCGCGCCGGACCTGCTCGGCGGTTTCGTTGCCGAGCACGCGGCCCAGCGGGCAGGCCTGCTCGTCGGGGAGTTCGGGTGCGTCCTCGTCATCGTCGGGCGGCAAGGCGACGTGGCGGCGCCGGCCTTCCTCGAGCTTGAGGACCAGGTTGCGCGCCACGCCGAACAGGAAATGCTGCAACTGGCCGCGCAGCGGGTCGAACTGGAAGCGCCCGGTCAGTAAACCCATGAAGGCTTCCTGCACCACGTCGGCGGCGATCTCGGCCGCACCGCAGCGCAGCAGGGCAAAGCGGTACAGCGGACCCTGGTGGCGCCGGTAGAGCGCCGCGAAGGCGTCGGCGGCGCCGCTGCGCATCTGGCGCAGCAGGTCGGCATCGGCGGGGAAGTGGGCGGAAGCGGTCATGGTATGGGTGGTTTTGCCCATATTCCGCCGGGGGAGGGGAAAAGTTCCCGGTTTAATGCATCGGTCGATGCCTCAGTCGATCCAGTTCACCCGATCGAACTTTCCCTTGAAGTCTTCCGGCATGCTGACCACCTGGCTGGTCTTGTAGTTGTAGAAGACGAAGCCCTGCTTGGCCATGGCGACGCTTTTCTGGTCCTTGGGCCGGGTCACGCGGAAGATGATATCGCCGCCGTACTTGTTGAAGTCCATGACGCCGACTTCGAACAACAGCTGGTCGCGCGCGTGCGCCTCGGCGCGGTAGGTGGTGGCGAGGTCGGTGACGATGATGCCAGTACCGTCTCGCTCGGTTTCGGCGACGCCGTACTCGAACAGGAAGCGGGCCCTGGCCTCGGAGATCATGGAGATCATCGAGTCGTTGCCCAGGTGGTTGCCGGCGTTGATGTCGGTGACGCGCACCGTCAGCAGCGTCGAGTAATAGTATTGGTCGTCGGGAAAATTGAGCTGTAGTCGTGCCATGCGTGGATTCTATCCTGTGCGGGTAAGCCGCTTGATTGACAAGATTCGACGGGCATCAAACCGCCCGTCGTTCTTTCAACTCTACATGATTCGGGGTCAAGCCGCCGCGCTGTCGACCCGCTTCGCACCCAACTGCACCGTCTGGGTCCGGATGCGGCCTTCCACGACCTCGTAGATCGCCACCAGTTCGATCGCCCCTTTGCCTTCCGGCAAATTGCGGGTGACCACTTCATGGTCGATCACCAGGTTGCCCATCACCACCCGCTGCACCAGGCGCGCGTGCAGGTCGGGTTCCTCGAAGCGCTGGGCGAAACGCGGGCGCATGGCCTCGTGGCCGCTGGCCAGCAGCTTGCCGCCGAGTTCGTACTGGCGCGCATCCGGCGCATAGGTGGCGAGCAGGGCGTCGACGTCGCGGGCGTTGTAGGCGTCGAGCTGGCGCTGGACGACGGCGGCTGGGGAATCGTGGTCGAACATGATCGTGGTAGTGGCAAGTTGGAAAGCTTTTGATTCTGCCACGAAACTACGATCACCGTTGCGGGTCGGTCGGATAGGGCGGCCGGCGCCGCTGCTTGCGCACGATGCCGTCGCGATCCAGCAGCACCACCACTTCCTCGCTGCGCCCCGCCCCGGCGTTGGCGGAATACAGCCAGGCTTGATAGCCGCTGTCGAACACGACCGATTTGGTCGCGCCAAAGGCGGCCAGCAGCTCGGCGCGCGTGGTGCGTCCCGGCACGACTTGCCGGGTGAAGCGGTCGGCGGCGACCACGGTGCCGGGCTGGGGTGCCTGGGTGGCGCAGCCGGTCAGCAAGGCGCCCACTGATATAAAGAGGATGAAGCGTTTCATGGCCGGGCCTCCGCTGCGGGCGCCGGGTCATCCATGTACTCGAAGCTGACCAGGGTGTCGTCAGGCCAGCTGCGGTCCCAGATCGGCGCGTAATAGGTGCGGTCGAGCAAGACCTGGCAATCGCAGTAGTCGAGCATGTCGCGCGTCTGCTCGCCGCCGGCGTACAGCATGCGGA
>Ga0265797_10006334_pt1 | contig 16789 bp, 14 predicted proteins | sample P2T30metagenome_FD_192433 | JGI IMG/M metagenome (GOLD analysis project Ga0265797, IMG submission 192433) | Plant litter microbial communities from East Loma Ridge, Irvine, California - P2 T30 | ecosystem: Environmental > Terrestrial > Plant litter > Unclassified | place: USA: California...
ATCCTGCGACGTATCGCAGCACGTCGCAGTGCTTCCTGTCCACACCCGAATCATTACCAAGGCTATGTATCTAGGATAAAGTGAGCGCACAACGTAGCTGCCACTCCCATCCGCCGGACTTGCGCACGACGACTCTGATACATGGTTTCATCCGATCCTCATCGCGGCAAATATCATACCATAACATCTTGCCAATACCCGATGCGACGCTTGCTGTGCTCATTCTCCGGTGCATCAACCACGCGTCTGTATCCCCGTTAGCCAGGACCATCACGAGCACAAGACAGCGTGACAAACCCAGTACGAACTCCAGAAAACATACCCTGTCAACTTCCATCATCCCGCCGTCCAGGTTAGCGACCCCGCGTATACTGCCTGCAAGCACGCCGTGATTGGCTGCACGCACCACCGCAATTAATCTATCCATATGAACATTGTCAATCCCGCAAGTATCAACATCTAGTCCGCCGTTACAGAGATCTGTCTATAGCAAAACTTCTACACGTGTTCAGATCAGGATGATTGTCTTATACCGCGTCGCAATGCAATTCCTTTCCGTTGTCTTGTCGTCCATGCCATATTCGCAAAGATGCTCCTCCCATCCTTCCTGACACTATCACTATCCCTCATCGCCTACTCTCCCCTCGCCTCCGCCTCCGCCTCCTCCTCCCTCAGAATCACCTCCTCCAACCACTCCTTCGGCGGCGTAAACTACCCCCAACTCCAATTCTTCACCCCCTCCCACCGCGACGCCACAATCCGCGAAATCATCAAAAGCGGCGCCCGCGTAATCCGGCTCTTCATCCGCCCAGATGCCCAACACCCAGATCCAGAAGGCGAGATAGGCGGCTTCGACAAGTCGCTGCTCGACCAATTCGATGACACGCTAGCAGCCATTCACCATTTGTCGAAAGGCCAGATGAAAGTCATCATCGCACCGCACGACGCACATGCGCTTCGGGGTACAAATGATGTAGCCTGCGACGCCTACTGCCAGAAACTCAACGGCGCGTTCCTCGATTTCTACAGCAACGAGGAATATCGCGACATGTACAAAACACGCCTCAGCGTCTTCTTCACCCACTACCCCTCCAAGAACTTTGACGGCCGCCCCTGGAGCACCTTATCCGAAGTCATTCTCGGCGTCGACCTTCAAAACCAGCCTTTCTCTGGCATCTCACCCATCCCATCCGGCGAATCCTGGCTCTGCGACATCGCCTCCTATCTAAAATACAGCATCGGTCTCGACGCATCCAACATTGCCGTCATCAGCGGCGGCGTATCAGGTGCACAATCCGTTGACGGGAATGAGAATTTTCCGGATAGCGTGTTTGACTGCAAGGCTATTGATGTTATTGGTATCCATGGGTATTTCGATAAGAGGACTGATAGGACGGCGGGGACGGCGTGGGCGGATTTGTTTCTGCCGGGCAATACGTTGATGGGGAGGGCGGAGGGGAGGAAGAAGGGGGAGGGGAAACTGTTGTTGGTGGAGGAGTGGGGGTATGTGCATAGTGAGGTGTTTGGGTTGTTTTATAAGAAGGAGGCGGTTTGGGATGGGGGGAATGTGCTGAATTATAGGGGGATTCCTTGGGTGAGTAGGCCTTCCATTTCTTCTCTTCCCCCCTTCCTTACCGTTTGTGGTACTGAAGACGTGCTATACCGTACTAACAACCCCCCCAGCTATACTCCCACCTAACTCCCCTCTCCGAAGGCAAATCCTCCCGCATAAACCCCCTCCACCCCACCTACACAACCTGGCCCGCCCTCGTCGATATCCTAAAACGCTCTTTCACAACGCGTAGCCCCTTCTCCTGGTCCAAATACCTCCACCCACCCACGACCATCATCGCCCCCTCCGCCGACGAAACCACAGAAGCCTACCTCCGCTCCATGCTCACCGGCTCCCCCGCCACCAAAGAATGGAAGCTGAAACCAGCGGGCCTGTCTAACGTCACGAGTGTGCGGTTGAACCCGTATATCATCGAACAAAGCGACTGCACTTTTGGCTGCGTGGGCCATTTATGTGACGCAGCAGATGATTGTTCACCAAATCTTCTCTGTAAAAACAGCATATGCCAAACCAATCCAGACTCGCAGCCAGGGAAAGTGGGAGACAGATGCAACAGCAAGGCCGTCTGTCAGAGCCATTTACGGTGTGTGGAGGGGGAGTGTGCGGCTTGTGTTGCACGTACAACCATCCAACCGGAAAACAAGAAGAGGAAACGAACGATCCCAGGAGACAGCGGGATGCAGCAAGAGGAGGAGGAATATAGGAGGAGGTATGCGGTCAAACCGAATGATCCAAAAGGAACATGCTACACAGATTCCCTCCCCCACCTCTTCGAAACCATCAGACTCTCCCCCTCTTCCCCTTCTCCACAACCCCCTCCAATATGTCTCCCCCCCTCCCACCACCCCAACCCCTGCACAACACCCACCCACTGTTCCGCCTCACAATACTGTTCCTGGGGCTTATGCACACCCTGCTCCGCAACAGACGCCTGTCTCGGGTCTCCCTGCCGCAGCAACAACGCGTGCAAAACGGGTTTCTGTAACGATTACGGGAGATGTGATTATGTAGCCGCTAGGAAGAAGAAGGCGACGGGGCCGGGGGGCGCAAGGGGAAAAGTACATGGGAGGGTAGCGGGGGTGCCGAGGGGGTTTGAGAGGGGGCCTGCGAGGGTGAGGAGTGAGAGTATGAGGGTTGTGATACCAGAGGAAGAGGAAGGACCGGCTGCTACTGCTACCGCTGCGGCGTGAAGTCATCATCACATTAACTATGTAGCGTGGTATAAGAGCGTACTTGCAAGGCACGGCAAAAGACAGTCCATCTGAATATAGATATCCTCAATCTCGAACAAAATAAATTCCTCAGCTAAATATTTACAAGAAGATTATTTCATACTAGTTAGTGTGTTGGGGTATCGTATCGAATGCCTCCCTCCCTCCCTTCCTCCCTTTCCCAAAACTCCTTTTTGTGTTGGTAATCTGTAGCATGTACAATCATGGGATCACGCCGTCATGACCTCGTAGAACGCATGCGTGGTGTGATTCTACGCTGAGACGGGGTCGTGGCTCCAGGCGGGGCGTTGTTCGAGGAACTACCGTTGCGTCATCAGTCGGGTCTTCGTGCTAGCAGGTGACAAAGCGTATGGCGGTAGCAGGTAACTGTCGGGTCCACTGCAGTGGCAATCCGGCAGATCACCCCATCGAAACCCGATACTTGTCATTCTCCTCAATCAGCTTCTCCAAGAACGCCGCCGCCTCAACAAGAACCTGACTCTTACTCAGCCCGCCACCTCTTACAGCAGGCACAACCTCATTCAAATCCTTGTACCCCTGCTTGATCAAATCCCGCCGCTTCTGCTCCGACAAAATATGATTATTCCGCTTCTGTTCCTCAGTAAGATTCTCGCGATGTGCCTTCTGAGCCGCAGTTGATGCCCGCTTCTTCTTCGTACTATCCTCCACCGTAGACGCTTTCCGAGCCTTGCCATTGCGCGCGGCTTTCTTGGGTGTGTCTTTGCTATATCGCACCTGGCTCTTTTTCCGCTTCTTCGCCGGCCGGTCTTCGTCTTCGTCGTCGGATTCGGCGTCGTCGGATTGCGAGGCGGAGTCTCGTGGCCCGCGAGTGTAGGTGGTAGGGGTACTTGGTCCTTGTATGCCGGCTACGGCTCGGAGGATGTGGTGCGAAGTCTCTTCAATGTCTTGTATTGATGCCCTGGCTGCGCTCTCTGCGTCCGGGTGGCCGTTGGGTATTGAGTAGCCGGATGGGCTGTTGAAGGAGTTGTCGGTGCCGAAAGTATACGACCTCTTCAAGTCGAGCTTCTGCAGCGGTGGGCCGAATTCGGAGTGGTGTTGTTGTGGCGCCTGGCTCGCTGCCCATTGTGAGGCATACTGTGTGTCGGTGGCCTGGGCGTTGTGGTTCGGTACCAATGATCCCAAGCGTTCGTGTATAAGGCCGTGTTGGGGCATTGTCATGGGCAGCGTGTTGAGATTCAGATCGGGGGCCCTACTCGCGTCGAAGCCGTTGGAGGCGGTAGACAGCTCATGGAAGCTGTGCGAGCGGCCATTCGTGTATGAAGGCTGGGCCTGGTTGAAGAGAGCTGTGGCTGCCTGGAGCTCATCCTGGGTATTGCCTAGGAAGTCTGTGTGGAGCGACGAGGGGTAGTGCTGGTCTTGGTGGAAGTTGTTCTGCAGACGAGCCTGGTCTGGTATAGTGCTGGTCACGCGGTGGACCGTGGGCGGGGCTATGAAGTCTTCCCAGTTGTTGTAGTCGTGGGCGCTCGCCTTTGTGTCGAGGGCGGGTGGGAGGGCGGCCGCGTCGACGAGGTCAAAGGGATTGGTCGAGGAGAAGAAGTTGTCGAGCTGCTGGTTCTCCATGTCGCTGAGGATGGACTGGCCATTGTGGTCGTAGGTGGCGGGCGGGCCGTCGAAGAAGTCGTTGGTGAAGGTGTCTGCTCTGCGTCAGTGTGTAGTCTCTGCGCGGTGGTCGGCAAGCGTACAGCCAAACGGCGGCGGGTCCTTGTCGTTCATGGCGGGTCGTGGGAGGCGCCTGGCCGTAGCACCCGCGAGCCCCGCGAACGACTGATGCGACAACGTCTCCAGCTTGGTGGTGGGTGAGGCGGAGGGATAGACTACTGTCTACTCTCTGATGCCCTACCCGCTCGACCGGGCTAGACGAGACGCTGGTTTAGGCCGTCGAAGAGTCTTTACAGTGCTGGTGCGTGTGGAGGCGTCGAGACTGGCGTGGTTGGGAGGTGTTGAGAGAGTGCGCGCGATATGACGTGAGGAACGAGCATTCGCAACGGCGCTGGTTGCGCTGCCGGGATGGGGCGTCGGACAAGACAGTGCCGGTGAGCAGGCGCATCCCCAGCGGGCGGCGACAGTGAATTCGTGTCAAGTGTTGTAGAGGCAGAGACTCGACTAAGAGACGTCAACCGCATGCGTCTGGTTGCGCGTGAGAAGTTGGACCGCCATCACATGTGAAAGATGTCTTGCGCCCACCTGCTGAGCCCACTAGCGCCCACCACCTCGCTTGCTCCTTCCCTGCTCCCGGCCGCCAAGCTCTCCGAACCCTCAAAGGATGACATGCATCCACACCACAGCGACCTGGTTACTGTCATCACAGCATGGCTCAGGCACAGGAACTAGCTCCAACTATCCGCATGCCCTTCGTTGGCCTCCTACATACATCAACGTCTCTCCTTCTGTCCAACACCTCATTCCTGCTCGGACAAACCTTCTCACCGCAACGAGCCGTCTCGCCGGGATCCGAGTGCGCCTAGAGATCAAGAAGGGAATCTCCTCCGCCATTTTTTTCAATGGCGCGCGACCGTGTCCCAGCACTCTTCTGCGGTCCGAAAACTGCAGTGGCGGCACACGACTGTCTTTTCGTTGGCCGACCCTACCGTAGCTCCCGTCCGATCACCTCTAGTTTGCGCATCCCAGGGGTCAATCTGGGGAAACGATGACTGTTGCTACGCTTTATTCCCTCTGATCGAGCACTCGATCTTGTCGACCATCCCACCCCCGGTTTGTTCCGTGACTGCTCCTCATTTCATTACACTGTAGCCACTGTGTCGGTGCCTGCCTCGGCTGCCCACCAGCGATCTACAATGCTTGTGTCGAGCCCGAACCTCGTACGACACTACGATTTGTTAATCTCCAAGTACTAGCTGTTCCCCATACTTTGTTCTTCGCATTCGCTACTGCTTCCTCTTTCCGGAGCACTACGGTTTTGTTGACATGCTATTTCCTTCCGTAGCAAGGCCCCGCGTACTTGCGACCGCAGTTCGGGTCCAACATCCAACATTGTTACCACTTTCGATGTTGTAGCCAGCCACTCAGATATCATCTAGCATTGACGTCTATTAGAGCATGCCACCGGTCAGTATGGTAATGCTCCACGTCATGCGAGGTACACTTGCATCGCCCCGACATTCTCACCGAACACATCAAATCTCAAAAGGCACAACATCCGTCCCAAATCTCACCTACAACAGCTCCACAACTGTCTGCATCATTGCATTGTCTACCCCTCGAAGAACATTGCTGCTGTGCCATGTAAGCTGGCATGCATGGACAACCATCTACACAAACCCCATCTAACCCAATCGGGAAAGGGCGCAAATTTACCAGTAATCTACCAAGCCAACACCAAGATACTCAGCCATACTCCAAGATACTTGCGCAAAAGTAAATTTAGGAACAAGACCGAGTCAACCGAGATGCGTCGTGTTCATCTGTCCTCAGCGCCCCTTTCATCAAGTAGGGTGTGCAACATAAAACAAGTCTGAGTTCAGAACACTTAATTCACATTCTTTTGTGATTTTCAACCTTCTGTTCGAGGACTATGGATATCTTTACTCTCATCGTTGTTGTTCTCGTCCTTTTTACCATGCTACTATGTGTACTCTGGAGTCCAGCACCCCTACAGCCATCACCAGCACCGCCGATGCCTCCGTCGCAATCTCATGAAGAACCAAAAGCACGACCTGAGGATATGGTCTAAACAACACATTTGCGTCCTGACAAACACCAGTTTACCATGTCTTCCACGATCAGGCGAGATAACCAACCCCTCGACGCCCACAAAACACATACCAGCCTGATAACTCCGGAATCCTACGTTAAGCCACTTCGGGTCAAAGGTGCGAATGCTCCATGCATACGACGCGAAACCTCAATACCGAGTATCTCGCGGGTAGGACCTATTACGGTCGACACATGACGATGAACCCTCGAGCCCTTGGATGAGAAAACTCAGAGCACATCTCGATGTGGTTCATTCCGCGAGAACCGGCATATAACAGCGTCGGATCCGCGATGTTCTCTTGCTATCCCTAGACAACACTCCGGCTTTATTATGGACTTGTTCGCTATTATTATTATCGTTCTAGTCTTATTCACTTTAGCGCTTTGTTTCGTCTGGAAACCACCGCTACGACCACTTCCATCACCACCAGCGATCGAGATACACGATCCACAGAACGACAGCTTCGCAAAGACCAAATTCCCAACCATGAAGTACTACGACATTTCTGCGACAAACTAGCTATAGCTTACATACCTCCCTCGCCATTCGCATAGCAAACCCGTCCTACACCCTACACGAATCGATGATCACGAAATGGCATTGGGAAGTACATGCCTACGACCAGCTGGCCCTTGAAGCAACAGCGGAATCTTACTTCTCCAGGCAAGTGCAGAGCCGTCTTATAATCTCGACGCGCACGAACGAGATAGAAAAGCTATCGGTTCTGCAGCGCTATCTAGCACCACAAGCAAGGAAGGCGTGGGAGGTACACAACAATCGGGACTTCAAGGTGTGAAAGGAAATTCGTTTGAGAGTTTCGCTTGGGTTGACCAAACGGATAGTGATTGTGAGATGGGACATGAGCATGTTGTGAATGGAATTACTGAAACCGTGGAGGCGAGTTCTGGTAAATGTGAAACTACACAAACGTATGTCAGCTCATTTCCACCGACTCGCTCGCAAATTCACTGGAGTTTCTAAACACGGCCTGTCGCTAATGTATGATGCCAACAAACCGTGGGCAAAGGTGGAGTGATGTGACGCTTGCTCGGCTGGGTAAAGTGCAGGCCCCGCCATTCTGCCCTGCATGCATTTGCGTGCGGTCGACGTCAACGATCCATTTCGCGCCAGTGCCAGCGCAAAGCCGATTCAAGCTTTGTCGCATTGTCTTTGCCCTTGACTCTCTTAATCGCGGCCACTGCCGGTTTTACTTTCTTTTCGCATATCCACTCTCAACCCGCTTCCACGACCGTCTGATCTTTTCGAGATTGTACAAAATACCCCGCATCACATCGCGCGATAGTTGTTTGACGTCTGCGCGACGGTGATCAGTCTGATAATCGCGTGCGTCACTAGTCTTGGTACACAGGCTTGGAAGTTGGTCGCACGCCAGCCCAGGCACATATTCCAACTTTGGGGTCTGACAGTCAGCCTGGTCTCCGCTTGCCGTTCCCCACTCTTCTGCCCATCACACCTGCGATCAGCGCTGCACTCACGCCTCAACCATGGAGAACAACCTGAGCGCCGCCCGAGCCTCTCGGCGCTACCTCGACGAGCGTCTGCGCAACGACTGGGAGTATCCCGACGTGCCTGCCATCTGGTCAGCCTCTGACGAAGAGGTGCGCGACGCTGCCGACTTTCGCGAGCGCTACTACGGCGAGTCGGAATCTGGTGATTCGGATCAAGAAGATGAGGGCGTTGGCCCGTATAGGTTCGACAACCCAGAGAGTATCGGCGATGCGGTAGCGAGCACAAGAGAAGCGCGCAGAAGGCGCCGTAGAGAGAGGCTGGAGCGCGAGATGAAAGACAACGAAGGGCTGAGGATCTGGGTCGAGCGACGAGACGTGTGGACGGGCGCAGCGAGCGTGAAGAAGTACGGCACGAACCGCCAAAGACAGGCCAACCGCCCGTCTTCAGCCGCAGGCTACTCGTCCGAAGAGCACGCCGTCACACCCACCGGCTCGGAATCGCACTCCATCACCAGCGCCACGCCCGACACCTTCGACCTCGTTCCCGTCGCGCCGCGTCTCCTCGAGGACAACCCGATCCGTGCCTCCATCACCCCCAAAGCATACCGCGACATCTTCCAGAAGATCGTAGTCTCGTCGCGCACGCCCTCAGTCCCCATCAACCTCGCAGACATGACCAAGGCGCTGGTACAAGGCTGGAAAGACTCGGATGAGTGGCCTCCAAGGGTAGCTGCGGTTGACCCTCTTGCCGGTAAGAAGCGCACTATTACCGGTACTCCATCCAACGGCCATCATGGAGGTTTCATAGCCCGACACCCCCATCTGGAGAAGAGTGTAGACGGCATGAAGCGGATCCTGCATCTCAACGGGCACCACGAACATGGGCACGAACAGGACAAGGAGCATGAGCAGGGTGGGAAAGAGGGCTGAAGCATAGTCGCGGATGAGTCAGTGCTTGTCCTTCACAACGCTGATGCATAGACCATGCAGGAAATACCCTCTTCCACGCTTACCGCGGTACCAACGACGCTCTGCCTACGCCAGAGGACCGCACGAACCTGCTGCGTGCTTCACTATCCTGGCGCGCCCCTCCGATCGATGCGAACAAGGGCAATTTCTGGTCGACGGGGTAGGGGTTGTATGCACGCGGGCAGTCTCTTACAAGACACGAGCATGTCAGGCGTCTAGATTGAAGCATGCCGACCTCGGCATTCGCATTCACAGTCGCGCATTACGCGATCGAACAAAGCGCTGGTGGAGTTGAGTTACAACAGGCGAAGATCACTGCTGAGAAGGGTGCTCGCATATATCTCGGCGATTGATTTTGATCAGATTGATTGATAAGATAATTTTTCCATGATACCCCCACATAATCCCAGCTTGTTACTACACAATATCCACCGAGATCGCCTGACTTTGCCTGATGTACGAAAGTAGCGGTCGTACATACTAAAAGTGCGTATGCTTGCACGGATCTGCATGCGTATATTTCGGCCGATAGTGTAACGTCGGTCTGTCGGCCGCTGGCGCGAGGCGACTGCAGTCACTTTACGCCTTGTGTGGGGCTGGTATGCGACGCTTAGTGGACAGTAGTCTTGCGTAGCCTTACGTAGCCTTGACTGCAGCCACAGCCTAAAGCCATATCGCCTTGCAGCGCTTTATCTGCTCCGCTCTTTCGGACTCCTCGGTCGCCGTAGACCGCAAGTGGACACCATGGAGGTGAGACCGTTGGGGGGAGGGGCGGGCAGTCGGTAGCCCGCTGTACTGCAGCGTGATGATCCTCATACAAGGTACAAAGTGACGGGGTGTATTCGTCCGCAAGCGCATAAGTTGTTTGCGATAGCCAGCTCTTTTCTGCCGTCGGTAATCTTTCGCCTTGCTCTTTTCTCTCTCTGCTTGATAGATCGATCATTTTATCAAGACTCTTCTTCTTCTTCTTCCATACCAACCTACCTACCACATCTTCTTAACCTTAGAAGCAAGCAAACATGCCAGGCACACTCCAAACACCCCAACCCAATGCCTTCCCCCCCGGTCGCCGCGGAGTCTACCTCCTCACGCACCCCCGCTCAGCGTCCAATCTCTTCCAAACCATGATGTCCAAGCAGCCCGGCTACCAGAACTCTGGCTACAAGCTCTTCGACGGCGGCTTTGCTACGCTGATGAATCTTGAGAAAGGACCGCTGAGCGAATGGCCTGAGGAGGAGAGAAACGGGTTGTATGAGACGTTCAAAACGGCGTTTGGCAGCTTGGAGGACGAGTTGGACGATTGCGCGAAGAATGTAAGTAGGGAAGGAAGAGATGAAGTCGAGATGTGGGGTTTAAAGTTATAAGGCAAGGCTGCGCCACAACCGCACATGCGCCCGTCGTGATCCGCCCACAAGATGACGTGCTCGGGCTGGCCCGTCCCATTAATCGCTATCCAAGCCTCGTCTACAACACCAACTAACAACTCCATAGGGCAAACAAGCCTTCGTAAAAGAACACACAATCTTCCTTTCAGGCCCCGACCGCCTCTTCTCCACCGTCTACCCCAACGACAACCCCCCAGCCCTAACCATCCACCCACGCAATGCCTCCCCCTCCTCCCCCTCTCTACCACACACAAACCCCACCTCTGTCCCCGACTCCCTCCTCCTCACCCTCCAACCCATCTTCCAAATCCGGCATCCGATTTTGATGTTCCCGTCCATGCTGCGCGCGCAGAAAGATTCCTTCCCAGACTTGGTGACCAAACCCCGGACGTTGTATACGTGTGCCACATATACTCTCAAGTATACAAGGGCGTTGTATGAATGGTATGCGGAGCGGGAGGCTACCTCAGGCATCGTCCCCCGCATCATCGACGCCGACGACATCATGAACAACCCGCTTGCCGTCCGCCAGTTGTGCCTCCAATGTGGCCTCGACCCCGAGGCCGTGCAGTACGAGTGGGAGGAGAAGAAAATTGAGGATAATCCGCTCATGGCCCGGTTTCTGAGCACGATTAATGCTAGCAAGGTAAGTCTTGGCTGTACGGAATGCATGTGAGGTGTGAGATATATACTGACTTCGGACTTCTACCTCTGTAGGGCATTAAACCGGGACTCGCGGCACGGGGCAGAAAGTTGGAGGATGAGAAGAGGAAATGGGCGGAGGAGTGGAATGAGGAGTTTGCGGATGATTTGGAGGATTTTGTGAAGAAGGCGACGGCGGATTATGAGTTTTTGTGGGAGAGGAGGGTTACGGGGGAAGAGTAAAGTTGGGAAGGAATGTTGGGCGGCGTCTTGGGGCCCTGGTATCAGAGGAAGTAGTAATGACATTTCGTCTCTTCGAGTATGTCGACAATCATGGAAGCTTCACACCAGAGAACTCAGCGCAGATCTCCAGCAGCTTGTCCTGAGCCTTCTCATCCTCCATCACCTTGTGCGGTGTGCCCTGGGTGGGTGGGGGGCGCGGTGGGGAGGAGGAGGGGCGGAGGAGGGGCGGAGGAGGAGAGGAGGATGGGAGGATGGAAAGATAGTGGATCTCGTGGTAGTCATGATATCTGTCTCTTCAAGTATGTCTCGCAAGCGCGGGTGTGTAAATCAAAGAAGCTTGTTCATTGCTGGAATGTAATAAGCGTTATGGAAGCTGGACACCAGAGAACTCAGCGCAAATCTCCAGCAGCTTGTCCTGAGCCTTCTCATCCTCTGTTGCCTTATGGGGTGTGCCTTGTCGCTTGTTCGGATGGAAATAGCACCCGCTCATTTTGGCCTTCTCTTCCTCTCCCTCAGCAAGCATAACGTAACTTTCGACCGCCGCATCAACGCTGCCTGGCGCCGAACTGCCACCCATCTTGGTAGCCACCCAGCCAGGATCCAATGCATTGCTCTTCACGTCAGGCCATCTGCGGGCGAAAGCTTTGGCAAGCAAGACGTTGTGAAGCTTGCTCGCGCAGTAGGCAGCATTCGCGCTGTATTGGCCTTCGCTGCGTTTCTGCCAAAGGACGTCGTCCAAAGTAGGAGAACCTGACTGATGCATCTCGGAAGAGAGAAATACCAAGCGCTTGGGACGGGTGATGAGTGCGGTAAGCACATATGGCGCTACAGTGTTGACGGCCGCCAGGGCAGGAATCCCCTCGCTTGTCTTGCGGAATGGGCCTTGATAAAGTCCGGCGTTGTGAATCACGCAGTCGAACGCTCCCAGCTTATTGACTTCGTTTGCCATGTTCTTGGTCTCTGCAAGGCTGGACAAGTCGCCCGTCACGACTGTGTCAGCCCCAGGACAAGCTGTCGTGGCGTCCTTTGCACGTTGAGCGTTACGCGCATGCAGAACTGCATCGCATCAGCGCCTGGGTGATGTTTAAGACGGGCATCTTAGATACATACCAACAGAATGTCCATTTGCGACGAGACGTTTGGCGACGGCTGATCCGAGACCGTCGGAAGAGCCTGTGATAAGAATGCGCGCCATCGTGTGGTGTGTTTCTAGGTGGTCTAGCGTTCGCAGGCTTGGACAGAATCTTGAAACCCGTGGGCGTGGGGAAGAGGCGTGAGCTTGATAGAAAGTGGCTATTGCTACGGCCGTTATGGCGTCGTTACGTCATGCCACTACAGAAACGGTGGATACGACGCGCTCGCACTCACAGCTCGGAAGTTACGAACTCCCGTGCCTCTCAGAGTGGACATGGCGGGGGAGGGAGAGTTGGCCCCGGCGAAACGCACCAACCCAACCGCCCGCCCGTCTCACGCCAGGCAGCACTCCTCCATCGACACTATTGGAGCACGACAATATACCTTAATTCATCCCATGTCGGTGCGGCGCATTAGCCAGTGCTTATTTGCGATAAGCTCGTCGACTAGGTGCGCCTCGTAGCGATGTCTGTGCCAAAGAGCTCGGGTTTGACGCATCTCGGGCCAGATTGATCTCGGGTCAGGCGTGCCTCAGCGCACGAAGGCTGAGCTTTGGACGCCTTGGATGCAAGAGCATCACAACTTCAAGGTATATAAGTAACGTGTGTCGCGTCCATCGATATGTCTCAACACATCATCGCCAAACGACTCATCAGAACCATGTCTCTCGCAACAGCTCCCCAACTCAAAGTTCTTGTCAACGGTGCTGGCATTGCAGGATCAAATTTCGCCTATTGGCTCGCCAGAACAGGTCTGAATGCCTCCATCACCGTTCTAGAACGCTCGCCATTCCCTCGGCCCACCGGCCAGTCCATCGAGATCCGTGGTCCAGCCATCTCCATTGTCGAGAAGATGGGCCTCTTGCCAAGCGTTCTTGCACGCAACACCACGGAGGAGGGCACACGCCTGATCAACGCACAAAGCAAGATTATCGCCGAGTTCGGAAAAGGCGGCTTCACATCCGAGTATGAGATCCTGCGATCAGATCTCTGCGGCCTATTCCTGGATGCGTCGAAGAGTATGAAGAATGTGAAATACGTGTACGGCGACTACGTCACAGCGGTACAACAAACAGACCAGTCGGTGGACGTGACCTTCGACAGTGGAGCAAAAGACAAGTTCGACCTCATCGTTGGCGCAGACGGCTCAGCGTCACGAATCCGCTCCCTTATCCTGGATGAAGAGACGCTCAAGGGAAGTTACAACTTCATCGGGCAATACGTCGCGTACTTCAGCATTCCCCGCCAGGAATCCGACACGAAGCACTGGTATTGGTACAACGCACCAAAAGGCCGAGGCTTGATGACGCGACCGCATCGCAACGGCAAGACGATTGGGTGTTACGTCATCATCACAACGCCAGCACATGGACACTACGATCCCCTCGTCGAAGCAGCGATGGAAGGCGGTCCCGAGAAGCAGAAAGAAATCCTTCATACGTATCTCGACGATGCGGGGTGGCAGGCTGAGCGCATCCTCGCCGGCATGGACGCATGCGACGACTTCTATATGAGCCGCTCAGCATACGTCAAGCTTCCTACATGGACAAACAATCGTGCTGTTCTTCTTGGCGATGCAGCCCACGCCACATTCGGTGTTGGCACTACCCTCGCTGTCGAGGGCGCATACTTCCTCGCAGGCGAACTCGGCAAGATAAAGTCCACCGACGATATCCCAGCTGCGCTCAAGCGCTACGAAGAGACGTACCGCAAGGTCCAAGGTCAAGGTGCAGACTTGCCGCCTGGCTTCCCTCAGTTCGCTTTCCCTCAGACTGCCTGGGCAATAAGGCTACGCGACGCACTCGCCTGGACATTCTGCAAGACGAAAGCGTATAAGTTGTTGCCGGAGGACAAGCCGGATGATTCGAAGCTGCCGCCGTACGAATGGGTCGCTGTGTGAGTAGGGGGCTCTCACGTGTTTTCTTGCTTCACAACAACGATACCAAATGCGATCGCTCTATTATCGCCGTCCTTCTCTCTATTCTTTATGCGCTGCTTAGCAGATACAAATACACCACTGTAACTACTCATATACTCACAGCCTACTTCGCTGTCTCTTCCATGATTCTTTGCGATATAAAGGACTCCCTGCGCTGTCTCTATATGAGCAACGCACTCTACCACAACGCTTTGTTACTGCATCATCCTTCGCTTGTTCTTTATAGCATCTCCATAGTCAGGATTCTTAGCGAATCTAGCCTCTGCTCACGATGACTCTCACCGATCCGTTTCCTGAAACACATGCGTTGATCGCACTACTGCCAGAGACGAGCCACAGCCTAAAGATGCCTCTACTGTACCTGTCGACCCGCCAGACAGAGTGGCCCATCTACCAGTCTCTACATCGCAACATCTACCCAACATGCTTTCTCTTCGTCTTTCTTCTTCGCTACACCCGCGTTCTTGTTAGTCTATACGGCACCTATAGATACCGGCCTACACCTATACCGCTCAACCCCACATACCACATCAACGATGTCACAGTCATCATACCCACCACAGACCTCATGTCCGTAACACTGCATCACGTTGTCCGCTCCATACTCAACCAACGTGTACCAAAGCTCATCATCGCAACCGCCGGCACACAAGCCGCAGAACAGTTTCGCTCTTTCCGAGCTCTATTCCCAGAGAGCAAGGTCGTGGTGGCCCATCGCGTCAAGGCCTCACGCCGGGAACAAACAGCCCAAGCCCTCAAGCAAGTCGAAACGCGCCTCGTCATCCTGCAGGACGACCACACATACTGGCCCCAATCCCCGCGCTTCATCGCTTCCGTGATCGCACCTTTCGAAGACACCAAAGTCGGAGCTGTGAGCGCTGACCTGCAAGCTCGGCACCGCGGACACCCCTTCTCCTGGCCCGGATTCTGGAACTTCATGGGCATGACCTACCTGATGCGTCGTTCCTACGAGTACCGCGGCACCTACGGCATCGACCGCGGCCTGTCAACGCTACCAGGCCGTTTCGGCGTCTTCCGCACCGCAATCTACTCCTCACCTGAGTTCCTCAACGGATACCTAAACTCGTACATGCCCTTCAAGACCGAGCCCCTAAACTCTGATGACGACAAATTCCACACCCGCTGGCTGATTGAGCATGACTGGAAAATGGGTCTGCAGGCTGGTCCCGATAGCGTCATGACGACGGAACTGGGCGAGTGGCCCAACTTCATGAGTCAAGTACTCCGCTGGACGCGAACGACTTGGCGCAATAACCCCGCGCAGTTGATGGGTAGGCTGACGTGGATGCGTCATCCCTTCATGTCGTGGAGTCTGCTCATGTGGTTCTTCCGTCAATCGCTCACACAGGAATCGTGTATGTATATGATGCTTCGTGGTTCCCTGAAGCAGTACGGAAAGACTGATTACTTCCCTATCAGCGCATCTGCGCTCACGCTCTGGATCTTGTCGTTCAAGTTTGTCAAGATTCTAGAACACTTCCGCAAACATCCTGGCGATATCGTGTATTTCCCCGCGTATCTTTTGTTTGGTCATTTGCATGCGTTTGTTAAGATTTACGCGTTGCTTACTTGTATGAATGCTTCTTGGACTACGGCGGAGAAGGTGAATGGGAATCTGGGAGCGGGAAAGACACCGCAGTCTGAGTCGAAGGCGCACTCTATTCATTCGGTAAAGACAGGGGACGGGGTAGCGGAAGACAAAAGCCAGGAATCGCCTTCGAAGCAGGTTGCTTTGGATGTACCTCCAGCTGCTCAAGATCGGCCCAAGCGACCGGCCATGTTTGTGCGCAGGTCGCGCTATTACTCCCAAGCGCCAGGAGTAGGCGGATGGTTAGGGTGATGAAATTTGGGATTCTCCAACGTAGATTATAGTTATGAGGATCTAGGGGTTTCAACCGTATGAAGACTGCTTTGCATCCTCGATTGAAGACTTTCAAGCGCCTGGTTCGTATCAATTGTTTGATAGGGTGTATCATTTATCTATAATCAAGCATACATTGGACAGTATCAGCCCAAATTATCGGTCCAAGACGCTTTCTGAGTGCCTCGCGGGTCGTAGCTGAATCTATAGTACAAAAATGCTGTCACAGCGTTGAGAACAAGAAAAAACACACCGGCTCCCTTTTCCATGCGCTTTCTGTCCCGTTCGTTGTCGAGTGCTCGAACAACTTTGGTAGCCGACGATGTAAATTTCAGGCAGATCCCAGTCCAGGCAACGACCATCAGGGAAGTGAAGACGTCGTGCCACACAATCTCAAGACTCCCACGCTCGATGACCGGAGCGATGAAGTACGGGAAGAGCGGCAGAGCAATGAGTAAGATCAACAGGAAGCCTGGCAGAATGACTTGTTGAAACTGATCTCGCTCGACAACCTGATCACGTTTGAGAACGCTGTAGAGATATACTGGCACGCAGAACGCTGCTCCAGATATGGGTACTACCAGAC
>Ga0265797_10006335_pt1 | contig 16782 bp, 6 predicted proteins | sample P2T30metagenome_FD_192433 | JGI IMG/M metagenome (GOLD analysis project Ga0265797, IMG submission 192433) | Plant litter microbial communities from East Loma Ridge, Irvine, California - P2 T30 | ecosystem: Environmental > Terrestrial > Plant litter > Unclassified | place: USA: California...
ACGGCCTTGACCTGCTGCTCGAACAGGATCGGCAGCACGACGATATTGTTCGGCGGCGCCGAGCCCAGGCCCGACGAGACCACGATGTAATCGCGCGGCACGTCGGTCAGCCAGATACGGTTTTTCTCCAGCGCGCACTGGCCGACGAGGCCCTCGCCCGGCAGGAAGGACGTGGGCAGCTTGCGGCTGGAACGGTAGCCGTAGCTGGCGATCATGCGCAGGCGCGCATCGGTCTCTTGCGAGTCCATCATGTAGAACACGCCGTGATGGGCCGAGACCAGCGGGGCCAGTTCGGACAGGATCAGGCGCGTCACGGCCTGCAGGTCGCGCTGTCCCTGCAGCAGGCGCGTGAAGCGCGCCAGGTTGGTCTTGAGCCAATCCTGCTGTGCGTTCTTCTGCGTCGTCTCCTTCAGGTTGCGAATCATCTCGTTGATATTGTCCTTCAGGTAGGACACCTCGCCGCGCGCCTCCACCTGGATGGAACGGGACAAGTCACCGCGCGTGACCGCGGTGGCCACTTCACCGATCGCCCGCATCTGGTTGGTCAGGTTCGCCGCCAGCTGGTTGACGTTTTCGGTCAGGTCCTTCCAGGTGCCGGCCACGCCCGACACGTTCGCCTGGCCCCCCAATTTACCTTCGGTGCCGACCTCGCGCGCCACACGCGTGACTTCCGACGCGAACGATGACAGCTGGTCGACCATCACGTTGATGGTGTCCTTCAGCTCGAGAATCTCGCCCTTGACGTCCACCGTGATCTTCTTGGACAGGTCGCCTCGCGCCACGGCGGTGGTCACCGCCGCGATGTTACGCACCTGGCCCGTCAGGTTCGAGGCCATGAAGTTGACGTTGTCGGTCAAGTCTTTCCAGGTGCCGCCCACGCCCGGCACGTAGGCCTGGCCACCCAATTTACCTTCGGTGCCGACCTCGCGCGCCACGCGCGTGACTTCCGACGCGAACGACGACAGCTGGTCGACCATCACGTTGATGGTGTTCTTCAGTTCGAGAATCTCGCCCTTCACGTCGACCGTGATCTTCTTGGACAGGTCGCCATTGGCCACGGCGGTGGTCACGTCGGCGATGTTACGCACCTGCGCCGTCAGGTTGCCGGCCATCGAATTGACGCCGTCGGTCAGGTCTTTCCAGGTGCCGGCCACGCCGGGCACGTTGGCCTGGCCGCCGAGTTTACCTTCGGTGCCGACCTCGCGCGCCACGCGCGTGACTTCGGATGCAAAGGAGTTCAGCTGGTCGACCATCACGTTGATGGTGTTCTTCAGCTCGAGAATCTCGCCCTTGACGTCCACCGTGATCTTCTTGGACAAGTCGCCGTTGGCCACGGCGGTGGTCACGTCCGCGATGTTGCGCACCTGGCCCGTGAGGTTGCCGGCCATCGAGTTGACCGAGTCGGTCAAGTCCTTCCACGTGCCGGCCACGCCTTTCACCACCGCCTGGCCACCGAGTTTGCCTTCGGTGCCGACCTCGCGCGCCACGCGCGTGACCTCCGATGCAAAGGACGAGAGCTGGTCGACCATCACGTTGATGGTGTTCTTCAGCTCCAGGATTTCGCCCTTGACGTCCACCGTGATCTTCTTGGACAGGTCGCCATTGGCCACCGCGGTCGTCACGGCCGCGATATTACGCACCTGGCCCGTCAGGTTCGACGCCATGAAGTTCACGTTGTCGGTCAAGTCCTTCCACGTGCCCGCCACCCCCGGCACGTAGGCCTGGCCGCCCAGTTTGCCCTCGGTGCCGACCTCGCGCGCCACGCGCGTGACTTCGGAAGCGAAGGAGCGCAGCTGGTCGACCATCACGTTGATGGTGTCCTTCAGTTGCAGGATCTCGCCGCGCACGTCGACCGTGATCTTCTTGGACAAGTCGCCGTTGGCCACCGCAGTAGTCACTTCGGCGATATTGCGCACCTGGGAGGTGAGGTTGCCCGCCATCGAGTTGACCGAGTCGGTCAAGTCCTTCCAGGTGCCGGCCACGCCCTTGACCTGCGCCTGGCCACCCAGCTTGCCTTCGGTGCCGACCTCGCGCGCCACGCGCGTGACTTCGGACGAGAACGACGAGAGCTGTTCGACCATCGTGTTGGCCGTCATGGCCGCGCGCAGGTACTGGCCCTTGAGCGGGTGGCCGTCGACTTCGAGCGCCATCGTCTGCGACAGGTCGCCCTTGGCGACGGCGCCGATCACGCGCGCCATCTCGGTGGTGGGGCGCACCAGGTCGTCGATCAGCGTATTGACCGAGCTGATCATCGTGCTCCAGCCGCCGACCACGCCGGGCAGGTCGGCGCGCTGGGTCAGGTGCCCCTCGCGGCCCACGACACGCGAGACTTCGGTGACGGTTTCCACCATCTTCTGCTTCGTTTCGATGATGTCATTCAATGTATCGGCGATCTTGCCCGACACGCCCGTCCAGTCGGATGGCATGCGAACCGAAAAATCCCCTTTTTTCAACGCCATCAATGTGGCCAGCAGCAGTTTGACGTCCAGCTGTTCGCCCATATCGGTCATATTGTTCATTGACTAGATCCTCGTACCCAGAAGAAGTGGTTGTATGCCGGTTTGCACCAGCCGGTCTGATAAGTCGCTGTAGCGCGAGTGCGTTCCATTGACCTATATCAAGACACAAAATTATTTTTCGCTAACAAACGTGTTACGTTAAATTGCAACAGCGAAATTTACCTTAAGTAAGGCGACGCACGATAGCGAAAAGCTTTCTGGAATAACGTGCATTGTGAAAATAGTTGTTGTCAATGCACGACAACATGCAAAATAGATGTGTGTAAATATCCGATTGTTAATTTTCGAGGATATTGGTGGGGGCCGAAGCAACTAGCATAGCGGTGTCGCATATTATTTTGCCCCCATGATTGATACCGCCCTATTAATGGAGTTGATGCAGGCTAAGGATGCGACGCAGTGGAGCGCCTCCCTGTTCAATCTCGCGCGTGCATTGGGTTTCGATCAAGTCTTGTTCGGGCTGGTGGGCTCGCGCCATGCGCGCTTCGAATCGGCCTTCTTGCGCAGTAATTATTCCGATGAATGGCGTGAGCGCTACGACCGCAATGGCTTCGCCTATATCGATCCCACCGTTGCGCACTGCCTGACCAGCACCTTGCCGATGGTGTGGGAACCGGGCGCCTTCGCCGCCGGCAGCCAGCAGGCCAGCCTGTACGAAGAGGCCAGCGCGCATGGCATCCGCAGCGGCGTCACGCTGCCGGTGCATGGACCCCAGGGCGAGTTCGGGGTGCTCAGTTTCGCCTCCGACGCGCGGCCCGATATCGCCGCCCAGCGCGCCATGATCGAGGTGTTGCCGTTGCTCACCCTGGCGCGCGATTACGCATTCGCTTCGTCGCATCGCTTTCGCGAGGAGGGCGCTCGCCTCGAAGAAGGCCGGGGCGCCGCGCCGCGCCTGACCAAGCGCGAGCTGGAAGTCCTGCAGTGGGTGATGGTGGGGAAATCGTCATGGGAGATCGCGCGCATCACCAACTGCTCCGAAGCGACAGTGAACTTCCACTTGGCGAATGTGCGTCAGAAGTTCGACGTCAACACCCGCCAGCAGGCGGTGGTCAAGGCCATCGGCCTTGGCTTGATCACCCCTGAAGATCACCATCGCTGAGCTTACCGTTGACATACATGCGCAGCAGAATTGACACGGGCGTCGGAATCGCCAGACCGGTTTCAAAGCGCGAGCCGCTCGATTGGGTGACGCCGAAGCGGCCCCAGAACTTTTCCTGGCTTTCGCGCTTGGTGATGCGCAGGCGGCGCAGCTCATGCGGCGCAAGGCGCACCGCGCCAGCCGCATGCATGACCTGGTTGGCGTGGAGGTCGGCGGCCAGCGCGTCGGACATCAGTTCGGTTGCCATGATTTTTCCTTTCAAGGAAGTGAGGCCAGCACGAGGGAAACTGCATAACCAAAAGTATTGCACCCTCGACATTGCTCGCCACCTAGCAGAGCTGATAGTACCCAACTTATCCAGATTGCATAACGCTCGTATGCCAGGAGCATTTTTTTATCGACCGGATGTCACTCGAGGAGATCGGCCATGAGCCTGCACATCAGGATCGCGCCGCGCCACGCCATCGCTTCCAACGAGTTGTGCGAAATGCATCTGTTGCGCGCCCGGGTTTTTCGCGATCGGCTTGGCTGGGAAGTGCCGGTCTTTGCCGGCATGGAGATCGATGGCTACGACGCGCTCGAGCCGCGCTACATGCTCATGCGCGACCACGCCACGCTGCGCGGCTGCTGGCGCCTGCTGCCCACCGAAGGGCCGTACATGCTCAAGGACTCGTTCCCCCAGCTGCTCGATGGCCAGGCTGCGCCGAGCGACCCGCAGATCTGGGAGCTGTCGCGCTTCGCGCTGGAGACCGACGGCGTGGCCGGCTACGGTTTTTCGGCCATGACGATGGAGTCGATCGCCGCCATCATCGACGACGCCCACGAGCGTGGACTGTCGCGCTACGTCACGGTCACCACCACCGCGATCGAACGCATGCTGCGACGCGCCGGCGTGATCATCACGCGGATCGGCGCACCGAGGGCGGTGGGGATCGAGCAGGCCGTGGCGCTGTACGTCGAGATCGAACCGACCTGGGACGTGCTGTTCGCCGCGCGCCTGGCGTCCTGACCGTTTGCGCCGCGACCCCGCCGATCGGTGCACGCCTTGCACGGGCCGGGTTCGCGCGGGCCACGATGTGTTGCATGCATGCCTCATGAGTGCGCCTGACAGGATTGCGTCAGCGCAACACGTCGATATACTGTCAATTTTGGGCTGGCTGCATCGCCCATCAGGGGGAGCATGAAGCGATCAGCCTTGCCTGGCGCCAGCGCCATCGAACTTGCGGCCACCCGCCTGGGCCGGCCCGTCGTCCTGTGGGGCGGCGGCGTGGTGCTGGCGCTGGCCATCGGCATACTGCTGCATGCGTTCGCGGGTGCCGCGGTCGAGAACGACGCCCGGCGCCGCTTCGACAACCTGACACGCGGCGCCCAGGAACGCCTCGACAATGCCATTGCCTCGTATGCCCGCGCCGTGCGCGCGATGGCGGCGCTGCATGCGGCCGGCGGCGGCAGTTCGGTGCCGGATCGCGCATCGTTCCACCGCTACGCGGCGGCGCTCGACCTGGCCAATAATTATCCGGCCATCGAGGCGCTGACGTTCGCCACCCGCGTGCCCGACGGCGAGCGCGACGCCTTCGTCGCCGCCATGCGCGCCGACCGCAGCGTCGATGCGCGCGGCTATCCCGATTTCCAGATCTTTCCGGCCGGGCGCCGCCCGTGGTACGAAGTCGTCACCTACCAGTACCCGGCCGACAAGCCCAGCCGGCGCCTGGGCTTCGACATGGCGGCACGGCCGCTGGTCGCGCGAGCGCTGACGCTGGCGCGCGACAGCGGCACGATGAGCGCGTCGGGCCAGCCCGTGTTCCTGCCCGACCCGGTGCCGCACAATGCGCTCGGCATGCGCCTGCCGGTGTATGTCGGCGGCGTGCTGCCGCTTGGCGTCGAAGAGCGCCGCGCCGCGTATCTCGGCTCGTTCGGCATCTTCTTTTCGGTGCAGGAGCTGGTGCGCAATGCGCTCGTCTCGCTCGAGGCCCAGCCGCTGCGCGTCAGCCTGTATGGCACCGGGCGCCGCTACACGGCGACGCCGGCCGTGCTGGTGACCGGCGACATCCTGCTGCATGGCCCGGACGTGCGCCAGGCAAAGGTCGACCCGGGGCTGCAGTTCGTGTCGGTGCTGGGCGTGAACTACGTCGGCAACGGCTGGACAGCGCACTTCTCGGCGCCCAAGGCCCGGATGCTCGTGGGCGTCGACCGCTACGTGCCGGCCGGTGCGTTTGCCGCCGGCTTCATCGGCACGCTGCTGATGTACGGCTTGTTCCTGGCTCAGTACCGCTCACGCCGCGCCGCCGACGAACAGCGCCTGCTGCTCGACACGGTGCTCGACAACCTCGACGCCGAGGTGTACCTGAAAGACGGCGCGCGCCGCATCCGCTACCTCAATGCCAAGGGCGCCTCGCGCCTCGGGCGCCCGGCGACGGACCTGATTGGCCGGCCCGACAGCGAAGCGATGGATGCGGCCCAGGCCGATGCAGCGTGGGAGCTCGATCGCGCCGTGCTGCGCGCCGACCGCCAGAGCAGCGCGCAGGTGGCCCAGCCCGGCCCGGACGGCGCGACGCGCCAGTTGTGGAGCGTGCGCGTTCCGCTGCAGGTGGATGAAGAGCCGGCCGTGCTGTGCGTGTCGACCGACGTCACCGAACTGCATCGTCTGAAGGCGCGCGCCGACGCCGCCAGCAAGGCCAAGAGCGACTTCCTGTCGAACATGAGCCACGAGATCCGCACGCCGATGAACAGCATCATCGGCATGACCCACCTGGCGCTGCAGGCCGGGCCCGACCCGCGCCAGCGCGACTATCTCGAAAAGATCTACCACTCGGGCCAGCACCTGCTGGGCATCATCAACGACATCCTCGACTTTTCCAAGATCGAGGCCGGCATGCTCGAACTGGCCACCGAGCGCTTCATGCCCGACGCGTTGATGCGCAACGTCGAAGCGCAACTGGGTACGACGGCGGCGGCCAAAGGTCTCGGCTTCGACATCGAGATCGCGCCCGAACTGATGCGGCCCCTGTGCGGCGATTCGCTGCGCCTTGAGCAAGTCCTGCTCAACTTCGCCGGCAACGCCGTCAAGTTCGCCGAGCGCGGACGCATCACGATGCGCGCGCGCCTGGCGCACGCGTTCGGCCCCGAGATCCTGGTGCGCTTCGAAGTCGAAGACTGCGGCATGGGCATCGCGCCGAATGCGCTGCAGCACCTGTTTGCACCATTCCAGCAGGCCGACCAGTCGGCCACGCGGCGTCACGGCGGCACGGGCCTGGGCCTGGCGATCAGCCGCCAGCTGGCCGAATTGATGGGCGGCGAAGTCGGCGTGACCAGCACGCCCGGCGTGGGCAGCATCTTCTGGTTCACGGCGCGCCTGGCGCTCGACGATGGCGCCGGCGCGCGGGTGGGGGCGGGCGCCAGTTCCGGCCTGGGCGCGGCGCCGGCGCCGGCCCAGGCGCGCCTGGACGGCTGCGCGGTGCTGCTGGTCGAGGACAACCCGTTCAACCAGCAGGTCGCGCGTGAACTGCTCGAACTGGCCGGCGCGGCCGTCGTGGTGGCCGGCAATGGGCAAGAGGCGCTGGACGCGATGACGCAGGCGCGTTTCGACTGCGTGCTGATGGACGTGCAGATGCCGGTGATGGACGGCCTGGAAGCGACGCGCCGGATCCGGCGCGACCCGCGCCTGGCCGGCACGCTGGTGGTGGCCATGACGGCCAATGCCGGCGTGGACGACCGCGCGCGCTGCATGGCGGCCGGCATGAACGAGTTCCTCGCCAAGCCAGTGGTGCCGGAACTGCTGGCCGCCACCATCGCGCGCTGCCTGGGGCGCACGACCGCGCCGGTGTCCGATGTCGCCGTCAACCTGCCCGCTGGTACGGCGGCCGGCAGCGCCGTGCTCGACCTGGCCGTGCTGGCGTCCACCGCCGGCGGTGACACCGAACGCATGCGCAAGTATGCGTTCCTGTTCCTGGAGACCGCGCGCGAGAACCTGGCGGGCATCGACATGGCGCTGGCGTGCGGCGACCTGACCCACACCGCCAGCCTGGCCCACCAGATCAAGTCGTCCGCGCGCGCGGTCGGCGCCACCGCGTTCGGCGCGATCTGCGAAGACCTCGAGGCGCAACCGGAACGCGAATCGAGTGCCGGCGGCACGGCGCAGGCACGGGCGCTGACGGCGCGCCTGCGCGCGCTGTTGATCCGCATCGAGCGCGAGGTCTCGGCGCAGTTCGGCAGCCGCGCCGGCGACGGGCGCTAGCCTGCCCCTCTGGCCCTACCGCCAGGGGGCCAAACGCGGTATGCTTTGCTCCCGATTGCCCGAGCACAGCGCATGTCTTCCCCGATCACTCCCGGTCTTTTGATCCTCCATGGTAACCAGATGGAGCTGCTGCGCAGCGCTGTCTTCGACTGGCTGCGCAGTCACCCTCTGGGCCCGCTCGAGGAAGAGATCTTTTTGGTCCAGTCCAACGGCGTGGCCGAGTGGCTCAAGATCGCGCTGGCCGAAGAAAACGGCGTCTGCGCCGCCACCCGCGTGGCGCTGCCGGCACGCTTCATGTGGGAAGCCTACCGGGGCATGCTGGGGCGCGAGCGCGTGCCGCAGCGCGCGCCGTTCGACAAGGATCCCCTGACCTGGCGCCTGATGCGCCTGCTGCCCACGCTGCTGCAAGATGACGGCTACGAGCCGCTCGCGCGCTTTCTCGCCGATGGCGACGCCGAGCGGCGCCTGCAACTGGCCGAACGCGTGGCCGACCTGTACGACCAGTACCAGGTGTACCGCGCCGACTGGCTGGCCGACTGGGCGGCCGGGCGCGACGTGCTGCGCCGTGCCGGTGGAGACACCATCGCCCTCGCGCCAGAGCAGCGCTGGCAGGCCTGCCTGTGGCGCGCCGTGCACGCCAGCCTGCCGGAAGCGCAGCGCCAGAGCGGGCGCGCCACGATCCATGACCAGTTTCTCGCCGCCGTGGAGGCCGACATGCCGCCGGCCAACCGCCTGCCGCGCCGCGTGGTGCTGTTCGGGATGTCCACGCTGCCCTACCAGACGCTGCAAGCAATCGCCGCGCTGGCGCGCCACACGCAGGTGCTGTTCGCCGTGCCCAATCCGTGCCGCTTCTATTGGGGCGACATCATCGAAGGCAGCCAGCTGCTCAAGGCCGCGCGGCGCCGCCAGCCGCAGCGCAATGGCGTCGACCTGGGCCAGTTCCCGATCGAGGAAATGCATGTCCACAGCCATCCGCTGCTGGCAAGCTGGGGCCGGCAAGGTCGCGACTTCGTGCGCATGCTCGACGAATTCGACAACCAGGATCGCAGCGAAGAGCAGGCTGCACCGCTGCGGGTCGACCTGTTCAACGACGACGATGGCGGCACGCTGCTGGCGCAAGTGCAGGCGGCGGTGCGCGACCTGGTGCCGCTGTCGGAGCATCCGAAGGTGCCGCCGATGATAGACGACCGCTCGATCGAGTTCCACGTCACGCACAGCGTGCAGCGCGAGATCGAGGTGCTGCACGACCAGCTGCTGTCATGGTTCGCGCAAGATCCGACATTGCGGCCGCGCGACGTGGTGGTGATGGTGCCCGACATCGATTCCTTCTCGCCCGCGATCCATGCGGTGTTCGACCAGCACCGGCGCCATGACCCGCGCCATATCCCGTTCGAGATCGGCGACGTGCGCGACCGCAGCGTCAATCCGCTGCTGGTCTCGCTCGAGTGGCTGCTGCGCCTGCCGCAGCAGCGCTGCCGCCAGAGCGAAGTGCGCGACCTGCTCGACGTGCCCGCCGTGGCGCGCCGCTTTGGCGTGACGAGCGACGACTTGCCGATCCTGGGCCGCTGGATCGACGGCGCCGGCGTGCGCTGGGGCCTGGATCACGATCACCGCGCGGGCCTGGGCCTGGGCATGGCGGGCGAGCAGAATGCCTGGATCTTCGGGGTGCGCCGCATGCTGCTTGGCTACGCCAGCGGCGCCGGCGCCAGCTTCGGCGAGATTGAACCATACGCCGAAGTCGGCGGGCTCGATGCCGCATTGGCCGGCTCGCTCGCGGAGCTGGTCGAGTGTCTGTTGACCTGGCGCGGCCGGCTCGATGGGTCGCGCACCCCAAGCCAGTGGGGCGAGGCGGCGCGCGAGATGCTGTCGTGCTTTTATGCGGCCGGCGACGAGGCCGACCGCCTGACGCTGTCGAACCTGGGCGAAGGCCTGCAGTGCTGGCTCGAAACCTGCGCGGCGGCCGGCTTTGACGAGCCGGTGCCGCTGGCGGTGCTGCGACAAGCGTGGATGAACGAACTCGACGCGCCCACGCTGAACCACCAGTTCGTGTCGGGCGGCGTGACCTTCTGCACCCTGATGCCGATGCGCGCCGTGCCGTTTCGCGCCGTGTGCCTGCTGGGCATGAACGATGGCGACTTCCCGCGCCGCGCGCGCCCGTCCGACTTCGATCTGCTGGCGCTGCCCGGCATGGCGCGCCCGGGCGACCGCTCGCGCCGCGACGACGACCGCTACCTGATGCTCGAAGCCATGCTGGCGGCGCGCGACAAGTTCTACGTGAGCTGGGTTGGACGCAATGTGCGCGACAACAGCGAGCAGCCGCCCTCGGTGCTGGTGGCGCAGTTGCGCGACTATCTGCAGGCCGGCTGGGCCATGCCCGACCTGCACGGCATCACGACCGAACACCCGCTGCAACCGTTCAGCCGCCTGTACTTCCAGCGCGGCGGCCTGCTCACGTACGCCGGCGAATGGCGCACGGCGCACGGGGCCGACGACCACCTGGTCGATGACGCCTTGCCACGCTACGAGCTGGAACCGGACTTCGTGCTGAAACTGGGCGAATTGGCCAGCTTCCTGCGCCAGCCGGCGCGTTTCTTTTTCCGTCGCCGCCTGGGCGTCGTGTTTGCCGACGCCGCGCACGTGGGCGACGACGAAGAACCGTTTGGCCTCGATGCGTTGGAACGCTACCAGATCGAAGACCACCTGCTCGACGACAGCGGCGAAGCGGAAGCGATCGGCGACGTGCGCGCCACGCTGGCCACGCGCGCCGAGCGCCTGGCGCGCGAAGGCGTGCTGCCGATCGGGTTGATGGGCCGCATGTGGCAGGAGCAGCTGGTCGAGAGCCTGGCGCCGGTGCGCACCGAGTGGCTGCGCCTGGGCGCGCGCTTTCCGCAGCCGGCGCCGAAATTCGCCGTCAGCCTTGACCTCGACGGCGTGCTGCTGGACGACTGGATCGACCGCCTGCGCACGAGCGGCGAGGGCAGTGCGTGGCTGATGCAGATTTCGTCGAAGGTGCTCGACCGCGCCGGCAATCCGCGTGGCGACAAACTGATTGCGCCGTGGCTGCGCCAGCTGGCGGCGGCCGCCGCTGGCAATCCGGTGACCGGCTACCTGGTGGCGCGCGACGCCGTGCTCGAGATGGCGCCGCTGGACGCCGATGACTCGCTGGCCGTGCTGCGCGACCTGGCGCGTCTGTGGCGGGCCAATCTCGACAGTCCGTTGCCGGTGGCGTGCAAGACGGCCCTGAGCCACCTGGCGCAAAGCGATGCGCGCGCCACCTACGATGGCGGCTTCGAACTGCGCGGCGAGGTCGACGACCTGTGCCTGGCGCGCCTGTGGCCAGACTTCGAGGCCTTGAAGAACGCCGGCGGCTGGCCTGACCTCGCCGACGAATTGTATGGACCGCTGGCGCGCTGGATGCAGGATTTCGTGAAGATCAAGCCGTTGCAGGAGTTGTCCGCATGAGCAGCAGACTGAGTAGCAAACTCGAACCGATTGGTTTTCCGTTGCACGGCTCGCGCCTGATCGAGGCGTCGGCCGGCACCGGCAAGACCTGGACCATCGCCGCGCTGTACGTGCGCCTGGTGCTCGGTCACGGCGGGCCGGATGCGTTTGTGCGGCCGCTGCTGCCGGCCGAGATCCTGGTGATGACGTTCACGCGCGCGGCCACGCGCGAACTGGCCAACCGCGTGCGCGAACGGCTGGTGCAGGCGGCGGGTTACTTCCGCGGTGAACTCAAGCTCGACGACCCGTACCTGCAAGAACTCGCGGGGAGCTACGCGGCGGGCGCAGAACGCAGCATCGCCGCGCATCGCCTGATGCTGGCCGCCGAGACGATGGACGAAGCGGCCATCTTCACGATCGACGCCTGGTGCCAGCGCATGCTGCGCGAGCATGCGTTCGACAGCGGCAGCCTGTTCGACGAAGAACTGGTGAGCGACGAGCGCGCACTGTTCGAGGACGCGGCGCACGATTACTGGCGCCAGCAAGTCTATCCGCTGGGCGCCGAGGCGCTGGCCGTGGTGATGGACAGCTGGCGCGACGTCGATGCCCTCAAGGCAAGTGTGCGCGATCTGATTCATCGCGACGCCTTGCTCGGCGCACCGGGCGCCGAACCGCTCAAGCAACTGGTGGCGCGCCTGGCGCGGGCGCAGCGAGAAGAATTGATGCGCCTGAAAGACGGCTGGGTCGAGCGCGCCGATGCGATGGAGCGCTGGATCGCCGGCCACCGCGAACGCCAGCCCAAATGCTTCAACGGCACCAAGATGCGGGCCGACTCGCTTGTCAAATGGTTCGAGGCGCTGCGCGCCTGGGCGAATGACCCGGCGCGGCATATGCCGGATCTGACCGACACCGCGTGGCGCCGCCTGACCCCGGGCGGGATCGAGGATGCGTTCAGCAAGGACTTTTCGACCGAGGTGCCGGCCTGCTTCGACGACACCGCCACGCTGCAGGCTGCCCTGGCCGCACTCGACCCGATCGCCCATGCGCTGCTGCGTCACGCGGCCAGCCACATCGGGGCGCGCATGCAGGAACTCAAGCGGCGCAACCGTCAGTTCGGTTTTGCCGACATGCTCGAGCGCCTGAAGGTTGCTCTCGAAGGCGAGAACGGCGCGGCGCTGCGCGCGCGCATCGTGGCGCAGTATCCGGTGGCGATGGTCGACGAATTTCAGGACACGTCGCCCGACCAGTACCGGATCTTCGACCTGCTGTACCGGGTCGGGGCCAACGATCCGCAACAGGGCCTGTTCCTGATTGGCGACCCGAAGCAGTCGATCTACGGCTTTCGCGGCGCCGACATCCACAGCTACCTGTCGGCGCGCCGCGCGACCGCCGGGCGCCACTACCAGCTCGACACCAATTACCGCTCGACCGCGCGGCTCGTGAGCGCCGTCAATGGCCTGTTCGTGCATGCCGAAGACACGCACCCGGGCGCGGCATTTCGCTTCCGGCGCGGCGACGACAATCCGCTGCCGTTCGACGCCGTCAAGGCGCAGGGCCACCGCCGCCAGCTGGTTGGCCTGGGGGACGATGCCGGCGCACTGGCCGTCAACACCATGCGCCGCGCCGACCTGAAGGCGGATGACTACCGCGACATCTTCGCCCATCACTGCGCCGAACACATCGTCGGTCTGCTCAACGACCCGCAGGCAGGCTTCGACGATAGTGAAAAGGGATTCACCCGGCTGATGCCGGCCGATATCGCGATTCTCGTGCGTGACCGGCGCGAAGCGGGCGCCATCCGGCGCGCGCTGATGCGGCGCAAGGTGGCCAGCGTCTACCTGTCCGACAAGGATTCCGTGGTCGAGAGCGAGGAAGCGGCCGACGTGCTGCGCTGGCTGTACGCGGTGGCCAATCCGCTCGATGGCGCGCTGGCGCGGGCAGCTTTTGCCACCGCCACGGCTGGCCTGGGCCTGGCCGAGCTGGCGCAATTCTCGCACGACGAGATGGTGTGGGAGGCGCGCGTCGAACAGCTCAAAGCCCTGCACGGCAGCTGGCAGCGCCAGGGCGTGCTGGCGATGCTGCGCCGCTTCATCCACGAACTGGGCTTGCCGGCGCGGTTGCTGCGCGAACCGGGCGGCGAGCGGCGCCTGACCAATCTGCTGCACCTGGCCGAACTGCTGCAAGAGGCCAGCGGCCAGCTGGAAGGCGAACAGGCGCTGATCCGCTGGTTCGCCGAACAGATCGACGGGTTTGGCGCGAGTGGCGACGAGCGCGTGCTGCGCCTGGAAAGCGACGCCGAACTGGTCAAGGTCGTCACGGTCCACAAGTCGAAAGGCCTGGAATATCCGCTGGTGTATCTGCCGTTTGCCGTAACGGCGCGCGCGACCAGTCGCCGCAACCGCGCGTTCTTCGAATACGTGGACGAGACAGGCACGCGCCACCTCGACCTGGCGCTGACCGACGACGCGTTGGCGGCAGTCGACCGCGCGCGCATCGAGGAAGACCTGCGCCTGCTGTACGTCGCGCTCACGCGCGCGCGCCACTTCCTGTGGCTCGGCGCGGCGGCGGTGGCCGGCACCCGGAAGGGCGAGAACAAGCTGCACGAGTCGGCGCTTGGCTACCTGCTGGCCGGGGGCGACGCCATCGCGGCCGATGCGCTGCAGGCGCGCTTCGATGTCGTGGCCGGCCGCGCCGACGGCATTTCGCTGCACGAGCTGCCGGAACCGGACGGCGTCACGCTGCTGTCGCGTCAGGACGTGCGGCCCGAATTGCTCGATGCGCCGCGCTACCGCGCCCAGTTCGAGCGCGACTGGTCGGTGGGCTCGTTCACGTCGCTCACGCGCCACGCGGTAGCGCCGCCGACCCCGATGCGCGCACAAGAGCAGACCTTGATGGAAGACGTGCCGCAGGCGGCCACGCCAGCCCGCATCGAGGACGCGCCGTGGCACCGTTTCCCGCGCGGCTCGGTGCCGGGCAACTTCATGCACGAGCGGCTCGAGTGGCTGGCGCGCGAAGGCTTCGATTGCCTGGACGACCCCCATTGCGAAGCGCGCCTGGTGCAGCATATCGAGCGCGCGGGCTGGGGCAACCGGCAGGCCGACGCGCTGGCCTGGCTGCGCGAGATCGTCGATACGCCCTTGCCACCATTGAACGCGCGGCTGCGCGATCTGCGCGGCGTGCTGCCCGAGATGGAATTCTGGTTCCCGAGCGAGCACCTCGACCTGGGGCGGCTGGACGCGCTGTGCCGCACGCACCTGCTGCGCGGGATCGAGCGGCCAGTGCTGCCCGAGCGCGTCCTGCACGGCATGCTCAAGGGCTTTGCCGACCTGGTGTTCGAGCACGAAGGCCGCTACTGGGTGCTGGACTACAAGTCCAATGCGCTGGGCCCGGGCGACGCGGCGTACAGTCAGGGGGCCATGGAGGCGGGGATGGCCGAGCACCGCTACGAGATCCAGGGCAGCATCTATCTGCTGGCGCTGCACCGCCTGCTGCGCGCGCGCCTGGGCGCTGCCTACGAGCCGGAATACCAGCTGGGTGGCGCCATCTTCATGTTCCTGCGCGGGATCGCCAACCCGGTCACGCGCGGCTGCTGGGTGCTGGCGCCCGACCTCGAACTGCTGGACGGACTCGAACGATTGCTGGACAAGGATGACCATGGCGAAGGTTGAAGCCGATATCGATGGACTGTGGCGTGCAATTGGCGCATTGACCGAGGCGGGCGAGCTGCGCCGCCTGTCGAGCGCCTTTGCGCGCTTCATCACGCAACTGGGCGACGCGCCGCCGGCCCTGGTCCTGGCAGCGGCAGTGCTGTCGGAGCTCGAAGGCCATGGCCACAGCTGCATTCAATTGCAAGACCTGGCAGAAGGGCCGACGCTGCTTCTGGGCTGGAGCGACGACGCCTGGCGCGCGTTGGCGCAGGCCGCCGCGCCTCTGCCCAAGGGTGTGGCGGGCTGGATCAAGCTGCTGGCGCACTGCGAGCAGGTGTGGGTGCGGGGCGAGTTCGATTATGACCAGCCACTCGTGCTCGATGGCGAGCGCCTGTACCTGCGGCGTTACTGGCGCGACGAGACACTGGTCGCGCAGGCCGTGCGCGAGCGTGCTGCGGCCACGCATCCGGTGGCTACAACGCTCGTGCGCGCCTGGCTCGACAAGCTGTTCACGGCGCAGCCGGGAGCAGAACAGCCGGACTGGCAAAAGCTCGCCTGCGCCGTCGCGCTGCGCGGCTCGGTGGCGATCATCACGGGCGGCCCCGGCACCGGCAAGACCTACACGGTGGCGCGCCTGCTGGCGCTGTTGTTTGCCACGGCGCCCGAAGCAGGGCGCCAGCGGGTGGCCCTGGCCGCGCCGACGGGCAAAGCGGCGGCGCGCCTGAAGCAGTCGATCGACAAGGCGTTGGGCGAGCTGGCCGACCGCGTCGGCGCCGAACTGCCGCTGCGCGAACTGACGGCGCGCATGGGCGCGGCGCGTACGCTTCACAGCCTGCTGGGGGCGCGGCCCGACACGCGCGCGTTCGCGCACCATCGCGGCAATCCGCTCGACGTGGACGTGCTGATCGTCGACGAGGCGTCGATGGTGCACCTGGAGATGATGGCGAGCCTGCTCGATGCGCTGCCGCCCGGTGCGACGCTGATCCTGTTGGGTGACAAGGACCAGCTGGCGTCGGTGGAGGCGGGCGCGGTGCTCGGTGACTTGTGCCATGCGGCGCACGAGGGCCACTACAGCGCCGCGACGATTGCCTATGTCGCGGCGGCGAGCGGCGAAACCATCCCCGACGCTTACCGCGGCGAGGGCGGTCCGCTGGCCCAGCAAACCGTGATGCTTCGCCACAGCCGCCGCTTCGGCGGGCCGATCGGCCAGCTGGCCCTGGCGGTCAATCTAGGGGACACGGCGCGCGCCGAACGCGTGCTGCGCGCCGGGGGCGAACACGTACGCTGGCTGGAGCACGCGCAGCCGGCGCAGCTGCTGCAGCTGGCGCATGCCGGCTACGCGCCGTACCTGCAACTGCTGCGCGACGGCGCCCAGGGCGAGCACGAAGAATGGGTGCGCCGGATTTTACTCAGCTTCGAGTCCTTCCGCATCCTGTGCGCGGTGCGCGATGGCGAGTGGGGCGTGGCTGGCCTGAACGAGGCCATCGAAAAACGGCTGGCGGCAAGCCACCTGCTGCGCCATGGCGCCGAGTGGTATGTGGGCCGGCCGGTGATGGTGACGCGTAACGATTATTCGACGCGCGTCTTCAACGGCGACATCGGCGTCACGCTGCCCGATCCGGGGCGCGCCGGCGCGCTGCGCGTTTACTTCCTGGAAGGCGAGGCGGTACGCAGCGTGCTGGCCACGCGCCTGCGCAATGTGGAGACGGCGTTCGCGATGACGGTGCATAAATCGCAGGGCTCGGAGTTTCGCCACACGGTGCTGGCGCTGCCGCGCGAGCGCAATGCGGTGCTCACGCGCGAGCTGGTCTACACCGGGATCACGCGCGCGAGCGAGGTGTT
>Ga0265797_10006336_pt1 | contig 16777 bp, 16 predicted proteins | sample P2T30metagenome_FD_192433 | JGI IMG/M metagenome (GOLD analysis project Ga0265797, IMG submission 192433) | Plant litter microbial communities from East Loma Ridge, Irvine, California - P2 T30 | ecosystem: Environmental > Terrestrial > Plant litter > Unclassified | place: USA: California...
CCGGATCGAAGACCATCAGCGCGGTGCCGCGCAGGGGCTTCATGTGGATCAGGTTCAGGTTGGTCGGGACCACCAGGTTGCGGATGAATTCGCTGTACTTCGACACCCGCACCGAGCCCACCGAGACCTCGGCGCTGCGGCGCAGGAAGTTGAACAGGCCGATGCGCAGCAGGCGTGCGAAACGCTCGTTGATGATCTCGAGCGTCGGCATGCGGCCGCGCACGATCCGCTCCTGGGTCGCCAGGTTGTAGGTGCGGACTCCCGAGGTGTCTTCAGGCGCGGAGATGTCGTCCTGATCGCCGTTGACCCCCTTGAGGAGGGCATCGACTTCTTCCTGTGAGAGGAAATTATCGGCCATGATGTTTCTTTACTGGATGATGAACGAGGTGAACAGCACGTCGGAGACTTCCTGTTCGTCGCCTTCTTCTTCGAACGGCACTTGTACCACGGCCTTGATCTCCGAGGCCAGTTGCTGCTTGCCTTCGACGGTGCTGATCTCGGACGCCTTCTTGCCCGACAACAGCAGCAGCACGCGGCTGCGCACCTTGGCCATGTTTTCCTTGATCAGTGCACCTTGTTCCGGGCCATTTATCTGCAGGGTAAACTGAATCTGCAAATACTGGTCGCCGTTCTCGGGTTGCAGGTTCACGACGAACTGTTCCACCGGAATGTACTCGGCCTTGTGGGACTCCTTCGCCTTTTTCTTTTTCTTCGGCGCTTCCTCGTGGGCCTCGGCATCGCCGCTGCCGTGCAGGAAGAACCAGCCGGCGCCGGCACCGCCGCCCAGCACGAGCACGCCCGCGATCGCCATGATCATGAGCTTCTTCTTCGACCCGCCTGCTGGTGCGCCAGCGTCTGCTTTCGGGTCCGCCTTCGTTTTCGGATTCGCTTTCAAGATACCTCGTGCCAAATGGGTTGCGTAATTATGGCATTATCGAGAAAAAGTGCGCAGCGGCAAGCATTGAAAAGAAAGGGGAAGGTGGGTCAGATCGGGGTTTGTCGGTTGGCATTGGACGAAACAGGGAGATGGCGGGGTTTCGTAGGGTGGGCACTTGTGCCCACGCGGTATGGTACCGATGATCATCCGTGCCGCAAAAATTTAACGTCAAAACATGTGAATGCGGGCGTACGTTAGCCCGCGTGGGCACGAGTGCCCACCCTACGTTGGAGCTTGTGGATTGCAAATAAAAACGGCCGCGTGAAGCGGCCGTTGTCGTGTGGTGATGCTGTTTTAGGCGAAGGTATCGACTGCCCCCGCACCACCGAGGATGCTGGTGCGCTGGCGCGGCGTCACTTCGGCCACGGTGCTGCTGTCGCCGCCGTTACCGCCACCGCCGCCCGAACGGCCGGAACCTTGCTGCCCCTGCTGCCCGCTGCCCTCGTTCCCCGAGTTCACGCTGGCATTACCCAACGCAATCCCGCTCTCGCTCATCATCTCGCGCAGGCGCGGCAGAGAGTTTTCCAGGGCCTGGCGTACCTCCAGTTGCTGCGAGGAGAAGGTCACGCTGGCCATGTCGTTCGACACGTTCAGCACCACCTGCACCGGACCCAGGTCCGGCGGGTTCAGTTCCAGCGTCGCGGTCTGCTCTTCGCCGCCCACCATCCAGATCACTTTCTGGCCGACCTGGTTATCCCAGGCTTGCGTGCCCACGCGCGCGCTCAGGCGGTCGGTCGGCACGGCGCCCGCGGCCTGGGCGTTTTGCAGGGCATTCGTCTGGGCGACCAGGTTGGTGAAGGTTTCCGGCGCCGCCGTTTCCTTCAGGGCCGCCGCGCTGTCGTGCAGCTTGGCGGCGAACTGGCCGGCGTCCAGCTGCAGCTTGCCGGCCTGCTCGCCCGCCTTGCCCAGGTCCAGGCCACGCAGGTCGGTGCCAGGCGCCGCCTTGCCCTGGGCGTCGTCGGCCGCCAGCGCCTTGGTGTCGAGCTTGATGGCCGGCTCGGCGCCTTCCAGGCCCAGCTTGCCTTTCAGGCCGCCTTGGCCGCCCGCGGCCTCGGTATCCATGGTTGGCATGGCCTTGGCCGCCGCTTGCGGCTGGCCCAGGCTGGCCAGCATGGCGAGCATGTCGGTGACCGAATCGGCCGCCTTGCTGTCGCCCGGCGCCGCTTCCTCGCCCTCGCCACTGTCGGCGCCGGCCTTGGTTTCGGTGCTGGCCTGGGCGGTATCGGCTTTCTCGGTGCTGTCGGACTTGGCCGTTTCCTTGGACGGCTCTTTGGCTGCCTCGCGTGCCGGCGCCTTGGCTTCGTTGGCGGCGGGCTTGTTGGCTTGCGCGGCCTGCGCCTGCGGTTTGGCGGCCATCTGTGGCTGCGGTTGTTGCGCCTGCGGCGCCGGCTGCATCTGCGCTTGGCGCTGCTCCAGCTGGCGCTGCTCGATCTGGCGTGTCAGGGTCGCGCCGAAGTTCGCGCCGTCGGTGTTCAGCACGGCATTGCCGCGCATGTTCTGCGACTGGCCATTCAGGCCGTTCGCGCCATTGACCTGGAACGGAAGGGGAGTGGTGTGCATCGTCATGGTTCGTTCAACGTTGGTTGCGGACGGTACGCGCAGCGTGGTCATCCATCATTTTCTGGTCGCGCTTGTCGGCGACCTTCTGGGCCTCGGCCACCGCGCGCTCGTTCAGCGTGCGGTAGGACAGTCGCTTGCGCTCGCTTTCCTGCCAGGCTTTCTTTTCCTGGTCGCTCTTGTACTTGGCATGTTTCACGACTTCGGCCTGGCCATTGATCGCGTTGTCGAGCTTGCCGACAAAGGCCACGAAGTTCTGGTAAGCGAAGGGCGTGATGCCCGCCATCTGCTGCTGGTCCAGGCGGTTCGCATAATCGTCGCGGTAGCCGAGCAGCATCTGGTGCTTGTGCTCGGCTTCCTCGACCGCCTTCAGCGCCGCGCCGAGACGCTTGGCTGCGTCGTCGGACTCGCGCTGGGCCAGCTCGATCAGGGTTTCAAGGGCGGAGGTATTTGCCATAGTGGACTAGTATATCCACGCAGCAACCCTACCGATCAGCTGAACAGAGAGGTTAATTGCCCCAAGCTCTGGTCCATGCCGGTGTTTTCAAAAATCTCCTGGCACAGGAATTCCTCGATCTTCTCGTTCAGCGCAATCGCCTGGTCCAGCACCGGGTCGCTGCCCGGCGCGTACGCCCCCACGCTGATCAAGTCGCGCGAGCGCTGGTAGCGGGAATACAGCTGCTTCAGCTTGCGCGCGGCCAATTGGTGCTCGTGCGTGGTGATGCCGTGCATGGCGCGGCTGATCGATTGTTCGATGTCGATGGCCGGGTAGTGGCCGGCCTCGGCCAGGTGGCGGTTCAGCACGATGTGGCCATCGAGAATACCGCGCGCCGCGTCGGCGATCGGATCCTGCTGGTCGTCGCCCTCGGACAGCACGGTATAAAAGGCCGTGATCGAGCCGCCGCCCTCCAGGCCGTTGCCTGCGCGTTCCACCAGCACCGGCAATTTAGCGAACACCGAGGGCGGATAACCCTTGGTCGCCGGCGGTTCGCCGATCGCCAGGGCGATTTCGCGCTGGGCCATGGCGTAGCGGGTCAGCGAATCCATGATCAACAACACGCTCTTGCCCTTGTCGCGGAAGTGCTCGGCAATCGCCGTGGCATACGCCGCGCCCTGCAGGCGCATCAGCGGCGGGCTGTCGGCCGGGGCGGCCACCACGGCCGAGCGCGCCAAGCCTTCCGGCCCCAGGATCTGCTCGATGAATTCTTTTACTTCTCGGCCGCGTTCGCCGATCAGGCCGACCACGATGATCTCGGCGGTGGTATAGCGCGCGATCATGCCCAGCAACACCGATTTACCCACGCCGGTACCGGCAAACAGGCCCAGGCGCTGGCCACGGCCCACCGTCAGCATGGAATTGATGGCGCGCACGCCCACGTCCAGCGTGTCCTTGATTGGCGCACGGTCGAGCGGATTCACGGGACGGGCGTTGATTGGCGCCATGTCGTTGGTGCCGAGCGGGCCCTTGCCGTCGAGCGGGCGGCCGGCGCCGTCGACCACGCGGCCCAGCAATTCGATGCCGACCGGCAGGTGGCGCGCACGGTCGCTCGGACGCCGCCGCGGGTGGGCCACCGTGCCCGGACGCGGCACCGGCGTTTCCACCGGAAACACGCGCGAGCCCGGCACCACGCCCTCGACGTCGCTTTGCGGCATCAGGAACAGGCGCTCGCCTTCGAAACCGACCACTTCGGCCTCGATCTTCGCGCCGCTAGACAGCGGAATGGTGCAGGCGCTGCCCACGGCCAGGCGCAGGCCCACGCACTCCATCACCAGGCCGGCCACGCGCGTGACGCGGCCCGACACCTGCATCGGCTCGACAAAGCCGAGCAGGGCGTCGCAATCGTTCAGGTAGGATTTCCAGCGCGCAGTGTGGCGGTCAAGGGTGGCCGCGCTCATTAACCGAGCCACTCCACGTTCTTGCCCAGCGCATGCGACAGGCGGGTCCAGCGCGCCTGCGCCGTGGCGTCGATCTGGTTGCTGGCGGTATCGACCTTGCAGCCGCCGCGCGCCACCTGCGCGTCGGCAATTAGCCGCCAGCCGCCCTTGTCGATCTCGTCGCCGAGACCCGCGCGCACGATCTCGATGTCGTCCGGGTGCACGGCCAGCACGGCAGGCTGCTGCAGCACCGGCAGGTACTCGATGGCTTCGCGCACGATCGGGATGATGAGTTCGGGACGCACCTCGAAGGCGGTGCGCACCATCGAGCGCGCCAGGTGCAGCGCCAGGTCGAGCACGTCGGAGGCGATGCTGTCGTCGGCCTGCGCCAGCGCCGTGGAAAAGCTGGACGCCACCGCACGCAGGCTCTCGATTTCGGCCGACGCTTCCAGCCGGCCCTGTTCCATCGCCTCCGCGTGCCCCGCCGCGTAGCCGGCGGCGCGGCCTTCTTCCAGCCCTTCGTCGTAGCCCTCGGCGCGCGCCGCTTCGCGCAGCGATTCGAGTTCGGCGGCGGTCGGCAACTGCACCTGTGGCATTGCCTGGGCCTGGGCTTGCGCCTGAGGCTGAGCCGCCTGCGACGGCATGCGCGACGCATTCGCCGCAGCCGCAGCTGCCTTTTCCCGTTCCTCGGCCGCGATGCGGGCTGCCAGCGTGCTCGGACGCTGGTCGCCGAAGGAGTTCATTTCCCAGCGCTTGAAAGCGCCTTGCGTGTCTTTGTTCATCGTCGAATATTAAACGATTAGACGAAGGAGTCCTCGCCCTTGCCGCCCAGCACGATCTGGCCCTCGTCCGCCAGGCGACGCACGATCTGCAGGATCTGCTTCTGCTGCGCTTCCACTTCCGACAAACGGACTGGACCTTTCGATTCCAGGTCTTCGCGCATCATTTCGCTGGCGCGCTGGCTCATGTTGCGGAAGATCTTGTCGCGCAGGTCTTGCGACGCGCCTTTCAGGGCGATGATCAGCATGTCCGACTGCACTTCGCGCAGCAGCAGCTGGATGCCGCGGTCGTCGATGTCGATCACATTGTCGAACACGAACATCTCGTCCATGATCTTCTGCGCCATGTCGTTGTCGTAGTTCTTGATGTTTTCCATCACCGCGCCTTCCTGCTCGCCGGTCATGAAGTTCAGGATCTCGGCCGCCGTGCGCACGCCGCCCAGCGAAGACTTCTTGATGTGCTCGTTACCCGACAGCAGCTTGGTCAGCACGTCGTTCAGCTCGCGCAAGGCCGCCGGCTGCACGCCGTCGAGGGTGGCGATGCGCAGCACCACGTCGTTGCGCAGGCGCTCGGTGAAGTGGCTGAGGATCTCGCAGGCCTGGTCGCGCTCGAGGTGGACCAGGATGGTGGCGATGATCTGCGGGTGCTCGTTGCGGATCAGTTCCGACACCGACTGCGCGTCCATCCACTTCAGGCTTTCGATGCCCGAGGCGTCCTTGCCGCCCAGGATACGGTTCAGCAGCACGGCCGCCTTGTCGTCGCCCAGCGCCTTGGTCAGCACTTCGCGGATGTATTCGTCCGAATCGAGGCCGACCGTCGAGTGGGCGTCGGCTTCGTCGCGGAAGGACTCCAGCACATTCACCACCTGCTCGTGCTGGACCGCCTTCATCGAGGCCATCGCCGCGCCGAGCTTCAGCACTTCGCGCGGGCCGAGGAACTTCATGACCTCGGCCGCTTCTTCCTCGCCCATGGCCAGCATCAGGATGGCCGCTTTCTGGATACCGTCTTGTTTGTCGCTCATTATTCCGACCCCACCCATGCCTTGATCACGTTTGCCACGATGCGCGGATCGTTACGCGCCATCTCTTTTGCCATCGCCAGGTTGGCGCGATAGGTGCGCTCCCGCGGTGCTTCTTCCGGTTCCAGCGGCATGCCGTCCGGACCCAGGGCCGGCTTGCCGCCGTTGGCGCCGCTGCCGAGTTCGACGGTGCTGCTGTCGTCGTCGTCTTCCTCGTCGTCCTTTTCCTCTTCCGGCACGGCGGTCACTTCGTCGAACTTGTTCATCACCGGACGCAGCAGCGGACGCAGGATGCGGAAGTACAGGAAGGCCAGGATTGCCGCGATCAGCAGGTACTTGCCGACTTCCATTGCCAGCGGCAGGTTGGAAGGATCCTTATACCAGTCCGGGCCGGCTTCGTCCGGTTTGTCGACACCATCGAACGGGGCATTCGCCACGTTCAGGGTATCGCCACGTGCTTGCGAGTAACCCATCGCCTGCTTGACCAGCTCGTTGATCTGCGCCACTTCGGCGGCCGGCAGCGCCTTCACGGTGACCTTGCCGGTGGCCGGATCGACGCTACGGCGGTAGTTCACCACCACGCCCACCGTCAGGCGCTTGATGCCGCCCATCGGACGCTGCTCGTAGCGAATCGTCTTGTCGACTTCGTAGTTGGTGGTCGCATCCTTGCGGCTCGGGCCGGTGCTTTGTGCCGCCGCGCCGGCGCCTTCCGGAGCACCGCCTTCGATCGGGGCGGTCGCCACGCCCGGCGGCTGGTTCGACAGTGCGCCCGGGATGCCGTTGGCGTTGCCGGTCGACGGGCCGGTTTGTTCCGAAGTCTGCTGGCTGCGGATCGCCTGCGGTTCCGGCGGCGAGTTCGGCTTGTACATCTCGGCGGCGGTATCGACTTGCGCGAAGTCCACTTCGGCGGTCGCTTCGGCGCGCACATTGCCCTTGCCGACGATCGGCGAAATCAGCGATTCGACCTGCTTGATGATGTTCTGCTGCACCTGCTCGACGTACTTCAACTGGCTGGCATCGAGCTGCTTGCCCAGGCCATTGCCTTTTGGCTGTTCCGACAGGAGGTTGCCGTTCTGGTCGACCACGGTCACGTTGCCGATGGTCAGTTCAGGAATGCTCGATGCGACCAGGTGGACGATGGCGCTGACCTGGCCCGGATCGAGGGCGCGGCCCGACTGCAAATTCAGCAGGACCGAGGCGGTCGGTTTTTGCTGGTCGCGCACGAAGACGGAGGGTTTGGGCAGCGCCAGGTGGACACGGGCGCCGGCCACGGAACCGAGCGACTGGATCGAACGGGCCAGTTCGCCTTCGAGCGAGCGCTGGTAGTTCACCTGCTCGACGAACTGCGACACGCCCAGCTTCTGGTTTTCCAGCAGCTCGAAGCCGACGTTGCCGCCTTTCGGCAAGCCTTGCGAGGCCAGCTTCAGGCGCAGGTCGGGCACTTGCTCGGCCGGCACCAGGATGGCGGTGCCGCCTTCCGAAAACTTGTACTTGACGCCCATCTGGTCGAGCGAGGCGGTGATGGCGCCGCCGTCCTTGTCGCTGTAGTTGGCGTACAGGACACGGTAGTCCGGCGTCTGGCTCCACATCCAGATCGCGACCACCACGGCCAGCGCGGCCGCGATGCCGCCGCCAATCACCACCTTCTTGCCCATTGGGGTCTTATGGAAGGGTAGTGGCTGTGCTGGGGTGTCGATCAGTTCGTCAGCAGTCGTTGCGGCCATGTGGTGTGTCCGTGAGGATGAATGAGGTCAGGACGAGATTATGGAGCCGTGGAGCAACATTCAAAGGGCTGAATAGGGGGTGGTTTCCCCTCCTGCTCGACGCAAAATCTCGTCCGTGGACTGGTAATCTGACAGCCTGACATCGCTCGACTACGTTTTGTACGCGGGCACGCAAGAGATTGATAGGAGAACCCATGAGCATAGGCGGGATTGGCGGCATCGGCGGCATCGACAGCAGCCGCATCGAGTCGATGATGAACCAGCTGAAGGCGGCCGCCACCAAGCCGGCGGCGCCGTCGCTGGGGGCGGGCAGCCTCGGCGGCATTGGCGGGCTCGGCAATGCCGCCGCTACCGGCGCTACCGAGAGCGCATCGAAGGTCAGCTTTTCGGATGCGCTGAAGAACTCGCTCCAGCAGGTGAGCAGTTCGCAGAAGACGGCCGAAGAGATGGGCCAGAAGTTCGCGATGGGCGACGACAGCATCAGTTTGTCGGACACCATGATCGCGATGCAGAAGTCGAGCATTGCCTTCCAGGCGACGGTGCAGGTAAGGAATAAACTGGTCTCGGCGTATCACGAGATCATGAATATGCAGGTGTGATCGAAGGTGTGATGAAAAAGGCCGCGTGCTCGTCGAGAGTCGCGGCCTTTTTTGTTGATCGGCCTTGCGGCCAAGTGTCGGCCTGCGGCCAAGTGTCGGCCTGCGGCCGAAATCGTAGGGTGGGCACTCCGTGCCCACGCGGTACGGGCGTATCCAGAGACAGTTAGCGGCGAATAGCTGCTCGTGTCATCACCATGAATACAACATCATGATCAGGCGTTCCGGGCCGCTAGCAAAGTTGGCGAGCGACATTTCACAGGAGCAGGTGCAAGGTCACGCACGTACCGCGTGGGCACGGAGTGCCCACCGTACGGTCGATGTTCCGATAAAAAATATTGCCGACTGCTGATCAGCTTAAGCCCGCCAGCCGCGCATTCCGCTCGCGCTCGAGCTTGGTAATGTAGCGCTGCACCCCCGCCATGTTTGCCCGCGAAATGTCCACGAACATGCAGCCAATCCGGCGGCTGGTCTTGTTGTTCAGCATGGTCACGTCCAGCGCATTCCTTACCTGCAGCGAGGTGTTCACGGTGCCGATGTCGGGCAGTTCGATGCGGCAGCCGGTGAAGGTCTGGCCGATGGTCGAGTTCAACTGGATCTTGTTGTCGAGCAGGGCGATGCCGCCGCAGCTGATGTCGGCCAGCGGGAAATTGCCGTTGCCGCCGCCGAGGGCAACCGGCATCGGCACCAGCACCGGCACCGGGTTCGTCACCGGCGTCGGCATGCGGTAGAACTCGCGCCGCTGCAGGCGGATCAGGGAATCGGGGATGTTCGCAGCCAGGGCGCCGGTGCCGCCGAATTCGAGCTCCTGCAGGCCGCCGGCGCGGAACAGGATGCGGATCTTGTCGAGGTAGGTCTCGCACATCACCACGCCGGCGCGCAGGATGCGTTCGTTCTGTTCGCGGTTGATCGAGCGGTCGAGGATGAACAGGCCGCTTTCCGGATCGACTTCCAGCACCGAGGTGACGCAGACGTCGGCCTCGCCCTTGATCTTCATGCGGATCAGCTGCTTCTTCTCGCCGATCTGGCGCAGCAGCGCCACGATTTCCTTGCGCGACTGTACTTCGTAGTCGTGCCAGTTTTCCAGTTCTGCGTCATGCATTGCTTGCATCTTGTTCCGCCGGTGTTGCAGGTGAAGGTGAGTCGATCAGGAGCGCGGTGTCGGGCGCGGCGGGAAGCGGCCGGCCGAGCTGTTGCGCTGACTCAATATGATATAGCCATGCCAACAGTTCCGCAATTGCGCGGTACAGGGCAGGGGGGATCTGGCCGTCGAGGTCGATGTCCATCAGCAGCGACACCAGCTCCTTCGATTCGTGCACGAAGACCCCGGCTTCTTTCGCGCGGCCGATGATCTGCTCGGCCACCAGGCCGCGGCCCTTGGCCACCACCGTCGGCGCTGCCGAACCTGCCGCATAGGCCAGGGCCACGGCGCGCTGCTGGCGCTGCGAGGAATGATCCTGGCTGCTCACGGCGTGTCCATGCCGTGGATGCGCAGCACCGCCAGTTCGCTGCCGGCGGCGGCCAGCGCATCCTGCAGGCGCGGCGTACCCTCGCGCAGCGGTGCCAGCACTTCCGGAGCCGCCTGCAAATCGATCTGCACATGCTTGCCGCGCAAGGTGATGCTGGCACGCACTTCGCCCAGGCGCGCGAAGCGCAGGCGCAGGCCGCTTTGCCAGCCCGGCTCGTGTTCCTCACCGCCGCGCGCGCCCTTTTCCTGCTCGCGCGTGACCTTCCATTCCAGCGGCTGGCCGGGGACGAACTGGCCCTGCCAGGTGAGCTGTCCCTGTTCCTGGCCGGCCAGCTGCATGTTGATCATGCGCGCCAGGGCCGGGTCGGTAGGCGGGGTGCCGGGCGGCTTTTGCGCCTGCGGCTCGCCCATCAGTTCGGACAGTGGGCGCTTGCCTTCGGCCCATTCGGCCACGTGCGATTCGTAGAACAGGCCGCTTTTCGCGATCGCCTGCCGCAACTGGCTGGCCAGTTGGGCGGGGTCGGGTGCGCCCTGCGGCACCAGCGGCGTGGCGCCGGTGACGGAGGCCGAGGCGCCATTCCCGGCAGCGCTGTGCAGCACCTGGGCCAGCAGACGCGCGGCAGGACTCAGGTCGGCGCCTTCGTGCTGGGCGCCGGCTTGCGTGAAAGGGGAGTTGGCCGCAGCAATGGCGGCCGCGAGCGAACTTGCGGTCGTGCTGAGGGGAACCGGGGTGCCGTGCAGGGTAGCGTCGCCGAGCTGGAAAGTCGGCTGGGGCGAAGCCGCCAGCACCTTCATCGACAGTTCGGCGCCGGGCTGGGTGCCGGCCGGCAGCGCCATGCGCACCTGCATGTCGGCCACGCGCACCATGAAGCTGCCGTCGCCCAGGCGCGAGAGCACCGCCACCGGTACTTTGCTGCCGAGCATGGTCGAGAGCGCGCGTTCGAAGGCTTCGGTGCGCGGGTCGGCCGTGCGCTCGGTTGCCGCCACCGGCCGCGCCGGCAGCGGGGCGCTGACGCCGGGACTGGGGATGCGCTCGACCATGAATTTAGCTGGGCACTATCTCAGACGCTGCCGTAGGCGTTGGCGAGGCGGCGCTGGGTACCGGAGTTGTTGATCATGGCGGACAGGTGGGCCATCCACGGCATGGTGAGATCGCGGATGCGGCGATCGTCGGCCAGGATGCGCTTGATGCAGTCGACTTTTGCCTGGCGGCCGAGCGGGTTCAATTGAACCGCGGCTTCGCCGCTCTTGAGCACGTCGACATGGGCGCTGACGCGCTGTTCGAGCTCGGTCAGGTGATCCCAGTCGCCGGCTTCGGCGGCGAGGAGCATCTGGCCGGTAAGGTCGGCAACGGTGGCGTATTCGGACAGCACTTCCTGGCCGGTCATCATCATGCGCTCGCCATGACAGGGTAGTGGGAAGCCAGCGCGCTCGGGGTGACCGGCTTTTCGCCGATCTGGGTCCACGCGTCGCGCAGGTCGGTCAACAGGGTTTGCACTTCTTCCAGCATTTCAGCCTTGTTTTGCAAGTTAGCGGTGAGCAGGCGCTCGGTCATGTAGGCGTATAGCGAGTCCAGGTTGCCGGCGATTTCGCCACCGGCTTTCTTGTCCAGACTGGCGCGCAGGCCATTGTTGATGATGTCGAGCGCCTTCGAAATGGCGGCGCCTTTTTCCGCGATCTGGCCGGCCGACATATGCTTGCCGGCGTTCCGAATCGCGCTCAGGGCGCCGTCGTACAACATGACGATCAGTTTGTGGGGCGAGGCGGCGATGACCGAGGTCTCCAGGCCTACTTTTGCATAAGCATTCACGCCGCGCTGCATTGATCCAAACATCAGAACCTCCAAATACTTCAGTTGTGCGCAAGCGTCTTGAACGCTTGCCGCAGAGTTCGTGCTGGAGCTGGTCGGGACGGCTTCGAGGCCTGCCTGCCATTCTTCAGCGAGGGTAGTTTACTCACTTAACGGCAGCATCTAACCGGACTTGAGAGCTGGAAATGCATGCCATATCGCGGTTTTATCGCACGAACAAGAAATGGGGAGGTTTGCGCGGTCGCAGGAGGACGCGCGGAGCGTGTCAATCGTTGCGTAATTGCTTGCGGCGCTCGTGGTGGCGGCGGTGCAATGGCGACTGCAGCGCGCGCGCGAGGATGGTGCGCGGCACGTTGCAGCTGTCGAGATACTTGAAGGCGAAATCGACCCCGCGGATATCGACCAGGTACAGGGCGTATTCGGCGGTAAGGGCGGTTTGTTCGTCGGTTCGTCTTTGTATCATGTACGTCTCCATGCCTGCTGGAGGAAGCAGGCGGCGTTGGCACAATCATATGCGTGTGCCCGGCGCGCGCAATTGGAGAAGTTGTTAAGAATTGTTTCGGTTGTAGGACACGAGGCAGGTCCCTCAGTGGCGCCTGCGCACTGCCCGCACCGGATCGGGCTGCGCCTGTAACCGGTGCGCAACGATGAAGTCCGCCGCATCCTCCGGCCCCAGCGGGCGCGCGTACAGGAAGCCCTGGGCCTGGTCGCAGCCCGCATCGAGCAGGGCGGCGGCCTGGGCCTCGGTTTCCACGCCCTCGGCCACCACGCCCAGGTTCAGGCGGTGCGCCATGGCGGCAATCGCCTGCACGATGGTGCGCGAGTCGGCGCTGTGCTCGACGTCCTGCACGAAGGACTTGTCGATCTTGAGCTTGTCGATCGGCAGGCGGCGCAGGTAGCTGAAGCTGGAGTAGCCGGTGCCGAAGTCGTCGATGCTGAGCGCCACGCCGAGCGATTTGAGCTTGTGCATGATGACCATGCTGCGTCCGGGGTCGGCCATCGACACGCTCTCGGTCAGTTCGAGTTCGAGCAGTTCGGGTGACAATTGCGCGGCGGCGAGCTGCCCGCTGACGATGGCCACGATGTCGCTTTGCATGAACTGGCGTGCCGACAGATTCACCGCCAGCGGCACCTGCGGCAAGCCGGCTTCGCGCCAGGCTGCCAGCTGGCCGACGGCGGTCTTGACGATCCATTCGCCGATCGGCGCGATCAGGCCGGTTTCCTCGGCGATCGGCACGAACTCTTCCGGCGAGACCACGCCGTGCTCGGGATGGCGCCAGCGCAGCAGCACCTCGAAGCCGGCCAGCTTGCCGCTGCCGAGGGCGATCTTCGGCTGGTATTGCAGGAACAGTTCCTCGCGTTCGAGGGCGCGCCGCAGGTGGCTTTCCAGGGTCAGGCGGCGCCCCATTTCGCGGCGCTGCTCTGGGGCAAAAGGCTCGATGCGGCCGCCGCCCTGGGCCTTGGCGTGGCGCATGGCCGTCACCGCATTGTTGAGCAGGGCGTCGGCTTCCTCGCCGTCCTGCGGATAGCAGGCGAAACCGACGCTGCAGGTCAGCGAGATATCGTCGTTCTCGCCGTAGGCATGGCCGTTGACTTCGTTCATCAGCTCGTGCAGGCGCGCCAGCAGGCGTTCCTCGCCGTCGGGGTCGTTCAGCAGCATGACGAATTCGTCGTTGCCGGCGCGCGCCAGCATGTCGCCGCCGCGCAGATGCGACTGCAGGGCGCGCGTCACCGCCACCAGGGCGGCGTCGCCGGTCACGTGGCCGAGCAGGTCGTTGAGCTGCTTGAAGCGGTCCAGGTTCAGGCAGGCGACGACGGCATGGGTTCCCTGCGCCTGCCAGGCCGGAATGCTCTCGGCAATGCTGCGCAGCAGGGCCTGGCGGTTGGCCAGGCCGGTCAGCGCATCGTGGGTCAGCAGGTATTTCACCTGCCCGGCGGCCGCCGCGGTCGCGCTTGAAGCGGGCGCGTGGGCGGCGTTGTGCAGCAACTGTTCGTGCAACTCCTGGGCCGCACGCGCCAACTGGCGGTGGTAGATCAGTTCCTCGGCCATGCGCGCCAGGTCATGCAGCTCGTCGAGTTCTTCCTGGCTCAGGCTGCGTGGGTGCGAATCGAAGACGCACAGCGTGCCAAGCCGGTCGCGCTCGATCGAATGCAGCTGCACGCCGGCATAGAAGCGGATATGCGGCTCGCCGGTCACGCTCGGGTTGCCGACGAAGCGCGGGTCGAGGGTGGCGTCCTCGACCACCATGGCCTGGTCGGTGAGGATGGCGTGGCCGCAGAAGGACGTGTCGCGCGGCCCATGCTGGGCAGCAAAGCCGCACCGCGACTTGAACCATTGGGTATCGCTGCCCACCAGGGAAATCAGGGCGCTCGGCACGTCGAGCAGCCTGGCGGCCAGGCGCGTGATGCGGTCGAAAGCCTCTTCGGGCTCGGTGCCGTAGAGTTCGGTGGCGTAGAGCGCCGCCAGCCGTTTTGCCTCGTCCACCGGAATCTGGGGTCTCTGCATATTTAACAATCCACCGGTCTGGCGTGTCCGTTGCGATAAGTCCATTACGCCAGAAGAAACGGGAAAGCGCAATGCGGGCACGGCTGAAATCCGCGCTTTTATGCAGGATGAATTGTGAACTTCCGTTGGCGCTCCGGCGCCACAAGCTGTCACACCGGAGCCATACGCTTTTTACAGCTGTGCGAGTGCGCTGGCGGCGTTGGCGATCGCGCCTGCCCAGTCGCCGCGTTCCGGCTGGCGCAGCAGGCGCACGCTCGGATACCAGGGGCTGTCCTCGCGCCCGGTCAGCCAGCGCCAGTCGGCCACGTGCGGCAGCATCACCCAGGTTGGCCGGCCCAGCGATGCCGCCAGGTGGGCGACGCTGGTGTCGACCGCGATCACCAGGTCCATCTGTTCGCACAGGGCGGCGGTGTCGGCGAAGTCTTGCAAATGCGCATCCATGCGCCGTACCACGCTGGCGTCGAGCAAGTCCATGTCGGCGGCGCGGTATTCCTTTTGCAGCGAATAGAACTCACAGTCGAGCGCGAGCAGCGGCGCCAGCTGGGCAAAGGGAATGCTGCGGTTGTGGTCGTTGGCGTGCTGCATGTTGCCGCTCCAGACCAGGCCGACGCGCGGACGGCCCGCACCCGGGCCCAGGCGTTCCTGCCAGGCCGCCAGGCGCGCCGCATCCGGCGCCAGGTAGCGCTGCGGGGCCGGGATGGTGTCGACCTCGGTGCCGAAGGCAAGCGGCAGGCTCATCAGCGGGCATTGGAAGTCGAATTCGGGCAGCGGATCGCCCTTGGCCAGGATCTGCACGGTGCCGCCCAGGCTGTCCAGCAGGCCGACCAGCGGGCGCTGGACTTCCAGCACCACGCGCGCGCCCAGCGCCGCCACCTGCGGCACGTAGCGGCAGAACTGCAGGGTGTCGCCCAGGCCCTGTTCGGCAAACAGCAGGATGGTCTTGCCTTCCAGCGAATCCTGGCCCAGCCACAGCGGCTGCTCGAATGCGCGCTGCTCGTTGTAGACGCTGAGCAGTTCGTTGTTCCAGCGCCATTCGTAGCCGCGCCAGCCTTCGAGCAGGCTGCCGTATTGCAGGTTCAGCAGGGCGCGGTTCCAGTGCGCCGGCGCATATTCTGGGTCGATTTCCAGGGAGCGGTCGAAGCAGTGCAGGGCGTCGGCATAGCTGCGCAGCGCCTCGTAGACGTTGCCGCGGTTATTCCATGTGGCGGGGCTGTCGCCCTTCAGGGCCAGCACCTGGTCGTAGACGGCCAGCGCTTCCTCGGAGCGGCCCAGGTCCTGCAGCACATTGCCGCGATTGAGCAGGGCGTCGGTGAATTCCGGGTCGACTTCGAGCGCGCGCTCGAAGGCGGCCATCGCGTCTTCGCGGCGGCGCAGGCGCTGCAGCACGATGCCGCGGCCGTTATGGGTGGCCGGCAGCTCGGCATCGAGGGAAATCGACACGTCGAAGCAGCGCAGCGCCGACTCCAGGTGGCCGATGTCGTTCATCATGTGGCCGAGGCTGGCGCGCAGCTGGGCCGATTTCGGCGCCAGCTCGACCGCCTGGCGGTAGGCCTCGAGTGCGTCGTCGGCGCGGCGCATGTGGCGCAGCACGTTGCCGCGGCCGTGGTGGGCCTCGGCCGCATCGAGCGGGTCCAGTTCTTCTTCCAGCATGGCGTCGTAGACGTCGAGCGCGTCGTCGAGCGCGCCCAGCAGGCGCAGCGCCTTGGCGCGGTTGATGCGCGCCTTGATGTAGGTGGGCTGCAGGGCGATCGCCTGGTCGTAGCTGGCCAGCGCGTCGTCGGCGCGGCGCAACGCGATCAGGATGTTGCCGCGGTTGTCGAGCGCTTCCAGGTGCGCCGGGTCGAGCTTCAGGGCGCGCTCGCAGGCGGCCAGGGCATCCTCGTTGCGCTTCAGGTGCTGCAGCACCACGGCGCAGTTGTTCCAGGCGGCGACGTCGCGCGGGGCGAGTTTCAGGGCGCGCTCGTAGCTGGCCAGGGCGTCGTCGTAGCGTTTCAGCGACTGCAGCACATTGCCGCGGTTATACAGCGCGTCGATATTCTTCTTGTCGAGCGACAGCGCCTGCTCGTAGCTCTGCAAAGCAGCCGGAAAGTCGCCGATCGCCTTGAAGATGTTGCCGAGGTTGCTGTACACGGCCGAGACGCGTGGATTGACGGCCAGGGCGTCGCCCATGAACTGCAGCGCCAGTTCGTGGTTGCCGATCTGGTAGCCGAGGATGCCGACATGGTGCAGCGAGTCGAAGTGGCGCGGCTGCTTTTGCAGGGCCGCGTCGTACTGGGCAAAGGCGTCTTCCAGGCGGCCGGCCTGATGGGCCGCGAGGCCGGCGGCGAACAGGCGGTCGGCGTGGGAATCGGTACGGTGTTTGGTCGTCATGGGCAAGATGAGAAGGAATGCGGTAGCGGGGATGGCCCCGGGGATAGCCCCGTGCGCGCATGCCGGGTCTATACAGGATGCCAGCGAGTGTAGCCGAGGGAAATTTTCTTGCATCCGAGGAATAGGCGGGCAAAGC
>Ga0265797_10006340_pt1 | contig 16754 bp, 17 predicted proteins | sample P2T30metagenome_FD_192433 | JGI IMG/M metagenome (GOLD analysis project Ga0265797, IMG submission 192433) | Plant litter microbial communities from East Loma Ridge, Irvine, California - P2 T30 | ecosystem: Environmental > Terrestrial > Plant litter > Unclassified | place: USA: California...
CTCCGGGCGCTCGGTTCACGTGGCCTCAAAGAGGTCGAGCACCGTAGCTGAATAGGGAAGCAGATGCACCCGATTGGCCGCAACTTCAATATCGCTACCAGACTAGAGGCCATACTGAAGCACGCAGCATCTGTTTTGCTAGGATGCTTCGAACTTTGTGTAAACAAGTAGCTAGCATTGCTCCGGCTGAATCGACGTCGTCAGCATAGTCGCTGGTCATGCGTAATAGCGCGTTTGTCATATAGCAGTCGCCATCGCCAACATCGCTAGACGGTGTTCGCAGTTTCGCGATTAGGAAAGGACCGAAGTACGTGGCATAAGTATGGACCGGATGTTTGGTTGAGAGAGCAAGGCATGAACGTCTTCCATGTCTACTATCTGCCAAGCCACCGATACACGAACTCTGCCCCACCCGGCGTTCGCTCAAGTCTCCAAAGTCCACTCTGCTGAGACAGCAAACGCTCTGGAACTTGGATACGAGTTGCCGCCTGGGCAGCTCTTACACCCTTGGCCTGGATTACCGGCGATTGCCGTCGAGATGTGCGCGGTGGATTTCGAAATCATTGTGTTAATTCACCGCTACTAATACATCGTTAACAAGCGTACATGCTCGTAATATCTCCGTAGTTATGCAAATTATGCATATACTCCTCAACGCCGTCAAAATATGCTCGTCACGCGTAGAGTCTCGTGTCTGTTCTCCGTCTCTTATACTCTAATCGAGCGTCGGGATGCGCTCAATCACTTCTCAACATGCTCTCCACCAAATCACCCAACGGTCCCCAGAAGTCCTTGCTCCCACTTGCCAGCCCATGCTCGTCTATGAACAGCACATAGTGCTTGAAGCTGGTGTTGAGATGAGGCTCCAGGCCCAACTCGATGATGACGGGGTAGTGGTGGCAGTAGATATGTGCGTAGACGCGGTATAGACGCTTGAACATGTTCCTGATGAGCGCTGGAAATGTCTTCGGGAAGGGGACGCCGATGCGCGAGGGAAACATGGACTCGTTGTCGACATTGGACTGTATCCATGCCATGAGGTGTTCGATGTATTCGGGTGCGGGCATCTTGGTAGGCTTCTTGTAGTTCTCGGAATCTTGCCAGAGGTACTCAAACCTGTTGATGGTCAGCATTGCGCATATGAGTACTTGGTTTATACTCACTCGTCGGTCGCTTTCATCTCAGGACAGCTTTGTGGCGAGCAGAACTCTGTGATGGAGCCGTAGAGCAGGTTAATCTGGTTGTAGAAGTCGACAACTGGGGTCGCGTATCAGAACGACTCTCCAAATCAGCAGAGATATCCTCCTACCGTTGACGGCAAGCCATTCGTCCTTGTCCTCGCCTTCGGGTAGCTTGACAGCCTTCCTTAGACTGCCGCTACCGAGTGTGGCCTCGGCATACTGCTTTAGCTGCCAGCTGCTGGTGCCTCGATTCTTCGACGGCTTGAACGGTGCGCGAGTTCGCGGGTTGCTGGCGCAGAAGTCAGCCTGTGTTCGTGGTATAGAATCTCCCATCTCAAGCGAGACTTCTCTCCAGCCTTCTGCCATGGACTCTGATGTCTCTTTCGAACTGGCATATCCCGATAATATCGCATGGCCTGCACATTGTGGTCTTGTCGCTATTTATCCGTGTATTTGCGCATCTCCGGCGCCAGGCTCAGGCGCGACAGGCTAGCGATCAAGGACGCGATTTCGTCTCGTGGGTCGAACATCCTGCAGCAGGAGAGCGGAAAGGGACACGAACATTGTACTTATGAATCCCGACATATCTGCTCTCGATTCGTGCTATCGTATGGACCGGTGCGTATTGCGTGCGTTCGTGCTATCTGCTGTCGCGCATTCCGATGGTTAGCCAAAGCAAACAACAGAAGGTAACGGGGCTGCGACAAACCTGGTAGCAACAAGAAGTAGAAGGAGAAGGTAAATAACGTGAGCGAGCGACAAGAAGAGGGTAACAGAGAAGGGCAGAGAGTCAATGACGTTGGATGGGCTGGCTTGGGGGAGGGGTGTTTGGACAGGACCCCACAATCAACAATCGCGACCGCCGCAACCACCGGCCTCGATCGCCGCGCTAACAACTTGGTCCAGATGTCGCGCCCACCCAATTGGCCCACCCTCAACTCTCACGTCTGCTTTTTCCGACTGACCGCCTCGAGAGATGTTGGAAGAGATGCGAGACGGATTTCCGCTAGCATCGCATTGGGGAATCTGTCTCTCCTATGCGCGAGCTGGATGTTGTCGCAATGACTTTCATGAGCGCATCACCGAGATATACCAGCGGAGGTAATTCGGAGAAGAAAAGAAGATATCGTAATGTTTTTGTGAGGTCTACTCTAGGTCTATTCTAGGTCTAGGATATACGCTGACAACTTCCACCGCTGATGATTACCGCTCCATACCCACACATCCTGTCAGACCTCACTTGCTGAAGTACGGGTCTTGCTCAAAATAGTCGCCTTTGTCACGGCCACGTCCGTTGCGACGACCATTCTGCGTCTGCGGCCTGGAGTCGGAGCCACCGTCCGTCATGGTCTCAAACTCATCCGGTTCGTAGTCCTGCATGCCGGTCTTGATGCGCTGAAGTTGACCAGCTACGTAATGGTGGAGACGATCCTCCATTGCCGACTTCTGGTCAAGGGCGGCTTGGTCCAGTACACCAACCGAGTTCTTGCGTTTGATCGGGCTTGTAGCGTCCTCCTCTTCGCCGTTGGTTGAAGTCTCTCCCCAGTCACTTCGGAAGCCTATGCTACGGCTAGTAGAAGACCGACGGAGTGTCTGGCGCTTCGCTGGTTTGCCTGTCGTGGTGAACACATCGTCGAAGTAATGGTCGGCAGCGCCTGTAGGTGTGCGCGGCGTTTGTGGCAGACGGCAGGTCATGCTGCACTTCGTTAGTGAAGGTACTATACATAATGTCGTTGAACTTACCCAGTGTCGTGAATCATCTTCGCAATCAGACCGGTCCAGCCGCACTGATGCGTCGCTCCCAAGCCACGGCCGGTATCACCGTCGAAGAACTCGTGGTACCACATGTAATCTTTCCAGTTCGGGTCAAAGTCGAGCATTTGGTTGCCGTCGTTGATGGCCCTTCTACCGTCATCTCCGCGAGCAAACAAATGCTGAAGACGATGTTGAATCTCCTCTGCAACGTGGCCGAGATGCATGTAGTCACCCGACCCCGTAGGGCACTCAACCTTCAGATCGTTGCCATAGTAGAGATGGAACCTCTGGCAAGATTCGATGAGTAGGAAGTTGACGGCTAACCAGATGGGACCTCGCCAGTTGCTGTTGCCACCAAAAAGGCCGCTGTCTGAGTCACCGGGAAGGTAAGCTACCTCGTACTTCTGGCCATTGACGTCCATGCTATAGGGATGGTCCTTGTGGTATTTTGAAAGCGATCGGATACCGTGGTCGGCGAAGAACTCGTCCTCGTCCAACATTCTCTTCATTATCCGCTTCAGTCTGTCTTCGTTGACAAGTGACAGAAGCAAGCGGTCGCCCTTACCACGTTTGGAGAGCGTATGGATGTTGCGCTTCGAAGTCTCGGGACGGTGAGCAATGAACCATTCCACTCGCTTCTTGAAGCTGGGTAGGCGGTTGATAACCTCCGGCTCCAGCGTCATGGTCGAGTACAGAGGAATGAGACCGACCAGAGAACGGACGGGCATCTGATGGCACCATGGACCACCCCAAGAGATGGCATCATAGTAGAACCCGTCCTCCTCGTTCCACAGCGGCTTCGACTCGCCGTCGCTGCGGAATTGCATAGCGTCGCTGATCATCAAAAAGTGCTCGAAGAACTTGGAGGCCATGTCTTCGTAGATGCGTCGTCGCTTGGCGAGCTCAAGGCAGATGTTCAGCATGTTCAGGCAGTAGAAGCCCATCCAGCCAGTACTGTCGGCCTGCTCCAGGGTACCGCCGGTCGGCAACGGGTCCGAACGGTTGAAGAGACCAATGTTGTCGAGACCGAGGAAACCACCTTCGAAGATGTTCTTTCCGTCAGCGTCTTTTCGGTTGACCCACCACGTAAAGTTCAGCAACAGCTTCTGGAATACGCGCTCGAGGCAATCAAAGTCCTCACGTCCGTACATCTTGCGCTCAATCTTGAAGACCCGGAATAGCGACCAGGCATGTACCGGAGGGTTCACGTCGCCAAAGTTCCATTCGTATGCCGGTAGCTGCCCGTTCGGGTGCATGTACCACTCGCGTGTGAAAAGGTCGAGCTGCTTCTTGGCGAAGTCGGGGTCGATCATGGCGAGTGTAATGCAGTGGAAAGCACTGTCCCATGCGGCGAAGAAGGGGTATTCCCAAGAGTCGGGCATGGACAAAATATCGTCCAGGTACATGTGCTTCCACTCCTTGTTGCGTATAGCCTTGCGACCGGGTGGTGGAGGTGGCATGCCAGGGTCGCCGTTAGCCCACTGGTCCCAGATGAAGTGGTAGTATTGCTTGCACCACATCATGCCGGAAAATGCCTGACGCTGGATGTTGCGCAAATCGTCAGCGATTGGGAGAGGGCTGATTCTGTAGTAAAATTCGTCGGCTTCGGCGCGACGCTGTTCTATAATGTCGTCAAACATCTCCTCGTCAAGGAATCCGTCGTTTCTCTTTGAGAGCCTGAAGCGGACTACAGCGCACTCGCCAGGTGGGACACCGTCGCCTTCGTCGAACGCGTACCAAGCACCGCATTTGGTACCAGTGTTCTCAGGGTTGACAGCATCCTTCTGCTCGTCTACGATGCGGCGATGGATAGCGTCCTTGACATATGGAACCTTGTTCTCCACGTTCCATAGCCCCTTGTAGTTGGTGTCGTTATCGGTGAAGAGAAGCTCGGGCTGTACGTCTTCGCCGCTCGGGCCGGTGCCAGGGGACGGGGAGAGCTGGAAGTAGCGGTCACCCAGCTTGTGGTGTTTCGACTGCGCCGTTGTTGGGCCAATCTTGGTGATTGAGGGTTTCAGACTCGGGTCCTCGTGGCCCCATGCCCAGGTATTCCTGAACCAACAGTGAGGTACAATGTGCAGCGGCGCCGGTTCTGGGCCACGGTTGTAAGCTGTCACTCGGAAGCACATCTCCTCTGGATCGTCCGCTTCTTTCGCAGTCTCGATGAAAATGTCCCAATACCGGTCATCGTCGAAGATGCCTGTGTCAACGAGGTTGTACTCCTTGTCCAACCGCGTTCGCTTCGCGTTCGTCTCGATGAGTTCTTCGTATGGGAATTTCCGCTGAGGAAGTTTGTACAGGAATTTCATGTACGAGTGCTGCAACTGAATCAGCGATGTTTCTGGAGCGAGCAAAGCCAACATACAGTTGGCGTGTTGTCCAGGTGAAAATGGCACTCCTTGAGCGACTCGCCGTGGTTACCCTGTGGGTTGGATAAACCGAAAAGGCGCTCCTTTAAAAAGTCGCTGCCGGAAAGTCAGCGTGTATTGCAAGAGTGGCACTGGCGCACACATACTCCTTCTCGTTCCAGAAAGCGAAGGCAATGTTCTGGAAGCCGTGTGTATCGGACACACCAGCAATACCGTCCTCGCCCCAGCGAAAGGCGCGCGACCGCGCCATGTCGTGCGTGAAATCTATGAGGCATTAGAGAAAATGGATGGCACCGAAGGCGAGTACTCACGGCTCCAGGCATCTCCATCAGCGCTGCAGAAGTTTGTTAGTAGCATACCATGACGTTGACAGCAAGGGTACTCACGAGTAATCTTCGCGGACTGGACACTTATTAGATTGATTGTAACAGACTCATGGGAATGGAGACTGACCAGTTGCCCACTGCCTCTCGGCAACGTAGGGGCCCCATCGCTTCCAGTAGGCGGTGCGTTCTCGGTCCTGCTTCAGACGCTTCTCCTCTTCGCAGAGGTACTCTTGATTCTCAATGAGAACCATGGTGACAATGTGTGCCGGAGGGGTGTAGGAGGAGTGTTGACGGCAGACAGCAAGTGAGGTTTGGGCGTTGGCGCGTGCAGCGGCGTCGAAGGAATTATTTCCTGCAGGTAGTATGGAGCAAACAATGGGGTAACTCAGACGATCAAGATAGTGGAGAAGAAGTAGGTGGGGTAATGTATATGAGAGACGCTGATGGCGAGGGAGTCCAATGTTTGGAGGTGGTGTGCATAGAGGAAGAGACAGAAGGCAGACGGGATTTTGTCAAGGCGCGTGTCTTGGTGGTGGCTACCACCGACTTTCGACGCAGGAACTCGCGATGCATCATAGGACGGCAACCGTGCAGCGCGGGACTTATCGCGAACGGCTGACCTAAGCCCACTCTAGCCTAACGCCCTCGTCCGCCAGGTTTCAATCCCATGTCCAGCGAGCCGCAAAAAGGCTGGCCAGAAGCTTGGAAATGCCCATGCCCGCCGCTGCAGCAGCGTCGGCTACACGTGTCGCCCATCTGTTGAGCCGCTTTCAAAATCTCTGCGCCAAAGTGTTGAACGCGCTTACTGGGGGCGACGCCAGCCTTGAACAAGCAACCACGATAAAGACGTTAGTCTCCGGTCCTCCCCACCGTGCCATCGCCGATCGGACCTGGCCAGCTTCGGAAGGCCCTTCTGGGGTGTGGAGTTGTGACAGCGGATCCCGGCATGGGGATTCGCATGCCACAAGTATCGACTTTGGAGCGTGGTGTCGTCCCTGCTTCCGCGGCATGCAGCACAATTATGTACAAGAGTTGGGATGCATATAGTCGCGTTTCCGAGCCTGCGCGCCAGACGCCAATTCACGTGATGTATCACCGACATCCGACGGGTAGCCCCAAGCATATCCAACGTGGCTACTCATGTGCGGGAGGTCAATGGTAATGAATGACGTCATCGACTGCATGTCTTCGGTGAGAAGAGGTTAAGTTTAATATTATGAAACGAATGCACACGAGCCGAGAAGTTCAAGAATACGATACAGCGTCTTACGACTCTCGCAAGGGGGGCTGGGAAGTCGGTGTGGCAGGTCTGGCCGCCCTACATGAACTTTGACCGGAATCGATTAGATGTTCCCATTTGAGCAGCGCTCATATCATGCGGCTCAGTCCTACTCCTAGCCACGACATTATAGCTCACTTTCACCTCTGGATCCAACAACGCTACCGAGCGACCATGTTAGTGCACATCCATATTGACCAAACTTTGCATAGTAGCCGACCAAATCATCATCGCTAGTCGCGAATTGCTGGTGCATGGATAACCTCTTTCACATGCCTCCAAGCGCAGAGCTGGAAATCTGGCAAGTATAAGGATTTCTATCCAGACACTGTACGAGGTCCACGCAAAGAGCAGCAACTGGCTGGAAGATTGTGATGTTTTCAAGCAAAACTCGAATCGCTCGAACTGTGCATTGAGGAAAATATATGTAGTTGTGTGGATGACAGAGGAACTACCGTTTGCGAGACTACTTACTACCTGAGTCCAAACGAAGGATTTAGTGCTCGAGGTCAATTGCGGGTGTCCCTTAGGCTATAGACTGAAAAGTCACCTGCAGGGCTGTACCTCGTTGCTCGGCTTGGTGTATACGCCAATGTACCTTTTATCGCCGTGAGCAATGCGTAACTTTTCTACGGTGCTTGCTCTATGCGATGGTGTTGATGGTAGAAAAAACATAGAGGGGCGTGGACCAGAGCTGGCCGCTAGCGCCTGCCACGGCGATTCTTCGGGCCGCGCCATTGATGGTCAGGTACGCGGCCGCTCAGCTCTACCAAACATTACACGTCTCCCAAGTCCGACACCCTCACACAGTCACACCCAAGATGCTCGTCTCCCTTACAGTCGGAAAGGTCGATGCTGGAGTAGCAGTGCTACTGACCGAAGACAAGCGTCTTGTGAGCCCCTCAATGCCGCTCAGCGCTCAACGCAGCGCAGGCGCATCCTTGCTCTTCATCTGGCTGACGTAAAGGTAGATTGAGTTCCCTTCTATATTGCTACCCCCCGACATCTCGTCGGGCTCCATGGTGGATATCGATGTTGGAAGAAACTACAAAGCCGAAGCCGACGCCCAGAAAGCCTTCCATGAGCTCCAGTCGGAGATCTTCCGCACCTTTGGCCAGCGCACCCCCTCAGCCCCCGTCCTCAAATGCCGCAATGCCACGCAAACCTCAGTCGTTCTCGAGTGGGACCCTATCGATATCGCGACCGCCGAACTGCGCAGCCTCACACTATACCGCAATGGCAACAAGGCAGGCACAATACCCAAGCCCAGTGACGTGCACAGCACCAAGCTGAGTGGTCTGGCTGTCGACACTGAATATCAGTTCCATTTGGTCCTCAAAACGAGCGCGGGCACTTTCAGCAGCGAGAAGCTTTTGGTACAAACACACAAGATGACGGACTTGTCTGGTATCACCATCACGCCTGGCCACATGCCTGCGGCTCTCCGAGAGTCTCTGCAGCGGTCTGTGGAAAGAATCGGCGCCAAGATTGCGGACAATGTGCGCATCGACACCACGCACTTCGTATGCACCGAAGGCAGAGGGCCTGCGTGGGAGAAGGCAGTCGAGAACAACATACCTGTAGTCGTCCCAGATTGGGTCATAGGCTGTGAGAGGGAGGGCAGGATTGTCGGTGTAAGGGGTTACTACCTGAACGCGGACCCTAGGTTACGAAGCGTCGGTCCAGGAGGCTCCCAGCAACCCGCCCAGCAATCACAACAGCAGCCTCAGCAACAACAGCAGCAGCAGCAACCCAGGAGTCCCATCATGAGCCCGCGCACCGAGGTGACACCACCTACACCCGAGCAACCGAGGCGTGACCGCGATACCGATGGTGCAGCACCACCCCCTCCGCCACCCAAAGACGACGTCAGCGAGAAGAGCGAGCGAAACTCAGTGGAACCGAAGACGCAGACAGAAGAGCAGAAGGCTCGAACCGAGGATCTCAAGCCGCAAAACGGGAAGGAGTCACGGCAAGAGGATAGCGAGGAGGACGAATCTGAGCCTGAGCCAAACGACGAGAAGTCTCTGGAAGCAAGTTTACCACAGAGACCAAAGCCAGGCCAAGCATCGGCTGAAGACGATGGCGATGGAGCCAGTTTTCAAGATGTGGAAATTTAGTAGAGGGGTTGAGAGGACATGTCAAATCTGGAATGCCACAGCGTGTCGACCTGGCTTCCGATCTGCAGCATTGACTACAACCACGACTATAGCATTGTAATGATACCAATTCTCAAGACCCACATTGCGGTTAAGATGACAGTTCACGGCCTTCTATTCGCGATCTGACTACACTAGTCAGGGACATTATCCCGAAATCACGGACCTTAGCGCTAACGTACTCGAACCCATCTCATTGGGCCGAGCCATCATGTAGGGATCCCTAATTGACCCACGGAGACTAAGATCTTACGCCCGGTCAAAGCATCATATCCTACTCTGTATAAATTCCGTCGTATGCCGCAATGTACCGATGCCCAGTAACTTCAGTCTTGCCATCTCCTGGACTGCGGAGCCGGCATCATGGCAATGACTTCTTTTAAACTCCCCGATATCATCATTACATTACAGGTCCCTCTTCTCTACCTACTAAACATCCTTACCCTTGCCAGCGGACCCGATCACCGCCTCATACGCATCTCTATCACTCTCCCTCTTCTCCTTCTACTGGCCGCTCAATCTCTCTACAGAGAATGGGGCGATGCAGGTTGGGGCTACAACCTAGCAATCAACTGTGGAGTGGGCGCTCGTGTGTTCACCTATGTTGACTGGATCTTGCTGGGGAGCCCCGACAAAGATGGGTGGTACAAGCTACAATATGGAAAGAATACACATGACAAGAAGAATGACGACGTGAATAAGCTGGATTACAGAGACAGACCCGGTGGTGCAGGGAGAAGTTTCTGGAGCAGAGCATGGTGGGCACTTCGTCTCTCGACGTCGAACCGGTATACGGGTTGGAGTTGCCAAGTTAAGAATGTTTGCATGGAGGTACCGGGCGATTACCCTCGTCTGTAAGTCTACTCCCAACCCATCATCTCCGCACCAGCTAACCCAACCCAGCAAATTCATCGCCCGAAAGCTCGTACGCGGCCTCATCTTCTTCGTTATAAAAGACATCATAGTCTGCCACTCCGCCGCCTCCCCACACGGCTCCTGGATCGACATCCGCACGCAGAAACCACACCAGCCCTTCCCGATTGACTCGCCCTTCCTCACTCGCTTCTACTACACTTGGCTTCACATCATGCTCACCTTCACCACCATGGAGTTCTACAACATCGCTTACGGCATTGTATCTGTAGCCACCGGTCTCGCTAACCCACGAGACTGCCCCTCCATGTTTGGAAGGTTCCGCGATTTGTACAGTGTGCGCAGCGCGTGGTCTGTGGTGTGGCATCAGCAATGCCGTCGTGTTTGCTCTCCGCTTAGTATTTGGTTAGCAAGGGATGTGCTTGGTTTGCGAAAGGGGTCTTTTGCGTCCAAGTATGTTCAGCTTTTCGTTGCGTTTGGTATCTCGGGGTTGGTGCATGGGGTGGCGAGTATGTTGGTGAATTGCGAGTTTGATGATGATGGCGCGTTGAAGTGCTTTTTGTTGCAGGCGGCGATTATTATGGTGGAGGATCATGTCATTGACTTGGGGAAGGCGATGGGGTTCAAGGATGGGTTGTTTTGGCGCGTGGTGGGCTTTTTGTGGATGGTGGGTGCGTTGGGGTGGAGCCTGGAGCCGTGGGTTGGTCGAAATATCGCGAGGGGTGTTTGGGTGCAGAACAGGGAGTTGGATCTTTTTGGTATTGGGCCTGTGGTTGTTGCGTAGAATCCTGTTGCTGCTCTTTGGTAGAACCATTCGATGGGGTGTCGACGATTCAGTGAAGCGTGTACTTTTTGGCCAGCTTGCCACTCGTCAATGCTTCCCCATGCATATAACCGTGGATATATACGTCTCCGACGTATCTGAACTCATTGCTCTGACCCTCGGCACGGAGTAAGATAGGTGTGGAGCAGCCGAAGGGCACTACGACGATGTCACCGCGTCTCATGAAGCCAGTTCCCATGCCTATCAATCCACCTCTGGTAATGCAGAAGGTCCTGCCCATCTGTAGTTGAGACCACATGTTAGCACGATCCAACCGAATTAGACCACAGACAAATGTCATGCAGCAACAAAAAATAAGTAAGACCAAACTTACCATTCGATCACCGAAATGCTTCTGTATGAAGGACCGCCGATCGTTCTGCGCCACCCTGCTCGACTCTCGGTGCCGTCGAAAGTTGTGGTCGAGCTCAAGACGTGGCAATCGCTCTTGAGTCAATGAAGAGAAAACCTGGTAACAAGCCTCCGTCCAGTGGTCCTGCCATCCTTGGACCCAATGCCCCAACGAAAGCGTGAAGCAGAAATCAAACACACATGGATGCATCGTCTCTTGGTCTTTATCGACATTGAAGAAAGAGATAAGTAGCGTCCGCCAATTCAGGAATGCCATAAGATAATCCTGCAACGCGCATAGTGTACCCACTGCCATCCCAGTTGTGTCTATTACGCCCAGTTCAATGGCAGATATTTCGAGCTTCCGTAATCCGTCCGTGAGATCGCATTGCGCATGGGTATCTCCTGCTGCAGAGTAGTCTTTTGAACTCAAAGACGATGTTTCTGGCACATATGCCCAATCGGGACACCATGTGGGTAAGTCGGCGGAGCTGACGTGAGAGGGGAAGTAGATCGCTTCGCGTATCATGTCGAGGCGGTCTGTAGAACGGATGATCAGTGCGGCAACATCGAGGTACAGCGCTTTGGCAGATTTGTCGTATCTGACTTGAAGATCTTCGCGCACGCCGCTTGGCAATAGACCTAGTACAGCGAAGATCTTGTCTCGTGGGTTCCCACTGAGTTTCCTTCGACATGCGCGCAGAACTTCGAGCGGAGAGTTCGGGCCTAGCTTCACAAGGCGCTCAACATCTGGGAAACTACTTGGTCCCGTCCATAATAAGTAAGGGTCGGTTTCATGTTGCCAAAGAGCGTCCGAGGCCTGCTTGTGTAGGTGCCAAGGGAGATTGGAAGAGCCGCAATAGACCACTTTTCTGCGTGCGTGATAGATCTCTTGCACAACCCAGAGTCGTTTCCAATAATCTCTATTGAAGAGGAAACTCAAGGCTACACGATCGCCCTGGTCTATCATGTCGATCCATTCACTGGCTCGTCTTCCGTCTCTCAGTTCTTCCAACACTCGTATTGCCCGCGCGCTATCATTCATCTCCGGCCCAAGCCAGATGGCAACATAGGTCGCTTTCGTATAGATTCGATCCATCAATTGAACCTGCGCGGCACGCTCCTTCTCATCCTCTTGATTGATCGAGAGCCCATCTATCCACACGAGAATGGGCCGGCTCGGTTTACGAACGGCCATCAAGGCATCGTGAAGGCTGGCGTGAACTAAAAAATTGTCGTCGTCCTCCAACGCAATGGTCTTCTTATCGAATCCGTCCCCCCATGCATACGAGATCGCCACGTACTTTGGGGGGTTGAGGAGAGAAGTGTGTACGATCTCACACTTAAGTTGATTTGTTTTCTTCTTCTTCTTGGGAAGTAATTTGACCAGTCGGAAGTCAGTTGGCGCGTGCAAGCTTCTGTAGACAAACGTCTTTGCACTACATGATCCGAGAGAACTGCTCCTCACTGTCGAAGGGAACTCAACAGCGGACACTTCGTGATACAGGCGTTCGGGGCGATGTTTCGGTACATCGTCCGACGAACATGACCTTGGAAGATTTGGAAAGTTTTCCTGTGCAAGAGGAACGTAACTTTGCGTCCGATTGTGTATAACGATAGGACGACGCCTGGTAGGGCGCGGGATGGGACGTATCATCGCGGAAAGGTCGTGATCTCCACGAGCCCGGGAAGCAGATATCACGAACCCGGGCTCGAACCTTTCGAATGAGTTATCCCTACCGCTTTCTCTGATGCCATGATCGTCTGCGTATGACAACTGCTCTTCGCGCTCCGATGAACTGGAAAAGTCGGGCAAAGGCGGAACACGACTTTTTCTGTAGGGTCCGCGCCCAGTGACCATTTTGACGCAGGGTGGAGGATAACAGAGCAGATTGTTGATGAATTAGACTCCAAGCTCTGCTTTCATCCGTAAGGTCTGTAGTAAGTCGTGAAATTGATCAAAGCCGTTGCTTGTAATGCAGCCTGGAGCGGAGGGTCTTCAGCCATTATTTGTCATATGTCAGCTGCAGCTTATTAGCTGTTTGTGGCAAGGATTTGATTGGATGAACCTCAATTGCTGGTAGCGTTCATATGCGCGATTGAACGAGGCGTATCTTGCAGCGAATTGGCATGCGATATGGTGCTCCAAGTTATTGACCGGTTTATGCGATAGGACACATGAAGCTCAAGTTTCCGGACTTCTGGGGCCAGCTGTAGAAGAAACTGGCCGCAAAAAGTATGGGAATTGCCTTTCTACCTTGGAAAAAGACAAGGTTTCAGTGACGATGACCGTAGGGCCAGGTAGATGATACTCGCTGCATATCAGCCTCGGCCTCAAGTGACCGTGCAGCATAATATATCCCACAGCATATATTCCAAAACGCCGTAGATGTATACATGCCCGTACCTTACTTTACACATGAAGAGCATATCTTATTTCCATCTCGTTCTGTCTATTCGTACGCCCCCATAGCCTCGCCCGCCCTCTGCTCGATATAGTACCCCGGGTCGGGTCTCCTCGCAGCGCGCATTTGGTCCTTCGTCATCGGGTTCTTGACCTCCTTGACATCGACCAATTCCTTTATCCTCATGATCTGACCAGCGACAGATTGTGTAACGGGGTGGTAGACAGTCGTCATGCGTTTGCGGAGACCGAGCGCTTTGAGTACTCCCTGCGTCTTCTCGGGCATACCGATGCCGGAGCGCATGAGTGTTATCCGGAAATAAGACATGGTGGGTATGTGATGTAGAGAGTTGGTGGCTTCGACGCGAGGTCTCGGTGCGTTTGCGAGTGGCTTTGGATGGGTTTGGTGTGGCGTTTGGCGTGGGTTCCGCTGTGACACGGAGTCAAATTAACTGCCGAGACGTCAGATTAAAGTGTTCATGTCTTGAGCAGCTTCACATACCGTTTGTGTGGCGATGTAACGTTGATGCCCGCCTGCGCGCCTGCGATTGTCACCACCAACTTTTCGGACTTCTGGAGACCTCGGAATGCGACGCTTGTCCCGAAATGGCCTAGACCTGCGCGGGGCGGATGCCGAACCACGTGTGGGACCTTCACTCCTGTCTTCGCACCCATCTTGCACCATGGACATCAATCGCGTTATGGTCAGCTTGATCCAACCCGGTGCCGTCTGGAGAAGGAGCGGTGAGAACCTATCGACAGGTGTCGTCACTACTCCACGCAGGCCGCCTTCCTCCCGCGCCCCTGGATGCGGTACTGTAAATTTCCATCCCCGATGTGCATTCGGTACTCGGGAGGGACTGCACGTCCCTTTCTACAATACGGTGCATACGGCAAATAGGATCTGATGCCTGACGCTCCACTGGATGCGTCTGCCCGTTTGCCTGTACGACCCCAATATCGGATTTCCAGGAAACGACACATCGGTCCGATGCTTTGACGCTTCCAGCGGCACAGAAAGCCATGTCTCAAAAATTCTATCTTTCGTCCAGTCTTTCCCTGGCACATTTCTGGAAAGATGACGTCTCCATGTCGAATCTAGTATTCTTGTCAAACACCAAACCCGTTATGTCTGCAGTTATGTGTTTTCTGATGCACCTTCCGTCAATAGCCCGTCCCTTTATATCCGGCATCACGAGGGCCTCAAACCATCATCCATGGCGGTGTTCTCCGCATCGGAGTATGCTAGAGATCCAAACGTGCCTCGCTAAGAGGACCTTCGCGTCGATACGCCTGATGCACAATCCGCATTATGCGGTCATGCAGGATACCGCGATCTGCATACCAAACGGATAGCGATGAAGAAAGGGCATTCGAAGCAACGACACCGACGATTCGTTCCACATGCACCTGGCCTTACCCCCGTCACCAAACGAATGAGGTAGCAACGGTACGGTACCTCAGGAATAAATGTATTGTGACCGTCCCCACAACCCGGTTGGGCCTGCCGACGGCACCGAGCGTGGGATCTCGTTGTCTCTTTGTTGACTCTCGGGTAGTCAACACTCGAACAGAAGAAACGATGTACATGCCCGTCGGCGGAAGGAAAGTCAACATGACCAACGAACTCCTGATTCAAATGCATTTGTACCGTTTGAACGGCCTCGTTGACCGGTCTCTTGGGACTGTACGTTAGACTGACATATGGAGGCATAAAAGACTTCTTTCTGAACGTAACAGCTTCCACCATATAGTCCCCAATTCCAGAGTCGCCTGTCACTTACTTTCAGTAGACCTCAAAGACACTACAAGAGGGTTTGACGTGAACAGTACATCCAGTCGGAAACATCCCATATTCGCTACAACCCATTGTTCTGAACACACATCAATTACAACTTCATCATGACAGGTAAACCTCTGAACTCTTGCAGACACTCTGCATTATCATACTGATATACAAATAGCACTTTACACTCTTACACAACCCCACCCGATCCATGCATCATCGACACCACCCCCCGCCCCAACCGCCATCCCAACACTGGTCTACCGCGTTCATCGCACCAGCTCGCAGACCCGCTACGCCTTCTCCACCGGCTTCAGCTCCAAGAACCAAACCACCATCGTCAACTACACATCCGCACTATCCCGTTTCGGTCTCGCCCACCTGAACCAACAAACCAACATCTCTTCCCCCTTCATCAGCGTGTACGACAACCTAGCTCATGCGGAAACCGTCGCCAAGCACTTCGGAGAGCGCTATGGCGAGGACACCTGGGTTGTTACCGTAGACCCCGCGCACTTTGCTAGAGGTCCAGTGTTTCGCGCTGCGGACCTGCTGAAGGATGCCGCCGGTGGAAAAGAGGTAGCAGCGGAGTGGTTGCATTATGGTGAGTATCTGGTCATGTATCGCATTCCGCCGCAGGCGATACGAGATGAGACACCTGTCTGTAGGGGTACGGCTCAGTGGAGGGCAGTGGGCGTGATCGGTGGTGGAAAGTAAAGTGTGTTGATGGCGATGGTAATGTTGATGTGATCAGAGGAGTTGGGCGTATATCGGTCGCTGGGTAGGCTTAGCGAAACTACTGTATAATCTCCAAATCTCTTTCCTTACTGTTGGAATATTTCTCTCTGCTAGTTGGTATTCACTAGGTAGTCCATCTCTTGATTCTGAATCCCGTTCCTTCGCACTCTCGCTATAGCTTCCAAACCGTCGAAGGCCTGATTGAGGCACCAGTCCATCCCGAACCAAAGTGCCTTAGCAGCTAACCATAGAGGAAAGTACTGAAAACCATGACTGGGTGCTTCTTTCGGCGGTGCAACCGGTATTGTACTCTTGCAAGCAGCAGCAGCAAGGCTGTTCTCTCGCAGCGACGCAGGTGACCTTTTTCCGCGTGGTCGGCGCACTTTTGGGACGAAATCAATTTGGGTCCTTGAGCGAGGGAGTTGCGAAGGCATCTTGAGAGAAGGAAATGCGGTGCATTTATTGTCGTATTTGTTTGCGAATCTTCTTCATCCGTCTTGAAGTGGTGTTATGATCTGGCAAAGGTCGTAGTGTGCGAAAGAAAAAAGAGACAAGGACCTTGCATTCGCAACATGAAATCGCGCACGCGCACGAGTCCAAATTTTCATTGGGTATGAGTTGCATTGAAGCGTCGTTGATAGGGTCCATATGGTGGCTGGGAAGTTCGCGAAGTTTGGTACCCATGGATTGGCGCAACCTTGTCAACCAAT
>Ga0265797_10006341_pt1 | contig 16753 bp, 15 predicted proteins | sample P2T30metagenome_FD_192433 | JGI IMG/M metagenome (GOLD analysis project Ga0265797, IMG submission 192433) | Plant litter microbial communities from East Loma Ridge, Irvine, California - P2 T30 | ecosystem: Environmental > Terrestrial > Plant litter > Unclassified | place: USA: California...
GAGACATGGTCTTTTTTTTTCCCACATCTTTTCATTCTTCCAAACGCTCTCCCGTCGAATCATCCACAATTTCAGATTGCCAACCTAGTTTCATTTCCCCCATTTCCTGTCCCAAAATCCTGACTCCTCCCACGCAGGCCTACACATGGTCCCCGCGCTGCTCCCCCCAGAAATCCAATCTTTACTCCTATCGCGCCTCCTCCACCGCGATCTCTCATCCCCCACACACCTAACAAATATCCACACACACTATACACTCTCCTACCCACCCTCCCACACTTCCTTCTTCTCCATTCCCCCTTCCTCATCCTCCGCCATCGCCACACCCCTCGACCCCACTGTCCATAAACCCCTCACCGTCTCCAAAATTCTCAACAAGAAACTCCGATGGACCACCCTCGGCGGCCAGTACGATTGGACGGCGAAACGCTATCCTGACGCTCCTCCGCCTGCTTTCCCCGCTGATGTGAAGGCGTTGCTGGAAGATATCTTCATGGGGACGAAGGCGGAAGCCGCGATTGTTAATATATATTCGCCAGGCGATACGCTTAGCCTTCACCGTGATGTGGCTGAGACGAGCGAGACAGGCTTGATTAGCGTTAGTTTGGGGTGTGATGCCATTTTCGTAGTTGGTACTTCCCCAGGCGACGGTAGTGCTGAGAAGATGCTCACGCTTAGGCTAAAGTCGGGCAGTGCGGTATACATGAGTGGCCCATCCCGATTCGCGTGGCATGGTGTTTCCCAGATAGTTGCTGGGACATGTCCAGGGTATCTAGAGAGATGGCCTGGTAGTGTAGACGGCGATGGAGATGGAGGAGGTGCATATGAGCAGTGGACAGGGTGGATGGCGAACAAAAGGGTGAACCTGAATGTACGGCAGATGTGGGATTGATCAAAAAGATATTTTCTTGCAATTGAAGAATAAAGCATTTATTAGGGTTGCAACAGGACTAAATTAAGCAAGGGGGTATGTATACGCAATCACATCGAGCATCTAAATATTCAGCATTTGACTCTGTTCGCGCCTGGTTCAGAATGCGAGGACTCCGATACACCGCAGGCAACGACCTTGAGACATATCCACTAGTATTTGCCGGGCTCGCCAGGCACAGCACTGGTAGGTGCAGTTGTAGCACTGCCAGGTACTGCAGATCCCGGCTGAGTCGTGTTCGTGCCAGTCTTCTCTAGACCCTGTGTCTGAAGAGGAGCGGGCTGCGTCGCGCCGCCGGCAACATGATCGTCAGATACAGGGCTGTTAGGCACACTGGCATCAGGGACATCGGCAGTGACAGTTCCAGCCGCCTGTCGAATGACTTCGTACCACTGGGCGGCGGCCTGCGGTGTGTGCGCCTTGAATGCAAACTCATGCGTCATGGAAAAGGCACCGCCAATCTTGCCCTTGGAGACGTCCTTGCCCTTAACATTGAACTTCTGGCCATTGACAGCGCCGATGGTGCAGTCGGGAAGATACAAAGACATTTCGGGGACTGGGTCCTTAGCCAAGTCATCGTCAGTCTTGTACTCGTGCAGAAACTTTGCGGGCGTGACAACATAGTAATTGGTGTCGTAAGAGCGCATGATCTTGCCCTTCTTCTCGAGCGAGCCTGAGATGAGTGGCTGCGTAGAACGGTGGTTCTGGTTAGGGAAGGTAATGTCTGCTAGGCTGCGCGCAGGAGCGGAGGGATCGATGAGGATGTTGTTGTTGCGCTGGATGAAGCCGTTCCACTCAAAGTCCAAGGGAATGCGCTGAGCCGTGCCGACCATGTCTGTGTATGCAGCCTTGATTTGTTCGGCTTGTGTGTTCATGACTATCTGGAACTGTCCCATTCCTTGCTGGATTGTCTGAATGATGTGTGCTTCAAATTGAGCGAACGAGTTCTGCACACTGATCAAGTCCTGTCGGTTGTTGTTTTCTTCCTGCACCTGCTTATGCAGGCGGTGGGTAACTCCGCGCGAAATGACATAGGGGTCATCAGTAGCCTTAAGATTACCGTGGTGCGAGTCAAAGGTTGCCGCGTGCTGACCGAGCAGTTCAATGTGCTTCTGTGTTTGTTGACGAGCTTTGTCGACAGCCTTGGAACCCTTTCCAGCTCCCTTTGTGAGCTCCTTGTTCTTATTCTTGATCTCGGTGTGCAGACGGTCGAAAACGGGGAGGACAGTGCCTTTGAGCTGTTTGGCTGTCTCATAATGCTGGTTGGATAGACCCTGATATTGTCAGAAGGATATATGGCTGCGGGAATTGGTTCGACGTACCTGAGTGTTGGATCGCATGTTCTCAAACATGCCTGCGATACCTCCAAGCGACTGGTCGAAGTGGTGGCCCTCCTTCAGTGGGTCCTTGACAGTCTTTCACGCGTCAGTTTGCGTTCTTACGAGCTGCGTATACGGCAACTAACCTTTAGAACCCGCTCATACTCTTTGCCATGTGCATGGTTCGTCTTTTCTGTTGCGGTAATGTAGTCTTCGAGGTAGGCCACGGCATGCTTCCAAGCTTGCAGTCGCTCCGCGAACAGCTTTGTAACCTGCCATCTGTTAGAGACGTGTCATTTGGTATTCACCACATGGCTCACTTCTGAGGTGTCTTCTGATGGAATGGCATCATCATCGGATCTGTTCGTGGTAGTGCGCGATGGCATCTCAGTCGTGGGGGAAGTAGCGGAAGCCATTTTTAATAAATAAGGGTGTATGTAAGTTGGTCCTCTGGATAGAGGTGGTGCAACGTGTCGTGGGACAAGTTGTTGTGAAGCTTCACGCGGCTCTAACTAGGTTAAGTACGCGAGGGCGGGGTCGGTCGATCTGTCGGAAATGAAGCTTGGATAAGGAGGGACAACTGATAGTGTGATAAAATATCAACGTTTGGAAAATCAGGGTCCAGGGAGAGGATTAGGGATTGATTTAAGCTATTACGCTCCAATCTTGATCGGCACTTGGAAACCATACATAAGCAAGGATGGAGTTCTGGGTAGCCGGATGACATCATCGCTGGCAGGTTTCGTCTAGATCGACGCGGGATCCTTTAAGATCTACACCGGGAGTGCTGCGCCACCATCCCAAGGAGATGGCGGATATGTAGGTTCAGCTTATGTCGGAGATGGCCGTGCATCTCAAAGGCCTTTTTATGCGCCACCGTGGAGGTCAAGCTTGTTGCGGCCTCGGTACAATACGTGAATGACTTCATAACACCCATTTAGTGCAAAGCTTTAGGGGTACTGTTTCCCTACCATACTCGCCAACATGGAGCCTGAAACACGTATAAAACCTTGGATCGACCCCTGTCGGCCATTAGAACTAGTATAGCTCCTTGAGTGTGTGTTGTATCGCCAGTAGTTCGATATTTGTCATGCCATGATGCTCTGCCGTCGTTCTTGTTTTTCTCACAGGATGCCACCATCAGAAAGCCACTTCACGGGGAACCAGAACTTGAACCGGCTCTTCCTGGTTTTACACTATCAGCGCGTCCAAAAAGGAGACAGTAGATGGACAAGATCATCGCTTCGTCGCAGGAGAATGTAATTTTGGTCGTAAAAATGTTTGTTCTCTATACTGCAAGACAGCTAACCTATGTTGAATGTAGCTTGCACATCCTTTACTACAAGCGTATTTCGTTAGCCGATAGATGATCGCGGTGCAACTACGATCAGATGCTCGGCGTATGTCTAGCCCTTGGGTATATGCTCGAAAGCGGAATATATATCACTATGATTTGCGAGCAGTACCAAACGCGGTGGTTGTGAAGTCATCAGGTGTAGAGATGGTGGGGTGTGAAATCGTTATCGATAAAGAATTAAAAAGTTACCCTCCGTGACGCAAAGCCGCGCTCAATTTCCTCGCATCAAAGATTCCACCATGTCTTCAGCGTTCGGCCCAATCTCAGGTATGTAACATCTGCTGTCGATATACGTAGCGTCTAATGTCCCCCCAGAGCAAGATCAACCCAAGTTCGACCTTGGAATCTGGCACGCGCTCTTCAACTGGGCCAATCTTACCGTCGCCGTCCAAAATCAATGGGGCGGGCCCGACTCCTCAGACAAGCGCGACTGGCTCGCAGGCCAGATCTCCGAGCTCTTCGCCGCTGAACCCTTGACCGACGCCGAGGATGTGGAAGTCGTGCTCCTCCAGGTCCTCGAGGACGAATTCGGCGTACGGGTAGAAGACGAGACCGAGGTCGCTGTTGCGCGCGAGATTATGAAGATACGGAAGGAGATTGGTGAGGGCAACACTACGACAGTCGACGCGTTGCAAAAGAAGTGGCAAGAGAGGAAGGGCAAGGAAGTCGCTACAGGCAGCGTCAACGTAAAAGAGACCAACCAGGAAGGCGAGTGGGATAGTGTGGATGAAGAGAGTGACGAGGACGAAGACACAGAAATGGGTGATGCGCCTGCGCTTGTGCCTGCAAAGCCAAAGGCAGAGCCAGAGGTAGATGACGACGGCTTTACCAAGGTAGTTGGCAAGAAGAAGAGGTGAAGGAAATGAGATGGTAGAGTGCAATGCCTCCCAACATATTAGATATGACGAGATGTTGGAACCAGGATTTGGGTGAAAGCCGATTGAGGATGGGTATGCGACATATCAAGCACCTCGCGACGAGTGCATAAGTGGGCATTGACTACAGCAAGTCTCAAAGTCTGTACGGCTATCACAAAGACGACAAAATGGAGTAGCAAATAGCCAGACATGATCTACTCAAGCTGCCACTATCGTTACGTTATCTTTGCTGTTGGTGTAACGCAGCTGGTGCCTGAGCTCATAATCGCCGACAGATACGCTAATGCGCTGGTTGCGGAGCAGCGTGCATGCGCCCCGCCGCACTCGACTGAACCCTTGATTCACCCACCAGACCTGTCTCACGACCAACATCCTTAGCTACAACCTCTCACACACCTTCTCCCTTCCTCTGCGCCCCTTCTGGACCATCGTAGCCATGGATTCCGCCTACGATCATATCCAGGAGGAGAGCTATCCGGAAGATCCCACCAAACAGTCAACCGGCGGTGACAGCACCCATCAGGAGACAGCCACGAACTTCAACACGGAGATTCAGGATGCATACAAGGCTATATCGAGCAGCCCCTGGGCAGCGCGACTCGGAGGCTTTCTCGGTACAGTGAAGAAGCAGGTACGACATGATCGTTTGCTTCGAGCCATGACTTGCTGACGGCGCATGATACAGGGCGAGCAATACTACGATACCGCAAGCAAGCAATATGCGCCCTTGACCAAAAATGCCTCTGCGAGCGTGTCCAACATTATTAGTCATGCTCGAAAGATTTCACTTCAACCCGGTGACGCGTCATCGGCATCCAAGCCTGCAAGCACCGACAAAGAGGCCTCTGTAGAGGAAGCAAAGGAGGATATCGAGGCACATCCGGACCGCCCTGAGTCTCTAGCCGCAGACATTGTCAAGGAGGCAGAGGGTATTCTGTCGCTATTCCGGTCGGAGGCCACCAAACGTCTCAAGGACGTTGAAAAGGCCGAGGACGCGGCCGACGAGGCGCTGCTCAAGTTTGGCAGCAACATTCGCAACTTCCTCCGCGACGCCGTCACAATTGCTCCCCCTGAGTCCGGCTCTGAAGCCGCTAAGAATGGCGAAGTGCTCTTCGAGTCAAAGGACAGCAGCGGCAAGAAGGTCGTCCACGCTACCCGCTTTGATGCCCAACTGCACGTTATCCACTCGACCCTCGACTCTTTCCTCAAAGACCCCGCAAGCCCAGAGTGGGAGAAGTGGCAGGCTACATTTGATGTAGACAAGAAGACCGATGCCATCGCAAAGGATCTGGAGAAGCACGAGGAGCTGCGGAGCGCCATGGAGAAGTGCGTCCCGGAGAGAGTCGAGTACAAGGTCTTCTGGTGCAGATACTATTTCCTGCGCCATGTGATTGAGAGCGAGGAGGCTCGGCGAAGGGAGATGCTCAAGGGTATGATATGCCCCATATACAAACAGAGAGTAACATAAGCTAACACATAACAGCATCTACACCCGCCGCTGACGAGGAAGTTGCCTGGGACGAGGATTCTGAAGAAGAAGACGAAGAGGACGACGACGACGAAGAAGAAGAAGACGACGGCGAAGAAGATGATGAAGATGAAGAAGATGATGAGTCTGACGAAGAATCTGACGACGATAACGCAACCGTTGCAGCAGCCTCCAAGCCCGCCGCTACCGTAGAGCAATCCAATACCTCCTCCTCCGCCCCCAAAGATCTCGCTGCTTCAGTAAAGACGCTCAAGCCCGCCGACTCAGCAGCCAAATCCCAAGCTGCTGCGCAACCCCGCCGATCAAACGACGAGAAGAGCGTGGCCGATAGTGACGCGAGTTACGATCTCGTAAGCGGAGCCACGAGCCGTGCGCCAGGTAGTCCACAAAACGACAAGAAGAAGACAGTTGCTGAGGAGAGCGATGAGGAGGAGGACTGGGAATAGAGTAATTCCAAATGATTTCTATGACATGTGAATATGGACATGGAGGGGTTTTCTAACCGCTTGAATCAAGCGTCTGTGTGCGTATGTCTTGTTGATTTTTTGGCGTTTTTGTGGAGATACTTTTCTTGATTCGTTGGTTGATTGATAACAGAGAAGAGAATGAAGGGTCGTGTTACAAGGTACTGATATTGCCGGAATACCTAAGTATGGAATATTGAATGAATGACAGAACTTGTGCATATGTATTTTTCTTCTTTTGTATATTTTGTGATGATTGTATAAGCTAGCCTTTTCCATTGGATTCATTATCCCAAATGTTCCCCTTAGTTTCTTGGTCGAATATGAGAATCGAGGGTATCTTTTTTTTCTTAAACTAACAAATGCCGCTTGAAAGTGCCATGCCATACCATACATAGATATTCGCTCATTGAAAATACATACATGTACATCTCTTACCATCACCATATACGCTGTCATTCTCATCCCGTGATATCTCACCTCTCCACAGTACTAGGCGGCGTATCAGGCGTCACGCTCCCGCTAAACGACGTCGCAGCCCCAGAGCCCGACTGGCTCCCCAACCGAGGCGAAGCCGCCGTATACAATGGGACTCTAGACGGACGCGGAAAGTTAGGCTGTTTTAGACTTCTCAATTGGCCCGCAGGCTGTGTAGTTGCGCGTCGGAGCAACGGACTCGGCGAAGACACATTTCCTGCAGCATAAGTTCCGCCAGCCGAGGGCCTTGATCGTGATCCCGAACGTGGCGTTGAACTGGCGTATGTAGGCGTAGCGTCTCCCGACGACCGTGCATAAGGGCTCGACAACGGCCGGCCAACCGGGTAGCCGTCGTAATCGTAGGAGGAGGAACGTTCGGCAGGGGAACTAGGTTCGTAGCCATCTCCCGCGCCGCCACCAGTATCATGGAGTTCGTGCTCGAGATACTCTTCTCCGCGGCGCTTGATGGGACTCTCGTCGTACGGATCAAAGCCCACACGCATACGCGCCTCGCGGCGCACTCGCCTACGAAGTTCAGCGTCGCCGCCTGCGCCGACGGTGCTGCTATCTGAGAGGAAGAAGTTTAGGAATTCGTCCGAGATGGCAAGGTGGCTGGATTGCTGGAATTGTTGGAGTGCCGTCAGGCGGATGAGCATTTCGAGGAGAGAGAGTGAGCTTCTTATCGGGGGGAGGTTGGTCGAGGCTTGATGGGTGTGTTGGGTTACTGATGCCGAAGACTTTTCGGGGGACGGGATGATTTGGTTGGTGGGCGTGGATTGCGGTGAAGAGACCGTGGGTGTGCTTGGGCGGAGATTAAGATTGGAGAAGCGACTGAGGAAGGCAGGGTTTTGCTGCGTGTTGGCTTCAGCTGCTGAGGGAGACGCAGTGTCATCTTCAAGGTCCTCCGTTTCGTCAAGCTCAGAATCAGTAGTTGGATCTTCGGTATAAACCTCGAAAGCCATCCATTCCAGATCAAGAGTCGGAGGGAGACGCCACGGGTACGTGTGCTGCTCTGCTTCTGGTTCTCGCTCCTCTGGTGCAGATTGCTCGGGATTTGGTGTCGATTCGCGTCGTAATTGTTCTTCCAGTTCAGTTTGCTCAGGATCTACATCGTCTTCCCCGATAGTATGCGAATCGTCCGACTCATAACCAGTCGCTTCTACGTCTCGTTCCATCATGCGGCGTGGAGGTGCTGCATTCACGTCTCGCTTCAGTAATAAGATAGGATTATTGCTCTCGCCATCAGCACCGATGTTGAGGATTTTGCCTGTATCAGCATAGAAGATCTTGGATACTTCATGAATTGGTACAATCTCGCGCACGCCAGCTTGTTCAATACCATCATACGGGCCCGGTTGGGGTTCACCGTCTTCAAACTCGTGCATACGGCCGTCGTCTAGATCTTCCACAATCAGAAGCTGGTAGGCAAATTCTTGCAACATGTTGTCAGATGGAATGTGGCGGTGGTTGGCTTCATCGGCGCGTCGACTGTCCTGTCCAAATGATGTAGGGTAGTCGTAGACGTTGTCTAATGGCACTCTCAATAGTGTAACGCGTGCTTTGTGCATGACCTCCTTCCATGTTGTCTCTCGCAGATCTTCTTCATGTGGCCGATTTGCATGACCGGCAAACAACATGTACATGGAAAGGGTGAAGGTTGGCCCGATTTGCTGGGCCCGGGGCTTTGACGCACAGTATTGCATGTCTCCGGAAGTCAAAAAGGTACTGGCCTGCAGAAGCCTCGATGGTGATACGGTAGGCGGGAGCGTAGTCGAAAGATTGACCCCCGAGGTGTTGATAGCCAGAGTGATAAACGGTACAGAGTCTTCAATACGCTCCAAAAGCCTCTTCATCTCTTCGATGATGATCTTCAGCTCGACCCGGTTCTGATCTCGTGACTTTGCTTTGGAACTGCCTCTCCTAGCGAGCTGCTCTTCTGCTACGGCCTTCTCCACGCGACTACCAAGCGTCTGGATTTCCCAGCGGAGCGACTTGGTCAGGGTAACGGCAGACTCAAGTGTCGTATTCCCACGCGCAGCAATCAGCTCAATCATGTCGATGGCTGGAGAGATGATCTTGATTTTGGAGTCAAGTTTCAGTTGTAGTCTAGCAATTTCTTGCTTCTCCTGACCATCCACAGTCTTCATCAGTCGGCCGCATTGCTTGAGCGCATAGTGGCTTGTGATTGCTATACCACTTCGAATGGCATAGCTCATCGCCTGCTGCGTGACCTATCATATTGTCAGCTTATGCGAGAATCAACGACAAGTGTGGCTTGGAAATGGTCCGTAATATTTTGGGAGTCATAGTATAGTCATACCTTTTGCAGAAGTACATCCATGTTGAAGTATGGCTGTGAACTCAGCCTTGAGGGTGTAGGTGAGCTGGGTGGTGGGGTTGAATGGAGAAATAAAGCATGAGGTCGAATGGATAGGCTGCCAGGAAAAGCAACCAGTGATCTCTATAGCGAGAACAGAAAAGAGGATTATGTGTATGTGCTGAAAGTCGCAGGGTTCTTTGATGGTGGCGTGTGTTTGCTTGCTTGCTTGCCTTCACTGGAGGAAGCGCGGGCCAATGTTAGGCAGCGAGGGCGACGGGCGTTGAGTCAGCCCCACCCACTCAGCGGCCGAAAAGCGACCCCGCCAAAACCTTGCGTGGGCATCAACCAACACGGCGCAAAATCACTTTTCGCCGACGACTGACGTTGACGTATATAGACCAACAAGTCGCTCCCTCGCCGCCTCCAAAGAGACACGACTGACGTTGTAAACTGTCGACACGTGCGACAGTTTTCCGAACGTTCACCCCGACCCCCGCCCTCGTCGCAAATACGCCTCCTCGACACCCTTTCTACGGACAAGGCGCCCGTCATGGCTGACAGCTGGGAACAAGAGGAGGAGAGACTCTCGCAGCAAGCGCAGGGCATGAATTTGAACCAGACGCCCACTTTTACACCAGGAGCTCAGTCTTTTACGCCCGGCGCAAGTGCTTTTGTTCCAGGCCAGGCGTACGGTGGCTACCAGGGCTATAACCAGTACGGCCAGCAGCAGCAACAGCAGCAGTACGGAGGATACAACCAGTATGGCGGCCAGGGCCAATACTATCAGCAGCAACAGGGCTATCCACAATACGGACAGCAATATGGCGGCCAACAGCAGGGCTACCCCAACTATGGACAGCAGTACCAAGGCCAACAGAACTTTCAGCAGCAACAGCAGCAGCAACAAGGCCAGGCGCCTGTACGGATAGCAAAGCGAGGCGATTCCGACATGACAGCCTCTGGGAGCGCAGAAGCTGCCCCAGCTGCTGAGGCCAAGAAAGAGGCACCCAAAGCGAAGGTTTTGTCAATCGGTGGCGACAGCGCGCCCAAGGCAAAAGTACTCTCCATCGGTGGAGACACGACCACACCAAAGGTCGAGAAGGCAGGTGGCACCAAAGTCCTGAGCTTGGGCACACCGGCAGCCCCTTCGGCAGCCAAAGAAAAGGCGGACAAGGAAAAGGGCACAGTGGATGCCGGATCCAAGGTCACTGCTGCAAAGGCCATTGAAAAGACAGGGGAGCCCACCCCGGCATCTGCTGGCTCTGGAAGGACCTCACCAACACCCTCATCGGGCCGTAACAGCCCAACGCCCAAGGAGAAGGCCGCTGAGAAGGCGGCCGCCAAGACACAGGACGTCGAGAACGAGATGGCCGAAGTCGTCGACGAGGCTACTCTTGCCGAAATCTACGGCAAGGAGCATGTCAACATTATCTTTCTGGGTCACGTTGATGCTGGAAAGTCCACTCTCGGTGGTAGTATTCTCATCTCGACTGGCATGGTCGACGAGCGAACGCTCGACAAGTACAAGAAGGAGGCCAAGGATGCTGGTCGCGAAACCTGGTACATTTCATGGGCCCTTGATCTTAACAAGGAGGAGCGACAGCAAGGTAAGACTATTGAAGTTGGTCGAGGCTTCTTCGAGACAGAGAAGCGAAGGTACTCCATTCTGGATGCCCCAGGCCACAAGACCTATGTGCCCAACATGATCAGTGGTGCTTCGCAGGCAGATGTCGGTATCCTTGTCATTTCCGGACGAAAGGGAGAGTACGAGACTGGTTTCGAGAAGGGTGGCCAGACACGAGAGCACGCCATGTTGGCCAAGACACAGGGTGTTAACAAGATTCTCATCGTTGTAAACAAAATGGACGACCCCACTGTCGAATGGTCCGAAGACCGTTTCAAGGAGTGCACAACCAAGGTGGTAGCATTCTTGAAGGGTCTCGGATACAACCCAAAGACCGACATCAGCATGATGCCGGTCAGCGCTCAAACGTTCACCGGTATCAAGGACCGTGTCCCCAAGGTGAGATGGATAATGAATTATACGTCAATGAAATGCTGACTTGACACCCCACAGGAACTCGCACCATGGTACGGTGGCCCATCTCTGCTTGAGTATCTAGACAACATGCAAGCGCTTGAGCGAAAGCTCAATGCTCCTTTCATGATGCCTATCGCTGCCAAGTACAAAGACATGGGTACCATGATTGAAGGCAAGATTGAATCTGGTATCATCAAAAAAGAACAAAAGTAGGCCTATTTTTAGGAGAAATATGTGTGGAGCATGCTAACTCTGCCAAGGTACCTCATGATGCCCAACCGACAAACAATCCACATTTCCGCTTTGTACGGCGAACAGGAAGAAGAAATCCCTGGCGCGATGTGCGGCGACCAGATTCGTGTGCGCATCCGCGGTGTCGAAGAAGAAGATATTCTGCCAGTAAGTTCATCTCTATCGCCATCTGCATGCGAGACGTCTACTGACTTGATCTCTCTTAGGGATACGTGCTCTGCTCACCGAAGCGACCGGTTCACTGCGTCTCCCAATTCGAGGCACAAGTTGTACTTCTTGACATCAAGTCCATCCTCACTGCCGGTTTCAATTGCGTGCTTCACGTCCATGCTGCACAAGAAGAAGTTACCATTACAGCACTACTGCACAAGCTGGAAAAGGGCACAGGACGACGATCTAAGAAGGCACCTGGATTTGCGACAAAGGGCATGAGCATCATTGCACGATTGCAAATCACTGGTACAGCCGGAAGCATCTGTGTGGAGCGCTTCGAAGACTACCCGCAACTGGGACGGTTCACCCTCCGCGACCAGGGCCAGACGATTGCCATTGGAAAGATCACCAAGCTTATCACAGACGAGGCTTAGGGTTTGAAAAAAGAGGGGATGCATGAGTAGGGTTGAGGGAAAGATGCAGACTACAGGTACCAACAGTGCTTTGAGGTTTGATACCACGCCGCATGGGGGTTGATGGCGTTACGGACGCAAGGAAAGCGTAGACATATCATCTAAAACAATCTGATTGCTTTTATTCTTTAACCTGCGTTGTATAGCATTTGTATACGGCGTACCAGATTGGGAGATATGTCGGCAGTTGATGCTGATGGGTCATTCGCCCCTTCCGCTAGACTCATAAAGCGTGAAGACGGACAAGCCTTTTAGTGCTGCAATCAATGGTAACCTTAATCAACTTGCCGTCTCGGGCAAGGTTCAAAGGCATAACGTCGGCTTAACAGGGGCCCTAAGACTAGGTAGATGGTAGCCTTTTATCTTGTCATGGCATCACACGGGTTTGCCCCACGATGACGCTTTGAAGTGAAGAAAAGTGGCGTTTTTGGTGAAGAAGCGCAACCTCGTGCTTACGTCATCCACCTCCGCGGCCAACTTGGGCGGCATCAACGCTCTGCTGGTCAATCTGCGCACCAAGTCCCGCATCACAGCGCACGTCGCGCTCCCCATCCTACGACTACTTCACGCAATGCAGGGCTTTAACATGGGGCGGTACTATCCGCCTGACGCCTCCAACCCCCCCAGCTTCAACAACTCCTCACACCCGCTCGGCAAGCGCGCGAACAAAGTCTCCCAAGGCATCCTTACCGTGCGCTTCGAGTTACCCTTCGCCGTATGGTGCGACCATTGCACACCTCCCGCCATCATTGGCCAGGGCGTGCGCTTCAACGCCGAGAAGAAGAAGGTTGGCAACTACTACAGTACCCCGATATGGAGCTTTCGCATGAAGCACAGTGCTTGTGGGGGTTGGTGGGAGATCAGGACAGATCCGCAAAAGAGTGAATACACTGTAATCGAGGGTGCGCGGCGGCGGGACTATGGGCCAGGCGACAGAGGAGACGAGGCGGATGGAGAGTTAAAGTTCCTGACCGAGGAGGAGAGGGAAAAGCGGAGGGAGGATGCATTCGCGAACCTGGAAGGAAAGTTGGACGACAAGGGCAATGACCGGAAGAACAAGGAACGCGTAGAGGAGTTGTACGACAAGAGCGAAGTCTGGAGGGACCCATACGATGTCAACGCACGGCTTCGCAGCGACTTCCGCGCCAAGCGGAAGGTGTGGAAGAAGGAGGAGAGGCACAAGGAAGGGATGCAGGACAAATTCAGCCTGGGACTTGATATTGCCGACGAAACGGACGCCGACCGGACGCGCGCTGCCTTGATTGAGTTTAGGAAAAACACAGCTGGCGACCGAGGGCTTGAAGCTCTGTCTTGGAAACCGCTGTTTGCGGAGACGCCCACTACGACCACACAAGCGCTGGAGCCAGTTGCAAAGACAAAGAAGTTGAAAGCTGAGGCTGCAGCAGAGAAGAGCCGCCAGGGCTTACAAAGAACACTTGTTAGCAATACAAAAGCAGCAATCGATCCCTTTTTGCTGAAAGATGGCGGTCCTAGCTCACGAGTTAATCTGGGTATACTCAAGAGGAAGAGAGAGGTTCCGATAGAAGTCGAAGCTTCAGTGGTGCCACCCTCCGCATCTGCTACCAACACAGAAGATGGAATTGCGAACAAGAAACCCGCTTTGATGGCGGCATTGGTGGGATACGATTCGGATTAAGCCGGGACATGTCGGGTCGATGCCATGACTTTCTCGGCCGGCAAGTCTTCTGGGCCATGATGTCTCAGCCCCGATGACTTGGATTACAACTAACGTTTCCAAACAATGATTCCTTGTTGGATTTTTACGCGCTTGCACGCTTGTATACTTGCACACTCGCGCACTTCTTGCACTAGAGGCCTCCTTTTTTTCTTTCTTCTCCTTCTCTGCATTCTGATTAGGCGCTTGTGTACTTGAGCATAGATATGATACCCCTAGAATCTGGTTTTTTTTTAAAAAAAAATCCATATTCTCTTCTAATGTTAAGGTTACTATTTTTTATACAAACGTCTATAAGAACTCGGTACAAATAAATCCTCCTCTGTAGGGAGCAACTGCAACTTGCTATCTTTCTCTAGGTATTCATATCTATCTAATGTCTACTCCTCCCCTATTTGCCAGTTCCGATCATAGCTCTATTCTGTCTCTCCCCTTTTCTCTATGTCGTACAGTGGATTTTATTACAAGTGTTACACTGGATAAGGGGATTATCCAAGATATGAGATGAAAATCTCTCTTTCTTTTTTTTCATTTCCTGTTCCTAGTTGGGATGGCGAGGTAAGGAGAAGAAGAACAAGAAGAAAGATGGAACTGCATCACATGTTTTGATTTATTCATCATTTAATAATGTATATTCCGATCAATGATACTAAAAGTAAACAAGAAAAAAAGAACCAAAACTTCAACCATGAAGCACTACAAAAAGAAGACGAAAAAAAATAAGAGGGAACTTTCTCGATTAATCAGACAAGACTAGGGGAAAGAAGAAAAAAGAATACTAGACGATAGAAGAATAAAAAAATAATTTCCTACGCTGTGAGTACTGTGAAGAAGAATGAGAGAAGAAAAAAAGAGAAAAAGAAAATTGATACATGTAATCAACTCCCCCTCCCCCCTTCCTACACATACACACACACACGCACTTCTTACTTCTCGACCAACAACTTGCCCACAATCTTTTCCACCAAAGCGTTTACACTATTGCTCTGCATAATATCAAACACACTAACCTGAGTCCTTGTCTCACGCAACACCCAATTCTTCAGCTCAACAGCGACCAGCGAATCAGCACCGTAAGCAGCAAGAGAACGGCCTGCATCGATTTCAGACGGCTCCATCATAAGCGAGCTGGAGAGTTTCTTCAACAGGGCAGCAAGGACGAGGGATTTGAGTGTGTTGGGGTCTGCTGCTGCTGATGATGATGAAGAGGAAAGTTGCGCTGCTAGTGAAAGCGTGGGAGCGACATTACCGCCACTGTCACTTGTCGTCTGCTCCGCCGTCTTCTGGCGTTTGAGATGCGGTCGTAGATAATGGAGATGGCTGAGGACTGGGTCGCGAGCGAAAAAGGGTATGTTTTCAGTTGCTGTTGCGTCAAATTCGCTGCTGTCGAGATTGGAATCCAGGCCTGTGACAAGATGGCCTAGCATAGGCTCTCGGATACCGAGTTCAATCAACGCCAGCATCTCGCCTTCTTTGATATGCGTGAATTTCTGGACTTGGATCTTCTTCCCGGCATCTTTCTTCTCGACTACGTAGCCGACGTCGCTCACGATACCCAAGTCGATGGCGGTGGCAGGTAGACCGGCACGGTTGCGGTATTGGGCTAGGGCAACTTGGTATGCGCAGCCTGCAGCGTAGTTTGCTTGGCCCGGGTTGCCGATGAAGGAGTGGAGCGAGGAGAGTAAGATGAAGAAGTCTAGGGGCTGGGATAGCGTTATGTCGTGCAGGTTCTTGGAGCCGTAGACTTTGGGGAGGATGGTAGATGTCCATTGCTCGGATGTCATGGTAGTAAAGAGGGAGTCGTTGAGCGTCATTGCGCCTTGGATTATACCTTTGATGGGGGGAAAGGTCTTGAGCGTGTTTGACAGCTGGTCAGAGACTTCGAAGGAGTCGGAAATGTCACATTTTAGAACAGCTGTGCGGATACGGGATGATTCAAGGGAGTCGAGGAAAGTGTGAGCGGAAGTAGAGGCGGCGCCAGAGCGCGAGATAAAGATTAGGTTCTTCGCGCCATGCTTTACGAGCCAGTGGGCGATGCTTCGGCCGAGACCACCGAGACCACCGGCGAGGAGGTACGATGCTGATGGATCGAGGGAGATGCTTGGTGGTATCTTCTTGGCAACCTACAGTGTTGTTAGTCGTGCCCCGAAAACAAGTACATAGTGATGGATGGCTTACCAGGACTTTATCATCAGCCTTTGGAACCATCACCACCTGGCTGCTGTGGCTTTCGTCCTGCACTATTTGTGCAGCTTCCTTCAACCTAGACCAAGGCATAACCTTTATTGTCTGAAGCTGAATGGTCTGTCTTGCCATTGCAATGTTCATTGCTTCCTGGAACACCTTCGCAGCGACCTTGGGCTTCTTCTTGTAAAGAAGCGCAATGTCCACAGACACGAAGGAGACGCTGCGCTCGAATGGCGCCATCTCCAATCGCTGCGTTGTCTGGGTATTGAGATCGACTAGTCTCCCAAGTGGTGCAACGCAGCTGAAAGTCGCCTGCAGTGCCTCGCCAGCCATGGTGTTCAAAACAACGTCCACTCCCCGACCCCTTGTTGCTCTACGAAGACCTGCGACAAACTTGAGATCGTGACTGGAGAAGATGCAAGCACTGTCAACATTGTAGGTCTCAATAAGAAGTTTCCTCTCTTCTTCTGATCGCACAGTCGCGAAGATCTTGGCGCCCATGTTTGAGGCAATCTGGATACCAGCTTGACCCACAGCATCCGCAGCTTCGTGAATGAAGACAGTCTCGTTGGTCTCCAAACGCGCGACATGGCAGAGTGCATATTGTGCGGTTGTATAAGCCATTGGTAAGGTTGCTGCAACATCGAATGCAACGTGATCGGCAATCTTGTGTGCAAATGCTGCTGGAAGGCGCACCTGTGTGTCGAAAGATTCTG
>Ga0265797_10006343_pt1 | contig 16751 bp, 14 predicted proteins | sample P2T30metagenome_FD_192433 | JGI IMG/M metagenome (GOLD analysis project Ga0265797, IMG submission 192433) | Plant litter microbial communities from East Loma Ridge, Irvine, California - P2 T30 | ecosystem: Environmental > Terrestrial > Plant litter > Unclassified | place: USA: California...
GAACGGCTTGGACACCACGGCCACGGTCAGGGCGCCCATGGTCTTGGCCACTTCGGCCACGATCGGTGCGGCGCCGGTGCCGGTGCCGCCGCCCATGCCGGCGGCGATGAAGACCATGTGCGCGCCGCGCAGTGCGTCTTCGATGCGCGAACGCGATTGCTCGGCGAGCTGGCGGCCGACTTCGGGACGCATCCCGGCGCCCAGACCCGAGTCGCCGATCTGGATGATGTTGTTGGCGCCCGAAACGGCCAATGCCTGCGCGTCCGTGTTCGCGGCGATGAACTCGACACCGGACACACCTTTATTGATCATGTGCTGGACCGCGTTGCCGCCGGCGCCACCGACGCCAACGACCTTGATCACGGTCCCCAGTGCTGCGTTATCAACCATATCGAACTCCATGATGACTCCCTATTTTCAGAAATGCTGTTCCAGGGACGAAGCCTTAGCGGTGTTGATTCGCTGCCTCATGCCGGTAACTAGCGATTGTATGTAAAAAGCTGTAACCCGTGATGAATTTTCGCTACCTAATTTGTTACCAAGTGCGTATTCCAAACTTAAAAATTCCCGGCTATCCATTCTTTCATGCGCTGCCAGACCGCCTTCACAGAGCCGTCCTGGCGCGTGACGATGTGCCCGCGCAGATACTGCTTCTTCGCTTCGAGCAGCAATCCGAGTACGGTGGCGTAGCGTGGGCTGCGCACCACATCGGCCAACTGGCCGCGGTAGTCCGGCGTGCCAAGGCGCGCCGGCTTCAGGAAGATGTCTTCCGCCATCTCGATCATGCCCGGCATGATGGCGCTGCCGCCGGTGAGGACGATGCCCGACGACAGCACCCCCTCGTAACCCGACTCGCGCACCACCTGGTGCACCATCGCAAACAGTTCTTCCACCCGAGGCTCGATCACGGCCGCCAGAGCCTGACGCGACAAAGCGCGTGGCCCGCGGTCCCCGAGACCGGGCACTTCGAGTGTCTCGCCCGGGTCGGCCAGTACCTGCTTGGCCACCCCGTAGCGGATCTTGATATCTTCGGCTTCGCCGGTGGGCGTGCGCAGCGCCATCGCGACGTCGCTGGTGATCTGGTCGCCGGCGATCGGAATCACCGCCGTGTGGCGGATCGCGCCGTCCGAGAACACCGCGATGTCGGTGGTGCCGCCGCCGATGTCGATCAGCACCACGCCCAGTTCCTTCTCGTCGACCGTCAGCACCGCGTCGGCCGAGGCCATCGGCTGCAGGATCAGGTCCGAGACCTCGAGTCCGCAGCGGCGCACGCACTTTACAATATTCTGTACCGCCGACACCGCACCGGTGACAATGTGCACCCGCACTTCGAGGCGGATGCCGCTCATGCCGATCGGCTCGCGCACGTCTTCCTGGTTGTCGACGATGAATTCCTGCGGCACCGTGTGCAGCAATTGCTGGTCGGTCGGAATGTTGACCGCCTTGGCGGTCTCGATCACGCGCGCCACGTCGGTCGCGGTGACTTCCTTTTCCTTGATCGCCACCATCCCGCTCGAATTGAACGAGCGGATATGGCTGCCGGCGATGCCAGCGTAGACGTTGCGGATCTTGCAGTCGGCCATCAGCTCGGCCTCTTCAAGCGCGCGCTGGATCGATTCGACCGTGGCCTCGATATTGACGACCACGCCCTTCTTCAATCCCTTCGACTCGTGCTGACCGAGGCCGATCACCTCGTGGCGTCCGTCGGACATCACTTCGGCGACCACGGCCACCACCTTGGAGGTGCCGATGTCGAGGCCGACGATCAGGTTTTTCGCGTCTTTTGTCATTGCTGTTCGCCTGCTAGATTTGCTTGGTTGTTTTGTTTTGGGGTGCTGCCGGCTTGCCCGCATTCGCGGCGCCGTGCGGTTTTGGTTCAGGCTTCTTCTTCACGGCTTTCACCGGTTTGCTTGCGTCAGCCGGCACTGTCAGCGACGCCGACGACAGCGCCAGCCCGGTCGGATAACGCATGTCGATGGTGTCGATGCGTCCTTCCTGCAAGCGCGCCACCAGTTGCGGGTAGACGCCGACCAGGCGCTGTACGCGCTTCTTCAAGGTGTTGCGGTCCTGCTCGCGTCCGAGTTCGACGCTCATGCCGTTGTCCAGTTTCACGGTCCAGGCGTAGCGGTTCGACAGCGACAGCGCCTGCGGCACCAGCTGCACGCCGGCAAATGCGGTGCGCAGTTCGCCGAAGCGCTTGAGCACATCCTTCTCGCTGCCGACCGGGCCTTCGAAGGCCGGCAGCGCCAGTTCGTCTTCGGTCTCGGCGATGTTGGCGGTGAAGACGTCGCCTTTCACCGACAGCAGGCGGCCTTCGTCGCCCCAGGTGCCGATCGCTTCATGTTCTTCGACTTCGACCACCAGCGCGTTGGGCCACTCGCGGCGCACCGTGGCGCGCCGCACCCATGGCACGGTCTCGAAGGTGGTGCGCACCTGATCCAGGTCGGCGGTGAAGAAGTTGCCGCGGATCTTGCCGATCACGCCATTGCGCACGGTGAGCGCGTTCACGTGTTTCAGGTCGATCGCGTACATGCTCTCCACCGTCACCGAGCCGAGTGCGAACATCGGCCGCTGCGACAACCACCACAGCCCCGTCACCAGCGAGGCGAGCACCGTCACCGCCGTCAGGAAGCTGGCGGTTGCGTTGAGGGCGCGGACGTCATGCCACATTGCCGATTATTCCTTTGCCTTCTGCTGACCCATCTTCAGCCGCGCCGAGCGCAGGATCTCGATGCACAGGTCTTCGTAGCCGATACCGACGGCGCGCGCCGCCATCGGCACCAGCGAGTGGGTGGTCATGCCGGGCGAGGTATTCACCTCGAGCAGGAACGGGCGCATGTCGCTCTCGCGCACCAGCACGTCGACCCGGCCCCAGCCTTCGCAGCCGATCGCGCAGAACGCGTTCACGGCGTGCCGCTGGATCTCTTGCGTCAGCGCCTCCGGCAGCGGCGCCGGGCAGTGGTATTCGGTGTCGTCGGTGAAGTACTTGTTCTGGTAGTCGTATTTGCCTTCGGGCGCCACGATCTCGACGATCGGCAGCGCACGCGCGCCGGCGCCCTGCCCCAGCACCGCGACGGTGAACTCGCGCCCGGTGACGAATTCTTCGGCCAGCACCGCTTCGTCCATGCTGGCCACCAGTGCGATGGCCTCGCTCAGCTGGTCGGCCTGGGTGACCTTGGTGATGCCGATGCTCGATCCTTCGAGCGGCGGCTTGACGATCATCGGCAGGCCCAGTTTCGCCACCACGGCGGCCAGGTCGCTGCCGGCGTCGATTTTTGCGTACTGTGGGGTCGGCACGCCTTCCATCAGCCACAGCTTCTTGGTGGTGATCTTGTCCATGCCGACGCTCGAGGCCATCACGCCGCTGCCGGTGTACGGGATGCCGAGCTGCTCGAGCGCGCCCTGCAGGCTGCCGTCTTCGCCGTAGCGGCCGTGCAGCGCGATGAAGACGCGGTCGAACTGCTGCGCGGCCAGCTCGGCCAGGCTTTGGGTGCCCGGGTCGAACGGGTGGGCGTCGATGCCGCGGCTTTTCAGCGCGTTCAATACGCCGGTGCCGGACATGATCGACACATCGCGCTCGGCGGAGCGTCCGCCGAACAGCACGCCGACCTTGCCGAACGATGCTGCATCAAAGGTGGAAATCGTGCTCACGGTATCAAGCCTTTGCATTGGTCAGTTGATGAGGAACGCCGCTGATCGAGCCGGCGCCCATGGTCAGCACGACGTCGCCGTCGCGCGCCACGTTCATGATGGCGGCCGGCATGTCGGCAATCGCCTCGACAAAGATCGGTTCGAGCTTGCCCGAGGTGCGCAGCGCGCGCGCCAGGGCGCGGCCGTCGGCGGCCACAATCGGCGCTTCGCCGGCCGGATACACGTCCGACAGCAGCAGCACGTCCGGGGTGACCAGCACCTTGACGAAGTCTTCGAACAGGTCGCGCGTGCGGCTGAACCGGTGCGGCTGGAACGCCAGCACCAGGCGCCGCCCCGGATAGGCGGCGCGCGCGGCGGCCAGCGTGACCTCGGTCTCGACCGGGTGGTGGCCGAAGTCGTCGACCAGGGTAAAGCTGCCGCCGGCCGGCAGCGCCACTTCGCCGTAGCGCGTGAAGCGGCGGCCGACGCCGCGGAACTCAAGCAGGCCTTCGGCGGTGGCCTTGTCGTCGATGCCGATCTCGCGCGCGATCGCGATCGCCGAGCAGGCATTGAGCACATTGTGCATGCCGGGCTGGTTGAGCACGAATTTGGTATCCGGGTAGCCTTCCTGGCGCACCGTGAAGTGCATGTGCACGCCCTCGGCGTAGGCATCCATGGCGCGCACTTCGGCTTCTTCCGAGAAGCCATAGGTGGTCACCGGCTTGGTCACCTGCGGCAGGATCGAACGCACGTGCTGGTCGTCGATGCACAGCATCACGCGGCCATAGAACGGCAGGCGGTGCGTGAAATTCACGAACGCGGCCTTCAGTTTCTCGAAGTCGTGCTCGTAGGTTTCCATGTGGTCGGCGTCGATGTTGGTGATCACCTCGATCATCGGCGACAGGTTCAGGAACGAGGCGTCCGACTCGTCGGCTTCGGCCACGATGTATTCGCCGTTGCCCAGCGCCGCATTGGCGCCGGCCGCGGTCAGGCGTCCGCCGATGACGAACGTCGGGTCCATGCCGCCGGCGGCCAGCACCGACGCCACCAGGCTGGTGGTGGTGGTCTTGCCGTGGGTGCCGGCAATCGCGATGCCGCGTTTCAGGCGCATCAGTTCGCCCAGCATGATCGCGCGCGGCACCACCGGCACCTTATTGGCGCGCGCCGCCACCACTTCGGGATTGGCTTCGTTGACGGCGGTCGACGTCACCACCACGTCGGCCCCAAGCACGTGTTCGGCCGCGTGGCCCAGGAACACCCGCGCGCCCAGGCTTTGCAGGCGTTCGCTGGCGGCGTTGCTGTTCAGGTCCGAGCCCGACACCTGGTAGCCGAGGTTGACCAGCACCTCGGCGATGCCGCTCATGCCGCTGCCGCCGATGCCGACGAAGTGAATGTTCTTGATCTTGTGTTTCATCGTGCTTTCAGTCCTGCCAGTTGTTCAAGTTCACGCGCGATCGCCTCATTGGCGTCACGCTGGCCCACGCGCGCCGCTGCCTCGGCCATCGCCAGGCATTGTTCGCGCGTCGTTTGCAGCAGGCTTTTCAAGCGCTGCACATTGAGTTCGCCTTGCGGCAAATGCACTGCCGCGCCTTGCCGCTCCATCCAGACCGCGTTGTCGCGCTGGTGGCCCGTGGTGCTGGCCACGAACGGCACCAGCACGCTGGCCACGCCGGCGGCGGTCAGTTCAGAGACCGTGATCGCACCGGCGCGGCAGATCACCAGGTCGGCCTCGCCATAGGCGGTGGCCATGTCGTCGATGAAGTCGACCACATTCGCCTCGACCCCGGCCTCGGCGTAGGCGGCGCGCAGCGCGTCGATATTCTTCTTGCCCGACTGGTGCATCACGAGCGGACGCAAGGCCGGATCGATCAGTTTGATCGCCGCCGGCACGTTGTCGTTCAGGACCTTGGCGCCCAGGCTGCCGCCCACCACCAGCACCCGCAGCACGCCGCTGCGGCCGGCGAAACGTTCAGCCGGCATTGGCAGGTCGAGGATCTGCTGGCGCACCGGATTGCCGGTGACGACCGCCTTGCCGGCGGCCTTGCCGAAATCGGCCGGGAAGCCGAACAGCACGCGCTGGGCCACCGGGGTCAAGGTCTTGTTCGACAGCAGCAGCGCGGCGTCGGCATTGATCAGCGCCAGCGGCACGCCGCGCGCACGCGCGGTCAGGCCGCCCGGCACCGTCACGTAGCCGCCCATGCCCAGCACCACGTCGGGACGGCGCGCGGCCAGGTAGCGGTGGCAGGCGCGAAAACTGGCCGCCATCTTGAACGCGCCCTTGACGGTGTGCGCCAGGCCCTTGCCGCGCAGGCCGGCGAAGTCGATCGAATCCATGTCGATGCCGGCTTTCGGCACCAGATCGGTTTCCATGCCGTGCGCGGTGCCGAGCCAGCTCACTTCCCAGCCGCGCGCGCGCATGGTCTGCGCGATCGCGATGCCGGGGAAGATGTGGCCACCGGTGCCGGCGGCCATGATCATCAGGCGTTTCGGTACCTGGCTCATGTCCTGCCTCCGCGCATGCGCACCCGGTTTTCGTAATCGATGCGCAGCAAAATCGCCAGGCCGACGCAGTTGAACAGCACGCCCGAGCCGCCAAAGCTCATCAACGGCAGGGTCAGGCCCTTGGTCGGCAGCAGGCCCAGGTTCACGCCCATATTGATGAAGGTCTGCACGCCGATCCAGATGCCGATGCCTTTCGCGGCCAGGCCGGCGAACACCTGGTCGAGCGCGATCGCCTGGCGCCCGATATCGAAGGCGCGCTTGACCAGCCAATAGAACAGCGCCACCACCACCAGCACGCCGGCCAGGCCCAGTTCTTCGCCGATCACGGCCATGATGAAGTCGGTGTGCGCTTCGGGCAGGTAATGCAGCTTTTCGACCGAGCTGCCCAGGCCGACGCCAAAGAATTCGCCGCGCCCGAATGCGATCAAGGAGTGCGTCAATTGATAGGCCTTGTCGAGCGCATTGCCCTGTTCCCACGGGTCGAGGTAGGCGAACATGCGCGCACGGCGAAACGGCGAGAGCGCGATGATCGAGGTGAAGATGATCACCAGCAGCGCGCCGGTGCCGCCGAACCAGACGATGTTGATCCCGCCCAGGAACAGGATGCCCATCGCGATGCAGACGATCACGCCGAAGGCGCCCAGGTCGGGCTCCATCAGCAGCAGGCCGCCGACCAGGCCGATCGCGATCATCATCGGCAAGAAGCCCTTGGTCAGCTTGTGCATGTATTCCTGCTTGCGCACGGTGAAGTCGGCGGCGTACAGCACCACCGCGATCTTCATGATCTCGGACGGCTGCAGGTTCATGACCTTGAGCGAGAGCCAGCGGCGCGCGCCGTTGACCGACACGCCCACGCCCGGGATCAGCACCAGCGCCAGCATCACCAGGGTGGCGATGAACATCGTCGGCGCATACTTCTGCCACACCGCGACCGGCACCTTGAAGGTGATGAAGGCGGCCACGATCGAGACCCCGATGTACATCATCTGGCGGTACAGGAAGTATTCGTTGCGGTCTTCCAGATAGCGGAACTTGGGCGAATCGGGCAGCGCGATCGAGGCCGAATACACCATCACCATCCCGAACAGCATCAGGATCAGGGTAACCCAGACCAGCGGCTGGTCGTAGTCCATCATCTTGGACGGGCTCTTGCCGACCGCGCTCGGGTTGACCGCGTCACCAGAGCTGCCAGAGAATTTGAAGGGGAGCTGGAAGGCCATCAGATCTCCTGTCCCCGGTCGAGTGCGATCTCGCGCACGGCGTCGACGAACACCTGCGCGCGGTGCGCGTAATTGGTGAACATGTCCATGCTGGCGCAGGCCGGCGAGAGCAGCACGCTGTCGCCAGGCTTGGCCAGTCCGGCCGCGCGCCGCACCGCCTTCGGCAAGGCGTCCAGGTCAAACGCCGGCACCCCGGTCGGCTCGATGGCGGCGCGCACCGCCGGCGCATCGCGCCCGATCAGGAGCACAGCGCGCACATGGCGCGCCACCGGACCGGCCAGCGGTGAAAAATCCTGGCCCTTGCCGTCGCCGCCGGCGATCAACAGGATCTGCTGGTCTTGCCCGCTGAACGCCTTGCCCAGACCTTCGAGCGCGGCCACGGTGGCGCCGACATTGGTGCCCTTGCTGTCGTCGTAGTAATCGACGCCATCGATGCTGGCCACCAGCTCCACCCGGTGCGGTTCGCCCGCATACTCGCGCAGGCCATGCAGCAGCGGCGCCAGTGGCAGATCGCAGGCCCGGCACAGCGCCAGCGCGGCCAGCGCGTTGGACGCATTGTGCAGGCCGCGAATCTTCAGGGCGTCGGCCGGCATCAGGCGGTTGACGATGACGTCGACCGGCTCTGGCGCCTCGCCTTTCTTGCGCTTCTTTTCGATTTCCTCGCCGGCCACCGCATTGGCCAGCCACAGCACGCCGCGCTCTTCGACCAGGCCGAAACTGTTGGCCGCCTGCGGCGCGCCGGTGCCGAATGTGAACGCCGGGGCTTGGCTCGCCATGCCCATCACGCGCGCGTCGTCGCGGTTCAATACGCGCACCGTGTCGGCACCGAAGATGCGCGCCTTATCGAGCGCGTAGGCATCCATGCTGCCGTGCCAGTCCAGGTGGTCCTGGGTCAGGTTCAGTACCGTGGCGGCATCGGCCTGCAGGCTGAAGGTGGTGTGCAGCTGGAAGCTCGACAGCTCAAGCACCCAGGCCTGCGGCAGGTCGTTCGCCTCGATGCATTCGCGCAGCACGTCGAGTGCGGCCGGGCTGATGTTGCCGGCCACGCGCGTGCTCAAGCCGGCGCGGCGGCACAGCAGGCCGGTCATGCTGGTGACGGTGGTCTTGCCATTGGTGCCGGTGATGGCGATGACTTTCGGTGCGTAGCCCTGCTCGGCGCGCAGCTGCGCCAGCGCCTGCGCGAACAGTTCGATCTCGCCCCACAGGGGAACCGCGCGTTCACGCGCGGCCGGGCCGATCGCGGCCAGTTCGCGCTCGGGCGCCAGGCCCGGGCTGACGGCGACGAAGTCGACGCCGTCGAGCAAACCGGTATCGAAGGCGCCGCCGATGAATTCCGCCGCCGGCGCCGCCGCGCGCAACTGCGCCAGGCGCGCCGGTTCGCTGCGCGTGTCGGCCACGCGCACGCGTGCGCCGGCACGCGCCAGCCAGTGCGCCATCGCCAGCCCGGATTCGCCCAGGCCCAGCACCAATGCGGTTTTGCCGTCGTAGTTCATCAGCGCAGCTTCAGCGTCGAGAGGCCAACCAGGATCAGCACCATGGTCACGATCCAGAAGCGGACCACGACCTTGGTCTCTTTCCAGCCCTTTTGTTCGAAGTGGTGGTGCAGTGGCGCCATCAGGAACACGCGCCGTCCGGTGCCGTAGCGCTGCTTGGTGTACTTGAACCAGGTCACCTGGATGATCACCGACAGCGTTTCGGCGACAAACACGCCGCCCATGATGAACAGCACGATTTCCTGGCGCACGATGACGGCGATGCAACCGAGCGCGCCGCCCAGCGCCAGCGCGCCGACGTCGCCCATGAACATCTGCGCCGGGTGGGCGTTGTACCACAGGAAGGCCAGGCCGGCGCCGGCCATCGCGCCGCAGAAGATCAACAGTTCGCCCGCGCCCGGGATGTACGGGATCAACAGGTACTTCGAAAACGTGACGCTGCCGGTCAGGTAGGCGAACAGGCCCAGGGCGCCGCCCACCATCACGGTCGGCATGATCGCCAGGCCATCGAGGCCATCGGTGAAGTTGACCGCGTTCGAGGCGCCCACGATGACGCAATAGGTCAGCGCGATGAAGCCCCACACGCCCAGCGGATAGCTGATGGTCTTGAAGAACGGGACGATCAGGTCGGCCTTGGGCGGCAGGTGCATCGAGAAGCCCGATTGCACCCAGGTGTAGAACAGGCCTGCCACTTCCCACGGATCGGCGGCCGACACCGAGAACGCCAGGTACAGCGCCGAGGCGATACCGATGAGCGACATCCAGAAGTATTTTTCGCGCGAGCGCATGCCTTCCGGGTCCTTGTAGACCACCTTGCGGTAATCGTCGACCCAGCCGATCGCGCCGAATCCCATCGTCACCACCAGCACCGGCCAGATCAGGCGGTTCGACAGGTCGCACCACAGCAGGGTCGAGACGCCGATCGAGATCAGGATCAGCACACCGCCCATGGTCGGGGTGCCGTGCTTGCTCAGGTGGGTCTGCGGACCATAGGTGCGCACCGCCTGGCCGACTTTGAGTTCGGTCAGCTTGCGGATCACCCACGGCCCGCACAGCAGGCCGATGCTGATTGCGGTAATGGTCGCGAACACCGCGCGGAAGGTGATGTAGTTGAACACGCGCAGCGGACCGATATAGTCCTGGAAGTACTGTGCTAGCCAGAGAAGCATGTTAATGGGCGTCCTTGTTGGTTGATCCGGTCAGGTGCGAGACCACGCGTTCCATCTTCATGAAACGCGAGCCTTTCACCAGCACAGTCGCGTTAGGATTGGCCTCAGATGCGTTGCCGCCCAGTTTTTGGTCCAGTGCTGCCAATAATTCGTCGAACTGCTCGTAGTGCTGTGCTCCCGACGCGCGCAAATGACGCGCCAGTTCGCCGGTGGCGAGCACGGTGTCGATGCCACGCTCGTGAGCGTAGGCGCCGATTTCTTCATGAAACTGCTGGCCCTGGGCGCCGACTTCGCCCATGTCGCCGATCACCAGGATGCGTGGCGCCGGGTAGGCGGCCAGCACGTCGATCGCGGCGCGCATCGAATCGGGGTTGGCATTATAGGTGTCGTCGATCACCAGCGCGCCATTGGCGGCCTGCTTGCGCTGCAGGCGCCCGCCAACCGGGGCGAAGGCCTCCAGGCCGCGCACGATGGCGTCCTGCCCGATGCCGGCGCCAAGCGCGCAGGCGATGGCCGCGAGCGCGTTGCGCACATTGTGTTCGCCGGCGGCGGCCAGCTCGATGCTGAACTGGGCGCCGCGCGCGCTCACCTGCAGCGTGCTGCCGAAGCCATTGCTGCTGAAACTGGCGCGCACGTCGCAAGCCTGGCTCAAGCCGAAGGTGACGACCTCGCATGCAGCCATCTCGCGCCACAGCGCGGTATAGGTATCGTCGCCCGGGAACACGGCCACGCCATCTGGCGCCAGCGCCTGCAGCACGGCGCCGTTCTCGCGCGCCACCGCTTCCACGGTGTGCATGAATTCCTGGTGCTCGCGCTGGGCGTTGTTGACCAGGCCCACGCCCGGCGTGGCGATCGCGGCCAGGCGCGCGATCTCGCCCGGATGGTTCATGCCCAGTTCGACCACCGCGGCGCGGTGCTGCGAACCGAGACGCAGCAGCGTCAACGGCACGCCGATCTCGTTATTCAGATTGCCCTCGGTGGCCAGGCGCGCCTCGGCGCCGACGGCGGCGGCCAGGATCGACGCGATCATTTCCTTGACCGTGGTCTTGCCGTTGCTGCCGGTGACGCCGATCACGGGAATGTCGAAGCCGGCGCGCCACGCATGCGCGATGCGCCCCAGCGCCGCCAGGGTGTCGGGCACCACGATCGCCGGCAGGGTCCAGCCATCGGGCAGCTGCGAGACGACCACCGCCGCCACGCCGCGCGCCGCGACCTGGTCGAGGAAATCGTGGGCGTCGAAGGTCTCGCCGCGCAGCGCGACGAACAGCGCGCCGGCGCCGACCTTGCGGCTGTCGGTCGAGACGCCGTCAAATGCGGCGTCGGCGCCGACCACGGTGGCGCCGGGAATGCTTGACGCCAGTTGTAGAAGCGTGCCGCGCATTAATTCGTCCTCAACATGGTAAGCCGCGCGCTCAGGGCCAGCGTGGCATGGTCCGCGTCCGAGAACGGCATCTTGCGGCCCTTGATTTCCTGGTATGGCTCATGGCCCTTCCCGGCCAGCAGGATCACGTCCTGCTTTGCCGCTTGCTTGACCGCCAGCAGGATGGCGCTGGCGCGGTCTTCCACGCTCTGGCGGCGCGCGCCCGGCTGGTCAGCGTCCATGCCGGCCACGATCTGGGCGATGATGCTCGCCGGTTCTTCGCTGCGCGGGTTGTCGCTGGTGACGATCACCTGGTCGGCGCGCTGCGCGATGCGTCCCATCTGCGGACGCTTGCCCGGATCGCGGTCGCCGCCGCAGCCGAACACGCACCACAGCTGGCCGCCACGGTCGGTCGCCACCTGGCGCAAGGCGTCGAGCGTCTTTTCCAGCGCGTCCGGCGTGTGCGCGTAGTCGATCACGATCATCGGCGCGTCCTGCCCGCCGATCTGCTGCATGCGCCCCGGCGCAGGCGCCAGGGCTTCGATCGCATCGACCGCCGCCTTCAGGCCGGCGCCGCGGGCCAGCAGTGCGCCCAGCACCGCCAGCACATTGCTGACGTTGTAGTTGCCCACCAGGCGCGTCTTGACGCCCGCGTTGCCAAGCGGCGTCTCGACCTGAAATTCGGTGCCGGCATTCTTGCTGCGCACGCCGCTGGCGCGCAGCACGGCCACGCCGTCGGGCGCGGCGTCAGGCTTGAGCGTATAGCCGGTCACTGCCAGCGCCGGGGAACGCGCGCGCAGGTGCGCCACCAGGCGCTGCCCGGCCGCGTCGTCCAGATTGACGACCGCGTGCTGCAGGCCGTCCCACTCGAACAGCTTGACCTTGGCCGCCTCGTAGCTCGCCATGTCGCCATGGAAGTCGAGGTGGTCGCGCGTCAGGTTGGTAAACAGCGCAACGTCGACGTGCATGCCCGCGGTGCGTTCCTGCACCAGGCCGATCGACGAGGCTTCGATCGCCAGCGCCGTGGCGCCGCCCTGGCGCAGCTCGGCCAGCGTCGCGGCCAGCAGCACCGCGTCGGGCGTGGTGTAGCCGGTGACGTCGAACTCGATCCCGGCCTGGGCCTTGCCCTTGACCAGGCCGACGCCCAGGGTGCCGATCACGCCCGCGGCCTCGCCAAGGCGCGCCAGCGCTTGCGCGGTCCACAGCGCGCACGAGGTCTTGCCGTTGGTGCCGGTGACGGCCACGGTAAACATGGCGCGGTCCGGGTAGTCCAGCACGGCGTGCGCGATCGGGCCGGCATTCTTTTTCAGGTCTGGCACGGCCAGGTGCGGCAGCTCGAACGACGCGTCCCACTCGAACCCGGCGCCGTCGAACACGATGGCGGCGGCGCCGGCTTCGATGGCCGCGCCGATATAGCGGCGGCCATCGAGGGCGTCGCCCGGATAGGCAAAGAAGACGTCGCCGCTTTTTACGCGGCGCGAGTCGGACACCAGCGCGGCGCCCGGTGCGGCGGCGGCCTGGATCCAGCGGCAGATGTCGGGGAGGCTGATGGCCATCACAGGCTCTCCTCTAGAGGAACTTCGGGAATGATGATGTCCGTGATCGACGAATCGGGCGGCACGCTGGCCGCGCGCAGCGCATTGGCGAACAGGTCGGCCGCGGTCGGGGCGGCGACACTGCCACCGGTGCGGTACACGCCGCTCGGATCGTCGACCATCACGGCGATGATGAAGCGCGGCTTGGACATCGGTGCGATGCCGGCAAAGTAACCGATGTTGTTGGCGCGCGAGTAGCGGCCATTGACGATCTTCTCGGCGGTGCCGGTCTTGCCGCCGACGCGGTAACCGGCCACCTGGGCCTTCGAGGCCGTGCCTTCCGGGCTGACCACGGATTCGAGCATGGTGCGCACCTGGGCCGCGGTCTTGGGCGAAATGATCTGCTGGCCGACCGGCTCTTCATCGACCTTCAGGAACGACAGCGGAATGATGTCGCCGTTGCGCGCGAAGATCATGTACGAGCGCGCCATCTGCAGCAGCGAGACCGACAGGCCGTGGCCGAAGGCCATGTTGGCGTATTCGATCGGCTTCCAGGTTTTCCATGGCCGCACGCGGCCGGCGGCGGCGCCCGGGAAGCCATAGCGCGGCGGCTGGCCGAAACCGAGCTTGGTGTACATCTCCCACATCTCTTGCTGCGGGATCAGCTGCGAGATCTTGACGGCGCCGATGTTGGACGACTTCTGGATGATGCCGCTCACCGTCTGCACGCCATAGTTGTGGGTGTCGCGGATCCGCTTGCCGGTAACGATCATGTAGCCTGGGTTGTTGTCGAACACGGTATCGGGCTTGATGCGGCCGGTTTCCAGGCCCAGCGCCACCGTGATCGGCTTCATCGTCGAACCCGGCTCGAACGTGTCGGTGATGACGCGGTTGCGCAGCTGCTCGCCGGTGAGCTTGGAGCGGTCGTTCGGGTTGTAGGTCGGGTAGTTGGCCAGCGCCAGCACTTCGCCGGTGTGCACGTCCAGCACCACCGCCGCGCCGGCCTTGGCGTTGAACTTCTCGACCGCGTTCTTGATGCTGGTAAAAGCGATGTATTGCAGCTTGCTGTCGACCGACAGGGTCAGGTCGCGGCCCTGGTGCGGCTCGCGGAACATGCCCAGGTCTTCGGCGATGTGGCCCAGGCGGTCCTTGATCACGCGCCGGCTGCCGGCCACGCCCATCAGGGTCTTCTGGTGCTGCAGCTCCATCCCTTCCTGGCCCTTGTCCTCGACGTTGGTAAAGCCCACCAGGTGGGTCATGACTTCGCCCTGCGGGTAGAAGCGCTTGTATTCCTTGCGCGTGTCGATGCCGTCGATCTTGAGCTTCTCGATCTCGGCCACGATCGGCATCTCGACCTGGCGCTTCAGGTAGACGAAGGTGCGGTCCGAGTCGAGCTTCTTGCGCAGGGTGGCTTCGGGCATCTCGAGCAGGCGCGCCAGGTCGCGGATCTTCTCCGGCGGCGAGGCCAGCACGTCTTCGGGAATCGCCCATACCGCGCGCACCGGCAGCGACGAGGCCAGCACGGCGCCGTTGCGATCCAGGATGCGCCCGCGCGTGGCCGGCAGTTCGAGCGTGCGCTCGTAGCGGCTCTTGCCCTGCTTTTGCAGGAACTGGGTCGACACGCCCTGCAGCCAGACGGCGCGGATCGCGAGCGCGGCGAACGACGCGAACAGCACGAACAGCACCAGGCGCGAGCGCCAGTCGGGCAGGCGCACCGCGAGCACCGGGCTCTTGGTAAAAGCCATGCCTTTCGAGGCGGCGACGCGCGCACCGGGGCGCTGTGGGTTGCGCGTCATTGGCCGCCTTCAGTCAGGTATTGCGTGCGCGCCGGCGTCAGGCGCGACATGTTCAGGTTGCTGCGCGCGATCTCTTCGATGCGCTCGTTCTTGCCCAGCGTCGACTGGTCGAGCTGGAGCTGGGCCCAGTCGATGTCGAGCTGGCGCGCCTGCTGCTGCAGGCGTTCGAGTTCGATCAGCAAATGGCGCGCCTGGTAGCGCGCGTTGACCACCGACAGCGCACAGCCGACCAGCAAGGCCGCGAGCAAGGCGTTCAGTTTGAAACTCATGCCGGCGTTCCCAGGCGTTCGGCCACGCGCAACACCGCCGAGCGCGAGCGCGGATTGGCGTTGACTTCGTCGTCGGATGGCTTGATCTTGTCGATCAGTTTCATCAGCGGCTGCGGCAGGTCGACCGCGCGGATCGGCAGGCGCCGGTCCGGTTGCTCGACCTTGGCCTTGGAAGCGAAGAACTGCTTGACCATGCGGTCTTCGAGTGAGTGGAAGCTGATCACCGACATGCGCGCGCCAGGCGCGAGCATGCCGTAGGCGGCTGTCAGGCCTGCTTCGACGTCTTCAAGCTCTTTATTGATGAATATGCGGACAGCCTGGAAGGTCCGGGTGGCCGGATCCTTGCCTTTTTCACGGCCCTTGACCGTATTTGCCACGATTGCGGCAAGCTGTCGTGTGGTTGAAATTGGTTCGACTGCGCGGCGAGCAACAATCGCCTTTGCAATCTGAAAAGCATACCGCTCTTCTCCATAATCACGTATCACCTTTTCCAAGAGGGTTTGCGGGGCGGTCGCGATCCACTCGGCCGCCGACATGCCGCGCGTGGTATCCATGCGCATGTCGAGTGGGCCATCGTTGCGGAAGCTGAAACCGCGGCTGGCGTCGTCCACCTGGGGCGACGAGATACCGAGGTCGAGCAGGATGCCGTCGACCCGGTCGATGCCGCGCGCGGCCAGCGCGTCGGACATCGTGGCAAAACTGTCATGCACGATCGAAAAACGAGGGTCAATGATTTGTTCGGCGGTGGCGATAGCCTGCAGATCCTTGTCGAAGGCGATCAGGCGGCCGTCGGGATTCAGGCGCGACAGCAGCAGGCGGCTGTGACCGCCGCGTCCGAAGGTGCCATCTATATAGATGCCGGACGCGCGCGCGCCGCTCAGGTCGAGCGCATCGACCGCTTCATCGAGCAGCACCGTGCGGTGCTGGAAGCCAGGCACCGTAGTTAGTTCCATCATCGGCGCCTTAGAAAGAGAAATTGGAGAGCACATCGGGCATGCCGCCGGATTCGGCTTCGGCAACCGCCTTGGCCTCGTCTTCGGCCAGCTTGGCGGCGTTCCAGATTTCGAAGTGCGAGCCCATGCCGAGCATCATCACTTCTTTGTCGAGCCCGACCGCGGCACGCAGTTCGGGCGAAATCAGTACGCGGCCGGCGCTGTCGAGTTCGACATCGACGGCGTTGCCGAGGAAAATACGCTGCCAGGACTTGGCCGACATCGGCCAGGCGGCGATCTGCTTGCGATGCTCTTCCCACACGGGACGAGGAAAAAACAGGATGCAGCCATGCGGATGGCGGGTCAGGGTCACGCGGCCTTCGCACTGAAGTGTCAGGGCGTCACGGTGCTTGGCTGGAATCGACATCCGCCCTTTTGCATCGAGATTGATCGCTGACGCGCCCTGGAACACGTATTTACCTAGTTTGGAGAGTTATCTGTCGTTGTTTGTCGGGCGCCGGGAGTTGGGAACTGCCCCAAATTTCTCCCACAAATCGACACTTTTTCACACTGTTTCCCACTTTAGTGGAAGCAATGTTGACGGTCAAGCGAATTCACGCTTGAGGAAATCGAATTTTGCTAATGAAACCAAGGACTTAGACGCAACGACGCAGCCCCTCGCGAAGGAAATACCTCGTAAAATTAGGGACTTAGCCGTAACAGTGAAGGTGTGGCCTGAGTTGTACGCGCCGTGTTTACGTTTGATCGGCGTCAACAATGAATAAAGTATTGACGCAAAGAAACAACTGGTGCGATTTTTTGATCACTGTATAGGCATACAGCAA
>Ga0265797_10006344_pt1 | contig 16751 bp, 19 predicted proteins | sample P2T30metagenome_FD_192433 | JGI IMG/M metagenome (GOLD analysis project Ga0265797, IMG submission 192433) | Plant litter microbial communities from East Loma Ridge, Irvine, California - P2 T30 | ecosystem: Environmental > Terrestrial > Plant litter > Unclassified | place: USA: California...
CTTGTCCCCCACCAGAACCTCACAACGGCCCAAATAATCGGTCCAAGGGCTGTCAGCCCCGGGGAAGCCTTTTTTAGGATTTAACTAATGCTTAGGATGTTTGTATACTATGAACCCCCCCCCCCGACTGCTTGATATGCAGCTTGTGCTGCAATGGGGTCACTCAGGCTAATTATGCAGACTACAAGAGGATCGGGGTTCATGATGCGATAACATTCGAGGAGCCGAGACGCTCAAGAGGAATTTTTGTAGCGTAGGTCAATGTCGGTGATTGACGAAGAGCAAGTCTACTACAGTACGTGGTAAAGCTTTTGTGTAAGCCGCTAGCCTAAATTAGGATAGGTCGTAGTACGATGCTTTCTGGAGACAGCATCTACTGCAAACCTGTAACTACCTCCATGATGTACTTTCCTACGTCACTGGTATCCACTACAGCTCTGCAACTACCTCCACGGTGTTCCTCGCCCAGTACTTCCGTCCTCCACCACCATCAACAGATAGGGCCTTTGCACGTATTGTTCAACATCAAAATATGAGCTTACCGATACAAACAAATCGTGGGCAGTATAGCCGGCCCCGTTTTGTTTTATCTGCTTCTTACTTGTTATTGATCTGCTCAATTGCAAACCCTGACTCTCAAATACACCAAGAAAAACAATGAACGCAAATATGATCCCAGCCTTTCAACCTCTCGGAGCAGAGGCACGCACTCAGATGGTCAATAGTGTAAAGGAACGGATCATCAACGTTCCCGAAGCTGCCCCCACCGTATCTGAGTGAGAAACAATCATTCAGCAGCGTCAGCCAGTTAATCTTTATCACCACGATTCCGGATGGACGGAAGACATCCCAGAGTACTACCAAAGCCTAGAGGTACAACGACGACGTGTACAGGTAGAAATGTTCCGTCGAGGCACCCACCACAGCAAGAACGTCACGATCATCACCAGACCATGTGATGAGGCCAAGTTTAAGGCTGACTGCAAGGCCATTAACAACATCGAGTCCAAGGCACACGGAGCGTTTGCGGACTTAGAGAGCTTCCTCTTCCACACCATCAAGGCGCACGTATACCTTGGCAACGCTTTAATCAACGGTTTCAACCTCTATCGACATGGCAAGATGTGTGAAGTGGACGTACCTGGCCAGGACCTTACTCTCGCGCAGCATCGCCTGATAAAGGCACAGGTATATCTGGAGAAGGCTGTAGAAGATATCTAGCGGCTTCAGCGACTTATCGCTCACGAATTCGCAGTCTGCCAAGCCATGCACACACTCATGCGCCGTATCTACAGTAGTCTTCCATTTGTGATTATTGTTCATCCATATCTTCTCCGTCGCCGCTCATTGGCTCTTAGTTGTGTGCGCAATGTTTCGGTACCGAATCTTTATTGTGACCCTCAGAGCCTTAGGCTGCTAAGCCCAAGGCCTAAAACTCTCTCGCTTTGCCGTATCTCGAATCTGGCACGAAGGGCGTTGACATTTATCGCTACCTATATAGCTCTTACTACTCTACTTGTGGATAGACTTTAATGAAGAAAATATATTCACCATATGTGAACCCAACTTACCTAACACAAAGTATGACGCGTTAGGAATGACTGTTGACACAGACCTGGACCAAATAGCGCATTCATGCCTCTAATAGTCCGCATAACAGGGAGATGTCTCCACATGTGGGTTGTAGGTTATTCAAGCCACTAGTAGAGCAGACGGTCGATGGAGAATTCCATGGGAAAGTATCCGATAGCATCAGTTGGGAGGATATCGATCCAGTCACTCAAGGGGCCACGAATGTCGATCATGCTCACGGCTTTGACAAATTCCCAGGACTCTGGATACCAGCCTGCTGTCTCCCAATCGATGATGGACGACACTCGAACGTCCTTTTTTCAGTGTGTATCATTCCCCCTGCGTCGGAGACCCAATAGCCTCCAGGTTGACCATTATATTCCGAGGGTGCAGGTCACCATGAGCCATTACAATGAGATGATCGTCTTCCATGGAACGTCGAATCATCTCGACCCATGGCATTACCGTTTTTTTGGGATGTTGAAGAAGAAAGTCATTAAATTCCGCTTCTGTGCATATAGGTCCGGAGCTTATGCGGTGAGCTTACCTTATATCTTTGCATAATATAGACACGAAGCTCCCTATACGTACACCTGACTTAGATTCTACCGCGGTCTGAGTGCGAAGGAGCCGAAATATAGAATTAAGCTGCTGCTGTACGGATGTTTTCTGCGTAATCAAGAGTTTTGGCCAGATACTTTCAAGTGTAGTGCCTAGTGCTCGAGACATGATTAAATAAGTCATCTTGCCACTACGCAAAACGCCTAGCCAGTGGGGAATTGGAAGTTCCGGTACATGGGTAGCAGGGTACTGTATATTATCGACATGATCCAGATCAAGAGACGAGGCGACTTTGACCACATCGCCGTGTTCAATATCGATGACGAAGCTACGATGGAGCTCAAACAAGATCTTTCCGCCGCGTATGACCTGGTTGAGTGTTGCCGCTATTTCTTTGGGTATATGGCTGGGAGATTCTTCGTACTCTTGGGTCGCATGTGCTAGCTCCAGAACCGACCGGTCCAGAGGGTGAATGACTTTGACAGAACCATCCACTGGCATGTCCAACAATCCAGTCGCAACGGAAGGCTGGAGATCTCCGATCTGTGTATTACTATTTGAAGGTGAACTAAACGCTACAGTGAGCTCATCTACCAGACGGAGATATGCTGTTGCCTCTCGTCTTAAGACTTTAGAGATGTCTGTAGCAGGGTCATTGCTCACTATTGAAGTCAACTGACTGAGCGTGGCTTGATTTGCTAGACTTCGCGCCTCTCGAACGACAACATGGGTTGCGGAGAGCTTCAACTCTTCTAGGTTTGCTGCTTTTGGCATGTTGAGCGTCCCGAACTTGTGGGTGGTGAGATTAGGATTTTCTGATGGAGGTGAAAGGTTGACTGAGAGCCAAACGGGTTTCGAGGTAAGCTAATTAACGCCACGTTGCTAGTGTACCTAGGTAGCGCTTTCCTAAAGGTCATTGCATGCAGGTCGCTAGTTGTAGTTACATTAGCATATCTCTGCTCGTTCCAAACCGCGAGGTCATACTACAAAGCCAGAACTGCGTTTAAAATAAATGCGGAAAAAGTTCAAGATAGATACGTGACTAAAGCGTGCGTATTTCTGTCAGAACGCCAACCGCGGACGTAAGCGTCCTTGCTAGGTATTGTGACCACTTAGCAACACACGATTATTAAAATAGCGTTGTTTACTAAGAGTAGGTCCTGCGGTTTAGGTGTTGGTCACCTAAGTGCGGCGCGTAGGCGAGGTTAAATAGCCCTAACTAGGATTTGTGCCAAACCGCGAATGGTCTCAGTAATATAGTTTTCAATGTCCTAAGGTCGTATATGGAAGGAAAGTATGCAGACATGGTAAATAGATGGGGAAACACTGCGTGGGCAGCATTGGGAAAGCAGAAACTCTAGTGAACATAATGTAAAACGTAGATTCCAAGCGCTACATGATAGAACAAAACGAGGTATCCAAGGACATGATCAAGCCAACTCCCCTCGCTCGAAACCTCGAACAGTGACGAACTAGGACGTTACAACGTGTGGGGTTGTTAGCTAACTAGTCTTTACTGTCGCTAAAAAACGAAACTTACATAGGAAGCATGAAGGTTTGAGTATGAAACACATCCCGTCCGGCCTAATCACGTAAACTATTAGATGACGGGGGAACATACCATATATCTGCTCGATCTGCTCACTTTAGCGAAAGAAAATCAATAGGCTACAAAGCTCTCTAGTGCTAGTACCGTCACTTTATCGTAGGTTATATGCTTTGAGTCGATCATCTAGTCGCTTTGGTGGTCTGCCGCACTGATAAATCGATCTTCTGCACTGCCGAAGCTGTGGAATGCCGTGCTGGAGGCTTAAGATGGCCTGGATACCTGAGGGTTTCTTTTTTGCCTCCACATTTTTCGGAATGTCTTTCTTAGTTGGAAGCTTGATCCCCAAAATCGTGCCAACCTCAGATGCTCATTCCTTGCCAGTTTCTAAGTTTTTTTGTGATTGTGTTGTGTTTTTGATGATGAAGAAAAGTGACAACGCAGGGAGTAGATATACAGAGGCCTTTGGATGGAAATGTTGGAATAGATGTCGAAGGACACCAGTGCTTAGGCGCTGGCACTTAGATGGTAATCGTCGTCGAACCTTTGCAGCCAGTTGATCTGATTCGGTCTCATCATGGTGATGTGAAGCGACCGAGGCTCGTCAAGTTGGTGGAGTCGTGGGTCCAAGTTACAATATACACCAAGATGTTCTGCTGACGCGAGTAACAAGTCTTCGAAATTTAGGCTGGATCCGGAAGTCTTGTCGGCTCTGCGATGCCGGAGGGAATGTTTTGACAACCGTCGAGCAACACGGTCTAGGTTGGAACGCAGTGCCATATCTATAAACGCCATAGTAAAGGCAATCCAGTGTTTTGCTTTCTTACCTGTCGTAACGCCAGGCGGACGACGGAATTCAACACTGCCGTGACCAGTCTCGCGAGCGGGGAGAAAATTCCAGGCACGGTGCTTGTCAGGACACACGTAGTCGACAATATCGTTTCGGGAAGCATGATCAATGTGTCTAAACGCATGCCTAAGACCCCGTAGCGGACCATGTGCTTGTATTGAGCGAGCAGCAGGTACTGCACCAAGGACATTACTGAGGCAGAAATTCTGGACTCGGTCGTCTCGTGAAGGTGGGGCGCATCGAGCGGTATCACGCTCCCAGAGAACAACTGCTTTGGCAATACAACGCAGTTGACCGATATCAAATCGGCTTTGCACTGGCGAGACATGGATGTGCATGCCGCAAGAGGTGTCACGTCGAAGGTCGAAATGCTTTCGGATGATAGACCAGAACTGGTCAATTGTTGTTCTCCAAGTTGAATCTGCCTTAACGACGGGTGTCACGATCTCGACCGGATCTGGTTGCAACAACTCATTAATAGGTGCCAGGATATGATGCGTTTCGAAAGAGGAGAAGGAAGTTATTGAATATGGCTCTGTAGTTTTACTCACAGAAGCCATCAGCAATATGCTTCTTCGAAAGAGACGCGTCCATGGTGATGTGCCATTGAGAGTAGTCGGGCTTTGACTTGCTATCTTCATCTACGGTGAAGACTTTGCACGTGAGGCCGGAGTCAGAAAGCAATTTCGATACGACGGGCAGGAGGTTAAGGTTGAAGTCGCGCTTTTGACGATGGCTCGCGTCAAAATCAGGGAGGTGGAGGTCAGGAGATAGGGAGGCGATATCTTTTGGACGGATGATGAGCTCGAACTCGACGCCCAAGTTCAGAGGAAGATATGAAGATTCAGGTGAGCCAGGGGGAGAAGGTGATATTGGCGACAGAGAGAAAGGAGGGGATAGGGGGCAAGGTCGAGTGGTTCGAAGGTGTGCGCATGCGGGTGATGCAATTGACAAAGAAGAGCGGCGTGGCCGAGAGCGGCCTTGAGGTAGAGAAGAATTTGGAAGAGAAGACATTATGAAGTGTTTGGTCAAGTAGCTAGAACAGTGTGCAACATAGATTGTCGGGGAACAGTACGTGCAGTGTGATGAAGCAGTGCGACGCGTATAACGGGTTTCCTTTGTTGATACGCTATATCAGGTACCTGCCCAAGGAATTTCTGTTTCCACAAGTTACAGTGTGGTGTGCCTTCTCTCCTAGCATGAGAAGGTTGACAATTGGTAAGTCCAGCAGACTGTCTCTGGGTTGTTGCCCGACCTAACAAAAGTTCCATATACGGCAACCTCAATGCAGAATTACAGGTGCAATAAAACTATAACGATAACCAAAAAAGCAACCACAAAACTGTGGGCGGCACACTAAAAACATAGGAGATGAGGAGAGCGCGCCCGAAGTAGTAGCTGGTCTACAGTTCGAATAACCATGTTGAATACGTTCAATTCTGCAATTATGCAACCTCAAAAGCAGTATGCAGTCGATTGGTTAGATGTGGCTCATATATCAGTTAAGCATTCATGTACTATAGGGTACATGTTTGGTGTATTATTTTGACGAGGTGTGCGATCATTGCCAATACCCGGAGTGAGTTAATCCCTACTCAGTCAACTCATCGTCAAACCCCGCAAATCGAAAGGTCCTTCCGATCATTTCCTTTCCGTCCACAATCAATTTCGTGGCAACAACCTCATAGTTATCACCCTCATACACCCTTAGTGCGTCCTCTTGGTCAGAAGATGTGCAAAGATATGCAAAACCACCTACTACAGCACCTGGTTCATCAACTAACGCTTTATATTTGCCCGCCCAAGTTCTAATGCGACCGTCCAGCAGATGTGCGGGTTTCAAGGGTAGGAGCTCAGAGGCAGGGATACCGAGAAGTCGTTCGAGTAGCCCAGGGTCTGCTAGTGTACCATAGAAGAAGTAGTGAGCAGGGTATTCAGACGCAGACTGTTTAGTAAGGCTGGCTGGGAAATGGGGACGATGCTGAGGAAGTGTTCCATCGCGACCCAGGAACGGAAGTTCCTCATCATCCTTGTGCGCAACACCAATTCGGATTTTCGTGAATTTTTGGTGTGGATAGTGTTTCTTGACCCAGGTACCAAAAGCGTTGATGCTTGATTGAAAAAGCCGACAAAAGCTCGCTTCACCGTCTTCAGTGGTACCATTTTCAAGCTGCGGTACACGAGAGAGACCGAGAACGTTGGCTATATCTCGAGGTGTGGGGAAGGGGTTTTCGAGGCGGAGGAGATAAGAAGCCTCTACTCGGCGACGGAGACGTGTTTGTAAAGTAGTAGAGGTATGGGTAGAAGGGGCTGATAAGGTTTGTTGTAAGTTAAAGTCTCCATCTAGTTCCTCGAGAGCCCGTATCGCGGAGTCGTCTAGCTCGAGATAGTCCATGGCTGACGCACGATAGTGAACTGCTGCGTGAATTTGAAGATGTGAGATTGTTAGGATGTGCTACGAAGCAGTAGAATGCAGGTACAAGTATTCTTTGTAGGGTTTGCGAAAAGTTACGCTTTATTTTACAACTACGTAGCTAAAGAATAGACATGTGACTCATGTCCTTTTGTGCGCACAGGGATATTTTAACCATGGTACACTCTCCCAACAGCCCCAAACAACTAGAGCGAATAACTTCGAGATTGATAGTTCACACTACTTAGAAGAGAACCCTATTTATATCATGTTAAAACTGGTGTAACTGGAAAATGAAACAGAAAACAGGTTAGGCGCCGGGCTTGCATAATAGCGTAGCGGGATTACAGAGATTAACGGGTTGGGAAGATATACCGGGAAAGAGGAACAGGTGGTTATATAATGCTCCCACGTGAGAGGTGTTATTCCATGTGTCGTGGACGTCTTATCTTAGTGTTTTGGGGGAGCAAATGCGGATGTTCATGTCAAGCAAATATGAGTAGTTTTCAACTTAATTCATACATGTTTACTAGACATGCATAAAAGTGAACTCGCCAACATCACGAACATCATCTTACGTGTGAGTAGTCTTTTCCGCATTATTCATAGACGGCCGTTCTTCGCATTAGCGTGTCTCTATCATGGTATACGCCTGCCCCTCGATATCCTGACCCTCTACCGTCTAGGCATACCCCTTCCGCGACCTCGGCCACCCAGCGCCCTCTGTGCGGCACCCGGCGGTAGCGGCCTGTTTGGTGCCTGTGGCTGCTGCGACTCCTGGTTCTCTGTGTATTGGTTAGCGCTTGTTGCGTCTGCGATATGGGTGTGGGTGAGTCATACTTATCGTCTCGTCAACGCTCAGAATCAGGCAAGCCGCCTCCGTCGCCGCCTGCAGAGCGTTGACCTTGACCAGACTAGGCTCCCACACAAACTTCTCCATATTATCTGCTATGCTTTCGGTTTGGAAGTCGACACCAGCCCAAATGTTGCCCTTCTTATGCTCTACTCGCAGACGATTGAGAATGTCAGTCGCATCGACACCGGCATTGTCACACAGTTGCCTAGGGATAACTTCGAGGGCCTTGGCGAATGCCTTGATGATGGGTTGCTGCTTGTGGGGAATGTTCTTGTCGGCATAGTTGTGTAAGTATGACGAGATCTCCATTTCGACCGCACCACCTCCAGCGACGATATTCCTGTTCTTGATAGCGCGCTTGACGATCATGATGGCGTCGTGTAAGCTTCGCTCTACCTCGGCGATAAACTGCTCTGCGCCACCACGAAGCACCAGAGTGCACGTCTTGGCCTCCGGGCAGCCCTGGAAGAAGTTGAAGCGCTCACCACCAATCTGTCGTTCGTCGAAAGACTCGCAGGTACCGAGGTGCTTCTCCTGAATGTCGGAGCAAGTGGACTGGAGGCTTGCGCCTGTTGCTCGGCATACGCGGTCGAGATCGTCGGCGGCGACACGTCCAGCACAGAAGATATCGCGGTCTGCAAAGTACTGTGTTGCCAAATCGCCAATAGGGAGCTTGCTGAGCACAACCTTCGCCCCCGTCTTGTATAGCGCTTCCATCTTATTGTAGATGATCTGCCACTCTGCATCGACAATCGCCTGGTATTCCGAGACCTGCTCCACGCGTACTTCGGCGTTGTCCTTTTCGCTCTTCAACTCAAGTTCGACGTTCAGGCACACAATCTTGGGCTGCTTAAATGTCTTTGGTTGTTGCTCAAAACCAGCGTATGAGAATGTCTTCTTGAAGGCGACACCGTTCACGAAGAGCGAGTCTTGGAGGGCACCGCCAGTGATTTTCTTGACGCCGATGAGCTTCTCGTTCAGTTCATCCTGGTCAAGTGAAAGAACAGCGTCGACGACCATCTTTGTGAAGAAGTCGGCGTTTCTGTGGATCAACTTGCTGCTCATGGCGGTCGCGGCAAGCTTTTGGAGTGTGTCGCGCTGGTTACCCTCGGCGGTGTCCACAGCAATTTCCATAATCTTGTTAACGGCGAGATGTGACGCTCTCCGCAGGCCCTTCATAATGGTTTGACTGCTGACTCCCTGCTCAACAAAGTCCTTGATCTCTTTCAGTATCTCTCCCGCCAGTACGACAACTGAAGTAGTACCATCGCCTACTTCGGCATCTTGCGATCGTGCGATATCGGTGAGTACGCGGGCGGCGGGGTGGACAATGTCAAGAAGCTGTGTACAATTAGAATTGGCCCTATTACGTTGGTGTATATGGCGTCAATCTACCTTCATCACCGTGGCGCCGTCGTTTGTGATTGTCTGCCTGCCATTCTCATCGACCATGAGCAGGTCACCGCCATAAGGCCCCAACGTTCCCTTGATTGTGGCTTGCACCGCAAGGCAGGCGTTGATGTTTGATATAACTTGCCCTCGACCCTGTGACTGGTCGGTACCTGAGCTTGTTAGTTCTACCGTCAGTGCGAGAAATTGAGGCACCTACCCTCCCGCAACACCACAATAGTCGGTGTTTGACCGCCGAATGACATGCTGGCTGGAAGTGGAAACACAAAAAGTAAAACTTGGTTCCTCGAGGCTTGGGGGTTTGAATAAAGCTCACAGTGCGTCGTGAGGGGTATTATCAAGCTATGCGCAGCTGTATGTTGTCCCCGCAGACGCGTCCATGAATTTTCCAGGGCACGTCTCTTTTCACGTGACCCTTCGGAGGTCGGCCCTTTCTTCTCCGCCCGCAACCTTCTGTTGACCTTCTACCGCCCTTCTATGCATTGTACCACATCTAAGCCATCCTCCAGCCTTGCAACTCTCATTCGGTTGTCATCACACTGTACACGCGTCAAAAAATACTTGCTGGGCTGTGACATTGTCGACGGTATATGTGATCCAGTGACCGCTTCGCCTACTATCCCTAGGTACTCAGAGACGGCCTGCACTAGCACCCTAGTTTACTGCTGCTTCAACTACATCTGTATCTATTTCTTTTAATCGTCGATATTGCAGACATGCCGGCCAAGACATCTGCCAAGAAGGTCAGGACATCCGTACACATGGTCCCGCGTAGTGTTGACAGGTGTTTAGAAGGTGCCAAGCCCGAAACCATCGGATGACATTCGCCTACGTCGTCTGGATCGCCGTTCGAAAGAATCGGTAGAAAAGCAAATTTCCATCCCGGAGACAATCTCACCTCTGGACACCTACCCCCCATTACTCCGTATCCCATCCGAAATCCGGAGGGAGATCTTCAGATACGTCTTACCCTCATCAAACAAACGCTTTATCCTCTACACCGATTGCGAGTCGCGCTCTGTCAGCAGAACATGGAATCGAAACTGCCGTCCCCATCCAGACCGGCATTTAACGCTTGATATTCTACGGACGAATCGCCTGATCTATCACGAATGTCTTTCAGTCATGTATTCGGAGAATCAGTTTCACTTCTATGCGTTCAACTATCTGCCTGTCCTGGATTTCATACGCCATCTAAGTCCCGAGGCTAAGAACCAGGTGCGTAACGTGCGCCTTACGCCTTTGACGGATAAGCAGGACGACCCACCAGCCTCTCACGATATTTTCTGTACTATCATACACGACTCCTTACCCGGACTCAATCAGCTGCAGGCAGATCCAGTAGTCTTCTTCTAGTAGGCTGACCAGTTATTTCTCGTTCCTGTCACGATTTTTCCTCCTTTCTATTGCAGTACATAGACGGCCGAGATTACACTGTATGAGGTACACCCACGAGCGCATCAACGAATCTGACCATTACTTGGCGGCCATCTCCGTTTCTCAACATCTATGATTTTCAACAGTTTCCTAGGATATTGACGTCTGAGATACGATACCACTGCAACACGAGCCTAGTGGTTCTCGAATGAGGACTCGGTCGTAAGTATACATCAGGCACTTGGCTTACACTCCACGCGACCGGATTCATGCATGTACTACCAGTGGATCTGGCCTGGCAATTCTGCGGGCATCGCTGACGTTCCAAGAAGCTCCCTGCGTCTTACGCATGGTTCGAAGATTTGCACAAGGTCATGATGCTCTGAAGCGGCAGTCAGGTCATAAGGCGTCTTGCCTTCTCCGTTCACTACGAAGGGGCTTGCACCTCTTTCACATAGAAATGAAGTTACTGTCGCACGAAGATCCAGGTCCCACTTGTATGCGCCAGTCCAGAACGATATAGCTTGGTAGAGCACTGTACCGGCAGCTGTCGATATTGGCGCATCGATGTCCCACCCGCTTTTGAGTAGAATGTCCATGATTATGATTATTTGATGCGGTACGAGGTCTCGCTCCGAATCTGACATAGTTTTCATCAGCCACGAGCGACTCATCAGCTGTCCTGCTAACGTGGACCAAGTGTCTGGATGCGCTGGCTTCGCCCCATTTGCAGTCAACAAACTGACTACAGCTACTTGGCGAGCGCCGATGGCAAAGTTTAGTGGTGTCAGTCTCGTTGAATAGCCAAAGGGAACCACGTTAACATCAAATTTTGTCTCGGTGAGGCGCTGTGCCATGTCGATATCACCAAACAACGCGGCAAAATGCAGTGCCGTCACGCGTTCTGGGCGGCCCTGCCTGCGCAGACTCGATTTCCAAACCCCTTTCTTGTTGTTCAAAATGGTTGTCAAGGCTGCGAGGCCCCCCTCACAAACAGCTTCTTCAGCGCGATCCCTTGGTTAACACCCAACCTTGCTGAGTATCTCTTTGCGAGTTAAGGTCTTGTTTTTCTGCAATTGAGGTGTTTCGGGTCCACATTGATTAGTGACTCTGTGATCAGCTTTGCCAAGACCTAGAGTGGTGTGCTTCTGAGTACATTCTCCGCCATTCATGGGTCTTATATCGCCTGTCCCAATCATAGACGGAGAGCATTCCAGGAAGGACGTAGAATCTTCAAATGTCTTGTTTTCAGATACAATGCATCAGTGGAGTTGGCACAGGTCGACAGCAGGCGATCTCTTCATCACTGATCCTGCGTCATTCTCGTGATGGCCTAATAGGGCCTCCAGCATCGATGTCGAGATCATGCTATGGACGCGGTCTATAGTCGCTTCGCCCTCTGTGGGTGTAACCCGGGAGAGTAATGACGAGAATTCCAGATGTTCTACATCTGCTCCCAAAGAATCTTCGACTATCCTCAAAACAGTCCCTCGGGTTGCTTCGAGTATCATGGCTGATCAAGATTTTGCACGCGCACGGTTGCCTAGCAACACATATATGTATGCCATAAGTGCCATGGACTCGAGAGATACGCCGCTTTGTTTTCCCAGCGATCTTAGTCGTCCCTGTAATGATTTTTCACATAAGATTCGCGCACGATCGACGTTGTTCAGGCGAATGTACAAGCAGGGACAGCAAGTGCTTAGTGTTGTGAATACACTCAATTTGCTGGCCAAAGGTCACTGATTGGGCGACGAGGGCATGCAGAGCCTTTTCAGAATCTACTGGATCTCGGGTATGGTACGCACAAACTGCCAATTTGTAGTGCAGGTTGAGAGTATCGCAGAACGCTCGTCTCCGTCTTGGTAACTTCTGTAGTATTTTCAAGGCCTTTTGGAGTAAAGAGTCTGCTTCTTCCCAATTTTCCACTTCAAACGCATGGGATCCAGTACTCAAGGCAGTCTTAGCGAAATCGGTATTCAGGTCGTCTTCCGAGTCAGATACCTCATGTGGTTGCAGGTCTTTGCCTAGGCTTGTACGAAGTACTACAGTTTGTGTTCTGCTGAGTATGCTTTTGGGGGTTGCATCATTCAATACCGGTTCTTTTTTAGCTTTCTGGATGGCTGCTATGGCTTCCATCTACGGTGGGGCGCTCGTGTGGCTAATTTCCCCGACTGAAGCTTCACCTAGAACCAGATTCTGCTCTTTCGTATTTGTACCTCTTACGATGACCTCCTGTGCATACTGCATTAAAGTAACCTCGGTCTAGGTGTGTTGCCATGGTGGACCAGTTTGCGACAAATGTTCCAGCTTTTTTATCATCTGTACCAGTTCAGCAATGTCATCTCCTAGCGTCCGCTCGATACTAGATGGTACAAGATAGGCAAGTTCACTGTAGCCTGATTTAGTGACATCCGAAAGCTTCTCAGATCATAAAACTCACGTTCGGAATAGTAGCAGCGTAGTCCTCAAGCTATCACTGTGTCTACAAACACTACTTTCCATCTCCTCTATCTTGTTTTTGCCTTTCTCTACCTGCGAAAAACGCTGGGGCTTCAGCACAAGGTTGGGATTCTCCCTCTCTTCTACCCTGACGCTCTTCTCAAATGATTACAGTTGCCGTATCGTTTGGCTCGTCTCTTGTATCTAGATTGCACGAGATGCCCATATTCTTCCGTTCATAGGGTTGAGGCGACCCTGTCTCAGCACCGTTCGCGATCTCTTGCAGCTTGAGATGTATCTGGTAACCCTCATTACCGAGCGATCTGACCTCGCCTGCCAGTTTCAGAAGAGCCGTATGGTAAGGTTTTGCGTCTAAATTAAGGTTGGAGAGCGAGATAGATAGTTTCCATACTATCTTGCTCAGAGCCAGGATTGCGACAGCTATGTTTACGGAGGAGACATGACGTCATCGAACAAGCTGGTGGATACAGCACTGCAAGTGAGTAGATGTCGAGGTTGAAACACGCCGTTATATGTGCCAGGCCGGGCAGTACAATGTGGCAAGATACGGGGCATCAATGGATTAGCGACAACACAAGACTAAAGTCAGCGCTTACGCTACACCATTATTGCTGTATGTTGGGGATCGGCACGAGGACCAATCTCCGTTCAATCACAGCCGCACCCTCGTGCAGAACGGACAGTCTCTGTACATCCTGCGAAAGTACTGATTGCTCTATGATTGCGGTCGCACTGCATCCCCATTAATCCGTCAAAGGGTGAAGTCCCTGCATTGATAGGCCTCAACTGTTTCACGAAATGCAAACTAATCGCATACATTACGGAGAAGCGTTCTCTGTAAAGAAGGTCCCAGTTTTTACACGAGCAGTTCAAAAGACCTATGAAAAGACAGCCGAGCCACAAGTAGTAATATGGTTGAATTTGGGCCCCCACGCCGAACTTTCATAAGCTCATCAGAACTACACCTCGAGGCTGTGTACCTACGAAAATATGGTTTACTCTCTAGCTCGTAATTCTTTTTCGAAGAGGGGCAAATATCCAAAAATGCAAGGTGTGCGTTTTAATGGTTCAAGCCACGCCACGCGCTTATGCAAGGAGACGTCCTACGGCGCCATATTACGCGATGAGTGGGGCCTTAAAGATTGTAGTCTACAGCCTTGTACGTGTGTGATATTATGACAATCGCCAGAGAGTTCAAGAAAGTCGTATTTGACGACAACATAGAATTGGCGATGCGATGAGGAATCGAATGAAACCAAATTCGAGTAGGCAATGAATCTATGGCGTATGACAAGAAGCAAGGTCAGGTAACACAGCCTTGAGGCTTTAGACGTCAGGCAGTGCGATAACCATCATGTGGGCTGACATCCCTAGATAAATTTAGCTGAACCAAGGAGGGCTCATTATACTAGAGCAGATACTGCATGTACTGCACCCCGCCTATTTTTGTTCGTCTTGTTCTTTCAAGGCAGCATCTACAGCTACTGCCCCCTATTTGTTACACCTAGAGCATTTACAGTTTCTATCCTCTAATCATCACCTCTAGAGCTTTGCGCCAGCCCCTGATCCAAATTTGGACTACACGTAATCATTCAGCAGTTCCACAATCGCCAGGCTCGATGACGAAAGCAGACAGAACGTGGACGACTACACAAAGGCCAGTTCGACCGGACGAGTATGGCGATATTGAGAGACCAAAAGGATGGAAGTACAGGAGCCTGACAATCGGGCCGGTCACTCTCCCGTGTTATGCTTCACCGGAGTCGCAGTTGATTTTGGTATCGTTTGTCTGCTTCCTCTGTCCTGGTAAGAGTTATCTATGGCGAATGTTCTTCTAAGCTGTTAACATATCCAGGGATGTTCAACGCGGTCAACGGAATAGGAGCTGCAGGTATCGATGATGATGGAAAGGCTAGCAACGCTGCTAATACTACGCTCTACGCTACATTTGCCATCGTCGGCTTCTTTGCCGGTACCATCACCAATGTTCTGGGCATCCGTATTGCACTCTCATTTGGAGGACTCGGGTACTGCATATACGTCAGTTCGTACTTGTACTTCAACATTACCCACAAGCTCGGCTACGTAGTCTTCTCAGGCTTCTTACTTGGATGTTGTGCCGGAATTCTTTGGGCTGCACAAGGCGCAATTATGATGAGCTATCCACCCGAAAGGCTCAAGGGGAGATATATCTCGTGTTTTTGGATCATCTTCAACATGGGTGCTGTTATAGGGGCCCTTGTGAGTACCAACCCTCCGGACACGAGCATGTGTAGGGACTAACCCCACTGTCAGGTCCAACTAGGTTTGAACTTCAACAATACAATTGATGATAAAGCGGCAGCTGTTACCAAAGGGACGTATATCGGTTTCGTAATTCTTACCTTCCTAGGAGCGTGCCTCTCCTGGACACTCATCGATGCCAAACACGTCGTTCGTCGCGATGGCTCCAGGATCATCCTCATGAAGCACCCCACCTGGAAATCTGAGATACTGGGCCTCTGGCAAACGCTGCGGACAGATTCATACATCATCCTCATGTTTCCCATGTTCTTCGCCTCAAACTGGTTCTACACGTACCAATACAACGACGTAAACTATGCGCGTTTCACCGTGCGGACTCGCGCACTCAACAACACATTATACTGGCTGGCTCAGATACTGGGAGCGGGCGTATTCGGATTTGCACTGGACTTCCAAAAGATCAGAAGGACTACGAGAGCGAAGTATGCATGGTCGGTCATTTTCTTGCTCACCTTTGCCGTCTGGGGAGGTGGCTATGCGTTTCAGAGGCAGTACGTTCGCGACGATTCCAGCCATAAATATGACTGGACAGATGGAGGTTATGGAGGGCCGATGGTATTGTATGTGGCTTATGGATTCTATGACGCTGCATGGCAAACATGTGTATACTGGTATACCTCCACCGCTCCTCCTCCTTAGCCCCTTCTCTACTAATCTTAACCCAGGTTCATGGGTGCCATCTCGAACAACAGTCGCAAGCTCGCAAACTTCGCCGGCTTCTATAAAGGCATTCAATCAGCGGGCGCCGCGGTAGTGTTTCTTCTTGATGGCTACAAGAGACCTTATATGGATATCTTCTTGTCTAGTTGGGTGTTACTTGCAGGCAGTTTGGTAGTTGCGCTGCCAGTCATGCTCCTCAAAATCAAGGACACGGTGCCGATTGAAGAGGATCTGCGCTTCACAGACGAGACGATTGAAGACGTGCTGGGTACGAGGGACATGTATCTGCTCGATGAGCCGGAGAAAGCATAGACTGCTTATCCCGTGCGCACGATACCACACTAGCCGTGATGGTTCGGGGGGGGGAGATCTACTAGTGTTATGCAGGGACAACAATTAGATGGTGCATCATGTAAACCTCCCCCATACTTTGGCTTGCCTAGACTGTTCGTTATCGAAACAGCCGCCGTCGCGATCGCTGACTGGTGCCATGTGGTAAATAATATACAACCGGTCATATGTTGAGGTGCGGAGCATTGCGGCAGGACACCCGACAATGTTTACGCATTTAGCAGCCAATCGCTGTCCAGCCGACGTTCATATCGGAGCGGTGCGCGGGTCTGGGAAATGTCTAGATGCACTACCACGGACGCTGGCCACCTTTTCATGATGATGACATGTCCCATATACACAACACGACCGCCCCGCCTGCTGAGCTCATGCAATGGAAGAAATGTCT
>Ga0265797_10006345_pt1 | contig 16748 bp, 15 predicted proteins | sample P2T30metagenome_FD_192433 | JGI IMG/M metagenome (GOLD analysis project Ga0265797, IMG submission 192433) | Plant litter microbial communities from East Loma Ridge, Irvine, California - P2 T30 | ecosystem: Environmental > Terrestrial > Plant litter > Unclassified | place: USA: California...
CGGCCGCGCCGGTTCGGCCTGCCGCGTCGCGAACGAACGGGACACCGCCTGATCCGGCGGTGTCCCGTTCATGTCAGAGTGCGCGAAGCGCACCCGTCCCGCTAATGTACGTCCGTACACTCCGCGCGATCTCGGCCATCTCCGCAAGTCCCGCACCGCACCTCCCGCAGCTCCTGCACCGCACCTCCCGCACCTCCCGCACCGCACCTCCCGCAGTCCCGCACGGCGTCCCCGGCGCCCTGCGAGCCCCCCTGCACCGCGCCTCCTGACTCCACCCCCTCCCAGCCGGAAGACCCCATGAGCACGACGACGTCTCGCCCCCGCCCCTCGGTCCCTCGCGACGTCCGGCGTGCGCGCTGGGCCGTCTCGCTGCTGTTCCTGACGAACGGGGCGCTGTTCGCCAACCTGCTGCCGCGGTATCCGGCGATCAAGGCCGGGCTGGGGCTGTCGAACGCGGAGTTCGGGTTGGCCGTCGCGGCGTTCCCGCTCGGCGCGATCGTCGCCGGGCTGGCGGCGGGCATGCTGATCCGGCGGTTCCGGTCGTCGCGGGTCGCGGTGGTCGGCACCGTCGTGACGGCGTTCGGCGTGCTGGCCGCGGGGGTCTCCCCGTCGTGGGCCCTGCTGGCCGCGGGTCTCTTCGTGGCCGGCTCGATGGACGCCATCACCGACGTGGCCCAGAACTCGCACGGACTGCGGGTGCAGCGCCGCTACGGCCGATCGATCCTCAACTCGTTCCACGCGGCGTGGAGCGTCGGCGCCGTCATCGGCGGCCTGATGGGCGGTGCGGCCGCGGGTCTCGGGATCCCGACTCCGGCGCATCTGGCCGTGTCGGGCGCGATCTTCTGCGTCGTGGCCGTCGTCTCGTACCGCTGGATGCTCGCCGGCCCCGAGCCGACCGACGAGAGCGAGGGCGCCGCCGACGACGCGGCGGTCGCCGCCGGAGCCGAGGAGGCGCGGGTCGAGTCCGACCCCTCCGTCGCGTCGGTCGCCGCGGTCGCCGGCCGCTCGGCCCTCCGCTTCGGGACGGTGGCCGTGCTGGCCGCCCTCGTGCTCGTCTCCATGAGCGCGGCCATCGTCGAGGACGCCGGCAACACCTGGGCCGCCGTCTACCTCTCGGGCTCGCTCGACGCGAGCGTCACGATCGCGTCGCTCGGCTTCGTGTCGCTCGCGGGCATGCAGCTGATCGGCCGGCTGGTCGGCGACGGCATGGTCGATCGGCTGGGGCAGCGCACCGTCGCGCGGATCGGCGGCGTGCTGGTCGCGGTCGGCACGGGGCTCGCGTTGGCGTTCCCGTCGATCCCCGGCACGATCATCGGCTTCGGCGCGGCCGGCTTCGGCGTGGCGACGCTGATCCCCGGGGCGATGCACGCCGCCGATCAGCTGCCCGGCTTCCGCCGGGGCACGGGTCTGACTCTGCTGAGCTGGCTGATGCGGCTCGGGTTCCTGTTCTCGCCGCCGCTGGTCGGTCTGATCGCCGATGCGACGTCGCTGCGCTGGGGTCTGCTGATCATGCCGGTCGCCGGCGTGATCGTGCTGCTGCTCGCGGGCGTGCTCGCGCGGCGGGTGCCGCACACGGCTGCCGACCCCGCCGCTGCTGCCGCCGACCCGGCTGCGGCCGCCGCGGACCCGGCTGCGGCCGCCCCCGCGCCGCGCGACTGAGGGCCGCGCGGGCCCTGACCGGCCCGGCGCGTTCGGCGTACTCTCGCGCGCATGGAACAGCGATCGGGCTCCGGTGATGACGGCGGGACGGCTCGGGCAGGAGGCGCAGGAGGCGCGGGGCGAGCAGGAGGCGCGGGCCCGGCACAGGGTCAGGCGAGCGATCCCCGGGTCGCCGCGGCCCGCTACCGCACCGACGGTGCGGCTCCCGCCGCCGACGCTCCGACCGACAACCGCACGGCGGCCGAGATGCGAGCCTGGGCCCGCACGGCCATCGACCAGGCCATCGCGCGCGGTGACTTCGACGACCTGCCGCTCGCCGGCAAGCCGCTGCCCGGTCTGGCCGGCGACACGGTCGACCCCGACTGGTGGATCCGGGGCCTGATCGAGAGGGAGGGGCTGACCGGGCTCGCGCCTCCGGCGCTCTCGTTGCGGACGGAGCATGCGACGTTCGAGCAGACCCTCGACGGGCTGTTCAGCGAGGCGGCCGTGCGGGCGCACGTCGACGACTACAACGCGCGGATCATCGAGGCGAGGCGGCAGCTGCGCGGCGGCCCGCCCGTGGTGACGCCGACGCGCGACGTCGACGCCGAGGTGCTGGGCTGGCACCGCCGCCGCATCGAGCGCCGCCAGCGCGAGGCCGCCGCCGTGCCGCCGCCCCCGCCGTCGTGGCGCGAGCGCCGGGCCCTCCGTCGAGAGCTGCGCCGCCGCCGCGCGTAGCCCCGCTGCGCGCAGCCGCCGCTCAGCTGCCGAGCCGGCCCGTCAGCCGCCCGTGGAACTCGGTGCTGCGCTCGTCGAGGCCGACGAACTCGACCTCGACGCCGTGGGCGGCGTACTTCGTGCCGACGGCGTCGAGGGCTGCGACGCTCGAGGCGTCCCACACGGAGGCGCGGGTCAGGTCGATCGTCACCCGCGCCGGGTCGTCGGCGTACGAGAAGTGCTCCACGAGATCGTTGCTGCTGCCGAAGAACAGCGGCCCGATCACGTCGTAGCGGACCGAGGCGTCGCGCCCGGGCCCTGCACTCCCGGGCGCGCTGTCGTCCGCCCGCGCCGCGCCTCCTTCGACGGTCCGCTCGACCCGGATCACGTGGGCGATCCGCCGCGCGAACAGCACCATCGCGAGCAGCACGCCGACTGCGACGCCGAGGGCGAGGTTGTCGGTCGCGACGACGACGGCGACGGTGACGACCATGACGAGCGTCTCGGGGATCGGCATGCGCCGCAGCGTCGACGGCCGGACGCTGTGCCAGTCGACCGTCGAGATCGCGACGATCATCATGACCGCGGCGAGGGCGACCATCGGGATCCGCGCCATCACCTCGCTGAGGGCGGTGACGAGCAGCAGCAGGAACAGCCCCGCGACGACGGTCGACACCCGGGTGCGGGCGCGGCCGATCTTCACGTTCACGACGGTCTGGCCGATCATGGCGCAGCCCGCGATGCCGCCGTAGGCGCCGGCGGCGATGTTCGCGACGCCGAGGGCCCACGACTCCTTGCCCTTGCGTGACGGCGTCTCGGTGATGTCGTCGACGAGCTTGGCGGTCAGCAGGGTCTCCATCAGGCCGACGAACGCGACGCTCAGGGCCGTCGGCAGGATGATGCCGAGCGTCTCGAGCGAGAACGGCACGAGCCAGGGGGTGAGGCCGGGCAGCCCGCCGCCCATCTCGCCCTCGTCGCCGACGGTGGTCACGTCGAGCCCGGCGGCCACGACGATCACGGTCACGACGACGATGGCGACGAGCGGCGCCGGCACGGCCTTGGTCAGACGCGGCAGCAGCACGACGATCACGATGGTCAGCACGAAGAGCGGGTAGACGATCCACGGCACGTCGATGAGGTGCGGCACCTGCGCCATGAAGATGAGGATGCCGAGGGCGTTGACGAAGCCGATCATCACCGAGCGCGGGATGAACCGCATGAGGCGGGCGAGCCCCGCCGTGCCGAACGCGATCTGGATGACGCCGGCGAGCAGCACGGCCGGCAGCACGTACTCGACGCCGTGCGCGCGGACGAGCGGGGCGATGACGAGCGCGACCGAACCGGCCGCGGCCGTGACCATGGCGGGTCGACCGCCGAGCAGCGACATGACGAGGGCGAGCACGATCGAGGCGACCAGGCTGACCATCGGGTCGACGCCGGCGATCACCGAGAACGAGATGACCTCGGGCACGAGGGCGAGCGTGGTGACGATGCCGGCCAGCGCCTCCCGGGTCAGGAGGCGCGGTGACCGCAGGACGCCGAGGACCGTGTCGTCGCGGTGCGGCCGCACGGCGGGCGCGGAGGAGGGAGCGGTCACGGGGACTCCTGGGGGAAGAAGGGGGGAGGGGTGCCGCGATGCGGCGCGTTCGACTGTAGGCGACGGACGCGGGCCGTCCGCGTGTCCGTTCGCCCGTGCGCGTTCGCGGGGGTGCGGCCGCAGCTGCAGGATGCGCGGCTCGCCGCTCGCGCGTCCGGCGCGACCCGCGAACGATCCCGGGTCCGCCCTGGGGCCGATGACAGCACGGGGCCCGAGCGCGAGACTCGATCCATGAGCTCAGTGGACGACGGCCGTATCGTGCGGCGCATCTTCGCCGGCCTGCTGGTCGTCGTGACCCTGCTCGGTCTGGCGATCCTCTGGCTGGGGCGCGCCTCCTTCGCGGTGCTCGACGCCGCGGGTGAGGAGGCGCCGCCCTTCACCGCCTGCTCGGTCGACTACCCGACGTGCACCGATCCGCAACCCGTGCTGATCGTGTTCGGATCGGCGATGGTCGTGGCCGCCCTCGTCGCCCTCGTGGTCATGCTGGTCTCGCGGCGACGTCGCCACCGCCACAAGCCGGGCCGCCGCCCCCGCCGCTGAGCCCCGCGGCCGGGCCGCCCAGGGCCGCCTCCCGCCGCGGAGACCCGCTGCCGGAGGAGCTCAGGAGGCGCGGGTCGGGTCGCCCTGGTCGGCCGCGGCCGGGGCGGACGGCCCCCGCACGGCATCGTGCGCCGACACGTCGCGGTCGCTGCCGCCGAACCTCCGCTGCTGCGACTCCGAGTTGAGCAGCAGGTTGAGCAGCACGGCGACGAGTGCCCCGGCGCTGATGCCCGAGTCGAAGATGATCGTGAACCAGGTCGGGAACTGCGCGTAGATGTCGGGGCTGACGGTCGGCAGCAGGCTGACGCCGAGCGCGACCGCGACGATGAGGATGTTCGAGTTGTTGAACCGCACCTTCGACAGCGTGCGGATCCCGCTGGCCGCGACCATGCCGAACAGGGCGACGCCGGCGCCGCCGAGCACCGCGAGGGGCACGCCCTCGACGACCGCGCCCAGCGCCGGCACGAGACCGAGCACGACGAGGATGACCCCGGCGAACGTCGCCACGTAGCGCGATCGCACGCCGGTGATGCTGACCAGGCCGACGTTCTGGGCGAAGGCCGTGTACGGGAACGTGTTGAAGACGCCGCCGATCACGGTCGAGAGGCCGTCGGCGCGCAGGCCGTCGGCGAGGCGGCGCGGGGTGACGGGCTCGTCGACGATCTCGCCGACCGCGATGATGTCGCCCGTCGTCTCGGTCATGATCACCAGGCCGACGATGCACATCGAGACGATGGCGCTGATCGGGAAGGTGGGCAGGCCGAAGTGGAAGGGCAGGGCGAGGCCGAACCAGGCGCTCTCGCCCACGCCGCTCCAGTCGGTCAGGCCGAAGGGCAAGGCGACGAGCGTGCCGATGACGAGTCCGAGCAGGATCGACACCCGCTGGATCGCCGGAGGCGCGAACCGCTCGATCAGGATGATCAGCAGCAGGGTGCCCGCGGCGAAGCCGATGTCGAGGGGTCTGCCGAAGTCCGCCGAGCCGGTGCCGCCGCCGACCCAGCCGGCCGCGACGTCCATCAGCGAGACGCCGATGATGAGGATGACCGTGCCGGTCACGATCGGCGGGAAGAACCGGACGAGCCGGGAGAAGAACGGCGCGAGCAGCATCATGAACAGGCCGCTGGCGATGACGGAGCCGTAGATCGCGGTGATCCCGTACTCGCCGCCGATGACGATCATCGGCCCGACGGCGGCGAAGGTGCAGCCCTGCATGAGCGGCAGCCGCACGCCGAACCGCCAGAACCCGATCGACTGGATGATCGTGGCGATGCCGGCGACGAGGAGGTCCGCGCTGATCAGGTAGGCGATGTCGCCCGGCTCGAGCTCGCCCATGCCGACGAGCGCCCCGCCGACGATCAGCGGCACGGCGACCGCGCCGGCGTACATCGCGAGCACGTGCTGCAGCCCCAGCGGGAACAGCCGTCTCAGCGGCGGGATCCGGTCGACGGGTCGCTTCTCGGGCTTCTCGACGGTCTGATCGCTCGTGGTCATGGTGCCTCCGGAATGTCCTGCATCGGTCGTGACGACGCTAGGGCACGCTCGTCACCCGGATGCGACGCGCATGTGACGACCGTGTTAAGCCAGGGGTTCACTCCGCAGGGGGAGGGATGCCGAGGAGGCGCGGATCCAGCCGGTCGTCATCCCCAGACCGGGGGCGTTTCCGTCTCGGCGAGAGGTCATCACGATAGTCTTGGCAGGCCCGTCGGCACTCGTCGAGGGATGTCCCAGCCGTTCTGACCGAGACTGAGAAGCATGCATCGCCTCACCACGCGCCCCGACCTCGTCGGGTCGACCCGCGCCTCCCGGGGTCGTCGCGTCGTCACGACCGCTCTCGCCGTCGTCGGGTTGAGCGTCGCCTCGCTGCTCGTCGTCCCCGCCCAGGCCCAGGCCGCCGCCCCCACCTGGCAGCAGGTCGAAGAGGCCCGTGGCTCGGAGGCCAGCAAGAAAGAGGCCATCGTCGAGGTCGAGGCGGCACTCGAGGCGGCCACGAACCGCGCCGCCGACGCGCAGAAGGCCGCCGACGCCGCGGGTGAGGCGCTCGTCGCCGCGCAGGCCGCCGTCGACGAGGCCAACGCCCGTCACCGGTCGATCCAGAAGAAGGCGGATGAGGCGGGTCAGCAGGCCGAGTCGTCCGAGATCGTGGTCGGTCAGGCCGCGGCCATGCTCGTCCGCCCGTCGAGCAGCGGCAACCTGAGCGACCTGCTGTCGTCGGGCGACGGCGCCGAAGACGTCCTCCGCGGTCTCAGCATGTCGAGCAAGATCGGCGAGAACCTCGAGGCGCTGCGCGACCGCGCCGTCGCCGCCGACAACCTCGCCACGTCGCTCGCCGACCAGGCCAAGGTCGCCCTCGACGAGCGCGACCGTCTCGCCGACGAGGCCGACTCGGCGCTCGACGAGGCCGTCGCCGCCAACGAGGCCGCCAAGGCCGACGCGTCGTCGATCGACACCCAGAAGACCATGCTCGCGGCCCAGCTCGTCGCCCTCCGAGACGACCGCGTCTCGATCGAAGAGGCGTACCGCGACGCGAAGGCGGCCGAGGCCGCCGCGGCCCGGGCCGTCGGTCAGGCCGGCGCCGCCGGCACCGGCCCCATCAGCGTCGGCGCGGGCTCCGGCCCCGGCACCACGCAGCCCGACCCCGGCACCGGCTGGGTCGCGGCCATCCGCTCGTTCGGCTCGTACCAGGCGTACGGGTACCGCATCCACCCGATCACCGGCGCCTGGAAGCTCCACGCCGGTGCCGACTTCGGCGCCTCGTGCGGCACCCCGATCTACTCGATCGCCGCCGGCACGGTCACCTACGCCGGCCCCGCGGGCGGTTACGGCAACCTCGTGATCATCGACCACGGCGACGGCATCAGCAGCGCCTACGGCCACATGGAGTCGTCGGGCATCTACGTCTCGCAGGGTCAGACCGTCACCCCGGGCCAGAACATCGCGGGCGTCGGCACGGCCGGCGGCTCGACCGGGTGCCACCTGCACCTCGAGGTCCGCCAGAACGGTCTCGCGACCGACCCCGTCGCCTACCTCGCCACGCAGGGCGTCCGCTAGCCCGACCTCCGGCGCCGCGCCTCCTCCGAGGCGGCCTCGGTGACCCGCGCCTCGGCGAGCAGCTCGTCGACCACGAGCCGCACGGCCGGTCGAACGGCGCGATCAGGGCGCATGAGCGCCTCGATGTGCCGCCCCGCGTGCACGTTCTCGAGCGTCGCGAGGTGGAACCGGCCCGCCGCCCGCCCCGCCGAGGTGTGCCGCGGCACCAGGGCGATGCCGTGACCCGCGGCCACCATGTTCTCGAGCAGCGGCAGGTGCAGGCTGCGGTACACCACGTCGGGCGTCACCCCGGCCCGCAGCGCCATCGCCGCCAGCACCCGGTCGATCGGGTACCCGACGGGCACGCCGATCCAGCGGTCGCCGATCACGTCGGTCATCGTCACGCGCTCCCGCCCCGCCAGGGGGTGATCGAGCGGCATCGCCACCTCGAGCGGCTCGCGCAGCAGCGGCACGACCGTCGACCCCGCGAGGTCGGGAGGCGCGACGCCGTCCGACCGGTGCCCCACCACGACGTCGAAGTCGGCCGTCAGTCGGGGGAACTCGTCTTCGCTGACGTCCCGGTCGTCGATCTCGACCTCGACGGCCGGGTGTCGCCGCATCCGGGTCACGAAGCCCGGCACGAGCAGCTCGGCCGCCGACGGGAACACCGCGAGCCGCACCGCACCCGACGTGCCGCCGCGGACGGCCTCGAGGGTCGCCTCGGCCTCGGCGACCGCCGTCGACACGGCCACGGAGGCGCGGGCGAGCGCCTGCCCCGCCTCCGTCAGCCGCACCCCGCGACCGACGCGTCTCACCAGCTCGACGCCGAGCTGCCGCTGCAGGGTCTTGAGCTGCTGCGAGACGGCGCTCGGCGAGCGGTGCGTCGCCGCGGCGACGGCGGTGACGCTGCCCCGCTCGTCGAGCTCGCGGAGCAGTTCGAGGTGCTGCACGTCCATGAAGGGAGGCTACAAGGTCACCTCGCCGATCCGCGCTGGTCCTGCAACGACACCTCCGCCAGCATGGAGCCATGAGCCCCCGCGACCGCCTCCTCGCCCTCGTCGTCGCGGTCTGCTGGGGCGTGAACTTCCCGATGACGGCGTTGGCGCTCGAGCACTTCCCGCCGTTCCTGCTGGTCGCCGTGCGCTTCGCGCTGCTGGCGGTGCCGACCCTGCTGCTGGTGCCGCGTCCGGCGATCCCCTGGTCGCGCCTCCTGATGGTCGGCTTCGCCCTGGGCATCCTCCAGTTCGGGTTCCTGTACCTCGGCATGAAGGCGGGCATGCCGTCGGGTCTCGCGTCGCTCGTGCTGCAGGCGTCGGCGCCGTTCACCGTCGTGATCGCGGGCATCTGGCTGCGCGAGCGGATCACGCGGCGGCAGGCCATCGGCATCGGGATCGCCGTGCTGGCCCTGGCCGTGATCGCGGTGCACCGGTCGCAGGTGGCGGCGCTGCTGCCCGTGGTGCTGTGCCTCTGCGCGGCGCTCGGCTGGGCGCTCGGCAACGTGGCCGTGCGCCGGGCGGCGGCCCCGAACCCGCTGCATCTGACGCTGTGGATGTCGGTCGTGCCGCCCATCCCGATGCTCGCGCTGTCGTTCGTCGTCGAGGGCCCCGCGCGCATCGGCGAGACGTTCGCGACCGTGTTCACGCTCGACGCGCTGCCCGCGGTCGTGGGGCTGCTCTACGTGGTGCTCGTCGCCACGGTGCTGGGCTACGGGCTGTGGACGCGCCTCCTCGCGGCGTACCCGTCGAGCACCGTCGCACCGTTCTCGATGCTCGTGCCCGTGATCGGCGTGCTGGCCTCGTGGATCGCGTTCGACGAGGTGCCCGACCTGGTCGAGCTGATCGCCGGCGTGGTCGTGGTGGGCGGGGTGCTCTTCGCGAGCCGGGTGCCGCGGTCGCCGGTCGCGCCGGCCGCCGCCGACGAGACCCCGGCAGGAGGCGCGGCGGAGGTCGGGACCGCGGGCGTCGTCCCCCCGGGCGGTGCGCCCCAGAGGGTCCGCTGACGCTGACGCTGACGCTGACGCTGACGCTGACGCTGACGCTGACGCTGGCGGGGGCGTTGACGCCGACGTCGTCCCGGGGTCAGGCGTCCGGTCGCGTCGGCTGCACCGGCTCGCGACGGAGCCGCTCGTAACGGACCAGGCCGCGGGCGGCGAGCCCGGCGGTCGCGACGGCGCCGACGACCGCGGCCCACCCGGGGACGCTGAGGGAGGGGGAGTCCGAGGCCACGACGACGAACCCGACGGCGAGGCCGGCGACGATCGACCCGAGCGCGATGCGGCGGCGGGGGTGGCGGCGTCGGCGATCGACGAGGCGCGCCGCGATCAGGGCGACGGTGACGGCGAGGAGCGCCAGGAGAGCACCGACGAAGCCGGCGACCGGTGCCGCGAACAGGTACGACGAGGTCGACACCCCCGCGGGGGCCCCGATCCCCGACACGATGGCGATGACGACGACCACGGCGACCCCGAGCAGCGTGCCGCTCGCCATGGCCCGCACGATGAGCCCGAACACGAGACCCGCGTCGGGGCCCGGCGTGCCTGAGGAGTCGCTCACCCGTCCAGGCTAGCCCTGCCGCCCTGCCGCCCTGCCGCCCTGCCGCCCGGCCGCCCCGTTCGACGGCCTGCCTCGAGAGGGCCGGCCTCGAGGGGTCGCCTCATCGGGCCCTGTGATCGCCGACGAGCCATTACGAGTGGATGCGTGATCGCTCGTCGAGGGAAGGGGTCCTCCGCAGGCGGCAGGTGAGTCGACCCCCGACGCCGGCACGCACAGGCGCAGGACCTGCGGGCCTGATCTGCTCGCGGGCGTACTGCAGACCAGGCCGACAGATCGCCCCCGATCCCCTGCTGTCCCTCTGATCGCAGTTTAGGCACCCGTTGCACGGATGTGCAGCCCCCGCACAGGGGCTCTTCACCGCCACGGAGAGCCGCTACGACGGCCGGCCCCGCCCCTATCGCCGCGCGGGCGTCCGCGTCTCGAGCACCCGCTCGACCGTCCGGTTCGCCAGGGCGACCTGCTCGACGTCGACCTGGGCGAGCAGCTCGCCGTAGTCGTGCGGCACCGTCAGCTGACGCCGCCATTCGGCCTGGTAGAGCGCCTCCAGGTAGCCCGACGACTCCCGGCAGGCCGCATCCGCCGTCGCCAGTCGGATCTCGTCGCTGCTGATCGGTGACGACGGGTCGCCGGAGCCGAACTCCGAGGCCATCTCGACGGTGGGCATCCCCGCGGGCGACCGCGGGAGCGTCTTCTCGAGCGCCTCCGTCGCGAACGTCCCCGACTCGAAGACGTCGCTGTCGATCAGGCACGACCGCCACTCGTCGGCGGTGTCGAGCACGTCGTCGTCGCGGCGCGCCTCCGAGAACGCGGCGTCGCTCAGGCGGATCGCGATCGACGACGTCAGGTCGTCCTGCGCCAGCTCGGGATGCTCGCTCAGCACCTCGTCGCCGCAGCGCATCCGCGCCTCGAAGACCGGATCGGCGAACACCGTCGTCGAGTAGGTGCGCCAGGCCGTGGCCCCGGGGTCGTCGGTCGGCGCCACGTGATAGCCGCGTGCCCGGGCGTCGCTCAGGTCGAAGGCCCGCACCGCCTGCGACTCGAGCGCGTTCGTCGCCGCGTCGACGTCGCGCCAGGGCACCTCGACGTCGGTGAAGCCGGCCTCCTGCAGGCACGGCTCGATCAGCAGCTCCTCGGCGTAGGTCAGACGCGTGGTGCTGGGGCCCATGTACCGGTCGAGGGGCATGACCCAGTCGCCCCGGTTCTGCTCAGGGGGCTCCGGCAGCTCGTAGGGGGCGTTCGCCGGGATGCCGACCGCGATCACCCCGGCGACGATCACCCCGACGGCGACGGCGGTGACCCGTCGGGCGAGGGGCTCTCGCGAGGTCACCCGCGCCTCCGGTCGGAGCCCGACACCACGCCGTTCTCGTAGGCGAAGACGACGATCTGCACGCGGTTGCGCATGCCCAGCTTCTGCAGCACCGACCGGACGTGGCTCTTGACCGTGGCCTCGCTGAGATACGCCTCGGTCGCGATCTCGGTGTTGCTGAGCCCGCGGGCGACGAGGGTGAACATCTCGCGCTCGCGGGGCGACAGCGGCGCGAGCGGGTCGACCCGGGGCGGCGCGGTCGGGGGCACGGCGAACTCGTGCACGACGTCGAGCGCGGCGCCCGCCGTCGGCACGGGGTCGCCCGCGTACGCCGCGCGGATCGTCGTGATGACGTCGTCGGGTGTCGCGTCTTTGGTGAGGAACGCGTACGCCCCGGCCTTCAGCGCGCCGAAGACCGCCTCGTCGCGCTGGATCGTCGTCAGCGCGACGACCCGGGGCAGATCGTCGGGCGACACCCCGTCGAGGATCCGCGCCGTCGCCTCGAGCCCGTTCATCACCGGCATGCGGAGGTCCATCAGCACGACGTCGGGCGACTCGCGGGCGACGAGCTCGAGCGCCTCGCGACCGTCGACGGCCGTGCCGACGCACGCCAGGTCGGGCTGCGCCTCGATCAGCATCCGCAGCCCCGACGCGAAGAGCGGCTGGTCGTCGACGACCGCCACGCGGATCACGCGGGCCGGCTCGGTGAGGTCAGGCATGGAGGTCTCTCTCGTCGTGTTCGGCGGCAGGGGAGGAGGCGCGGGGAGGGGCGGCAGGGGCCGATGCGGCCGGTGCGCCCGCTCCGTCGAGCAGGGTGCGCGGGTAGTTGCCCGTCGACGCCCCGGAGGTGCGGGCCGAGTCGGCGCGCCGCCGGGTCGGCACGAACACGGTCACCTCGAAGGCCGACCCGTCGCTCGACGGCTGAGCCGTGAGCCAGCCGCCGGCCAGGCGGGCCCGCTCGGTCATGCCCCGCACCCCGGCTCCGCGGTCGACCCCGGCGCGGGCGGCGACCAGAGGGGCGCCTCGCCCTCGCGAGGTGACGAGCAGCGACAGCCCCGGCTCGCTCCAGTCGAGGGCGATGACCACCGTGCTCGTGGTGCCGGCGTGCTTGAGGGCGTTCGTCAGGCTCTCCTGGACGATCCGGTAGACGGCGAGCTCCTGCGAGGGGGCCAGATCGCCGGGCTCGCCCTGCGACGTGACGGTGATGGCCATGCCGACCTCGCTCATCGACGAGACCAGGCCGTCGATGTCGGCGAGGGTCTCGCGGGGCGCCGTCACGTCGTCGTCCTGCGTGATGCGCTCGACGAGGCGTCGCACGTCGAGCAGCGCCGTTCGCCCGACGTCGGCGATGTTCTGCAGCGACTCGGCGGTGACCTCGGGGCGGGTGTGCTGCAACGCGATCGCGCCCTGGGCCTGCGACACGACGACGGCCAGCGAGTGCGCCAGCGCGTCGTGCACGTCGCGCGAGATGCGCGCGCGCTCCTGGGCGATGCGGAGCTCGAAGTCGGTCGCCTCGAACCGGGTCTCGGTGGCCTCGAGGGCGCGCCGGATGACCAGCACCCGCCGGATGCTCGCGAAGGCCACGCCGATCGCCCACGCCCCGGCGAAGACGCCGAAGAGCGCGGCGGTCAGCAGCGAGAACTCGAGTCGCAGCCCGCCGGCGGCGCCGGTGCCGACCCAGCTGCTCCAGACGTAGGGGCGGGTGATCGTCGGCACGGCCAGCAGCCACGCGCCGAGGGCCGCCACCCCCGCGGCGATCAGCAGAGCCGCGAGACGCAGCCAGGGCGACGGCCGGACGGCGACGAAGAACATCACCAGGGCGATCGCGACGTACGCCCCCCAGGTGTCCTCTCGAGGGGCCTCGACGATGCCGAAGAGCTGCAGCACCGGCACGACGACCACCAGCACGAGCGCCGTCGTGGGCATCCAGTACGCGAGCCCGATCGCCAGGGCGAAGAGCCCGAAGACGACGGCGTTGTCGGCGACCCCGCCGTTGCCCCAGGTGCTGGCGACCCAGAAGCCGAAGTAGACGATCGCGCTGATCGGCGCGACGACGTGCCGCCCCCACCGCCGTACGTTCGTCATGCCGTCACGTTAGGCGAGATGCGGGGTGAGCCGCGCCTCCTCGGCTCCGGATTCAGCCTGGGGGTGCAGTGGGCCGGGCGGGGGAGGAGACGACGCGAGGGCGCGTCCGCCGAAGCGGACGCGCCCTCGGAGAGAGACGATCGAGACGATCAGAAGCCGGTCAGCAGGCCCTGCGTCTTGGTGGTCGCGGCGGCGTAGCGGGCCGCGACGTTGTCCCAGTTCACGATGTTCCAGAAGGCCTTGACGTAGTCGGCGCGCACGTTCTGGTAGTCGAGGTAGTAGGCGTGCTCCCAGACGTCGAGCATGAGCAGCGGCACGAGACCGAACGGCACGTTGCCCTGCTGGTCGAAGAGCTGGAAGACGCTGAGCTTCTCGCCGAGCACGTCGTACGCGAGCACCGACCAGCCGGAGCCCTGCACGCCGAGAGCGGTCGCGGTGAAGTGCGCCTTGAACTTCTCGAGGTCGCCGAACTCGGAGCCGATGGCCTCGAGCAGGTCGCCCGTGGGCTCGCCGGCGTCGGGGGTCAGGTTCGTCCAGAAGATCGAGTGGTTGACGTGGCCGCCGAGGTTGAACGCGAGGTCCTTCTCGAGCTTGTTCACGTTGGCCAGGTTGCCGGTCTCGCGGGCCTCGGCGAGGGCGGCGTTGGCCGTGTTCGCACCGGTCACGTACGTGTTGTGGTGCTTCGAGTGGTGCAGCTCCATGATCTTCGCGCTGATGTGCGGCGCGAGCGCTGCATAGTCGTAGGGGAGATCGGGCAGGGTGTACTCAGCCATGTGGGGTCCTTTCGAGTTGACCTCCGTCCACCGTACGACCTCCACCCATGCCGGGGTCAACGTTCTCCCAGCGTCATCGCAGAGTCCGTGTCGCACCGACGCCCGCCGTCGCTCGCTAGGGTGAGGCGGACCACGGACCTCAGGAGGCGCACCATGGCCGGATTCAGCGGGCTCGGCAGGCGGCGCGCAGCCGACCCGCGCCTCCCCCCGGGGCAGTACCTCGAGAACGGGTTCCCCGTGCTGTCGGCCGGCCCCACGCCGAACATCAAGCGCTGGGAGCTGCAGATCGCGACCGAGACGGCCCAGCGCTCGCTGAGCTGGTCGGACTTCCAGGCGCTGCCGCACGAGGACATCGAGACCGACATCCACTGCGTCACCAGCTGGAGCAAGCTCGGCACCCACTGGAGCGGGGTCTCGCTCGACACCCTCTTCGACGGCCTCGAGACGCAGCACGAGTACGCGATGGCGACCAGCCACGGCGGGTACACGACGAATCTGCCTCTGACCGAGCTGCTCGGCGGCAGGGCCTGGGTCGTCGACACGTACGAGGGCGCACCGCTGCACGCCGAGCACGGCGGACCCGCCCGGCTCTTCGTGCCCGGGCTCTACTTCTGGAAGAGCGCGAAGTGGCTGCAGGGCCTCCAGACCATGGCCACCGACCGCCGCGGCTTCTGGGAGAGCATGGGCTACCACCCCCACGGCGACCCCTGGAAGGAAGAGCGCTACGCGTGAGCGAGCCGTCCACCGGGGCAGGCGGGGCAGGCGGGGCAGGCGAGGCCGGCCTCGTCGGTGACCCGTACGCCTGGTTGCCCGCCTCGATCGTCTCGTCGGTCGCGCAGACGCCCGGGGCCCGGTCGCTGACCTTCGCGGTGCCCGGCCTCCGCCCCGCGCGAGCCGGCCAGCACGTCGACCTGCGGCTGACCGCCGACGACGGTTACACGGCCGTGCGGTCGTACTCGCTGAGCGACGTCCGCGCCTCCGCGGTGCCTGCGGTGCCCGCGGTGCTTGCGGTGCCTGCGGTGCCCGCGGTGCCCGCGGTGCCCGCGGTGCCCGCGGTGCCTGCGGTGCCCGCGGTGCCTGCGGCGTCCGACGGCGTGGGAGGCGTGGGAGGCGCAGGAGGCGCGGGTCCGGTCCCGCAGATCGAGGTCACCGTCGAGCGCCTCGACGACGGCGAGGTCTCGCCCTATCTGGTCGACGCGGCCGAGCCCGGCGACCCGATCGAGGTCCGTGGCCCGATCGGCGGCTGGTTCGTCTGGCCGCCGACCGAGTTCGAGCCCGACTCCGCCGTGCACGCCGTGCTGCCGGAGCCGCCGGGCGCGACGCCGCTGCGCGACGTGCCGGTGCAGCTGATCGCCGGAGGGTCGGGGCTCGCCCCGCTGATGGCGATGGTGCGGGTGCGAGGTCGGGACGCACCCCCGATGCGTCTGCTCGCCTCGGTGCGCGACCCCGGGGCGCGGTGGTACGTCGGCGAGCTCGACGAGGCCGTGCGCGCCTCCTCGGCCCGTGCCGTCGGGGTCTCGGGAGCCGAGGTCTCGGGAGTCGGGGTCCCGGCCGCCGCGGTTTCGGCAGCCGAGGTCCCGGCCGTCGGGGTTTCGGCCGCCGAGGGTCGGACGGGCGGGCTGACGGTGGACTGGGTCTACAGCCGGGTCGCTCCCGACGGGCACGGCCGGCCGGCCGGCCGCCTGACCCACGACGAGCTCGAGTCGCTCGTGCTGCCCGCGGCCGAGCACCCGCTGGTCTACGTCTGCGGTGCGAACTCGTTCGTCGAGGCCGTCGCGGGCTGGCTGATCGAACTCGGGCACGCGCCGACCCGCGTCCGCACCGAGCGCTTCGGAGGCGTGTAGCCCGCAGGGCCTGCGGCCTTGCGCAGGCGCGCCACACCCCGAAAACCGCGCCGCACCCTCATTTCTCGGGGTGTGGCGCGGTTTCCGGGGTGTAGCGCCAGGAGCGCGGCAGCGCGGCAGCGCGGCAGCGCGGCAGCGCGGCGGGCCGGGCGGGCCCGGCCCGGCGCACCCGGGCGGGCTACGCCTCGGGCGCGGTGGTGCGGAAGGTGCTCCGCGAGACGTGCTGCTGCCAGAGCAGCTCGGCCAGGGCGTCGGGGTTCTTGCCCTCGCTCTGCGGGTCGATGCCGCCGGGGATGATCAGCTGCGCGACGTGGATCCCCTCGTCGGCCAGGACCTCGTGCAGCAGCTGCGCGTACGCGGTCTCGCCGGCGAAGGCGATCGACGTGCCGGTGAGGTTCTTGCCGGGGGTCACGGCCGAGCCGCCGTTGACGAAGAGGATCGTTCCGCCGCCCCCGGGCAGGAACCGCATGCCCGGCAGCACCTGGTGCACGGCCGCGACGGGTCCGTAGACCGAGAACTCGATCGGCCCGACGAGGTCCGCCGGCGTCGTCTCGAGCACGGGTCGCATGAAGTCCTTCTGCGGCAGAGGGCTGTACTGCAGCACCTGGATCGGCCCGAGCTGCTCGGTGGCCTGCTCGAGCGCGGCAGCGAGGCTCGCGGGGTCGCGCA
>Ga0265797_10006346_pt1 | contig 16748 bp, 16 predicted proteins | sample P2T30metagenome_FD_192433 | JGI IMG/M metagenome (GOLD analysis project Ga0265797, IMG submission 192433) | Plant litter microbial communities from East Loma Ridge, Irvine, California - P2 T30 | ecosystem: Environmental > Terrestrial > Plant litter > Unclassified | place: USA: California...
GGCGTCGGCGGCGATCACCGCGTACCTCTCGCGGACGTCCTTCTCGGCGCCTTCGAGCACCTGCATGAACCGGCCGTTCTTGTAGAGGAGCATCCCGGTGAGGCCGCGGCGCTCGTTGTTCTCCCGGCTCTGCTGCAGCAGACCCGCCATCCGCTCCGAGTCGAACGGCGTCGACGCCGTGCTCATGTAGGTCAGGGACACGATCACCGGTCGGACTCGTTCTTCTCGTCGCGACGGACGACGAGCATCGTGACGTCGTCGTCCGGGCGGAGAGCGCCGATGACATCGGACAGCTCGGCGAAGAGGCCCTCGTCGTCGGCGGACCGCCGGACCAGCTCCGCCAGCTCATCGAGGGCGCTGATCGTGCCGTCGTACAGGTCGAGCGCCCCGTCGGAGCAGGAGAACAGGACCTCACCGGGCGCGAGGGTGGTCTCACGAGTCGTCCAGGCGTCGCCATCGGCGATCCCGATCGGCAGATCCGCCGAGGCGAGCCGCTCGAGGGTGCCGTCGGCGCGGATGACGACCGACAGGCCGTGCCCGGCGTCGGCGTATCGGAGCAGACCGGTGCGGGTGTCGAGGGCCGCATGGAAGACGGTGGCGAAGGTGCCGGTCGCCGAGAGATCGCCGAGCAGCTGCTCGTTGACCGCGGAGACGGCCTCGGCGGGCTGCCAGCCGGGCCGAGCCTGGAACGCCGATCGCACCATCGCGGCGATGATGGCCGCGGAGTAGCCCTTGCCCATGACGTCGGTGAGGGTCACGTCGACCCGCCCGGGCGAGGAGATCGACGCGAAGTAGTCCCCCGCGACCTCGGAGTACGGCTGCGTGAAGCCGGCGACGGTGAATCCGTCGCCCTGAGCGAGGGGAGCCGGGAGCATCCGCTGCTGGGTGCGGCGGGCGTGGTCGGCGGCGTGGACGTGCCGCAGCTCGCGTTCGACCCATTCGCCGAGCTCGTCGAGGAGGGCCTGGTCCTCGTCGGTGAGGCCCCGGGGCGCCGTGTCGACGAGGCAGATCGTCCCCACCCGGGCGCCGTCGGAGACGCTCAGGGGCCGTCCTGCGTAGAAGCGGATGTGCGGCTCGCCCGTGACGGATCCACGGTGCGCGAAACGGTCGTCCTCGAGAGCGTCGGGGACCACGACGATGTCGGGCTGCTGGACGACGACGTCGCAGAACGAGTCCGCTCGAGGTCCGAACGTCGGCCCACCGGACGCCTGAGGGGACTTCGTGAACTGGTGGTCCTGATCGATGAAGTTGATCTCGGCGATGGGCACCCCGAACAGCTGCCGGGCCATCCGCGTTATCCGATCGAACCGCTCCTCGGCGCCGGTGCCCATGATGCCCAGGTCGTCGAGCGCCGCGAGCCGCAGACGCTCTCGCGCCTCGGGTCGAACGGCCGTCGTCTCGTGCACGGCGTCCCCCTTCTGCTCGGATCCTCTCCATCACGCTACGCGAGTGTCCGTCACTGAGGCACCCCGCGAACGGGCCGACCCCCGGAGGCCGGTGGCGCGAGCCACCTCCCTTGGGGGGTTGGCCGTCGACGACGCCCGATGTTTAGATTGCGTCGGGGATGACAGCGGTCGAGACGCCCGCGCTCCCCCGGGAGGCGGATCCACCGGGTCACCCGCGAAGGAAGAACCAGGAAGAGCCCGTGCTCGATTCGACAACGCTCCGCGTCACTCTCGGCGTCATCACCCTCATCCTCTTCCTGCTGTTCGCCTTCGTGACGTACCGCAGCACGAGGTCCGCCTTCAGCTTCTGGTGGTGCGCCGCTCTCGTCCTGTTCATGGGCGGGACGCTCGCCTATCTCCAGGACGGCACCGCGAATCAGGCCTGGGCGAACCCGCTCGGCAACGGCCTGATCGTCGCCGGCGCCGCCTCGGTCTGGATGGCCAGCCGGTCGCTGCGCCTCCGCCCCAGCCCCTGGTGGCTCGTGGTCGGGCCTGCGGCGCTCGTGACCGCCGTGTCGAGCTTCGACTCCCCCGCGACCAACGACTGGTCCGGAGGGCCGCTCTTCCTCGCCCTGACAGGCGGCCTCATCATCCTCTCGACCCGCGAGATCATCGTCCTCGACGCCGGACTCTCCCGCACGCGGTGGCCGCTCATCCTGACGTCCGGCGCCCTGGGCGTCTACTACCTCGGCCGCTTCGTCGCCTTCCTGGCGTCGGGTCCGCGGAGCGACCTGTTCGTCTCGTGGTTCGGAACGCCGTCCACGACCCTGATCACCCTCGCCCTGCTCACCGTCGTGTCATTCAGCATGGCGTCGCTGAGCGGCGAGCAGACCGCGAAGGTGCTCGCCGCCCGAGCGGCCCGCTCCCGTCAGGAGCTCCTCGACGGGGGCAGCGTGCAGCGCCGTCTCCTGCCGCAGTCCGTCCCCGACCTCCCCGGCTACGACGTCGCCGGCGCCTGCGTGCCGAGCGGCGCCGTCAGCGGCGACTTCTTCGACTGGCAGCGCACCCCCAGGGGGCTCGCGGTCACCCTCGCCGACGTCATGGGCAAGGGCGTGGGCGCGGCCATGATCGCGGCGACGGTCCGCGCGTCGCTGCGTGCCGCCTCCCCGTCCGAAGGCCCTCGTCACACGATGTCCGTCGTCGATCGCGCCGTCGAACCCGATCTCGAGGCCAACGACGCCTTCGTCACGCTGCTCCACCTGCAGCTCGACGCGGAGAGCGGCGAGATCGTCGCCGTCGACGCCGGTCACGGTCTCGGAGTCGTCTGCCGCGCCGACGGCAGCCGCGACGTCATCCCCTCGCTCAACCTCCCGCTCGGCGCCTTCGGAACCCAGACCTGGGCGACGAGCACGACCCACCTCGATCCGGGCGACCTCCTGCTGATCTGCAGCGACGGGGTCCTCGACCTCTTCGACGGCAGCCTCGAGGCGCTGGCGCGGGCGGCCGACACCGCTGCCGGGGCGGATCCGACCGCCGCGGAGGCCGTCCTGAGCATCACGCGCCTCGCGTCCCAGGGGCATCACCCCGATGACGTGACCGTCGTCGCCGTCCGCCGGGACGCCGCCGGGACGGATCACGAACGCGGATCGAGGAATTGAACTAACGTCGTCTTCGCAGCGCGCATCAGGGCGCGTCGCGAACCGGGCGGCCGGGGGGTCGCCCACCGGGAGTCCCATGCGCCTCGACCAGACCGCCTCCGCACGACTCGACCCGCGCCTCCTCGGCTCGCGCTCGACGCTCCGCTCCACCGGCCGCCGCATCGCCGCGGCCGGCGTGGCCTCGCTCGCCGCGGCCGCCATGGTGCTCGGCGGCGTGACGACGGCCACCGCGGCGCAGGGCGGCGACTGGGGCGTCTTCACGGCCGAGCGGACCCCGTCGGGAACCGGATCCGTCGGCACCATGACGCTCGGCGGCGGCTTCCCCGCGACCACCTTCACCACCGACGCGTCGCAGGCCACCGTGCCGAGCGGCGCCAGCGGCTGGCAGGGCCCGAACACGCCTCCCGGCCTGCAGTACGGCAGCAGCCGCGGCACGACGTACCTCAATCTGACGGCCCTCCGGAACTCTCCGACGCCCGAGGCCGCCTCGACCACGACGTACTCCTTCGACGGCGGCACCCCGGCGTCGGGGTGGTCGTTCGTGCTCGGCGACATCGACGCCGACCAGGCCACCATCACGGCGACCGATGCCGCCGGCGCACCGGTCTCGAGCGCCGAGCTCGGCTTCGCGGGCGTCTACAACTCGTGCGGTCTCGCGGGCAGCCCGTCGTGCCCCGGCGGCGGCACCGGCGACGTCCCGAGCTGGGACCCGGCGACCTCCACCCTGACCGGCAACGCGGCCGCCGCCGACACGCAGGGCGCGACCGGCTGGTTCAGCCCCACGGTCTCGCTGTCGAGCCTCACCATCGCGTTCCAGCAGCGCTCGGGTCGCCCGATCTACCAGACCTGGTTCGCGACGAAGACCTTCGCGGCGTCCGGCGTCGCCCTCAGCACGGTCGACGGCGCGGCGGCTCCCTACTCAGGAGGCGCGGTGACCGTCACCGACGCCACCGGACGCATCGTCGCCCAGGTCACCACCGACGCCGACGGCCGGTACACGGTGCCCGCCCTCACGGCGACCCCCGGATACACCGTCACGATCACCCCGCCGGACGGCGCCGACGGCGCGACGACGCGGACGTTCTCGCTCGAGGCCGGCGATCGCGCCGACCTCGACTTCGACTTCACGACGACGACGACCCCGCCCGTCGACCCCGACCCGGTCACCGTCGACGTCGTCGGCACCATCACCGACGAACAGGGCGAACCCGTCACCGACACCCCGATCGTCATCGTCGAGACCGACACCACCGACCCCGTCGTCGAGACCACCACCGACGACACCGGCGCCTTCGAAGCCCCCGGCCTCACCCCCGAGACCGACTACACGATCATCGTCGACGGCGACACCGACCGACCCATCGAGTTCACCACCCCCGCAGCCGGCGCCCCCAACCCGCCCCTCGAACTCGAACAGCCCGCCGCACCCGTCGACCCCGACCCGGAGCCCGAGCCCAGCCCGGAGCCCACGCCGGACCCGACGCCCGTGCCGCCGGCGCCGACCCCCGAGCCCGCCCCCGACACCGTCTCGATCAGCGGAACGGTGATCGACCTCGACGGGGCCCCGGTCGTCGGCGCACCCGTGGCCGTCGTCCTGGCCGAGTCCGCGGTGGATCCGGTGGACCCGGCCGACCCGACATCGCCCGCCCCGGGTGACGTCGTCGCGGCCACCACGACCGACGACGCGGGCCGCTTCGCCGCTGCAGGGCTCGTCGCCGAGACGACCTACCGCGTCGTCGTCGCCGGCCAGACCATCGCGACCGTCACGACCGGCTCGACCGACCTCGCGCTGGGCACCGTCGTCCTCGCCCGCGACGCCGCGCCCGACGCGCCGCCCTTCGCCGGGGCGCTCCCGGGCGTCGGCCCCTCGCTCGCCTACACGGGCGCCGACGCCGCCGCGCCCCTCGGTTTCGGCGCCGGCCTGCTCGTCCTGGGTCTCGTGCTGGCGACGGGAGCGGCCGTCCGCGGCCACCGCCGACACGCGGCCGCCGACCGGACCGAGTGACCCGAGGAGGCGCGGTGCGGGGCCCCCTGCACCGCGCCTCCTGCCGTCCCCGGCCCGACTCGGACACCACCGCGTGCGCGGAGCACCGCCTGATCCGCCGACGCTCCCTCCACATCGCGGTCGGTGACGACGCGCCCCGGCGAGACCGCCCCGTCGGGAATGCGCGGCGGGCCGGCGGGTGTTGACTGACGCCATGAAGAACACGACACTCGGCCAGGTCGACGGCGGCCTCGACGTCGGACGCCTGGGCCTCGGCCTGATGGGCATGTCCGCTTTCTACACCGGCAACAGCACGGACGACGCCGAGTCGGTGCGCGTGATCCACCGCGCCCTCGACGTCGGAGTGACCCTGCTCGACACCGCCGACATGTACGGCCCGCACACCAACGAGCAGCTGCTCGGTCGCGCTCTGAAGGGCCGCCGCGACCAGGCGGTCGTCGCGACCAAGTTCGGCAACGTCACCGACCCCGAGGCGCGGGCCGAGCGGACCGTCGACGGGCGCCCCGAGTACGTGCGCAAGTCGGTCGACGGGTCGCTCCAGCGTCTCGGCATCGACCACATCGACCTCTACTATCAGCACCGCGTCGACCCGCAGGTGCCGATCGAGGAGACGGTCGGCGCCATGGGCGAGCTCGTCACGGCGGGCAAGGTGCGGTTCCTCGGGCTGTCGGAGGCGGCGCCCGAGACGATCCGTCGCGCCCACGCCACCCACCCGATCACGGCGCTGCAGACCGAGTGGTCGCTCTGGAGCCGCGAGCCCGAGGCGGAGATCCTGCCGACGGTGCGCGAGCTCGGCATCGGCTTCGTGCCGTACTCGCCGCTCGGCCGCGGGTTCCTGACCGGCACGATCCGGTCGGTCGACGAGCTGGCCCCCGACGACTTCCGGCGCTTCGCCCCCCGCTTCTCGGGTGACAACCTCGAGGCGAACGTCCGCATCGTGCAGCAGGTCGACGAGGTCGCCCGCGCCGTCGGCGCCAAGCCCGGGCAGGTCGCGCTCGCGTGGCTGCTCGCCCAGGGCGAGGGCATCGTGCCGATCCCCGGCACCAAGCGCCGCGCCTACCTCGACGAGAACGTCGCGGCCGACGACGTCGTGCTCGACGAGGACCAGCTGCACCAGCTCGACGACGTCGCGAAGCCGAAGGGCGACCGCTACGCCGACATGTCGACGGTCGACCGGTAGCGGCGGGCCGGGCGCGGCGCGGCCGAGGAGGCGCGGGTACGGTCGACCGATGGACGACGTGATCAGACGAAGGGCTCTCGTGCACGGCAGCGTGCAGGGGGTCGGATTCCGTTTCTCGACCGAGGGTGAGGCCGACCGCATCGAGGTCGGCGGATTCGTGCGCAATCTGCCCGGCGGCGACGTCGAGGTCGAGGTCGAGGGCCGCCCCGACCGTGTGGCCCTGCTGCTCGAATGGCTGCAGGAGGGCCCCTCGGGCGCGACCGTCGAGTCGGTCGAGGTGACCGAGATCGACCCGGTCGGCGAGACGGCGTTCACCACCCGTCGCTGAGGCTCGCGCCTCGGCATCTCGCGATCCGGATCCGCACCTCACATCCGGGCCCCGGCCGGCGTCTACAGGGTGAGTAGCATCGCCGAGTGTGAGGAGCCGTCCGTGACGACCGAGATGACCGAGCCCGTCGAGCCGCCGATCGTGCACACGACGGTGGCGACCCCGCTGGGCGATCTCACCCTCGTCGGATCGACGGAGGGCCTGTCCGGGCTCTTCTTCCCGGAGCACCGCAACCTGCCCGACCCGGCGGGGTTCGGCCGGGTCTCGACGACGGGCGTCGGGGCGACGGACTTCGCCGAGGTCGAGCGGCAGCTCGGCGAGTACCTCGAAGGCGGGCGCCGCGTCTTCGATCTGCCCCTGGCGCCGCGGGGCAACGAGTTCCGCCGCCGGGTCTGGGCCCTGCTGCGCGACATCCCCTTCGGCGAGACCCGCAGCTACGGCCAGCTGGCCCGGGAGCTCGGCGACGTGGGTCTGGCCCGTGCGGTCGGCGCGGCCAACGGCCTCAACCCCCTCAGCATCATCGTGCCCTGCCACCGCGTCGTCGGGGCCGGCGGCGCCCTGGTGGGCTACGCCGGCGGGCTCGAGCGCAAGCGCTGGCTGCTCGATCTGGAAGAGCCCGAGAGCGCCTCCTCGGGTCGACTGTTCTGACGTGCTCCCGTTCGACCGCGTCGTCGAGAGGCACGGCACGACCGTCTGGCGTGTCTGTCGAGCCGTCCTCGACGAGCACGACACCGACGACGCGTGGTCCGAGACCTTCGTCGCCGCCCTGATCGCGTATCCGTCGCTGCCCGAGACCGCCGACGTCGGGGCCTGGCTGGTGACCATCGCCCATCGCAAGGCGATCGACGTCGCACGGGCCAGGACGCGGCGGCCCCGCCCGGTCGAGGTCGTGCCCGAGAGCAGACCCGCGCCTCCGGCGGACGAGGCCCTGACCCGCCGAGACGAGCTGGTCCGGGCGCTCGAGCAGCTTCCGCCCGGCCAGCGCCGTGCCGTCGTGCACCACCACCTCCTCGGGCTGTCGCATGCCGAGGCCGCCGAGCTGACCGGGGTCAGCCCCGCCGCCGCTCGGCGCGCCTCGTCGGACGGCATCGCCCGACTCCGCAGCATCCTCACCGCAGCCGACCCCTCGCCCCCACGGAGGACTCCATGACCGGACCGACCGATCCCGTGCCGGCCGACGACGACGACGCCCGTCTGCGCCGCCTGCTGGACGACTTCGCTCCGGGCGACGATCGTCTCGCGGCTCTGCGCGCCCGCTTCGTGCGATCGGCGTCGGACGCCGAGGCGATCGACGTGTCGTACCGGACGCTCGACTCCCCCGTCGGCCGCCTGCTCGTCTGCGCGACGACCGTCGGCGTCGTCCGCGTCGCATTCGACGTCGAGGGCCTCGACGGCGTGCTCGAGCGGCTCGCCGCCGCGATCAGCCCCCGCATCGTCGAGGCCCCCGCCGCCCTCGACGACGCCGCGGCCCAGCTCGACGAGTACTTCCGCGGCGAGCGCCGTTCGTTCGATCTGCCGCTCGATCGTCGCCTGTCGAAGGGCTTCCAACGCATCGTCCTCGAGCATCTGCCCGACATCGCCTACGGCGGCACCGAGTCGTACGCCGCGGTCGCCCGCGCCGCCGGCAGTCCCCGGGCCGTCCGTGCCGTGGGCACCGCCTGCGCGACCAATCCCCTGCCGGTCGTCGTGCCCTGCCACCGGGTCGTGCGGAGCGACGGCACCCCCGGTCGCTACCGTGGGGGGATGGCCGCGAAGCAGATCCTCCTCGACCTCGAGGCCGCCTCGTGACCGGCGACGGCGACGGTCCATCGGTCGACGCGGGGGCCGACCCGTCCGTGATCGTCGGCGACGACGGGCTCGCGCGTCCGCTCTGGGCCTCTCGTGATCCGCTGATGCGCGAGTACTACGACACCGAGTGGGGCATGCCCGTCCGCGACGAACGCGGCCTCTTCGAGCGGCTGAGTCTCGAGGCCTTCCAATCGGGGCTGTCGTGGGCGACCATCCTCCGCAAGCGACCGGCGTTCCGCGAGGCCTTCGCCGACTTCGACCCCGACCGAGTCGCGCTCTTCGACGACGACGACCGCGCCCGCCTCCTGGCCGACGCCGGCATCGTCCGCAACCGGTCGAAGATCGACGCGACGATCCAGAACGCCCGGGCCGTCGTGGGGCTCCGCGACGACGGCGGGCTCGTCGATCTCATCTGGTCGTTCCGCCCCGGCGAGACTCCTCGCCCCGAGACGATGGCCGACGTCCCCACGACCTCGCCCGAGTCGCTCGCCCTCTCGAAGTCGCTCAAGAGTCACGGCTTCACCTTCGTCGGCCCGACGACCATGCACGCCCTGATGGAGGCCGTCGGCATCGTCGACACGCATCTGGTCGGCAGTCATCGCCGAGGCTCGTCAGGCGTCTGGGCCGAGCCCGTGCCCGGGCCGGCTGCGGCGATCGCGTCCCCGCTGCGGACCGCCTCGACCGGGTCCGGCTCATGACCCGCCTCGTCGTCCGGCCGGTCGGCGCGTACGACCGGGCCCACGCGCTCGGTCTGCTCGCCGCTCACAGCATCCCCGGTGCCGAGGCGACCGATCTGGGCGCGGGGTCGCACTCGCGGCTGGTCGAGGCGGGCGACGGACCCGCGCGCGCCTCCTACCGGGTCGATCTGTCGTTCGCCGGCGACGAGGGCGTCGTCGTCGACGTGGCTGCGACCGATCGCGGGACGCTCGGCGAGATCGAGACGATCGTCCGCCGCTGGCTCGACCTGGACGCCGACACCGACGCGGTGCGCGACGCCTTCGCCGCCGACCCGGTGCTGGGCCCCCTCGTCGCGGCCCGCCCCGGCATCCGCGTCACCGGCAACCCGGAAGGCTTCGAGACAGCCGTCGTGACCGTGCTCGGGCAGCAGGTGTCGCTGGCTGCCGCACGCACCTTCAGCGGGCGGCTCGTCGCAGCGTACGGCGAGCCTCTCGACGGCACGGGTCTCACGAGGTTCCCGCGGGCCGAGGTGCTGGCCGCCGCCGACGTCGACGGCCTCCGCGCAGCCGTCGGCATCACGAACAGTCGTGCCCGGACCGTCCAGGCCCTCGCCCGCACCGTGGCCGACGGACTCGTGATCGCACCCGGCGGCGATCTCGTCGACGTCCGTCGGCGGCTGCTGGCCGTTCCCGGCATCGGCCCCTGGACGACCGACTACCTCGCCGTCCGCGCCCTCGGCGACCGGGACGCCTGGCCCGCCGGCGACCTGGTGCTCCGCCGGGTGCTCGGCGGTCTGACCACGAGACAGGCGGAGGCCGCCGGTGCCGCGTGGTCGCCGTGGCGGGCCTACGCCCTGTTCCATCTGTGGGCCGCGGTGCTGCCGACGGCACCCTGACCGGGCCGCATCCCTCGCTCAGAGGGCCGGACCTGGGCGAACCTGCGAGCGCCCGCTCGGAGACCGCGTAGCGTCTCACAGGTCGAAGGCGTTTCTTTCGTCTTCTCTGGCCGGTGTTGCTCGCATCCCTGCCCGTGAAGCTCAACTGCGACAACATCGGCACGAGGGGCATCGTCGGCGGCCTGGCCACGACGGTGCCCCTCACCTCCGCCCTCTCGGCCGCTACCGTGGCCCCATGGATGCCCAGCAGATCACCATCCCGACCCCCGACGGCGGATCACTCGCGACGACGCGACGGCCGGGCGGCGGCCCCGCCGTCGTGCTCCTCCACGCCGGCGTCGCCGATCGGCGAGCCTGGGAGGGCGTCGCCCTCGACCTGCGCGCCGACCACGATCTCGACCTCGTCGCCTACGACCGTCGCGGCTTCGGCGACAGCCCCGCCGCGGCCCCCGACTCGACGTTCACCCACGTCGACGACCTGATCACGGTGCTCGACGCCCTCGACATCCGGGAGGCCGTGCTCGTCGGCAACTCCCGCGGCGGCGCCCTGGCGTTCGACACCGCGCTGCTCCACCCCGAGAGGGTCAGCCGGGTCGTCGTCATCGGATCGGCGGTGTCGGGCATGACCGACGACGACACCCCCTTCGACTGGCAGCCGGACGCGGCGTCCGAGCCGTTGATCACGGCCTCCGACGACCCCGAGGCGAGTGTCGACGACCGCATCGATGCCCTGGCCCACCTCTGGCTCGACGGGCCCACCGCACCCGCCGAGCGGGTCGCCGGCTCCGCGCGCGACCTGTTCGGCGCCATGAACCGCCGCATCATCGAGCTCGGGGCGCCCGGCGGGGCCGGGGGCGGCGACGTCGACGCCTGGTCGCGTCTCGGCGAGGTGACGGTTCCGGTCCTGTGCGCCTGGGGCGACCTCGACCTGCCGTGCGATCTGCCGTTCCTCGTCGAGACCGCCCGGCGGGTCGGTCAGGGGCCGGGCCGCGTCCTGCCCGGTGTGGCGCACCTCCCGGGTCTCGAGCGTCCGGAGCTCGTGGCGGGGCTGATCCGCGAGGTGCTCGAGCGTCAGGCGCGCTGAGAGGACCGGGAGCGACCGCACGGCGTCACGCGCCCCGACTCGTTAATCGGCCAGAGCCCGATCGGCCGCCCGTCGAGGCCGGAGGGGAAAAGCGCAGGTCGGGCCGAGTAGCTAGAGCGACTAGGCAGAAATGCTCGTTCATCAGGCATTTTCACGTTGAGGATCGGCCTCCGCGAGCGTACGGTCGCAGGGTGCCGACCAGCTGATGGATCGGCGGGTCGCACCTCTGATCGTCGAGCTTCTCACGGGCAGGGAGCGGAGGCGCGACCCACCCGGCCCGCTGCCGCACCTCACGCCCGCCAGCGCCACCGAGCCGCCCCGACCACGCCGAGCAGCGTCGCGGACACGACCAGAGGCACGGGCGTCGCCGCCGCGAGCGCCGCGGAGCCGCCGACCAGACCGGCGAGCACGAGTCCGTCGACCGCCCAGATCACGCGCACCAGGGCCATCGGGTCACCGGCCGGCGACGACACCGGCAGCAGCAGCGCGGGCGGCATCGGCCCCTTGAGCGCGCCGGTCGCCCGGACGCCCAGCGACAGCACCGCGGCGGCCGCCGAGGCGAGGGGCACCGCACCTCCTGCCGTCGGCCCCATGAGGCCCGCCGTCACGGCGCCCGCGGTCACGAGCACGACGACGGTCAGCACCAGGGGGAACAGAGCGTGCAACCCGAGGAGGTGCGGGTCGCCCACCCCGTAGAGGGTGACGTCGCCCGCGACGGCGGCCGCATGACGGAGGCCGTCGGTGATCGGGCCGAGACCGGCGAACACGACGAGTCCGGCGGCGGTGCCGAGCAGCACGGTCGAGTCGACGGCGGACGACGCCGCACCGGTCGACGTCGCCGCGCCGAGCAGGACCCCACCCCCGGCAAGCGCCATGACGCCGAGTGCGAGCCGGACCGGCGTGCGGGCCGCACCGATCGCGTCGCGCCGCACGAAGGACCACGCCCTCCACCGCGACGGTCGCACCGCCGCGAATCGACGACCGACCCGGGGTCGCGACCGGTAGATCGCGGTCGCCCCGGCGAGGTCGACGCCCGACACGAGACTCGACGCCGCCTCCCACCGCGACGCCTGCGCCAGCAGATCGTGCGGCCGGAGGCGCGCCAGAAGCCACGGCGTCACGGCGAGCGCAGCGGCGACCGAGGCGACGAGCGAGAGCACGGCTGCGATCTCCGGAGGCGCGATGCCGCCGACCGGATACGCCCGCTCGACCCAGCCACCCGGCGTCGCGACCGAGGCGGCGGGCACGAGCCGGCCCACGACCGCGGTCGCGACCGCACCCGCCGCCAGCCAGCCGGCGGCGCAGGGGGCGGCCTGCCCCACCAGCCACGACACGAGGATCACGACGCCGACGAGCGCCCCGGCGACGACGAAGAGCAGCGCGGCCCCGGGTGACGCAGCACCGGCCCGCACCAGCGTCGCTCCGATGACGGCGGCCGCACCGGCACCCGAGACCACGAGGGCCGCGCCGGCCCGGACGAGAGGGCGCCGGAAGGCCGCGAGCCGCGGCAGGTCGGCGGTCGCCAGGGCGAACACGAGGAGCGGTGTCGACGAGACCGGGCCCCGCTCGCGGCCGAGCACGAGGGCCGCGCCGATCAGCGACGCGACGACGATCCCGGCGGCTCCCGGCGCCTGGGCCGAGGTCAGCGCGGCGACGCCCTCGGCGCTGACGGCGGTGGTCCAGACGAGCCGCGCGACCGGAGCGACGACGACGAGGCCGAGCGCGACGATCACGTAGGCGCGATACCAGCGGTCGTGGCGGGTCCGGGCCGAGCGCGCCTCCCACACGCCCCGGACCGCGGCGACGCGAGCTCGGGCTCGGGCTCGCGCGCGGACTCGGTCTCGCGCTCGCGTGCCGGGGCGGGGGCGGGCGCTCGCGCCGTCGTGCCGACCGTCGCCGTCGCGGTCGCCCTCGCGGACTGGCGTGCTCATGCGGCGGCGGCCAGCTCGAGCGTGCTCCCGCCGAGCGCGTCGGCGAGCACGTCGCTGTGGGTGGCCACCACGATCGTCGCCCCGTCGTCTCGGCGAGCCCGTAGCACCCGGACGACGGCGGCGAGGTGCTCGGGGTCGAGTCGCTGCTCGGGCTCGTCGACGATCAGCAGCTCGAACGGCCGGGCCAGCACGAGGGCGAGGCCGAACAGCTGGGTCTGCCCCGACGACAGCTCATGCGGGTACCTCGCTCCGAGCCCGCCGGAGCCGCCGAGCCCCAGGTCACCCAGGACCGAGCGGGCGAGCGCGGACGCCTCGTCGCCGTCGACCCAGGTCGAGGCGACGAGCAGCACGTGGTCGGCGATCGTCAGGTCGGGTGCGAAGGGCGGCAGACCGATCATGGCCGCGACCCTCCGCCGGAACTCGCGGTCCCGGGCGTCGACGTCCGCCCCTCCCACCCTCAGGCGGCCGCTGGTCGGGTGGCGGGAGCCGGCGAGGAGGCGCAGCAGAGTGGACTTGCCGGCCCCGTTCCCGCCCCGCACCACGAGCACCTCCCCCGCGGCGACCGACACGGACACGGGTGCGAGCAGGGTCACGCCGTCCACCCGGACACCGGCCTGGTCGACATCGATCATGGGTCGAGTCTGCCAAGCCCGCACCCCACCCGTCGAGCATCCCCGCACCGCGCCCGCACCCCGCACCCCGTGAGCAGCGCGACACCCCGTTTCCCGCGTGACACCCCCATCCATCGGGGTGTCGCGCCGATGACGGGGTGTCGCGCCGAAGCGGGGCGCAGCGCGGACGCGCGGTGCCGCGGGGGCGTCACGCCCGCGGCGCGCTCCCGCCTACGCTCCCGCCGCCGCGCGGTGGTGCCGTCCGAGCGGCAGCATCATCGGCGACCCCGTCGTCGGGTCGGTGATGACGCGGCTGTCGAGGCCGAAGACGGCCCGCACGCAGTCCTCGGTCAGCACCTCGTGCGGCGTGCCGACGGCGTGCACGCGCCCCCCGGCGACCGCGACGAGGTGGTCGGCGTACCGCGCGGCGAGGTTGAGGTCGTGCAGCACCATGACGACGGTCGTCCCGCGCGACCGGTTGAGATCGGTCAGCAGGTCGAGCACCTCGATCTGGTGACTGACGTCCAGGAAGGTCGTGGGCTCGTCGAGCAGCAGCAGGTCCGTCTGCTGGGCCAGGGCCATGGCGATCCAGACGCGCTGGCGCTGCCCGCCCGAGAGCTCGTCGACGGCGCGGTCGGCGAGCACCGTCGTGTCCGTCGCATCGAGCGCCGCGGCGACGGCCACGTCGTCGGCGGTGGTCCAGCGCGAGAGGATCCCCTGATGCGGGTGGCGGCCCCGGCCGACGAGGTCGGCGACGGTGATGCCCTCGGGTGCGACGGGCGACTGGGGCAGCAGACCGAGGGTGCGGGCCAGCTGCCGGGCCGGCAGCCGATGCACCTCCGACCCGTCGAGCACGACCCGCCCCGAGACGGGCTTGAGCAGCCGCGACATCGATCGCAGCAGGGTCGACTTGCCGCACGCGTTCGCCCCGACGATGGCGGTCATGCGCCCGGGGGGCACCACGAGATCGAGGTCGTCGACGACGACCCGGTCGCCGTACGCCAGGGTGAGATGCTCGATCTCGAGGGTGTGGTCGATGGTCACAACGAGCCTCCGGCGCGATTGGTGCGGACGATGAGGTAGATCAGGTACGGCGCCCCGAGCACGCCCGTGACGACCCCGACGGGGAACCTCGTGCCGAGGGCGTACTGGCCCACGACGTCGGCGACGAGCACGAGCAGCGCGCCCACGAGCGCCGACGGCACGAGCAGCGAGCCGTTCGGTCCGACGATGCGGGCGGCGATCGGCCCCGACAGGAACGCCACGAACGCGATGGGTCCGCAGGCCGCGGTGGCGAACGAGATGAGCCCGACGGCGGCGACGATGACGATCAGGCGGGTGCGGTCGACCCGCACGCCGAGCGCCGACGCGGTGTCGTCGCCGAGCTGCGTGACCGACAGGTCGCGCGACTGCGACAGGAGCACCGGCGTCAGCACCGCGAGAGCGATCAGCACGGGCACGACCTGCGGCCAGCTCGTCCCGTTGAGGCTGCCGGTCAGCCAGCGGGTCGCCTCCTGGAGGTCCCACTGCGCGGCGCCCGAGAGGACGTACGCGGTCAGGCTGTCGAGCATCGCGGCGATGCCGATGCCGATCAGCACGAGTCGGGTGCCGGCCACGCCGCCCTTCTTCGACAGCAGGTAGACGAGCACGGCGACGGCGAGTCCGGCGACGATCGCGAACGCCGACACCTGGGCGTCGTCGAGCGACAGGGTGATGATGGCGAAGGCGGCGGCCGCGCTGGCGCCCGAGCTGATGCCGATGATGTCCGGGCTCGCGAGCGGGTTCCGCAGCATGGTCTGGAACGTCACGCCGCCGAGCCCGAAGCACAGGCCGGCGGCGACCGCGAGCACCGCTCGGGGCAGCCGGAGGCGCCCGACGGTGAACCCCGCACCGGGGACGTCGTGCCCGAGCAGCACGCCGAGCACCTCGGCGGGTCCGTAGAAGGTCCGCCCCACCATGAGGCTCACCACGAACACGACGACGACCGCGGCGACGAGCACCCCGATGACGGTGCGACGCCGACGACCCCGGGCGCGACGCGCGCGTGCGACCTCGTGGGCGGCGGAGGCGATCGCCGAGGAGGCGCGGGTCGCGTCCCTGACGTCGGCGGCGCTCACAGCGCGCGCACCTTCGACCGGCGCACGATCCAGATGAAGAAGGGCGCGCCGATCAGCGCGGTGACGATGCCGACGTCGATCTCGGCGGGTCGGGCGACCACGCGGCCGACGACGTCCGACGCGGTCAGCAGCACCGCGCCTCCCAGGGCCGAGTACGGCAGCAGCCAGCGGTGGTCGACCCCGGTCAGCAGGCGGCAGGCGTGGGGCACGACCAGGCCGACGAAGCCGATCGGGCCCGTGACGGCCGTGGCGGCGCCGCAGAGCACCACCGCGCCGAGGGCCGCGGCGCCGCGGGCGACGGCGACCCGCTCGCCGAGCCCGGCCGCGAGATCGTCACCGAGCGCCAGCGAGTTCAGCGCCTTCGCCGAGAGCAGGCACACCACGAGTCCGACCACGAGGAACGGCATCACCTGACCGAGGCTCGAGAACGTGCCGCCGCCGACGCCGCCGATCTGCCACGAGCGGATGTTGGCGGCGATGTCGCCTCGGGGCAGCGCCACGGCGGTGATGAACGACGCGAGGGCGGCCGAGGTGGCGGCCCCGGCGAGGGCGAGCTTGAGGGGCGTCGCGCCGCCGCGCCCGAGCGAGCCGATCGTGTAGACGAACAGGGCGGTCACCGCGGCACCGGAGATGGCGACCCAGACGATGCTCGTCGCGGCGCTCAGGCCGAAGAACGCGAGACCCGCGACGACCGCGAGGGAGGCGCCGGTGTTGATCCCGAGGATCCCCGGGTCGGCCAGGGGGTTGCGGGTCACCCCCTGCATCACCGCGCCCGAGACGGCCAGGGCGGCTCCGGCGACCGCGGCGAGGAGGGTCCGCGGCACCCGCTTCGCCACCGACGCGCGGTCGAACCCGTCGGTGGCGCCGCCCAGGGCGGCCCAGACGTCGTCGAGGGCGACGGCGCGCGTGCCGATGACCAGCGACAGGGTCATGACGACGGTGAGCGCTCCGATCAGCGCGATCAGCCAGAGGGCGCGCGAACGCCTCGGGCGTCGCACGGCGGCGACGCCCGAGGCGGTCTCGGCGGGGAGGGCGGTGAGCACTAAGACTTCGCGGCGGCCTCGTCGAGCAGGTCGGCGTACTCGTCG
>Ga0265797_10006347_pt1 | contig 16743 bp, 19 predicted proteins | sample P2T30metagenome_FD_192433 | JGI IMG/M metagenome (GOLD analysis project Ga0265797, IMG submission 192433) | Plant litter microbial communities from East Loma Ridge, Irvine, California - P2 T30 | ecosystem: Environmental > Terrestrial > Plant litter > Unclassified | place: USA: California...
TCACGGACAGTGTGAGGCTGGGGAGGAAGTCGTCAATGACTGCACAGCAATTGTTAGCGAATTATGCCATATGGGGGCGTTTCGCGAGACGGGCGCGACTATACCTGTGGGTATTATTTCGGCTTGGTGAAGTCTGCCAGCATGTTAGTAAATGGGCTTTGTTTTGGATAAGCAGTGTACTTACTTGGCCCGGACAGCCTGTACATTTTTGGGTCCATTGAGTAGTAGAGGTGCTTGCTCGGTTGGTAGCGAAACTGCAGTTCCACAGAGCTGCAGCAAGCAGACGAGGATGATGGGAGCTTGGGAGAACATGATACCGTCAGGATGAGTTGTTTGTGATGTTAAACTGCTCCCTAAGATTCACTATCGCGACAGAAGCTTTGTTAAATGCAATTGGGTGAATTTCATGGAGAATTGAGGCGGATCATGATTTCATCAGGTAGTTGCTGCAATAAACCTTCTCCACTCTTCCTGTCGTCATTTGTGTCTCAACTTTGCAGATCCATGTTCCTTTTTCGGCAACTCCAACTCGATTGGGCACGGCCAAATACGATAAGCATGCTGCGCGCAATTGTAATGTAGATGTATTCACATTAATCCAACTACCTGACGAATAAAGGGTATTTGGATAACACGCTCAAAGAGAAGTTGTAAAAGACCGCCGAGTAAAATGAGGGTCGCTAAAATTAACAAATCTCAGAACGCTCCACGACCTGGGCATCGCAGAAAGCATTGCTGTTGGTGACGAAGCCCATGTTCTGGGAAACCTGATATTCCGTAAGCTCTTGGGCCCCACGGCCGGTCATAGTGCCTGTGCAGTTATCGAGCAGGATGCAGTCCCATCCATAGGAGTAAGCGTCAGATACGGTGCCAAATACACATTGGTCGGTATTGACGCCAGCAAATAGCAGAGTCTGCTTGCCGGATGCTCGGAGATACTCATGCAGAGGCTCCTTCTCTGACCAGAGGCCACTCATCCGCGTTTTGTCAAAGAAGAGGTCGCCAGGTTGAGCGACTGCTTGGAAAGGTTCGTAGAGAGCGGCGTTCCATGTACGCTTGAACAGGCATCTTCCTTGCTTATCGGGTAGTTGAGCGCCCAACCCAACATGCCACCCCAAGCTCTTGCTGAAGCCTCGTTGGATGGCGGGCGCCATCTTCTTCAAGTCATGGTCGGTGATTCCCCAGTTGAGCCATGCAATCTGGATCCCTTCCTTTCGACATCTCTCAATAACCTTCAAGGTTGGCTCAATTGCGGCAATCCCTGCTGCATGATCGCGATAGATTGGGTGGACAAAGTAGTTTTGCATATCGACGATGATCAAGACCGAGGTACCGGGGTTGATCATGAAGCCGGTGTGGTGGCGGCCTTCCTCATCGCACTCGATAATCATCTTTTGCTCTGACCCTCGAGACAAGTCGAACTTCTTGGTTGCGGGTAGGTAGAGCCATTGCTCCTCTCCTCCAAACGGAATGGGTGCGGTACATGTTATGGTTCCGACTGTGACGTCGTTGTGTTGCTCTTTGGTGGTAGTGAGGATAAGAGACTCCGAGGCCATGAAAGGCGTCGGAGTGGAAGGACTGAAGTGGGGGGGTATGGAGAGCAGTAGAAAACCCTAGAGAGCTCTAGAGATGATTGCAGGATACGACTGAAGTGGAACAGTGATGAGGATAGATAGGAGACGTTTGACAAACAAGGGAGTGAGTGCACGTTACCTTTGTACTGCTGACCCAAAACGCTCTTTCTCCCTTTGTTCGTGGTAAGTCTGATAACGACGAGTCTTATCACATTGATAGGCTTCCTCCGGAAGAGAAGGTTGATCAGGAGACAGTCATTCAGCGAGACGGATTCACAGCTATCGGCTTATACGGGGAGATGCTGGTGTTGGAGACTCCAAATGCGTACTTTGGTAGTCCGAATCAGGCTTAGAGTGCATTGCGGTGTGGCATTTGTAGTGCATTCCCCAAGACGCGGAGATATGAGCTGGTCGAGTTCTTTGATAATTCAGTGCTGTCGTGCCTGGCCGACGTTTTACGAAAAGATAAGGTGAGCCTGGAGAGATAGCGGTCGCCTTGCTACCTGGGAAGTCGCCAAGGGTCCGACAATACCCGAAAGCGAGCCAAAGTCGGGCATGTTACTTGTGGCAGCTTCTCGGGCGAGGCGACAAGTCGTGCAAGGCCCAGGCTGATGGGAGGTGAGATGGCTGCTCGAAGCTGGTGTAGTGCTGCAACGCCAGCCGGCGACTCCTGCGCTGTACCCCAGGCCTGTCCAGGTGGCCGACCCCCCATGTCTTGCATCACCAGAGAGTGCTGACGCTGGCGTGATGAGCTGGCGGTACAACTCTTTGGCGCATCTGCACACGCTGGTTTTCGCTCTAGTCTGCAGCAACGTCGTGTGTACCATACTGGACCTTGGAGCCGAGCTGCATGCGTCGGCAGCGTCGCGTGTAGTGGCGTCTGGTAGGGCTCGCGACCAGAGACCAAGGACCGTGTGCAGCCTCGTGCTCACACAGTGTGCAGCACGGGTGTGCTTGTAGAGGCTGCTCACGCCCTCTCTCCTTTATGCGAAAAGCATTTGCGGCGTATTATAAGATTAAGGAGACATGTGAAGTCGACGTGGGGTGGGAAATGCGATGGCTGTCACGTGCCCATGATCAAACCTTGGAACTTTCAAGCGAAGTGACGACGGAGCTGCAGCAAAGGCAATCCCATCACGAGCCTCTGTTCCCAACGAAGCACCCATCAGCCACCTCGACTCGGCCGATTCACCATCTGCATCGTCCGCAGCACGCTTCTGCCACCCCAACACGACCTCCAGCTTTCACAACCTCTGGTAGTGTTGTCTGGCTGTTCAACAACAACTCGGCCTATTAACGAGCGAAACAACGACACACACACACACACACAAACACACATATACATATACCAGGCCATGGCGTCGCTGGGTGAGGAACTCCTCAACATTGTCAACAGGCTGCAGGACTTGGTCTTCAACACGATTGGAAATGATTCCCTAGATTTACCCCAGATTGTACGTGCGCCCCAGCCAGCAAAGCGAATGCGGTGAGCGCAGAGCAGATTTTACGACGCTCCGAGGATGCCACCCAGACAGATACTGACATAGTGACCGTCCGCAGGTTGTCGTCGGATCACAATCGTCGGGAAAATCATCCGTGCTCGAGAACATTGTCGGCAAAGATTTCCTCCCCCGTGGCAGCGGCATTGTCACACGCCGACCGCTCATTCTGCAACTCATCAACCTCCCAAGCGAACGTGACGAAGACGACGATGACGAGGTCCATGTGCCCCATACGCCGGCAAGCGTCGCTGGCCAGCAGGAGTGGGGAGAATTCCTCCACATTCCCGGTCAGCGTTTCTACGACTTTGCCGACGTGAAGCGCGAGATTGAGAACGAGACGTCGAGAATAGCAGGCAACAACAAGGGCATCAACAGGCAGCCTATAAACCTCAAGATCTACTCGCCGCATGTTCTCAGCCTGACACTAGTTGATTTGCCTGGTTTGACAAAGGTTAGTGGTCTGATGGCGACTTTTCTACCACCCACATTAAGCTAACAACTGCAGGTGCCCATTGGCGACCAGCCCTCGGATATTGAAAAGCAGACGCGGAACCTCATCACCGAGTACATTGCAAAGCCCAACAGTGTCATTCTTGCCGTCTCCCCCGCCAACGTCGATCTCGTCAACTCGGAAGCTCTCAAGTTGGCCCGACATGTTGACCCTATGGGTAAGCGGACCATTGGTGTCCTTACCAAGCTGGATCTTATGGACCATGGAACAAACGCCATGGACATTCTCTCTGGCCGTGTATACCCCCTCAAGCTCGGCTTCATTGGTATCGTCAACCGATCACAGCAAGACATTCAGGGCAACAAGTCGCTTTCCGACGCCCTCCAGGCTGAGCGCGACTTTTTCAGACACCACCCCGCCTACCGGAATATGGCAAACCGATGCGGTACCCAACTGCTCGCCAAGAGCCTTAACCAGACCCTCATGGCTCACATTCGCGACCGGTTACCCGATATCAAGGCTCGCCTCAACACTCTTATGGGACAAACACAGCAGGAGCTGGCGAGCTACGGCGACGTGGCTTTCACTGGCAAAGAGCACAGAGGCTCCCTCATCCTGCAGCTCATGACCCGCTTCGCCTCGTCCTTCATCTCATCCATTGACGGTACCTCGACCGAAATCTCGACCAAGGAGCTGTGCGGTGGTGCACGGATATACTACATCTTCAACTCTGTCTTTGGCAATTCTCTCGAGCAAGTCGACCCGACTCAGAACCTCTCAGTGCTGGACATTCGGACGGCTATTCGCAACTCGACTGGCCCTCGTCCCAGCTTGTTCGTGCCTGAACTGGCTTTTGATCTCCTCGTGAAACCTCAGATTAAGCTTTTGGAGATACCCAGCCAGCGCTGTGTAGAACTTGTATACGAAGAGCTCATCAAGATCTGCCATACCTGCGGCTCAACCGAGTTGACCAGGTACCCAAGGCTGCAAGGCAAGCTGATCGAGGTCGTTTCTGATCTTTTGCGAGAACAACTTGGCCCTTGCTCTGGTTATGTCGCTTCTCTCATTGACATCCAACGAGCCTACATCAACACAAATCATCCCAATTTCCTTGGGGCTGCTGCCGCCATGTCTTCTGTCATCAACGACAAGGAGCAACGGGAGAAGAAGATTGCAATGGAAGCCGAGAAGAAGAGGCGAGAACAGAGGAGGATAAAAGAACTGCAGAACGGTACCAACGGAGAGTCAAACGAAGAGGGCGAAGGTGGTGAAACACTGAAAGCGCTTCCTCTTCGAAAACACCAGTCGCAGACCAGCCGCAGCATGTCGCCAGCGGTTGGACGCATGATGAACGGCTCCCAAAGCACAACAGCCGCGCTTAACAGCCGTAACCGGTCACCGCCCGGTACTGCACGCGACAGCTTCCTGAACTACTTTTTCAGCAAAGACAGCAATAACGCATATGCAAACCCGCAACAGGCGGCACAAGCAGCGCTTGACAACCGCCCCGGTAGCCGGCACGTGAGCCAAAACAGCGAACCCAGTTTTGCGCAAAGCATCCGGAGAGGCGACAACAAGCAGCCTGCACATGTCTTGGCCATGATGCCTCCGGACGATGACTACGATGCCCCATTGAGTGCTGCATTTTCTGCTCCCCGAAGTCCAAGTGTGGGGCCTGCAGAGAATTATGAAGGCGGCTTTGTAAGTTTTCAACTTTGATATACATACTTTATTCATATACTAATACTTGGCAGCCATCAAACCCTGAACAAGCACCTGCGCTTACAGAACGCGAAGCCCTCGAGACGGAGCTCATCCGCCGCCTCATCTCGTCGTACTTCAACATTGTCCGGGAGACAGTGGCTGATCAAGTGCCCAAGGCTATCATGCATCTCCTCGTCAACCACTCCAAGGATGTGGTACAAAATAGGCTGGTTTCAACATTGTACAAGGAGGACCTGTTCCAGGAGCTTCTGTACGAAGACGACACTATTAAAGCTGAGCGCGAGAAGTGCGAGAAGCTGCTCAAGACATACAAGGAGGCAGCTAAGATTGTGGGCGAGGTTTTGTAAGACGCTAGTGTTTGGATAATGAAACGAACAGATGATCAGGGGTTCAGTGTAGGTTTTTCAACATGTGCAATTACGACTGCCTTTTACTCGTTCCCCCTTTACCGGCTGAATTGGTAATAGGATTGGCTTCGGACCATGAGTCGGTGGAGGGGTAAAGGGTGGAGGCTCACGAAAGCGTGTGTGTGGAGGAGGTGGGGCAGTCATTTGCTAATATTGACGACTATGCCCTCTCCTCTCTTTCGCGCTTTTACAACATTTCTACTCTTCTGTTGCCCTGCCATTTTCTAAAGGGCTGCAGGGCGTTTGTGTGGCTCCGCTTCTTTCCTTGGGTTCTTTCTTTCTTTTGCAACATGTTTTGCTCTCCTCTTGCTTGGTTTGTGTGCATGTATGTAAGCATAGTACGTTACCCTGCCCATGGCGGGTTGGAAGGGGGTGTGCCAGATGAGAAACCGTGTATAGAATATATCGTCTTGCGACATGTAAACATTGTGGTTTCTGGGATGGGGGTGAGAGAAAACCAACAACCAATCGTGTGTTTATGTGATTACGATATTGCCTTGGTGAAGTGAGAGCGATGTGTTATTGAGGGGTTGTTGTTGCAGTGAATGACAGGAGAAACTTGGAGCGTGTATATATATTGGAAAACGTGACCTGGACCAACCCCGACGTCTATATTGTACAAAAAAGGTACAGAGTACAGAAGATTGGTATCTCGTAGCTGTCGTACCATTATTTGACTACTTTTCTTCAACCACTACCGGCAATACGCCCTCTCGGCGTGGGTGAGGAAAACGGCCGCATTTATGCCCATGCTAACACACGTAGGAAACCGGCTTCTTCTCTGGCGGAAGCATTTATTTGTCGGTTATGCCGAGAAGTGCATGGAGGTCGGCATTGGGGTCTTTCGGGTCTGCCTTTGCTATTGCACTTGTCAGCACACACGTGTCTTGGTCTGATTGAGAAATTTTTGGCAGCTCATGGCGTACGACTGACGTACCTCCTGATGACTTTGGCTGTTCTGAGGGGTGGTCTCGTGCCCATTGCTCTTTTGCTTGTCTGATCAGCGACTCCTTGTGTTCCCAGTCCTTTTGTGCAGCCTTTGCCCTATCGGCAGCGGATAACGAGAGTTGGTGGTAGGCGCCGTAGAAGACGCCAAATCCGAGTGCGGACCATCGGAGGACCTGTAAACACACGCATTAGCCTTGCAGGCCATTTCTGGCGCCCGCCCAAAACTTGTACATGTTTGTTCTAGTGAGGTGCGAGACTTGTTCGGAGGGGGCATTGCAGCGTACATTAACACCGACCGAGGTGGACATGGTTAGGGCTTGTGCGAGGGGAGTAGTTGCGATGACCGCGGGCGGGCTCGTATATGTCCAATGGCAGATGGTCCGGATCAGCGATGATGACTACACCGCTTTCTGGGGTCCGGAAAGGGAGACGAGGGCGTCGGGGTGGGATGCGGGATGCGGGATGTTGGGCGTTGAGCTGTGAAAGTCGAGGTTGGCCCTGGGCGCAAGATTTGGTCGGGATTGCTCGCTGCGAGCTAGTGCCCTCGTCCCTGAACAACAGCTTGGCGCGACGACAACCCAACTGACGCGCTCTGCTTACCCAGTCCTCTTCCTGTTTCCAAGAGACCGTTTTTGGGAAAGAGAGATAGGCGGCTCGGCATAGCCATCAATTTTACGTGTGTCGTTGCAGCAATTCGATTGTGACGCCTCAACGTCTACCACGCAACCCTTACATCCCACCCTCCCACATCTGCCGTCATGGAGTCCACAATGCAGCAACGCCGTGAGGAGATTCTTGCGAAAAAGGCCAAACTCGCTGAGCTGAAGCGACAGCGCGAACTCAGGAGGGCCGAGAGTGCGAGCAGACAGTCCATGACCGGCAGTCCTCTGGGAGAAGTAGGGACACGTACTCTGGGTAGTGACCAAGCAGCCACTAACCCGCATCCCAGGTCCTTTCACCAACACCCAGACGCAGTGAAGATCTCGACCGCAGGACCGATGTCACCAACCTCATCAATAGCATTCTGGGGGAAAGCAGGCCCGGCTCGACCCAACCGGGCTCACCAGCAGGCGCTGGCCGAGCAACCCGGCCAACATCAGTCGTCAGTGCAGGACAGCTCAGCAGCGACAATGAATCGTCCAGCTTCCATCCGTCTGCCGGCATGGTGGACCGCGAGATGCAGACACTATCCATAGGCCCATTGGCGACAGTATACGAGTTTGACGGCCAAGTCACCAACGAAGTCAAGAAGGAGAAGGCAAAGGAGAAGGAAATTATCACGTACAGCAAGGGTGTTCAGGCAAGCATAGACTGGAGTCCGTCAAAGGACCGAGGCCGAGGTCTAGGAGGCAGCGACACGGAGCGTGACGAGAGCCCCACCCGTTCACCCAAGAGCAAGAGGCTGAGCCGGAGACAGAAGGAAAAGGACGAAGAAATCCGGTTGCAATTGCGCAAGGAGATTGAGGAGGAGATCAAAGCCGCCCAACAAGCGCCCCAGGACGGTGCACTGCAGACGGGCTCGGAAGAGAACTTTCCATTCAAGACGCTTACAAACGAGGAACTGACTGCCGTGGAGAACTCGGACGACTTCATTGGCTTCTTGGAGCGGAGTACAAAGGTACTTGAACGAGCACTCGACCAGCAGCTGGAATACGACATCCTGGCCGACTATGCAAATGGTGGTGTGGGCGTGGACGACGAGGACGAGGGCTACGGTTCGAGCGGCGGCAAGAAGGGTCGTCGGATAAAGGAGATTGCACAATTCTGGGACCAACGATGGAGCAAGAAGAGGATGATTTCTGACCTGGGCTTCTCTACAAAGGTATATACGGTACTACTGCGTGTCATTGATGCGTCACTAACATGCTTTATAGTTCCCAGAACTTGTCCTAGCATCCTATACGAAGAACCCGTCCGCACCGCACGACCCAGACGGTCTCATTCAAGTTTGGAACTTGCACATGCACGACCGACCCGAGTACATATTCCATGCTCAGTCAGATATTCTCACTGCAAAGTTCTCTCCATTTCACCCAAACCTCATCGTCGGTGGCGCATACTCGGGCCAAGTGCTGCTATGGGATACTCGTGCAAAGTCTGCACCAGTGCAAAAGACACCGCTCACAGGCTCGGGACATACCCACCCAGTCTACTCACTAGACATTGTAGGAACGCAAAATGCGAACAACATCATCTCGTGTTCAACCGACGGTGTCGTGTGTGGTTGGACTGTCGATATGCTCTCGCAACCACAAGAGTTTCTCGAACTGACTTCACCGCCGCCTGCAAAGACGGATGACATGGCAGTGACTGCCATTGCCTTTCCTCAATCCGATCCAACCTACTTCCTCGCTGGCACAGAAGAAGGCTCCATCTACCCTTGCCACCGCTACGACCGCGCAGGCGCTAAAGCTGGGGTGGATGGCCGTGTAAAGTACGCCGGCCATGCCGCCCCCGTCATGAGCCTCGACTTCCACCCTGCAAAGGGTCAGATTGATCTGGGCGACCTGGTCCTCTCATCCAGTGTCGACTGGAGCGTCAAGCTCTGGAAAGTCCGCCCTCCGGCTGCAACAGGTGCGACTAACCCCACCCTGCCCGGAGCCACTCAACAAGTCACGCCAGTGCTCGACATTGCGCGTGAAGACCTTGTGTACGACGTACGCTGGTCGCCCGTGAAACCGTCCGTCTTTGCCCTCGTCGATGGCGCAGGCAGCCTCGAAGTCTGGGACATCAATGTCGATATCGAAGTCCCTGTGCAGTCTGTGAAACCCAGTGATGGGAAGCGCGGCGCTTTTACTAATATGCCAACGGGACTGGGCTATATGAATCGCAGTCTGAATAAGTTGGCCTGGGAGAGGAATGAGGGCAAGAGGGTGGCGGTTGGTGGCATGGATGGTGTGGTGACGGTGTTTGAGGTTGGTGATGATCTGGGTGGCGTGCAGACGCGGAGTGAAGAGTGGAGTGGGGTTAAGAGGTTGGTGAATCGGTTGGAGGGGCATGGGGAGGGGGCTAACGGAAGGTGAATGGGCTGAGATCATCAGATGGGAAGGGAGGGTAAAGAATGTGAAGAGGTGTGGGCGAAGACGGTTATGGGCTGTGGGCATAGTGGCTTCGAATACCCCAATTGCTTTCTTTTCTTTTGCAGCGGAGCGGAGCGCGCACGCACGCATCACCATTATTTCGTTCCTAAGTGTCTGTGCAGATTTGGGGAAGAGTCTTTTTCTTTTCAGATCCAAGTCATACCGTCTCCCATTTGCATTTCTTTCAATACTGTAATCACATCTCATACTTGTACACCACTGCCGTCGTGGTACCTATACAACACGGTCAGCTATGGCGGCGGATGTCATACAATAGGCACCTCGCAAACACTGCACACTGCACGTCGTCAGTTTGCCGTGAGCTATAAACTGTCACTGTCAATCTGTCAATCTGCCAAATTGTTCCGATTGTAACAAAAGCAAGACAGCCCGCTAACCGGAGGGTGGCGTAAAAAAGGCCAAGGAAGGAACGCGGCACGGCACATGCGTTACCAACTTACCCTTTGGCAATGTTCGCTCCTTTGCTTGATTGGTGGAGAAGGGGTCGGGTAATCGGGGCACGGCCACGCCTTGCGCCACATACGCCACATTTGTAAATCCACACCTTTTTACCCGACTTTACATCATCGATTTGTTACATCAGATCAGGTTTCTGAGAGAAGAATGCATGGCTGTTGTGATAGGGATTTTTTTTGGGAGGGGGGCACTATCTTGTTCTTGTTCTTGCTCTTTTTTTGGGACTGCCCGCTTGTCTTGTCTTGCCTTGTCTTGCCCCTTCGAGCGAGCTAGCTAGCTAGCTGGGTGTAGTTGATCTGCCGTTCCTCGGGATCTAGCAAGTGTTGTTCTTGTTTCTCTAGTCCTTGGTTTTGGCCTTGGTTTGTCACGACAACGACAACGTTCTGGTTTTTGTCCGATGAGGCGGATTGGATTCAAGTATAATCAAGTGAGAACAGAGACATGCTGAATGTTTTTTCCAAGTTTGTGCCGGGACTACGGTGGCCTGGTGTTGTTGGATCGGGGGTGGAAAGGCAAGTGGAGAGGAACCACGAGCAAATGTGAGTTGAGTGTTTTTTTTCATTCGTTAGTGTCCTATTTGTAAAATGGAATCATGTTTGAAGATTATGAACGAAGAAAAAGCTAATCTTTGGGGGGAGGGAAATCTAGTGCAATAACATCTTGTACATCGGCAATAAAATCTTACTTTTCTTGTCCTCAAACCCCCCTAGACTCTGCATGTCTCTGCGACCAATACCTCTGGCTCACTACATGCTTCGACAACTATGCCTCTCGCCCTCCCTCTCATCCAGACCGTGTGCTCATCGAGGCCACCGCAAACGAGCACTGCCGCGCAGCTGGCAGCATTACCGCGGAACACGTACGTCGCGCCCACGAGCAGCAGCGTAGGCAGATTGGCAGTTTGATATCGAGTATCGTGGGCGATGTATCATCAGTGCTGTCGAGTAACGGGATTACAGTTCCGACGGCGGTGATTGAGAGTGTGGCGGGGAGTGTGGTTGGTGCATTGCCAACAGCGCAGTCGGCAGATGCGACGAGTATTGCTGCGGAGATTACGGCTTCGACAGGGGCAGGAGAAGGGGGTAGTAGAAGTAGTAGTAGTGTGGTTGTGACGACTTCTACTGCTACTGGATCGGTGTCATCGTTAGGCAGCACTGGTACGCAAGAACCCAGTTTATCGACGAATTCTTCGTCGTCAAAATCCGATTCGGGGCCATCGACCGGGCTTATTGCTGGTGTGGTGGTAGGTGGAATCGCGGCGCTGGCCTTGATTGGAATCTTCGTTTTACTCCTCCTTCGACACCGGAAGAAGAAAAAGGACAAGTCTAAAACAGCGAATTTCTCGGACAAAGAAGCGAGCCCGGTTATTACTTCTTCGACGGAATACACACCATCACTACCGCCGCCGTCACCCCCACCCATCAACGACGGTCTCCCAGCAAGATTCCCACAAAGTACCTACCCACCCACTGCAATTCCTCGACAAACAAATACACCATCCACCCTACCAGTAGCACTTACATCTCCCGTATCCCCTCTCACTCAAGGACAACAAACACCATGGGCCTCTGCCTCACCGGCAACCGCAGCCACAGGACATGCTCAATCTGCTGCACTCAGATACTCGTCTGAAGATGAAAAACCAGCGCAGCAGCACCAGTTTTCCGATTCGAAAATCCCGCCAAACAATGAGATGACGACGAGCGCTAATGTCTGGGAAATTGGCGGTAGGGAGATACCGCGGCCCAGTGAGTTGGATGCAGGGAAGAGGGATGGATTGAATTTGGGAAATGTGGGCGGGGAGCAGACGCAGGGGGGACATGTCGATGAGGAGCAGTATCCGCAATCGCGACCGCCGGACGGTGCAGACGATAAGAATGGAGAAGATAAAAGGAGTGGGGATGTTGGAGTGGCTTTATAGTAGAGAATCGGAATATATAGCCAACAGCATGAATATGAGTATACCAACGATTTTCTCTTTTTGAGAGTTTCTGTGCCAAAACTTATCGTGGCACATGGTCAAACGTGCCGGGTAGTTCTGTACCGGGTAGTTCGTAATCAAACCAGTCCTGGAACGTCCAGTCTATTTGCGAGTAGCAAGTATCAATGCCCGGCCATATTTCTGTGAGCTGTTTCTGAAAGACTTGGTTGCTGTATGGAACGCGTGGTTCCTGCGGAAATGCATCATCGGTATGCATAGCCACCGCAACAGCGTCAGAAAGTGAGGCATGGCCACTTCTCTCAAGCATACCGACAGAGTATCCATCCCATGCCCTCGTACTTCTTGCACCCTCCAAGCCAGCATCTCTTCCGCCACTACTACTACTGCTGCTACCGCGCTGTGCGTCTAGCAAACCATGCAAAGCCCCCGAATCAATCAGTCTCCAGAGTCTCTTTGCAAGTTTCGCTACGCCTCGTACGCTCGTCCATCGGCAACCCAGGACATCAAGCACGTTACAGCACCGACGCAGATCCTCATACGCCTTGTCTATGTCGCGCTCGCCGTCGTGTAACGCGCGGTATATAACCGTCGTAGACATGGACATTGCATACGGGACTAGTGGCAGTGGAGGAAGAGCTTCGATTCCCTCTGTGGAAACGAGCTCGAGGACGCGGTCGGCCGAAGCGAAGCGCCGGGCGTATTGTACAGTGCCTGGGCCGCTGTAGCGACAGGATAACATGGCTGCGACGTGGTACCATGTTTCCAAGTAGACTGCCATGGTTGAGTAGGGGGTTGTGAGATGGATGGGTTAGGGGTTGCGTCTTTACCTCTGTGCGATCTGTGGAATTGGTTGAAATCAACACCTTGCGTGACTTCCGAGAAGGATGGGAAGGTCTGGCAGCCATCGGTGGCGGATGTGGAGCCAGCTTTGTAGGCCTTTGTTGCCGTGATCATAAGGTCTCCTAGGTTCAGAGCCACGGCCATGACCTGCGAACGATAGTTGCTCTTGTCGGGGGTGATACGATCGATGCCGATATCGGCATCGTCAATGAAGAAGGGTGCAGCTGCCATGATGGGCTTGCCCAGGCGGTCAAAGTTGCGGAGTGACCACCATAGATATTCACACATTTCTTTATCGGGGTTCCCTGGTATCTGCAAATGTATGCACATGGACCATGCTTCACAAATGGCCTGTGACAGATAGCTTGATGCGCGATCAACACCTGCTAGGCCATCGTTGTGCAGGTGCATCAGTGCCAGGATCTGGATCTTGACGACGCGGTCGGGCTCCAGGTCTGCTTTTATGGCTGCGTCTAAGCCTGCCAGCAGCTTGGATGCAAAATCCAAGGGCTCCAGAAGGGCTCCAGAGTCAGTCAGCCGTAAGAAAGGGGCGGCATGCTTTGTCTTGCAGACGACGAGACAAATTGCCCGAACCAAGTATATAGAAGCCAGACCATTACTATGGTCACGGAAGACGTCTGGGCCGTTCGTGATGGGAGTGAGGTCGTCTAGCATGGAAATGTACAAGGGGAGAAGGGCATCAGTAGTCGTCTTGGGCAATACGACAAAAGCTCCCTCATCTTCGAGATACCTCTGATGCGCTTCAGATAGTGTCCGTGGCGCAGCGCAAGTTTTATGCTCCTTGTACCATGCCAAACGGCGCTGTGCTTCGTATGTGGCAGACGGACTAGGTGCGGCAGCTGGTGGCATGGGCTGTAATGCTGTCGTATGTGCTCCCAGTACCTGAGTGCTTGATCCTGGTCCTGCATCTTCTGATAGAGCTGTGAGGACAGATTCGGGGTTGTATTCGCTCACACGGCCTGGACTCGGACTCGAATTGCGCGTAGTCGTGCTTGAATGGTCTTGCTGTATTGGCACCTCGATCCTCTCGGTACGGTCTACTCTTCCTGGATTCCGTCTACCAACGTGGTAACATCGCTTCTTCCGTGAACGACAACTTATGCATGCAGACGCTGCTCGTTTCCTAATCGACGTTTCACCTGACTGCCATACGATATGCATTGTTACTGGTCACTGGAAACGTATCGGGACTGTCGGACTTTGGGGTCAATGGAAGGAGTCGGAGCGGCAACTATCCGTCTTTGGCCCGGGGATCCCACGCTCATCTATCCTGCTGGCTTGAAGTGGGTCGAAATACTTGTTCAGACCCTGTTGGCCTGTCTCATCGTGCTCGTTCCTGTGCCGACCCGAATTAGGACGATTCCGCCTCCCCACTATTTCCACCAAGGGTGAGGTGCGGGGAATACGAACCCTAAGCCCTTTTCGGGGCGGTCTGCTTGACTACTCAGCAGAATACGCTGTCAAACATATGCATGTGCAGCTTTACGGACTATCTTCCTCAAGAACAGACGCACAATGCTCTTGACAATGGTTCTTGATTTGAGAATTTAGTTGTGCTGGAACACGTACGTGCATCCTCCCCGGATGCCACAGGAGCGCAACGACGTGTATATAAATATGTGCCAATATTACTCCAGTTGTTAGCCTGACTGTTCATCACTGAGCTTTGTGTTTACTTCTGCTGGTTCACTTCATATCCGTACCACGTCATGGCTACTCCTCAGATCAAGCGCTATGTCATTGTAGGCATGGGCGTCCGCTCAGCCTTCTACTACCAGAGTATTATCAAAGATTTCAAAGATGTTGCCCAAGTCGTAGGTATCTGCGATACCAATCAGACGCGCATGAAGGCTGCCAACGACCGCATTGCCGAAATTGGTGGCGAGCGCGTACCCATGTACAAGGCCGAAGATTTTGACAAGATGGTCAATGAGCAAAAAGCAGATGTTGTCATTGTCACGACCATTGACCGTTTCCACCATGTTTACTGCATCCGCGCCATGGAGCTGGGCTGCGATGCTATTACGGAGAAGCCCATGACCATCGACGAAGAGAAGCTGCAGGCCATGGTTGATGCTGAAAAGAAGACGGGCAAGCAGGTTCGTGTGCTGTTCAACTATCGATATGCGCCGCACCATACCAAGATGCGCGAGCTCATCGATTCGGGTGTTATTGGTGACATTTCGACCGTACATATGGACTGGATCCTGGACTGCGCACACGGGTCCGACTTTATGCGTCGATGGCATCGGAACAAGGATACTAGCGGTGGCATCCAGACGCACAAGTCGATCCACCACTTCGACCTGGTGCACTATTGGCTCAACACTGAGCCTGAAATGGTCTACTGTCTGGGTAGCCTGCGCTTCTACGGCCGAGAAAATGCTGAGAGACGCGGAGAAAAGAATCTGGGCGAGCGCTATCTCAACAACGAAGCTGCCAAGAATGACCCGTTCGCCATACACATTGACCAAAACGCCCAGCTGAAGAAACTGTATCTTGAGGCCGAGCACGAGGATGGCTACATCCGCGACCGGAATTGCTTCGCGGACGGCATCACCATCGAAGACAATCTCTCCATGATTATCAAGTACAAGAACCAAACCGTCATGACATACAACACATATGCATACGCACCATGGGAAGGCTACCGCTGTGTGTTCAACGGAAGCAAAGGCCGCATTGAGATAAATGTCGTTGAAGGTGGATACTCGGCCGGTGGCGAGACTGTTACCAACGAGGGTATCGGCGAGCTCGAGAGCAATTATGTCCAAGGAGGCGTGGAGAAGACGGAGATTGTTGTGTATCCCCTGTGGGAGAAGCCCTATGTTGTCGATATCCAGAAGTCAGAAGGCGGCCATGGCGGAGGCGATCCTCTTTTACTGCGCGATGTGCTGGTTGGTGATGTTGCAGACAGCTTCAAACGCGCGGCCTATATCCGGGATGGCGGTAACGCTGTGCTCGTTGGTGTCGGTGCGAATAAATCCATGGAGTCGGGTATGCCTGTCCAAGTGCAGGATCTGGTCAAGTGGTAGTCGGTGTGTCCTTGTGTGATTTGGCAATGCACATTGTAGGGTGGAATTCAGTTGTAAACATGACGTTGCAATGGAAAAATAACTACATCGGAGATATGGAGTGATACAGTGAGCACATTTGATGCGGAGACGAGCAAGTAGGAGAGTAGGGGTCAATGCCAGTCCGATTGTTACCTGGTAATGTTGACGACAACTCGCCTTGCATGCACTGCGCTTGTGAAAGGTTTTCTCATTTTCAGCCAGCCTAAAGCACGTTGCACACGCTGGTACCTCTCTTGACAATCCACGTATCTGGGCACTCTTACGTCAGCAACCCTCACCCTTACCGCAGATCTGACCTGCACCAACACCCTGCATCTGTCTCTCCCCTTCAAACACCTGGCCAGCGCATGCAAGTAAACATCGGGGTCCGGCAGGCGCCATCCGCCCCCCCATCGCATATCCCATTGCATATCCCATTGCGGAGAGCCGAGAACCCACCGATCACCTCCGTGCAGCCAACCACACGGCGCGCCTGACGCCCAAAATCACGAATCAGAACTTCAGGCTAGCAAGTGTTTCACCACATTCGACACGACGACAAAAACTCTACGTCAGGCTTGTGAGCACTAGCGGGCGATCGAAGCCCGCTGGTCTCGGACTTTGACGAACATGTTAAATAAAAGGACGGCAAAAAGGGAGGCCGAGGGACGGGAAGCGGGAAAGGAACATACCAACGGCTGATTTGTTTCAAGGAGAAAG
>Ga0265797_10006348_pt1 | contig 16741 bp, 9 predicted proteins | sample P2T30metagenome_FD_192433 | JGI IMG/M metagenome (GOLD analysis project Ga0265797, IMG submission 192433) | Plant litter microbial communities from East Loma Ridge, Irvine, California - P2 T30 | ecosystem: Environmental > Terrestrial > Plant litter > Unclassified | place: USA: California...
GTTGAAGTTGCCGTACACCCGGTAGGAGAACCGGTCGGCCAGCGGGCCCGCCGCGTTGAAACCGATGCGTTTGGTGGTGCCTTCTTCGTCGTGCTCAGGCTGGTTGAAGTAAGTGGTGACCGAGCCTGTATGCCTGGCCGTGGGCGCCTTGGTGATGATATTGACCACACCGCCCGCCGCGCCGGAACCATAGCGGGCCGCCGCCGGGCCGCGCAGCACTTCGATGCGCTCCACCGCCTCCACGGGTACCCAGTTGCTGTCGCCGCGGGTATTACGCTCGCCGCTGCGGCCCATGCGCACCGAGTTGCGCGCGCTCACCGGTTTGCCATCGATCAGGATCAGGGTGTTTTCCGGGCCCATGCCCCGCAGGTCGATCTGGCGGTTGTTGCCGTACTGGCCGCTGGCGCTGTTGCCAGTGAGGTTCACCCCGGGCATGCGCCGCACCAGGTCGGAGAGGTCGTTCACCGGCGGCCGCTTCTTGATGTCGCTCTGGGTGATGATGGACACACCCGGGGCCTGGCGCAGTTCCTCCTCGGCGGTGACCATCGTAGGGTCCAGCTCGACCGCCGCTGGGGCGGCCAGCACCGTGCCGTCACGCTTGTCCGTGTCTTCGGCAGCCTGCAACGGGGCCGTAAGGGCGAGCAGGGCGAGTGACAAGTGGCGGGGTTTGAAGGCAGGGTACATCGGCATCGCTCCATGTGATGAGGTCAAACGCGGGAGCGGCCGAAGCGAGGAGGATTGCACTCGGCCACTACCGCGGCGCGTGCAAATGTCAATTGTTAGCAAATGATAGTAAATGTTATTTACAAAATATACATTTGAAGACACGCTTGAAACGAACCGTCATCTTGCTTCAAAGAGTCTGGAAACGCGGGGCGGGTTGGCTGCGGGTGGCTGTGCCGTTTGGAAGGCTCGAAAACGCGTAGCAGCCTCACTTGCCAACGATCCGCTTCACTGGGATGCATCAATCGCTGGCAAGCTACGCTGTTACCGCTGATGGTCGCTGAGTGGTCCGCGATCACACCCCGTTACGCACCAGTTCACGGGCGATCAGCAGGCGCTGGATCTCGCTGGAGCCTTCGTAGATCTGGGTGATCCGTGCATCCCGGTAGTATTTTTCCACCGGGTAATCTTCCAGGTAGCCATAGCCCCCATGGATCTGCAATGCCTTGGAACACACCCACTCGGCCATTTCGGAGGCGAACAGCTTGGCCTGGGACGCCTCGGACAGGCACGGCAGGCCCGCCGAGCGCAGGCGCGCGGCATGTAGCACCAACAGGCGGGCGGCGTTGACCCGGGTATGCATGTCAGCCAGCAGGTTCGCCACGCTCTGGTGCTCCACGATCGGCTGGTTGAACTGCACCCGCTCGGTGCCATAGCGCAAGGCGGCTTCCAATGCGGCCCGGGCGATCCCCACCGCCTGAGCCCCAATGCCGATACGCCCGCCTTCGAGGTTGGACAGTGCGATGCTCAGCCCTTTGCCCCGCTCGCCGAGCATGTTCTCGGCAGGGATGCGGCAATCGCTGAGGGTGATCGCGCAGGTATCCGATGCCTTGATGCCCAGCTTGTGCTCGCTGCGGTCCACGATAAAGCCGGGGGTGGCGGTAGGCACCAGGAACGCCGACAGGCCTTTTTTGCCCAGGTCTGGATCAGTGACGGCGAATACGATGGCCAGCTCAGCCCGGCGCCCGTTGGTTACGAATTGTTTGGCCCCGTTGAGTACCCACTCGTCCCCCTGGCGCTCCGCGCGCGTGCGCAAGTTATGGGCTTCGGACCCAGCGTGGGGCTCGGTGAGGCAGAAGCATCCGATGGCCTGCCCGCTAGCCAGGCGGGGTAGCCAGGTATCCTGCTGGGCGGCGGTGCCGAATTTGAGAATCGGCCCGCAGCCTACCGAATTGTGCACGCTCATCAGGGTGCCAACAGCGCCGTCGGCGGCCGAAATTTCTTCCACGGCCAAGGCATATGCCACGTAGTCCAGGTAGCTGCCACCCCATTGCTCCGGGACCACCATGCCCAACAGGCCCAGCTCACCCATTCGCGCGACCACCTGGTCGTCGATCCAGCCAGCCTTTTCCCACGCCTGGGCATGGGGGGCGATCTGCGCCTGGGCAAACTGGCGTGCCATGTCCCGAAACATGACCTGTTCTTCGGAAAACTCGAGGTCTTGCATGTGTCACTCCCTGCGCGGCCCGCGCGCCCGAAGTGGCCCGCCGAGGCGGGCACGCCGGATCACAGGCCTTCGAATAGTTCTTGTAGTTGTCGTTGGCCGGGCGCGGGTTTCCACCGCGGCCTGTTGTCCTTGTCGATCAATACCGCGCGAACGCCCTCGAGCAAGTCGCCCCGCTCGAACCACTGGGCCGCCAGGTGCAACTCCATGGCAAAGCAGCTTTCCAGGCTCAGCTGCCGGCCGAACACCAGCATTTCCCGCGTTACCGCCATAGCCAGCGGCGAGCGCAGGGCCATTTCTTCAGCGGTGCGCAGGGCCCATTCGCGGCTGTCCGCCACGTTCACCTGGCGAAGCTGATCAATGATGCTAGGCACCTCCGATTGATTGAAAAAGTGATCGATGGCAGGCCGCAGGCGGTCAAGTGGCGGGTCGGGAAGCACTTGCACGCCCAGCTTGGCCAGAATGTTCTGTACGTCCTTGAGCGGCATCGGCGACCAGTCGGTCTGGTCCAGCCGCTCCTCGAATTGGGCCAGCCGGTCATGCTCGACGAACCAGTCGGCCAGCCCGCAATACAACGCATCGGCGGCCTGGATGCGCGCGCCGGTGATGCCCAGGTACAGCCCGATCGCGCCCGGCAGCCGTGACAGGAAATAGCTGGCGCCCACATCGGGGAAAAAACCGATGGCCGTTTCTGGCATGCCCAGCCAGCTGCGTTCGGTCACGATGCGCAACTCGGCGGCTTGCGCCAGGCCCATGCCGCCGCCGAGCGTGAACCCGTCCATGAGGGCGATGACGGGTTTGCGGAACTGGTGAAGGGCCAGGTCCAGTTGATATTCCTCGGCGAAGAACGCTTCGTGCACGGTGTCATGGTGCTCATAGCTTTGGCACAAGGCGCGCACGTCGCCCCCGGCGCAGAAGCCCTTGGTGCCCGCGCCCCGCAGCACCACGGCGAACAGGTCCGGGTCCTCGGCCCACTCGGCCAACCGCGCGCGCAAGGCCCGCACCATGTCCAGGGTCAGTGCATTGATACCCGAGGGGCGGTTGAGGGTGAGATAACCCACATGGTTGCGCACCTCGCTCAAAACGGTGTCATCGGTGAGGCCGGCCTCCTGGCCGTTGGCGGAAATAGCCTGTGCAGACATTAGCGAAGTCCCTGCTTATTGTTTAGGCGGGCCCGTGGGCGCGCGTGTTGCCGGGATGGCAAGCATCCTGACAGCCACTTGAGCGCGCTTCAACGGGCATCGGTGCAGCAGTGGCGTGCGTATTTGCCACGTTGCCGACCATCTGCTTCAGACCGGATCCACGCGCCTTGGTTCGGATTTCCTGTCATGTCGGAAGGCTTTGTCGCGCCGCTCAAACCTGCGCCGGAGGGGCTTCGGAGGGTGGGTCGCCAATGCCTGGCGCGCTGCCTGGCGGAAGGGGCGACGGGGCGGGGTCGTCCACCGGCACCGGGTCGGTCGGCGGCAGCGTCGGGTCATCGATATTGGGGTCTGGCACATCAAGCGGTTCGGGCAGTGGCAGCGACATGGCTATGCTCCTTTTGCGCAGGGTTTGAAAGCGTGACCTCAGCGTAGCCGTTAACGCTCGATCCGGCCGCTGAAAGGTCAACAGGGAAGCGGCGCGCAGGCGCCTTGAACTTTCAATTAGGGCCAGCCTCCGAATTCAAAGGTCGAGGCCGCCCGGCTTCGGCGAGGCACATAGTGAACGCAACGCGTCCACGGGGCGTAGGGAGCGAAACTCGATGACGGTGGAACAAACCTTTGAAACGGGCCCGGGGGCCCCTCACGGTGAGCATCCGGAGCACCGCTTGAGCGTGTCCGAGGCGCTTATGCTGCCGCGCATAGCGATCGAAGATGTGACCCCGGTGCTCGATGACGGCGCCTGGCCGGTCAAGTCCTTGCCGGGCCGTACCCTTACCGTGGGCGCCAAGGTATTCACCGACGGGCACGACAAGCTGGCCGTGCTGCTGCGTTGGCACAAGGTGGGCAGCGATAGCTGGCAAGGCACCCGCATGGAGGACCTGGGCAATGACAGCTGGCAGGCCGAAATTACCTTCGACGAGGTGGCGCGGCACGGCTTTGTGATCGAAGCCTGGCGCGACGACTACGCCAGCTACCGCTACGAGCTGGAAAAGAAATACGGCGCTGGGGTGAATATCGACCTGGAGCTGGAGGAAGGGCGCCTGCACCTGGAACAGGCTATCGGGCGCAGCGAGGGTGAATTGCGCGAGCGTCTGCAAGCCATTCATGATCGCCTCGCCGGCCTCGACCAGGACCAGCGCGTGGCTACCCTGCTGGAGCCTGCAACAGCCCAGGCCATGAGCGACGCCGATAACCGCCCGTTCCTCAGCCGCAGCCCCGAGTACCCGGTGGAGGTAGAACGCAAGCTTGCCGAGTTCGCCAGCTGGTATGAGCTGTTCCCGCGCTCGATCACCGACGATCCCAACCGCCATGGCACTTTCAATGATGTGCACGGCCGGCTGCCGATGATCCGCGACATGGGCTTCGACGTGCTGTACTTCACCCCCATTCACCCCATCGGCCGGGCGCACCGCAAAGGCCGCAACAACTCGTTGGAAGCGGGCCCCGATGACGTGGGTAGCCCCTACGCGATCGGCAGCCCGGACGGCGGTCACGACGCGATTCACCCGCAGCTGGGTAGCCGCGAGGACTTCCGCCGGCTGGTACAGGCCGCCGCGGAACACGGCCTGGAAATCGCCCTGGACTTCGCCATCCAGTGTTCCCAGGACCACCCCTGGCTCGAGCAACACCCTGGCTGGTTCTCCTGGCGGCCCGACGGCACCATCCGCTACGCGGAAAACCCGCCGAAGAAATACCAGGACATCGTCAACGTTGATTTCTACGCCACCGACGCGGTGCCGTCGTTGTGGGTCGAGCTGTGTGAGGTGGTGTGGGGCTGGGTGCAGGAAGGGGTGAAGATCTTCCGCGTGGACAACCCGCACACCAAGCCGCTGCCGTTCTGGCAGTGGATGATCGAGGAAATCCGCAGCCGCGACCCGGATGTGATGTTCCTGGCCGAGGCGTTCACCAAGCCGGCGATGATGGCCCGCCTGGGCAAGGTGGGGTACAGCCAGAGCTATACCTACTTCACCTGGCGCAACACCAAGACCGAACTGCAGAAGTACTTCACCGAGCTGAACCAGCCGCCATGGTCGCTGTGCTACCGGCCGAATTTCTTCGTGAACACACCAGACATCAACCCCTTCTTCCTGCATGAAAGCGGCCGGCCGGGCTTCCTCATCCGCGCCGCGCTCGCCACCATGGGTTCGGGGCTGTGGGGGATGTACTCCGGCTACGAGCTGTGTGAATCGGCGCCTATTCCCGGCAAGGAGGAATACCTGGACTCGGAGAAGTACGAGATCCGGGTGAGGGACTTCACCCAGCCAGGAAACATCATCGCCGAAATCGCCCAGCTCAACCGGATTCGCCGGCAAAACCCCGCGCTGCAAACCCACCTGGGGATCGCGTTCTACAACGCCTGGAACGACAACATCCTGTATTTCGGCAAGCGCACGCCGGACAAAAAGAACTTCATCCTGGTGGCCATCAACCTGGACCCCCACAACGCACAAGAAGCCCAATTCGAATTGCCGTTGTGGGAACTTGGGCTGGACGATAATGCTTCGGTCAATGGCGAGGACCTGATGACCGGGCATCGCTGGACCTGGCATGGCAAGACTCAATGGACCCGCCTGGAGCCGCATATGCCGTTCGGTATCTGGCGAATGGAAAAAGTTGCCTTTTGACGGATGCGCATAAATGGCCAAGAAACCGCGCGAAGCGTTCTTGAATGACCCGCTCTGGTACAAGGATGCGGTGATTTACCAGGTACACGTGAAGTCGTTTCACGATTCCAACAATGACGGCATAGGGGACTTTCCCGGGTTGATCGCCAAGCTCGACTACATCGCCGAGCTTGGCGTTAACACCATTTGGCTGTTGCCGTTCTATCCCTCGCCCCGGCGCGATGACGGCTACGACATTTCCGAGTACAAGGCGGTGCACCCGGACTACGGCACCATGGCCGATGTGCGCCGGTTCATCGCCGAGGCTCACAAGCGCAACCTGCGCATCATCACCGAGCTTGTCATCAACCATACCTCTGACCAGCACCCGTGGTTCCAACGGGCACGCAGGGCGAAGAAGGGCTCCCGGGCGCGGGACTTCTATGTATGGTCCGATGATGACAAGAAGTATGACGGCACCCGGATCATCTTCCTGGACACCGAAAAATCCAACTGGACCTGGGACCCGGTCGCCGGGCAGTACTTCTGGCACCGGTTCTACTCGCACCAACCCGACCTGAACTTCGACAACCCCCAGGTGATGAAGGCGGTTATCGGGGTGATGCGCTACTGGCTCGACCTGGGCATCGACGGCCTGCGCCTGGATGCCATTCCGTACCTGATCGAGCGCAACGGCACCAATAACGAAAACCTTCCTGAAACCCACAAGGTGCTCAAGGAGATCCGTGCCGAGATCGACGCCAACTACCCGGATCGCATGTTGCTGGCCGAAGCCAATCAATGGCCCGAAGACACCCAGCTGTACTTTGGCGACCGCAAGGGCGAGCACGGCGACGAATGCCATATGGCGTTCCATTTCCCGTTGATGCCACGCATGTATATGGCGCTGGCTCAGGAGGATCGCTTTCCTATCACCGACATCCTGCGCCAAACGCCGGAAATCCCACCGAACTGCCAGTGGGCCATTTTTCTGCGTAACCACGACGAGCTGACACTTGAGATGGTGACGGACCGGGAGCGCGACTATCTCTGGAACCACTACGCCGCGGACCGCAGGGCACGGATCAACCTGGGCATCCGCCGTCGCCTGGCGCCCTTGCTCGAACGTGATCGCCGCCGTATCGAATTGCTCAACAGCTTGCTGCTGTCCATGCCGGGAACGCCTACCCTGTATTACGGGGATGAGATCGGCATGGGCGACAACATTTACCTGGGTGACCGGGACGGGGTACGCACGCCGATGCAGTGGTCGGTGGACCGCAATGGCGGATTTTCCCGGGCCAACCCCGCCAGCCTCGTTTTACCGCCCATTCAAGACCCGCTCTACGGCTATCAGGCCGTGAACGTGGAAACCCAGGCCAGCGATCCCCATTCGCTGCTCAACTGGACCCGACGCTTGCTGGCCGTGCGCAAGCAGCAACAGGCCTTTGGCCGCGGTTCGCTGAAAATGCTGACCCCCAGCAACCGGCGGATTCTCGCGTACCTGCGCGAGTACACCGATGCGGAGGGCCGCACCGAGCACATCCTGTGCGTGGCGAACGTGTCCCGGGCCGCCCAGGCCGCCGAATTGGAGCTTTCGCCGTATGCCGGCATGGTGCCGGTGGAAATGCTCGGTGGCAGTGCCTTTCCCCCCATCGGTCAGCTGCCGTTCCTGCTGACCTTGCCCCCTTATGGGTTTTACTGGTTCCTGCTTGCCCCGGAGAACCAGATGCCGAGCTGGCACGTGGAGGCCGCGCAACCTATGCCTGATCTAGAAACGCTGGTGCTCAAGAAACGCCTGGAAGAACTGCTCGATGGTCCGGCCCGCCATACCATCGAACACACCACCCTGCCTCAGTACCTGCCCAAGCGCCGCTGGTTCGGTGGCAAGGGCAACACCATCGACAGCATCCGCGTGGCCTACGGCGTGCGTTTCAGCAACCTGCCGGTACCGGTGCTGCTGAGCGAGATCGAGGTGAGCAGCGGCGGCGTGGCGAGCCGTTATCAGTTCCCGTTCGGGTTCCTTCCCGAGGACCTCATCAGCAGTGCGCTGCCACAGCAGCTGGCGCTCACTCGGGTGCGGCGCAACAACAAGGTTGGCCTGCTGACCGATGCCTTTGTGCTTGAGAGCTTCATCCGCGCCGTCGTTCGTGGGCTGAAGGCCGACAGCGTACTGCCCTGCGCCGAGGGCGAACTCAGGTTCACCCATACCAGCCAGATGGATGCGCTCAATGTGCCGGACGAGCCGCCAATCCGTTACCTCTCCGCGGAACAGTCCAACAGTTCGGTGGTGATCGACGGCAGCATGGTGCTCAAGATGATCCGCAAGGTGAGCGGCGGTATCCACCCGGAGCTGGAGATGGGCGCGTTCCTGACCGAGGCGGGCTATCAGAATATCTCGCCGCTCATGGGTTCGGTGGTGCGGGTGGACCAAGCCGGGGTGCCGCACCTGCTGATGATTGCCCAGGGTTACCTCAACAACCAGGGCGATGCCTGGGAGTGGACCCAAAACAACCTCGAGCGGGCGGTTCGCGACGAACTGGACGCCGCGCGCTCCGAGCAGGAGCAGCACTACAACGCCCTCGAAGAGCTCAAGGCGTTCGCCGGCATGCTCGGCCAACGCTTGGGCGAAATGCACGTGGCGTTGGCGGGTGATACCGACAACGCAGACTTCGCCGCGCGGGTCAGTGACGAAAAAGATGCGCAAACATGGAGCAAAAGCGTAACGGCGCAGGTCGAACGCGCGTTGCACCTACTCGAACAACACAAGGACACCTTCACGGATGATGCCAAACCCAAGGTGGCGGAGCTGTTGGACCGCCGCGAAGCCTTGCTTGCCCACGTGCAACGGCTCGCCCGTACCGCCGTGGGCGGCCTGGTGATGCGGGTTCACGGGGACCTTCACCTGGGCCAGGTCTTGGTCGTGCAGGGCGATGCCTACCTGATCGACTTCGAAGGCGAGCCCGCGCGGCCGCTGGAAGAGCGCCGTGGCAAGTACAGCCCATACAAGGATGTGAGCGGGGTGCTGCGTTCATTCGACTACGCGGCCGCCATGGCGGTGCGCAGCGCACAGCCCGTGGACAGTTCCACCGAGGCAGGCAATGCCCGGCAACGCGTGGCTGATCGTTATCTGGCCGACGCTCGCCAGGCGTTCATCGAAGCCTATGGCCTTGCCAGCGCTACCCTCGCGCACGCCTGGGAAGATCCCGAAGGCGAGCGCGCCGCGCTCGAACTCTTCAGCCTTGAAAAGGCTGCCTACGAAATCGCTTACGAAGCCGAGAACCGCCCGAGCTGGTTGGCCGTGCCCTTGCATGGCCTCTTCGGGCTGCTGGCTACCAACGGAGACAATACATGAGTGCGCAACAGGGACAGGGCCGCGCCCAGGGCGTATTTCCGCCAGACGCGGACATACAGGCATTGGTGCGCGCCGAGCATCAGGACCCATTCGCGGTATTGGGCCCGCACGGCGACGGGGGCGAAGGCGTGTATGTGCGCGCGTACCTGCCCCACGCGATGCGCGTGGAGCTGGTGAGCCATCACGCTGACGATACGATTGCCCAGCTCGAAGAACATCCATCGGTGCCCGGCTTCTTCGCCGGGCGCCTCGAAGGCACCCGCGACTACCGCCTCAAGATCCACTGGGCCACCGGGGTGCAGGTGTGCCACGACCCCTACAGCTTCGACCAGCAATTGGGCGAGATGGACCTCTACCTCTTCGCCGAGGGCAACCACCGCAACCTCAGCGATGCCATGGGCTCGCAGGTGATCAACGTCAATGGCGTGGAAGGGGTGCGGTTTTCGGTATGGGCGCCCAATGCCCGCCGGGTCTCCGTGGTCGGCCATTTCAACGGCTGGGATGGCCGCCGCCACCCCATGCGCCTGCGCCACCCCAGCGGCGTGTGGGAGATCTTCATTCCCGCGCTGAACGTCGGTGAGATCTACAAGTACGAGGTGCTCGGCCAGCACGGAATACTGCCGCTCAAGGCCGACCCGCTCGCGCGCTGGACCGAACTGCCACCCGCCACGGGTTCGCGCGTTGCCACCCGCTTGCGCCACCAGTGGGGCGACCAGGCGTGGATGGAAGGGCGCCAACAGGCCACCGGCGCCGACAAGCCGCTGTCGATCTACGAGCTGCACGCCGGTTCCTGGATGGTGGAAACCGACGAGGCCGGCGAATTCAGCCGCCACTACAGCTGGAGCGAACTGGCCGACCGGCTCATTCCTTACATCCAGCAGCTGGGTTTTACCCACATCGAGTTGATGCCGGTGATGGAGCACCCATTCGGGGGCTCATGGGGTTACCAGCCGCTGAGCCAATTCGCGCCATCGGCCCGCTATGGCGAGCCGGATGAGTTCGCCGCGTTCGTCGATGCCTGCCACCAGGCGGGTATTGGCGTGATCCTGGACTGGGTGCCGGCGCACTTCCCGACCGACGAGCACGGCCTGGCCCGCTTCGACGGCACCGCGCTGTATGAGTACGACAACCCGCTGGAAGGCTTCCACCAGGATTGGAACACGCTGATCTATAACCTTGGGCGCACCGAGGTGCACGGGTTCATGATTGCCTCGGCCTTGCATTGGCTCAAGCACTACCATATCGACGGGCTGCGCGTGGATGCCGTGGCATCGATGCTGTACCGCGATTACTCGCGCAAGGCCGGGGAGTGGATACCGAACCAGTACGGCGGGCGGGAGAACATCGAGGCGATCGAGTTCCTGCGTCACCTCAACGACGTGGTCGCGCAGGAAACCCCCGGCGCGCTGGTGATCGCCGAGGAGTCCACGGCCTGGCCAGGCGTGAGCCAGAGCACCCAGCAAGGCGGCCTGGGCTTTGCGTATAAGTGGAACATGGGCTGGATGCACGACACCCTGCATTACATCCAGAACGACCCCATTCACCGTCAACACCATCACAACGAACTCAGTTTCGGCCTGATGTACGCGTTCTCGGAGCACTTCGTGCTGCCGATTTCCCATGACGAAGTGGTGCATGGCAAGCATTCGCTGATCGACAAGATGCCCGGCGACCGCTGGCAGAAGTTCGCCAACCTGCGAGCCTACCTGGCCTTCATGTGGACGCACCCCGGTAAGAAGTTGTTGTTCATGGGGTGTGAATTCGGCCAGTTCCGGGAGTGGAACCATGACCATCAGCTTGACTGGTACCTGACCCAGTACTCCGAGCACAAAGGCGTACAGCAGGCGCTCAGCGACCTGAACCGGTTGTACCGCGAAGAGCCCGCGCTGCACGAACAGGACTGCAAGCCGCAGGGTTTCCAATGGGTCATCGGCGACGACGCGGTGAACAGCGTGTATGCCTACCTGCGCTGGAGCCGTCATGGCGAACCGCTGCTGGTGGTTGCCAACTTCACCCCGGTGCCTCGCGATGGTTATCGCATCGGCGTGCCGGTGGCGGGCTTGTGGGACGAGGTGTTCAACAGTGACGCCGAAACCTATGCCGGTTCCAACTACGGTAATGGCGGCGCGGTGGCCAGCGAGGAAATCGAAAGCCACGGCCAGATCCACTCGCTCCACCTCAAGCTGCCACCGTTGGGCGTGTTGATCCTGCAACCGCAGGTGGTCAAGCAAGCGAGGTCTTTGGGATCGGACGCAGCCTAGGCAGGCGCGTTCCTTGGGGGCTAGGCCGAGCCGGGTAATTCGCAGGCTCCGCCAGCTCCCACAGGGTTAAACGTGGGCGTTCAGAGATGAATCTCCACCGCCAATGGCAGGTGATCTGACAGGTGAGTCCACGGCCGCGTCCCCAGAATCCGGGGCTCGTGGCTAGTGGCGTTACGCAGATAGATGCGGTCAAGGCGCAGCATCGGGAAACGGGCGGGGTAGGTTTTCGGCAACTGCCCCAGGTTGTGCTCGAAGGCCTCGTGCAGGTCACCGTACCTGGCCAGCGTGGTGTTGCCCTTGAGCTGCCAGTCGTTGAAATCCCCCGCGATGATGACCGGCGCATGGGCCGGCAAGGAATCGAGCAGCTGGCGCAGCAACTGCAACTGCTGCTGGCGGTGATGCTCCATCAACGACAGGTGCACGCAGATAGCGTGAACACCGTCTTCGTGCCCCGGGACCTGTAGCACGCAATGCAAAAACCCCCTGCGCTCGGGCCCGGTAATGGACACGTCCAGGTTGCGGTAGTGCAGGATCGGGTATTTGGACAGCAGGGCGTTGCCATGGTGGCCGTCCGGGTAGACGGCATTACGCCCATAAGCGAACTCTGGCCACATGCTGTCGGCCAAGAATTCGTATTGGGACACCTCAGGCCAGTTGGCGAAGCGCGAGGCATGGCGATCGTGGCCGCCGAGCACTTCCTGAAGAAACACGATATCGGCGCGGGTACTGCGCACCGCTTCGCGAAGCTCAGGAAGGATGAAGCGACGGTTGAACGCGGTAAAACCTTTGTGTGTGTTGACCGTGAGCACGCGTATCCGGTGAACCTCACGGTCGCGTTTTGCGCCCCCATGGGGGTTGCTGGCACCCTCGTCTGGTTCGGCGTACACAGTGGCTCCTTGAATCGAAAACAGTCACACGTTCAGACTCGCCACAGGCGGATGCAGTTCCGGAGTCAGGCGCCTATTCCCCGGTTTCGCCTGAGGGCTGGCCCCTGCCCCAAAGGGGCGGGGCGAAACCAGGGAATGCGCATTGCAGGCCTGATCAGTCGTCTTGTTCGTGGTGCGCTTCGAACAGCAGGAACGAGCGCCCAGTCACCATGAACTCGGTGCCGAAGTCCAACGCCTCGGGATCGCGCAGGGCAGGGCGGTTGGTGTCCAACAGGCAGTTCCAGTGCGTGCCTTGAGGTACTTCCGGCAGGGTGAAGTTCACCACATCATGGTGAGCGTTGACGATGATCAGCAGGGTAGCGTCGTCGCCGCGCTTGCGGATACCCGTAGGCTGCGCGCGGCCGTCCAGCAACATTCCGAGCGCGCGGCCATTGCTGTCCTGCCACTGCTCCGGCGTCATCTCGTTGCCGTGCGGGTCCAGCCAGGTCACGTCCTTGACCCCCAACTCTTCGTTATAGGTGCCCACCAGGAAACGGTTGCGCCGAAGCATCGGGTAGGTCAGGCGCAGCTTGGTGAGCCGGCGCACGAACTTCATCAGCTGCTTGCCGTCCTCGTCCAGCTCCCAGTTGATCCAGCCGATCTCGCTGTCCTGGCAATAGGCATTGTTGTTGCCGTTCTGGGTACGGGCGAACTCGTCGCCGGCCACCATCATGGGCGTGCCTTGGGAGAACAGCAGTGTCGCGAAGAAGTTACGCATCTGGCGCAGGCGCAGCTCGATGATTTCGCGGTCATCGGTGGGGCCTTCCACGCCGTGGTTCCAGGACATGTTGTTGCTGGTGCCGTCCTGGTTGTTCTCGTCGTTTTCCTCGTTGTGCTTCTCGTTGTAGGACACCAGATCCTTGAGGGTGAAGCCATCGTGGGCGGTGACGAAATTCACCGAGCTGAACGGGCGACGACCCCGATGATTGAACAGGTCGCCGGAGCCGGTCATGTGTGAGGCGAACGCGGCCAGCTTGCCTTCGTCACCTTTCCAGAACGAACGCACGGTGTCGCGAAACTTGTCGTTCCATTCCGCCCAGCCCGGGGCGAAATTGCCGACCTGATAACCGCCCGGGCCGCAGTCCCACGGCTCGGCGATCAGTTTGACCGACCGCAACACCGGGTCCTGGCGGCAGGCCACGAGGAAGCTGTGGCGCTCGCTGAAGCCGTCGTGGTAACGGCCCAAAATGGTTGCCAGGTCGAAGCGGAAACCGTCCACGTGCATTTCGCTGGCCCAGTAGCGCAGCGAGTCAGTCACCATCTGCAGTACGCAGGGGTGGCTCAGATCCAAGGTGTTACCGGTACCCGAATCGTTGATATAGAACCGCTTGTCATCGGGCATCAGGCGGTAGTACGAGGCGTTGTCGATACCGCGCATGGACAGGGTAGGGCCACGCTCGTTGCCTTCGGCGGTGTGGTTGTACACCACGTCCAGAATGACCTCCAGGCCTGCTTCGTGCAGGTGGGCGACCATTTCCTTGAACTCGGCAATCTTGCCGCTGGCCAGGTATTTGGCGTGGGGCGCGAAGAAGGCGATGGAGTTGTAGCCCCAATAGTTGTTCAGCCCCTTCTCGAGAAGGTGCTGGTCATTCAAAAAGCCATGGATGGGCAGCAGCTCCACGGACGACACGCCCAGCTTCTTGAGATGGTCGAGTACGTCGGGGTTGCTCATGCCCGCGAAGGTGCCGCGTACCGACTCGGCCACGGATGGGTGGCGCATGGTCAGCCCGCGTACGTGGGTTTCGTAGATGACGGTCTTGTCCCACGGTACCCGAACTGGCTGATCCTGGCCCCAGGTGTAGGCCGGGTCGATCACCTTGCACTTGGGCACGAAGGGGGCGCTGTCACGCTCGTCGAAGCTCAGATCGTCATCGGGATGGCCGATGGTGTAACCGAACAGGGCCTCGGACCACTTGAGTTCGCCTACCAGTTGTTTGGCATAGGGGTCGATCAGCAGCTTGTTGTGATTGAAGCGGTGGCCATTTTTCGGATCATAAGGGCCATACACCCGGTAGCCGTAGATCAGCCCGGGATGTGCATCCGGAAGATAGCCGTGGTAGATCTCGTCAGTGTATTCAGGCAGTTCGATACGGGCGATTTCATGCTCGCCGCTGGGGTCGAACAGGCACAGTTCTACCTTGGTGGCATGGGCCGAGAACAGCGCGAAGTTAACGCCCAGGCCATCCCAGGTGGCGCCAAGCGGGAAGGGCAGGCCTTCGCGGATACGCGATGGATCAATCGGAGATTCGGGAATATCAGGGGTGGCGGCCGCTTCAGCGGGTTCGGTTTTCTTTTGCCGGCTCATGGAGAGTCCTTCACGTTAAAAACGCTGGAAAAATAGAGGTGTTGTCGAGGCGGCTGAACCGCTAACTACGCACGCCGCCCGGGAGGGCCGCATGAAGCGGCCTGGGCAGTGTCGCTGTAAGCCCGGCGGCAGGAAGCTGGCCGGGCTGGGGCACGATCAGCTCGCCGCGGGCTTCTTCGCGGTACGAGGTTTTTTCTCGGTGCTGGCAGCCTTGGGCGCTGGCTTGGGGGCCTCGGCGGGCTTGCTGGCCGCAGCCTTGGTGGCAGCCTTCGGTGCAGCCTTCGGTGCAGCCTTGGCGCGGGACGGCGCGGCCGCCTTGGGAGCCGACTCGTCAACGTCGTCCTTGGGCTTTTTCGGGGCCTTGCGGGGCAGCTTGGCGGGTGCCTTGTCTTCGGCCTCCGCCAGCTTGCGGGCCATTTCCCAGTGCCGCTGAGCATGGCCTTCCGGGCGCCCTTCCGACTCCCAGATGTAATAGGCAAACTCTTCAACGCGTTTATCACTAACACTCATAGCCATGCTCCTGATCACGAGTCACTTTGTAGATAGAGATTGACGGGGAATGCCTTCAGCGCCGTGCTCATCCGCAAGTCCTTGTCCAATGTGACTGCCTGAGATGAAAAAAGTCCCTTAAATTCAAGCCCCGAAAGGTTTTCAGGAAGCCGGACACACGTATCCCCCCATTTTTCTTCGGAAACGAGCAGCCCGCCTTCGGCCAGCAGGTCGCTGCACACGCGCGGCACGATGACGATCGCGTGGCGCCCCTGATGCTGGCGAGCGAACGCCAATACCCGATTGGCCTGTTCGCCGTGGACCTCCAGCGGCACATAGTTCCCGTGCAGGAACAGTGCCGGTTCGCTTGCCCTGGCATTGAGCAGCGCGGCAATCAGCGTTTGCTTCACATGCCCGTTCTGCCACTGCTCCAGCAGCGCGGGGCCCTGCGCGGCGGCTGCCAGCGCTTCGCTCCGGGCAGTGTAGTCCACGGGTCGGCGGTTATCCGGATCGACCAGGCTGAAATCCCAGAATTCAGCGCCCTGGTAGAGGTCCGGGATGCCCGGCGCGGTTGCCTTGAGGGTGGCCTGAACCAGGCTGTTCAAAGCGCCCGCGGGCGCAAGCACCTGTACGGCCGCGACGATCGACTGCCGTAGCGCCAACGCGCTTTCGGCCGTGAGCAGGTTTTGCAGGAAGTCGCGGCAAGCGCTTTCGTACGCCTCGTTGGGCGCGCTCCAGCTGCTGACCAGCTTGGCTTCGCGCAAGGCCTTCTGTTGCCATTGCTGCATCCGTTCGGCGTAGGCCGTAAGAGCCTGGATGTCATCCGCGCGCAGGTCCAGTGGCCAGCTACCCAACAGTGCCTGATAGAGCATGGCCTCATCGCCACCCGAGGGCGCCGGGCCGTCGGCATATTCGCCGCGCAGGCTGCTGGCCAATGCTTGCCAATGGGTAATGAGCGCGCCATACCAGGTACTGCGCTCACTGATGACCGCCAGCCTCGCGCGGGTATCTTCGCCGCGTTTATGGTCGTGGGTCGCGGTGGCCAGCAAATTGCGCGGGAACGCCTTCGCGCGTACCTCGCACGCTTCATGGAATGTTTCCGGCGGCGCGCTGAACACCTCAGGATCAAAGCCTACATCGTTGCGCGACAGCAACGTTGCGCTGCGATAGAACGCGGTATCTTCCATGGCTTTGGCGGCCGTTGGAGAGCTGAGCTGCTGGAAGCGCACGCAGGCCTGGCGCAGCGCCTGCCGACGGCGCCCCACGGGCAGGCTGCGCCAGGGTTCGCCACCGAGCCAGCGCACGAGGAAGTCCAGCACGGGCCAGTCGCCTTCGCTGAGGTCGGCGCGGGCGCCGTCCACCGCCTGGGCAAAGAAGGGCTCATCCTCGGCGGGCCGCCCGCAGGGGGTGATATAGGTGCGGTACACGGTGTAGTGAACGATCAGTGCTTCGAGCGCGCGGCGGATGGCGCCGAGGGTGAAGTCCCGGCTCAT
>Ga0265797_10006350_pt1 | contig 16733 bp, 14 predicted proteins | sample P2T30metagenome_FD_192433 | JGI IMG/M metagenome (GOLD analysis project Ga0265797, IMG submission 192433) | Plant litter microbial communities from East Loma Ridge, Irvine, California - P2 T30 | ecosystem: Environmental > Terrestrial > Plant litter > Unclassified | place: USA: California...
CAGACGGACCGACGATAAGTTCTGAGGAGCTGCTCGACAAGACTCTGTGCCAACCCACCAAAGTCTACCAGTGGGGATTTTCTTCCTTGCTTCTCTCCCTCTTCGGCATTGCCACGATGGTCAGCGGCGCCATCCTCCTGGTATTGAACGCGGTTATATGGCAGTAGACTCGCACCAAGACACTTTCTGTGGACTTCTCAATTTACCGCGACATCCTGGATCTCGCCGGCGAGATTAAGGCCGAGCTTGGGGAGGACGCTGAAGACTTATCGGCCACTGTCTTGAACGATAGCATTAAGACAGACACTGGCAATGTGAGGATCACCGAAGATCTCTCTCCCATCAATTACTAGCGAGGGCGGTGAATATTCATTGGTCTCGACGGAACGAGAGGCACTGCAGAAGTGCACACCAGCAGCATCATCTCGGGTTTCCGGAGAAATCGGATCTTGAGGTTGAGACGTATAAGCAGCAATCTATAATTGACCTAGCTAGCTATAGCACTCCTATTCTAGCAGTTTCCTACTTTATAACATCCTCTCCTAACCCCTCTTCCAAACCCCTATACTCTTAAAGGGCACCAGTCACAGCCGATTCGTATGCCGTCAAGGGCCTCATCGCTAGAAAACGCTTTCACTATTGCCTTTGTTAAGGAAGCTAGAGAAGTTATCCTCCCTCGAGTCAACATATCGTCTATGACTGCCGATGTGAAGGAGTGCGGCGTCGGTGGTCCGGGAGATGTCCATTGTCGGTTCCCTTGTCATCGCGACATCGAGAGTTGCGAAGGGTGGCTGGGGCTTGATGTTCAAGGTGTAGATATAACGCAAAGTACACCCCGAATTCTATGGATTCAATCCCACCTCCACGTCAAGCATGCTGGGGATGTTGACTGGCTAATACGGCGTCCAGAGCGCGCGCTAGCTCGAAGATTAGAGAGCATCTTTGAGTAACGCCGCTCGATCTCGACGTCCGTGTATTCTTCCAGATCAAAGATGAACGTGATTGTCCTTCTCGTCAGCCTCCATGCCCGAGCTATATGCTTCAACTCTTCCTACTAATCTCATGAGTCGCAAACTTCCTCTTGCCATTGAGACGGCTACTGGCGCCCAACCCAAGCTGCCCGATGCCGTCTTGCTCATCTGTCACATCGCCGATCCAGCCCGGCAATCTGTCTAGCGTCTCTATCTTGTGCGTGTCGCGCGCCGGGCGGAACTGAATGTCTTCGGAGATTGACGCGCCGATCCTCAGCATGGCGAACGCGTCAAGTTGATCGGCCCAGCGCACCCGGGTGGCGCTGTAGATTGCAAGTGCGAGGAGCATCGTGAGGAAGCCGCCGATCAACGTCGACACAACGACGATGCCGGTGAGTGATATGGTCGGGATTGCGATGTCGGCACCACGGTCGTAGTTCACCATCCAGTAACCAAAGTTTTGCGAGGTAAGCCAGGCCTCGTTGGCCAGGAATGCGGCGGCAGTGAAGGCGTTCGAGGGGCGATTACTATCGAAGTCATCTTCCGGGGACCAGTAGAACAGCCTTATGTAATCGACGATCTGACGCTGCAGATCGTCGTGGGTGTGGACTTCTTTCGTCAGACATCGACGTATATCGACAGGTTACGATCTGAGCAAGGTGACGAAAGGTACTTTATCCACGCACGTGACGTCTATCGACGCTCCCTTTCCCTCTTGGGTGATGTTGGGGTACATGTATGCTGCTGGGCGTGTCATGCGATCTTCGACAAAGGACCCGGGTCCGAAGAGTGCCAACGCAGTTGTGAGTAGTGGGCCTCGATTGCGGACAGCTCTAAGTGTTCGTGTCGTATTGCCAACGTCAGTGGTGTTGCCGTTGTCTTGTCGGCGGTGACGGCGGCCTGTCAGAACTTGGGAAGACTCACTCGCATAAGGGCTTGGAATAGTCAGCTTGATTTTGGCTCATCATCATGGACAGACAGAACTCACCTATAAGTACTCTGAAGATTGCAATCGTCACCGCAGTGCTTTGTCGGATCGTAGTCCAGTAGCGGCCCTGGCAGCTCGCCGTTCATGTAGTTGGGTAACTCAAAATAGCCGGCTGTAGTATGTAGCGTGATTTTGTAGAGAGTCTTCTGCCGATTAGGAGTTTCATTCACGGGCATGTAACTCGTCCCATCGAAGCTGATGCTCAAGAACAGCTCTTCAGAAAAGTCCTGTCTGTCCCTCGTCGCTTGCCAAGGCGATTGAGTCATATTTGCTGGCATGCAAACAGATGAACTCCAATCGCCCCATCCGTTCCAGCTGTTTGGGTTCACAGCTGCATAGCGGACGTGGAAAGCATCGGGGATGCTATCGCAGTCAGCCGGGAATTCTGACTCGGTGAGACGATCCCGCCTTGCTGTGGAATTTATTCGCGGAAGGTACTGTCGAAGAACTCTGGTGCTGTAATCCGGTGGCAACTGAGCCAAGAACGGGTCGGGGAGGAGTGTCATGTTTTCGAAAGACTTTCCCGAGGTTTGCAGACTACAGATCTCCGGCCGTTCAGCCCAAACTCCTGTGCAATTGATCGACTGGCTCGTCCATAGTAGGCTCTGAGGATCCGTGAGGGCCGCGGTGGTGAGAGACAAACGTGTCTTTAAGGTGATCTCTTGGCTTCTTTTGATCTCGTCTGCACCAGAGCCAGAGCCCCGCTTAGGATACACTTGAAGTAAGTCGACGAGGCCGTTGGTAGTGGTTGGTTCTGTAGGCCATTTTATCGTCGTGGTAGACAGGTAGAGAGACTGGATGGGTGCAATGATACCGCCTAATCTCGTCAGCATATATCGCCAGGTTCCACAGTAGCGACTAGCGCCGAAATACCAAGTATGTTCAGAAAAATCGCCATGACGAGGAAACTCATCGCATGTTGCTTGAAGCTACCGGAGAGTAGTCTTGCGTAGACTGTGGGGTCAGTCCATCCTCGATCAGCCAAAATCATGGTTTGGCGAAGCGACAGCGATTGGGATTTCCAACCGCCGTGCTGCGCAAATACCACGGCTGCTTTTGAGCATACGGTCGAAGTCAAAGGGATGGTAAGTACAGTCACAGTTGACCGTATGAATCCGGCGGCTCGAACCCATCGCTCGGTTCTGGCGGAGATCGCAGGGAGATCGTGTCGACGTGCGTCCGAGGAAGAGGTCAGACCGTAGTGCTTGATTCCGGACGCAATTGGGCGGTATGTCACGACACACGTTATGATCCAAGCAAAAAGTACGAGCGCGGCGTAGACTATGACCAGCAGGAGGACATAGCTTGAGCGTTGTAGACGGGTCCAAGGCTCATACTGCTCGAGTGGTCTCTCGCCTCCTTCTTTATCTGGCTTGTTCGAGCAGTCGTCGCTTTCGGTCTCTTCGGACGCCTTCGGTAAAGGGCCTTGATGTCCGTCAATACGAACAATGTCGTCCTCATCAATAGACGATGAGCTGCCCTCCGGATGAGCCTGGTCTCGCGATGCTGTACCAGGTACTAGTGGAGTCTCTTTGGGAGTGTCTGCATCCAGGGACGTTGTGTGACTCTCCGGGGGCGTGTTCGGGCGCATGAGTTTGGCAGCACGGCTGCTCCGCAGCTCCGTAGACATCAGAGGCTCGCTCTCCATCGTCGCACTTCGAGTATTGTTGCTAGCTCGATGGGCAACCTTGTAAACCCGTAGATCTATATACCGATGCTTGGAAGGACGTGGTGGCGCAGTGGATGCCTTGATATAGCCGCGCTGTGTCTAACGGTCTGCTGTACATAGCATAGCATGCAGCCTGTGACGCAGCCTCGTCTCAGCCGCACCGTGATCCTTGCATGATGCACCAATCAGATCCATGGTCGCGGCGAGGACGAGTGTAGATGTGCAGCCAACGCAGAACTCGTGACTGTGTGCGATGTTCAAAGTACTAATCGGACGATTACCTCAGGTCCTGGGCGACGTGCCAAGATGAAGCGAGGCGTCACCCGTGCTAGATGCAAAATAAGATACTTTCACTGGATGTCTCTCAGAGTGTTGTAACCGAGTGTCTGCAATGCTGAAAATGTGGTGGAGCGTGCTTTGAGAGTCTTGCCAATCAGCCTAGTAAGTATGTGACGACTGACATATAACTTACACCAGGGTAACCGCAGATGCAGATAAGTTCGTACCTTGGCTTGCAACGTGTATACCACTCGCGCATGCAAACTTGTAGGAGCTGCTAATTGGCGTCCACGGAGAAAAAAAAAGCAGCTCTTGAAGGCATCGGCATCTTGTTGCTGTCGCACTTGTCGCTACCAGGTAGCAGATTAACAGCCAGACTCACATTCCCTCAAATCTCGCCTGTAACACTCTAACTCCTTTGTCAGATAAGCCCAACGAGCGTGTCTTCGAAGCTACTCATGCTTCTGACAGTCGGCGTGCAACAGGCATTATGCGAGATCCATCAGATGCAACCATGCACGGTTAAGTCTAGATGCAAAGCACACCTATCACGGCCGATTTGCATGCCGTCAAAAGCCTCACAGCCAGAAGACGCATTCACGGTTGCCTTTGTCAACGAAGCCAGAGCAGTCGTCCTCCCTCGAGCCAATATACCGTCCATGACTGCAGATGTGAAGGAGTGCGGCCTCTGTGGACCGGGAGATGTCGCAGGCCGCTGAGTCTCTTCCCGCCCATCCCCGTGCTCCGTGCTCCCGACGCTTCTGAAGGACGACTAGTTCCTCTAGAGACACAGAAAGCATTCTTTTCGCGTGAATGCACTTTCAATGCAAGTAGGATGTTCATATGCGTTCAAGAGTCCAGCGCGGGCATGTGGAGCCTCGCCGCTCATGTCTGCTGATCGAAGACAACCAGGAACTGACGAGAGACACAATCGGCTTCGTGGAGATTTAGAAGCAAGCAGCTCTGAGCGCCGCCGTATGCCATTCCTCCGAGTGACTCATGGCGCGCCACTTGAAGGCACGAATGAGACTCGCTTAGCGCTCATGCTCTGGCGCATATTCCTCGCCCTGCGATGTTGGATCTCGGCTACTTTGCGTCGTAGAATTGCTTTGACAAAAGGACTCAGAGCTACAAGTGGGTGGCCGTCGGCTTTCAGTCGGTCGATCCTAGTCGTGAGAGCTGCGACGATTTCTCGCAAAAATGCGATGCTGGGAGGCTTATGGGGATCCTTTTGCTGATCGGTCTTATAGTCCAGAGGGGGCACGGATGGAACGCCATCAGAGACGGTGTTTGTTACTGATTGTGACGACGCCTTGTCCAGCTCAGCCATTACATGCATGTGAGTTGTGCGTAGGGAGCTCACTCCGAGTGCATTAATGGCGGTGACAACACTTGCACCTGTGGTTGCAAGGAAGTTTGCCATGTCGTACTCTCCCTCTGAAATGGCGTAAGCCAGCGCAGTCATGCCACTGAGTGGGTTTGCAAAGTCAACCTCTGCTCCACGGTCGATGAGTGTTTTTGCTTCTTGCAGAAAGCTGCATTGGACAGCATGCATGAGTACTGTGCGTCCCGTTGGATCTGGAAGGTCTATCTGGGCTCCGGCATCAATGAGGCACTCCATCATGTCTGTACTTCCAAAAATGGCTTCGGAGAGGGCAGTTTTGCCGACATTGTCGTTCTTGTCGACGTGAGCGCCACGCTCAACCAAGAGCTTCGCGCAGGAGATAGCTTCCGGACTCCCAGATGTCGCAGTTATCATCAGAGGTGTCTTGCCGTTGTTGTTTTGCTTGTTTGGATCGCCACCTCGGTCTAGAAGTAGCTGCAGGCAGTCGATGCTTCTTTGATTGCAAGCGTAGTACACGGCAGAGTTGCCCTGCTTGTCCAGCTGGCATACGTTGGACCCAGCGCCCAACAGCAGGCGTGAACATTCACTGTAGCCATAAGCGCTGGCCAGCATCAATGCAGACCGACCTCCGTCGTCGCGAACGTTGGGAGATGCTTTAGCTTCAAGGAGGACCCGCAAACACGCTGCGTTACCTCTTCGGGCGGCAATAATCACTGCGCGGTCCGTCGATGTATCCACCTCCGCCAGTAGACTCACACAGTCTACATGTCCGTAATCGGTGGCGACGTCCAGCGCTGTGCTTCCGTCTTGATTAGTCAGAGCGATAGACGCCCCGGCACCGATAAGAATTTGCAGGCATTTCACGTGGTTTCCTACAGCAGCCTCGAGCAATGCTGTCCAGCCCCGATAGTCTTTTGAATCGGCGTTGATATCCGGCTGCGTTAATAGTGTGCGCATGGTGTCAATGTGGCCACTTCTGGCAGCTATGGCCAATGGTGTGTACCCGTACTTGCTTTTTGTGTCAAAGACAGCTCCCTTCACACAAAGGTGAGCTACTACTTCGTGGTAGCCTTGGAAAGCTGCGAAAAATAGCGGGGTTCTTCCATCAGGATCCGCAGCATCGATCGTTGCGCCATTCGCCAAGAGTAGCTCAACGTTGCTCAAGAGACCTCGTGATGCCGCTATTATCAAAGCGGTGTAGCCTGAGTTGGTAACCAGCGTCGGCGAAGCACCGTGTGCCAGCAGGAGCTCCAGGGCTGCCCTGTCGTCGCTTGACGCAGCATAGTACAAGGGATGTCGACCCTCAGAATCACAAGCATCCGGCAACGCACCTGCGTCAAGGAGCATTTGTATCACGCGAGTGCCACGATGCTGTCTTGTTGCTGCGATCAGAGGGGTAGTGCCATCTTGACTTGACTGATGATTGACGTCCAAGTCAAGTCCAATGAGCCATGCTAGGCAAGCAGGGTTTTCATTGGCAGTAACACAGCGTGTCAGCGCGTTGCGCCCATAGCAATCCAAATCAGTTGTACAAGCATTTCTGTCAACCAGAATCTTCAAAGAATCCAAAGTGCCGAGGTCAACAGCCTGCAGAAAAGGAGTGTCTCCATCACTATCGACGTTGGCGATATTAGCACCGGCGTCGAGGAGCGCAGCGACAACTCCTGGGTTATTTCCGAACGTAGCAAAATTCAATGCGGTCGCACTACAGCTGGAAGGATACGAATTCCCAGAGTCATTCCACCAGCCTGTCGATAGCGAATCAACCTTGGCTTGATGTTCCAGTAACAGGTTTACTACATCAAGTTTTCCAAAGTATGCAGCAAGGGTCAGCGGAGTGCAATGCAGTCTCGTCAAGATCGAAGGAATCGTGGAAAAGCGGAGCCATGGCTCGTCGCTGTGGACGTCGAGCTCTCGGAACGAAGTCAGGTCGAAGGATCCAGTAACATCACAAGACGCTCCTTCGCTGAGTAGGGATTTCAATATGGCGATGGTGCCTAAGGAGCATGCGAGGTGCATCGCAGAACCGAAATTGCCGCTGACAGCGTCAACATGGGCGCCATTGCTGATGAGACGATCGACGATGCACTTGTTTCCCACGGAGATCGCAAGACACAAAATCGACTGCTCGCTTGGCTCAGAGTCCAGATAGTTGTGCGAACGAAGTAGGATGTCCAAGCAACCAATGTGGTCATTTTTGATGGCCAACTGTAACGCATTCAGGCCCTTGGAGTCCGTGCAAGTAAGATCGACTCCCGCCTTGATCAGCTCATTGAGGGTGTGGCTATCGCCTGCAGCAGCCGCATCGAGTAAAGCCGACTGCTTGTCTCGGTCTGAAGATTCGGAATTATCCATGTGGAAGTCGCTGTCGATTGGGCCTTCCGAGTGTTTTTCGAGGTCTGTTGAGCCGACAGGGAACATCGACTCGGCCGAGTACGCGTTTGCTAGAGACGACCAAAGTGCCTCTGAAGTGTCTCGGTTGACGTGAGCGGCCAGATCGATCTCTGGATGGACTAGCCAGGGCTCGACTCCAGGAACTTTACAATGGCTTTCGTGACTTGTGCAGTATGCGTGCTGGCAGCTCTTCGTGGCTGCCTTCGGCTCGGCGGGAAAGTTGTGTCGAATCTCGTCAAATGAGGCAGCGTGTGGATTTCCTGCGGTATTTGGATGCGCGGCAGATGTCTTTAATTCGTTCTGTGGGTTGGTCAGAGCACCGTCGTTGCTACTCATGCTAGCTTTGGCTGAGTGAAGATCGTCGGCGTTTGGCTGATCCCAAGGCAGCGAGAGAAGGGCAAGGCTATGAAGGTGCTCTTCAGCAATGTGCTTTGTGATTTCTTCGAGATCGGCCTGGTTGCCCGCAATACTTCCTCGGTGGTCGGAAGACTCTAAGAAGCCGCAGAAAAGGCAGGGTCCAATCCGCAGTTGCTTGCGACCGTCCATTTGCAGCAGAAGTGCGAGTTGGTCGTCATCCATGGAGGAAGGATGGGCCTCGGAAATGTGGGCTTTGTAGTCTTCAACTGTCACGAACACCCGCTGAGAGCTTTCTCCGACCTTGGTCGACGTCTGCTTGTGACATTCTGCGCAGTCCCACGTTGTCTTCGAGTGCGCTTCAGTCATGTGGCTCACCCAGGTACCAGCTGTGCTGAACATCAAATCGGGGTTCGTGCAGTCCTCGAACAGACAGATGTAAGGAGCCAGATCATGCATGACGTGGACTCTGATGCGACAGTCAGTATTTCCTGGAGTTTTTGGAGGCGATCTGATGCGCCTTGCGGGGCGGAGCACTAACTGCCAAAGCCTTTTCTCCTGCTCTTTGCTTGAGCGTATCATGTGGCAGTAAGGGCATTCAAATTCTTCAGCGTTTCCTTTCAAGGCCGGTGGGTGCGGAAGACTTATTTTCTTGGGTCTGATTTTCGTAGTTGCTGTGCCAGTGCTCAAGGCCTTCGCGGGTGCTTTGCTGTCGTACGTGAGATCTCTGGGGGCGGTTGATGCTGCAGATGCTGGTCTGGAAGGAAGAACTTTTGCGACGGTTCTGGTAGCCAACACAGTCGGCATCTGGGCGGTGGGCTGAGGGCTTCTCCCGTCAAGTTTGGAGCCCATCGTATTACGCAGTTTTGGTAGCTCCATGTCAGTGGCCGTACCAGAGCCTCGGCCAGCAAGCGCGTTGGCATGGTGGTTACCATGTGACAGTCGGCGCCACCGCGCCTCTATGACACGTTTGAGCCTTTTTCTCATGAAATCAGGTAAGAAGGTTGAAGCCGTTCTACCATCTGCTTCGCGGTGATCGAACGTGCGCATTAGAACCTTGTCGACATAACTGTTGAATTCCGTCGCAAGTGGCGCTCCGCCCGGGTCGAGAGGCTCAAACATCAAAGCCTTGGCTTCTCGTTTCCGTGCTCCTTCCTGTCTTAATAAAAGAGACAAACGAAACAGCCGGTTGATGCGGTCCCGGACCTCTCGGAACCGGACGTCAACTTGGACTTGGACGTCTTCATGTACAGATGATGAGGCATCCGACGTATCGTCACCATCGGATGAGGCCGCATTGGCATCGTCTTTGTGTTGGACGAGGCTGCCCTTTACTGCATACAAGTTAGGGAAGCTCTGATCAGCAGGTGTCCACATGAGGTAAGGCTGGCCTACGCATTCGAATGTTCGCAAGGAGCCCTCTGAGAAGTTGTAGAGTCACTTCGTGGAGTTGGGTGTTTAGTCGCAAACGATGTTGGATTGTGTATTGACGCTCCTGGGCGAAGACTCCCAGGTTGTCTGCCCACAGCTTTAGCCGCGCACACTGATCATCCGCCCGAGCCTTCTGGTGCTGGGTGGCCTCCCCTGAGGTGGCGACGGCGGTTAGCTGACTGGTGCATTCGTTTGTGACAGCAGCAACGTCCATGATAGCTATCTAAAAGAGGAACAAAATGGTGCGGGAGAAGTGACTGTAGGTTTGGGTGACTGGGAAAGGACTCAAGTCTTGCTTGTTGCCCAACCCGCCGTGGCCGCGAGGAGAGCGCATGAACGGCCGTCCACCGGTTGCCGCATGTGGCTTCGATAGTCGCGTAGATTCCATGCATACCTTGTAAGCGAGTCAGCCGCAGCTGACGCCCTACCTGCAGCGACTCCCGCTTGGTTGTTAGCCTTGTTGGCGACCTAATTTTCTCGAGGGCAACAATCCCCTGGTCTGGCGGGCTGCTGCTAAAACGGCATCACTTGCGCAACGCGTACAACGGAGTGTTGTGAGAACGGACAGGAAGGCCGCCGAATTTCCCTGGACAAATGGACTTGGTAGCTCTTCTGAAGAGCGCCACTGCGCCCTTGATAGAGCTTACCGCATTCTTCACCACCGAAGGCGTGCAGAGGGCCGAACGCGCGCGCAAAGTCCTGGAAAAGAAAGGTCCTGGGTGCGGCGCGTTCTACTCGGAGCTCCTGATCGACTTGAAGGACCTTGAGGCCGCTTTGTACACTCTAGGAATCAGTCTTGTGTTGGCGAGCGATGATGTGCAGGCTATTAGCGAACTCTTGACTGTGGTCGAGCAGCAGTTCGTGGCCGGCTCGGCAGGCGAGCAGGAGGCATATGACTACCTGTACCATGTAGGCTGCGGCGAGACACCTTCGAGTCCGACATGCATTAACATATGAGCAGGTAGAACAGGAGTTCCCCAATCTCGCTTTTGTGCTGGAACTGCTTCATGATGCTGGAGGGAAGCCCGAGGATGACCGCCGCATGGACTGGCTGTGTGAACACTTTAGGTTGGAGCACCCAACGAAGAAGGGTCGGAAAGATGTCATGCCAGCACTGGCCCGGTGCCAAGAGTCAATTCGGAAATACACGCCCTCCTCAGCGGTCGCCGACGCGGACGAACTTCCCGGACAGAGCTTCGAACGCGAATGGGAGGACGCCGAAGACTTCTATGCCGATCTCAAAAGGTTTCATGAGCGTCTCAGCAAATGCTGGACGTGCGATTGCCATGTGCCGCACCAGCTGGCCAAGTTCTCCTTCGACTACTCGCCAAAAGGCCAAGATGGCTCGGTCGAGTGCTTGCTGTGTTATCCTCGCGACAAACACGACAAAACTTCGTATACCTGGCAGCCAGCCCGTATGCATTATCCGCGACACGACAGCGGATCACACATGCTAGGTCCATCTTCAGCCGCGAGGTACACGCCTGAGCCGCGGAATGTCAAACATAAGTCAAGCTTTCACAGCACACCTGAATCGGTCTGTCAGTTACTTCAGGCCTCTCAAGATGGCCATTCTGTGCAACTGACTGCCGGAAAACCGAAGTTGATTGTCAGCCGCCAGGCCAGGAGCAACTCCATGATCTATGGCTCCCACGAACGGCTCCGTGAGCCGACATACTTGCTCGAGTGGCTTCGCCATTCCAATCCGATGTCTTTCAAGAAAATCTCAAAAAGACATCGTTTTGCGTTGGCCTTGAGGCTGTCCTATGATTTTCTCTTTCTGGGTGGCGGGCCATGGTGGCCGTATGATCGTGTATCGGACGATCGTGCCTCGAGCGTTTGCTTTTTCGACGCCGAGGACACGCCTGAAGACGCTATACAGCGGCCGTTCTTCACAGGATCCTTTCCCGGTGCTACAACTTCCGATACAGTGCCACACGTACTTCAACTGTATAACCAATACATGCCAAGTCTGCCCGTCTTCGGCAAGCTTCTTCTTGAACTTGTCACAGGACGCTATATCGACTGGGGCGAGCTTGACCGTGAGCTCAAAGTGTACTCCACGAAGATGTGTGGCACTGAGATCGTGCATGCGGTGAAGGCGTGTCTCAGCATGGGGAACGATAAGACTTTCAGAGAGGGAGGTCTCATCAGCCAGGATCGACGCTTGAGAGACCACTTCTTGAACGAAGTAGTACTGACTGTCCAGCGTGTTGTGCGAGTCGGCTACCAACTTACTGTCAAAGATGTCTTCAACCACCCTACCACTGATCGGTGGTCAGACACTGCAAGTTCAGCTTCCAGATCCCCTCGAGGCACATCTACCTCTCCGTCTGGACTACAAGATGCCGCGTCTCCCAGGCGCGCGTTCACTCCGATCGCCATGTCTTCTTGGAGCTCACAAACGCTCACCGTGCTTGAACCCGACTTGGAAGGCGTTTGTTTACACGACGACGATAGAAGAGAGACGCTAGATGCAGAAGAGTAAGCAATTTCTCGCATGATGATATTCCACACCGGCGTGCTGACGACATTCAGTGCAGAAAGCGCAAGAGAATGGATGAAGCTACTAGGAAATTGTGTAGCAACTGTGCTTCCCTTGCCAGACCAACCAGGATCGAACGCGAGGCCCGTCAGGATAGCGATCTTGGACACGGGTGCTTTCATACCACAAGATGTTCTGACAGACTTGTACGACAACCGGCTGAAAGAATGCAGAACATGGCTGGACTCTTGGGACGATGAAGGGAAACTCATTGACGCGAAGTCCGATGATGACGGTCACGGAACTCACGGAACCTCGGTCCTTCTGAGCGCCACAGCAGAGACAGATATTGAAGTATACGTGGCTCAAGTTTTTGGTAGTCGCGCGGATCAGGTACAACGTGATAGGTTTTTCCCAGACCGATCAGTCTGGGCTGTTCAGAAGGTGAATGCGCCCAAAAAGATTGACCAGTACAGTGCTAACAATCTCAGGCGATACATTACGCAGTGAAAGAATGGGGAGTCGACATCATTTCCATGTCTTTTGGCTTTCCAGAAGCTCCTCCCGAGATCGAGAAAGCCATCATGTATGCCCGGAGCCACAATGTCCTGCTACTCGCCGCAGCTTCCAACTGCGGCGCCAACAAGGCCGTGACCTGGCCAGCCAACGACGAGAGTGTAATCAGCATCTACGCGACTTCAGGTGACGGCAACCGATACCTCAGAAATCCTACTCCGGGCCCTGGACGGAATTTCGCGACTCTGGGTAGTTCCGTTCTTGCCTTGTGGCCTCCCGATGAAGAAGATGTTCCGAAATGGGTGCACAAATCTGGTACGTCAACAGCAACACCAATGGCTGCCGGCATTGCAGGCCTTGTCTTGCAGGTGATGGAATCCCGCAAAGAGGCATACCTTGCCAGCCAAAAACTCCGACACCGCAACATGACCAAGATCACGGAAACCTATCGTCGCAAATTGACGAAATTACGAACGAGGCGTGGCATGAGCGCCGTTTTCCAGCTTATGGTTGGCGATGAAGGCAAGCGGGATAACTACGATTATGTTGCACCCTGGCGACTCTTCAAAAAGGAAGAGACAGACCACTACATGATCCAACAGATCTTGAACGCCATCCCTCTGTGAGTCTGACACACAAAGGAAAAGCCTTGACACGTTGCCCGGCCCGCATTCAATCCTCCCAGATCGTCTCTGCAGTCACACTCTCGATCTCGTAACTGTACATCAGGCTCTTGGCCCTATCAGCGTCTCCCATGCGTGTGTCGTCGAACAACGCCCAAGTATTCTCGTTAGTCTCTTTGGTAGAATCCCTGAGGACTCTGCGACGGATCTTTCTAAGCTGGTAGGCAAGGATGAAAGGCTTCGTCGGGACACTCTCGAGCGTCGAACTCGCCTTGTCCGTAAAGCCAATCTCAGCGCCTACGGATAAGGGCACACCAAACTGCGCAGCGTCGGCTTCGACTTTGTTGTTCGTGCCAGCACCACTGGAGCGCTGCACAGTGATGGAAGCAGCGTGCGCCACCATTATCCCCGTCACCAAGAAGATCGGAGGCCGGCGCGATCGCTTGAGAATGGCTTGAATGGTCTGATCCCCTATAGCATGGAGGATGTAGGCATCGTCGGGACAGAAGGTTTCCTGAACAACCTTGTCGCAGCGAATATCCAGACAATCCAGCCGAGTCCTGTTGCCTTCAACCACACCTCCCACCCCGGTGAGCATCGAAACACCCGCAGATACACTTGCATTGCGAGAGCGCTCGTTCTCGCTGTTCCATTTCCACGGCTCAAAAGTCTGCTTGGCAACTTCGGAAGGTGCAAACAGCGTGCCTTTGTTCAGCAGACGCTTGGGATCGGGGCGTTTCGTTTCTTCGGATCTGCGTACGATGCTCCCGAGCCGTAATGGGCCATCAGGCGTGAACGTGAAATCAGTCAACAGCATGAAAGTCGGCTGAAGAGCGTCGAGTGCTGACATGACGGCTGGCAATGGTCATGGTCGATGCGAAAAGGTATCGAGCCAGCGGCGAACCGTAGCTATACAAATCCGCGCGAAGCTCCAGCTGCAGCTAAGTACGAACCAGGCAGCTAGCGACATCTTACGGGCTTCTGCATGATCGATAGTTCTTCGCTTGCATGCAGTCATTCTGCAGGGTTCTTGCCGATGCGGTCGTTGTGGCTGACTGCGTGCTTCTCCAACTCCAACACTGCATCACAGGCCAATGAGAGCGTCTCGTCTGTGGCGGCTTAGCAAATGAATAAGCATACAAGGTATGTATGTGATAAGTCATGTGGATCCGCTTCTCGCAGCCTCTATCTATAACAGAGGTAGTTGTGGCACTTATGTTCTAGCAGTCTCCCACTCTACCACATCCTCTCCCAAACCCTTTTCCAAACCCCCATGCTTTCCCGCCTCTCCTTCTCTCGCTCCTTCGCCTCTTCGCTCTCCCATATCAGACATTCATCGTCAATTTTCGCCTTTCCGGTCCAGATGTCCGCCTCAATGGAGGGAATGTACCGCGTCTTATGCCACAGCTTCCACGCCACGAAAATCACAACAAAGTACCCCACGCCGAAATAGCTTGGGATAAAGCCTTTCGTATCCCAGGGCGCGAACGTGTCAAACCCTAATGTCATGATGATGCATATACCGACCAGAATACCCCAGTAGCCTGTGTAGGGTGCCAGCGGGGATTTGTACGGTAGGAGATTGAGGGGGAGGTTTTGAGCCATGATGGCGTGGTGCCAATGGACTACGACAACGTAGGTGGCGGTCTCGTTGATGATGAGACCGGCACTCGTTAGCCCGACGAACCAATCGAAGACTTCGATGGCGTTGTTGGACGTTACGAGGAAGGAGACGAGGGTGACGGAGAGGACTGTATCATGGCTGAAGTCAGTATTAGGCTCACCTCATCTCACAATGTTACAGATAGCACTCCCAATTAGCTGCACGGATCACACTTACCAGCAACGTACGCAATGCCCTTCTTCGAGCACCTGAGGAAGACCATTGGAGCCTGGCCGTTCTGCGCCAGCGAGTAGAGGGACCGGCTCGCCGTGTAGAGGAACGTGTTTCCGCAGGAGAACCCCGAGAGCAGAATCATGAAATTGATGGCGTCCGGCAGAAACGTCGTAATCCGGAGCTTCGTGATTCCAAACACCCACGGTGAAGACCCGGCACCAGGCTCTCCATTCTCGACGGCTTGCAGGTACTCGGGATCTCTGGACGGGCAGATTATTCCTACAGCAAGGGCTCCCATGACATAGAGACCGACTACACGCCAGACGATGAGTTTCGCCACTCGTGGGATGGTGCGGCGGGGATTGGAAATCTCTCCTGCTGACAGCGCCAGGAAGGCAGGGCCACTGACTGTGAAGACAGCGTAGCGGACGGAAATCCAGATTCCCAAAAAGCGGCCGGTAGCTCCTTCCGCGTAGTACGAGTGCATGGCGTTACCGTCTATCCAATTGCGGAAGCCATAGGCGTCATTCCGAGGATTGCCTCCAACCATGGTCACGAAGGTGACCATCATGAGGCCAACTAGGAGAATGACCTTGCAAGATGCGAAGACGAACTCCGACTCACCGTACCATCTGTGATTCATCTTGTCAGCCTTGCTACTCCTGGGGCTAGAAAGTGGACACTCACCTAACGGCCACGATGTTCAGCAAAACACAAAGAGCCATTGCGATCGCTACCCAGACTCCCGGATTGATGTCCGTGGTCCAATACTGCATGACCGTCGCGACAGCCGAATACTCTGTGCAAACGAGCATGAGACTGGCGAAGAAATACGTCCATCCCATAGCGAATCCCAGCGCCGGGTCAACGAGCATTGAGGCAAGTCCAAACAGCGAGCCTCGAATCGGCAGCCACGCACACATTTCTCCCACATGCAGCGTGAGCGGCCAGATGAAGCAGAGGCCGTAGAACATGTATCCGAGGGTCAAGGAGATCGGACCGGCGCGTGCGAGTACATTTCCAATGCCTACAAAGAGGCCGATACCGATGGCGCCGGCGACTGCCATGAGTTGCACATGGCGGGCGGAGAGTTTTCGTTTCACTGCTTGGGGAGTTGAGGCATCGCCGGCTTCGACTTTGGGCGCGTTTTCCACGGCAGGTTCGGTGTATTTGACCTCGGGTTCGACGGCCATGATTTGAGGATGGGTAGGGTGATTGGGGAGCGAGGCACGATCCCAGTGTCCATGTCACAGATGATATACTTCCCTTCGCCCAACATGCAAGACGCGAGACAAGTCATGCTAGACATGATGACAGGCAACCTGGGAACAACTTATCGCGACTTGCCAGAAGAAGCATGACCATGCGAGTTGCAGACACCGGAGGATAGATATAACGATCTTGGCGGAAGGCTAGAATAGTTGGCTTCTTGTTGATCTGCTTGGCCTTTGAGTGCGGCCAATGATTTGGGAAACCGTCTTAGGAGCCTGTCGTAATGTTGTGAAGATAGGCCAGTAATCCCTGCCGATAAGACTGGCCGATGCGCAATGCCGTTGGTAGTGCCGAGAGGAGGCATTTTGACGGGATTTCTGTATAGGCCATTCAATTATTCATTTTTAAAAAAAAGATTTAAAAAAAAAGGGAGTGAGTTGGACTCTTCTCATATGCGATCTTCCAAGCGCAGACACGTCGAGAGGGAACTGGTTTCCAAAAAGAAAATCAAAAACATACAACAGGCGGGATTCCCAGATGGTCACCCACTCTAGTACTAGTCGCCCGGTTCAGTGCTTATGTATGGCAGAGCGGACGGGATGCCCAGTTCTCACTGACCTATGGTCGTA
>Ga0265797_10006351_pt1 | contig 16724 bp, 17 predicted proteins | sample P2T30metagenome_FD_192433 | JGI IMG/M metagenome (GOLD analysis project Ga0265797, IMG submission 192433) | Plant litter microbial communities from East Loma Ridge, Irvine, California - P2 T30 | ecosystem: Environmental > Terrestrial > Plant litter > Unclassified | place: USA: California...
TGCGTTTTGTGCTGATCGAACCCCAACAGTCGAAATCTGCGGCTACATTGCTCGTTCAAAATCTTCTGGAGAAGCTCCCGACTACACCCTCGGACCCTACATCGTTCAGAGTCTTTTGTTGCTAGTGGCTCCTGCACTATTCGCGGCCTCTATCTACATGGAACTTGGAAGACTTGTTCTCATGACGTCTGGTGAACACGCGCTGTGTATCAGACGAACGAGGCTTACGAAAATCTTCGTGATCGGAGATATTCTATCTTTCTTCTTGCAGGCAGGAGGTACGACTTTTCTATATCGCTTCCGTGTCCAGACCTCTAAGTTCGCATTGTTGACTTACTTTTGATCATAGGCGGAGGTATGATGTCGTCGTCAGGTATGCTAGAGATGGGCGAGAAGGTCATCTTAGGTGGGCTTGTACTACAACTCGCTTTTTTTGGCTTGTTCATGATCGTGGGAATGGCGTTCCACGTGAAGCTCAACCGAAACCCATCTCCGAGGTCCCGCGTAACGCCATGGCGCAGACACATGTGGTCACTTTACCTGGTATCAATGTGCATTTTTGTGCGCTCGGTCGTACGATTCATCGAGTACGCTCAAGGATTCGACGGCTTTGTCATCAGTCACGAGGCATTCCTCTACGTTTTCGACGCCTTCCTGATGGCTTTCGCGTCTGGAACGATGAATTGGGTTCATCCTAGCGAGGTTGCTGCGTACACAAGAGGCGGGCGCTACATGTGGAAACTCATCATTGGGAAACGGGTTTCGCATCTCGACATCACGGTGGAAGGCTGACCACGTCGTTCCCGATACTCTGGCCCTATCCCATACGCCCTGCAGATAAATTTAGCGAAATAAATCTCACGCACGTGTCGTGACACGTCGTGACCTGTAGACAGCAGGATACAGTAGGGAATACACTGCACCGTACCAATTTGAGCCTTGCAATCTGAGAAGGCATTGCATCGATCATTGCCACCAAGTCCAAGTCCGTTGGGCTCTAAACGATCTTACGTGGCCACAAGCCGACATTCCTTGACACTATAGTACCTATTAGACGCCAGCGAATTAGCAGTTCTAATTACATGCTGGATCTGTAATGTTCAAAGGACTAAGAGTAGCGATGAGCGTATGCTACCGAGATCGAGGGCTACAAGCTGCCGGTTCTCGTTCGCAGGAGGCAGAGGGTGTACTGATAGACGTTTCGTTCGTTTGTTGTTACTCGATGCGTTGATCTCGCAAAAGAATGCGTGACGGTCAAAAGAGGTGCCTGGAGATGTGTCTCTGTCGCCCCGGAGCTTTCGTAAGTTCGTGCTGAATATAATGAATTCCGCTCCTTTCCACGACTCCGCAGAATGGCTGGCAGATACAAGTGTAAACAAGGTCACTGCTATGACCTCACGGCTGTGAACAGCTTGCACTATCAACAGGGACTGGTAAACACCGGAAAAGTGCTCCGATTGCGAACACTATATGCCCATTTCCATCACACGCTTACCCAACTCGAGCAAGTCCCCGTCTATCCTAGACAAAGCAATCAGGATAACGCCGAAAAGCTTATCTTCTCCTCTTCTATTGTTCTAACTCGCTTTCATTAGCATCGACACAGCGCAAAAATCGAGCGATTTCACAGAATGTGTAAAAGTCCCCAAGTACTTATTCAGGCTGCGCGGATCAGCCAGAATCTCTTCGGCTGTAGGGTAGGTTGTGGGAAAAGGCACGATCAAGACGTTAATCTTCTCGTCCGCTTCACGATCCATAGGTGAGCTCGTAGGAACGCCGCGGACCTGCTCATGAACGAGGCGCTTGTACTTCTCCAGGGTGAAGATGTCCTCTCATGCTTTTGCGGCGTAAAAGCCAGCGCTCGCTTTGAAGATGTCTTTGATGACCGGGTTAAGCTTGTCATAGTCATGAGTATCAAGGTACTCTTTAGAAGCCACGATCTGTTGTGAGACTATCGAGGAGCCGTAGCGCATGGCATCTGCTTGATCGAAAGGCGTGCAGTCGAAGGCACTTCAAAGAATTTGAGTCTTGCTAAGAGCGGCTAGGAAGCGTGAGAACAGGCTCGTATAAGGCGACGACAGTAAGCTGTCGAGCAGACCTTGCTGCGGTCGACCATGATAAACGGATGTCACTAAGCCAGAGAGAAACCACTATAGTTGCTAAGCTAGACACGCAAGCCCCTGCGGTTCCCGCGCATACATGTTGTCATTGTCGTAGCTTTGCATAACCTCCGAAAAACATTTCGTCGTCTCTATCGTCGGCTTCCGGGTAGTGTTGCGAAAGTTACTGCGCCTGACTCATGCAATCAACCAGCTCCAGGACATCACTGTTTTGGCAATGCAATTTAAGGATTTCGGAAAAAGAATGCCGAAAACAAAGTGGGCAAAATGGCGACTGAATCACGAACAACACGTTTTCTGGGCAATCTGCTTTATCATAGCCGCCATTAAGTTGTTCATGTTTCCCATCCCGTCGCCAGCGTACGTTCAGGATATATTGGACTATGAAACCAATGTAATGACATGCATGCGGTAACACATCGCTACTGTAGGCCATACGAGAAATCTTACTCCTCATGAGGCCAGCACAAAGAGCCATGCGAGCCTCATTGCCTTGAAGGTCGAGTGCATGATGAGAGATCTCGAAGTCAAGCTTGAGGATGTCCGGCTAGTCCTCATGAAGCATTCGCTGCTCACATCCGCCAAGCTTTCGACTATCAAGGCGGCTGGGAGAGAGCCGGTGACCTCTGATACTCACGATTCGATGGCATTCTCGCGCTACGACAGCACTTTAGACGTCGGATCTACTCTCGATGAGGTGCCTAGGGCGGGTGCTGCTTCCGCGCTACTGTCCAAAGACGTCTGGAGTGCAAAAGCGAGCTACAGTAGTAGAGCCGAGCTCGAAAACAACCACATCTTCGTGCTGGATTCCGATCCCAAGGCTCCAAGCAGCGAACCAGGCCTCCAGGGCACCCCGAAACCCACGAGCGATGCAATCGGCGCCGAAGTTATTCTCGAGTTGCTGTCACAGGTCAAACGCGGTAGCGGTAAGTTGTGCAAGTGCCTGCAAAGGCCGAAGCAGATCCTAGTAGCCTAATCCGTGGCAGCAGGCACACGATGAGCACCGATACTAACATATACAGTACCAGAAACGCACGTGCTGCTACTAGAGGTCTGCTGGCTGGATTGATGGGTGACCCTCAGATCTACGTCTCAGGTAGTGTGGAAGGCCAGGGTCCGCCTGGTAGATGCAGTCTTCGTGTTGTTATGAAGCTCCATGTATAAAGATGACAGTGCCAAGAGATAGCCTTTTTGGTATAAAATCGACTGACTCATTTTGGTGGGTTGACTCACTCAGTGGTGAATGAAATACACTAACTATCTTACTTTTATTTTTATATCTTGAGAAAGAGATCTATAGAATAGATAATTGAGCATAGCTTGCTTTGAATCTGTCTCGTATTATCTACTTAACATATCTGACTATTTCGTATCACCTAGAGCTTTACTACTTGTCTGAACTATTAACTGTAGGGATTGGCTCGCACATGATGTCATAGCCGATTGCTTCCTGATCAACACCGAGGCCCAGCTTTCCAAGGTGTGCTATCTTGTATATCCAAAAGCCGACGCCGATTCCAATTTCTTTGGCTCTTTGCCACATGGCACTATCAGCCTGCCTCATATTACCACGGTCTGCGGATGCGCGTGCGATCTTCTCGACACGTGGCCTGCGAGCAGCTTCGTACATCTGAAAGACGTCCGAGAGCGGCCGTTTGGGTTCTTCTAGAAGGCGGCAAAGGTAAAAAGCATCCTCTAGCGCCATTGAGGTTCCTTGTCCAATGTGAGGCTGCATGGCATGGGCAGCGTCCCCGAGGAGGAGACTGCGTTTGGAGGACCATTTAGATCCTGCTGGCAATTTGTAGATCGGGTAGAATCGTACTGTCTCCGTTTTGCGAATGATCTCACGCAATTTGTCATTCCAGTCTCCGGTCGCGTCGGAAAGTAGATCTAGGACTGTCGTCTTGAAGCTTTCTACTTCCTTTCTGCCGAAGGCCTCCCAACCGTCCCGACTACCGCTATCTGGCACCGGTAGTGATCTGGAGAAGAACCAGTAGAGATTCTCAGCTAATGGGGTATATGGTGACACAGCGAGGAGTCCGTTCGGGGTCATGGTTGCATGCAAAGCTGCGCCGATTTCAAGTTCTTGGGCGGTCATTGGCAGTAGGCCGAACATGTTTGCGATGCCCGAGTATTCAGGCTCCATATCAGGGTCCACCAAAAGACTGCGCACAGCGGAATGGATGCCGTCGCAGCCAAGGACGATATCGCCACGTTCGGTTGTCCCATCCGCGAACTTGACCATGACATCCGAGTCTGTCTCTTCAATCTGTTTCAAGTCTTTGGAGTAGTGAATCGGGATAGCATGCTGTTCTGCTGCCTCGAGGAGCACTTCAAGCAGGTCTTTGCGTAAAATTCGCATGAAACCGAAATCGCTGGCGTTGTGGATGCCCTCCGATCGATCCAACTCGGCAAGAGTTTCGCCTCGCGTGGAGTGTATTTGCAGCGTTGGTGATGAGAAGCCCCGGGCGAGTAATGCTTGAAGGAGGCCAAGCTGCTCCATGAGTCGAAGGCCGTTTGGAGGTAATTGGACGGCACCACCCAACGTCGTAGGCTTGGGCCGAATCTCATATATGACTGGCTGTACGCCTAGAGCCTTTTTGAGTCGTAACGCTGTGACGAGACCAGCAGGACCACCACCAAAGATGAGTGCCTTCATAATGGTCGGAGTACGAAATGAGTTGTTCTGATGCTGAGGGACGTATGATAGAGGTGCGAGATGTTTTTGGTAGAGATTTCAGTTACAGTCAAATCTGTTGGGGGCGTCATCGCGGTTTTAGATGTTCGCCATAAAGACGTTCGTGTTCGGAAGAGCCGCATTCGCATTCGCAATATCTAAGATAAGCAGGGTTCTGTACTAAAGACTTCGTAACTTACTAGGCGATGAGTCAAACGGGGCAAATGAGTCCGGCATTAGTCGACCCCTGCTTCAGGGTCCCCCACCCTTTCACGAGGCTTGGAGATCACGTCCTGGCCACAGGCTTGGAACACCAGACGCGCATGAAGGGGGCTTCTGCTCATGAGAACACGTATTGGGAGCCACTCCTGGACAAGGATCTTACTTTTATACCTTGATGGTCCTGTATGCCTTGACTCTACCGATGTTTGTTGCACAGAGTGTGCGTGAAGAAATTGATTTACTGGCTCCCTCACGCCCTATATCTGCTGGGTCCTCCACTACCAACCAGCCGTATACCCAAGTCAAAGCATGAGACACTCAAAGTCTTACTTGAGGATTCTTCGCGCGATTCTAATGCATGATAACATAACCATTACCACCGATGAAGTCACACCTTGCACCAACATCGCGATCGCGCGTCGAAGTAATGGTCGTGTCCGCGATGACGAGTGTGGAAAAGTCTACACCATCTCCAGCCTGTGCCGTCACATTGCTTCCGCTCACATACGCTGGCCAGACTGGAGCGTTCGACAGACGCAGTTCGTTCGGATCGTGTGTCACAGCGAAACTGATCCAGTAGCTCGTCATGATAGCTGCAAGAGTCTGGTTCTCCACTCCTTTCCAATCGAGGTTCGTATTCGCAAGGTAGGGAGCTGTGGAGCCGTGGAATCCAGTGCTGGCATCGAAAATCATCTTGTAGACGGCAGACGAGTTGCGGTTGTTATTGACAGCCGCGGAGGCGATTAGGGCAGTCGGACAGTCGATGAAAATGTCCCCAAACCATGTCTGGCGTTGCAAGAAGGTAGAGTTGCTGAGTGATTGTAAGCAAATACGACGACAATGGCAAACGGGAGACTTACAATTCAGAACGAGGGTACATTTCGAACAATCGAGTGAAGAATTCAGGTCCGGCGTTGGGCAACAGGACTTTTGCGTCGGCAAGCTGCTCAGCTTGGGTCGTTTGGGAAGTGTTGCTGAAGACGTATCCTTCGTTCCTGTAGTATGTCAGTTTCGCTGCCAGCTTTTCCCGGCTTTTCCAAATATCTGGGCAACATACTGTTCATGATCAACCATGATGGGCACATCGTAAAACTGTCCTTCTTCGAACGCGACACTGGGACGCTTCTGGACGAATTTACCGTCGATGACAGGGCCCCACAAGAATGTACCGTAGCCAGCTCCAGGCATAGAGTCAGAAGCTGCGAGGATTCGTTCGCTCAAAGTTGCGAAAGCATCCGTGGGCAACGCACGAAGGCAAGCGATTGATGAGCAGTTCGTCAGGCTCAAAGTTGTAGCGAACATCATGTCTTGTTGAGACTGGTCGAACATTGGTTGCCACCATGGATATTCCGCAATGGCGGCGGAAAAGGGAGGGTTGTCGATGGCTCCTCCTGCAGTAAGTTGAAAAGTGACCGCAGCTCCACCAGCTGAGCCTCCCCATAGGGTAACGCGCGCTGGGTCACCGCCAAAGGCTTGTATATGTCTCTGGATCCAATCCAAAGCTGCACGTTGATCGAGCAAACCAACGTTGAGATCGCCGTTCTCAGATACCTGACTACCGCCGAGGAAGCCTAGGAGCCCAAGACGATATTGGATAGACACATACATGACTTCTCCATCAGAAGCGTGGACCATGGCGTCACCGGGATAGGTTTGAGCGCTTCCGCTAGTGAACCCGCCACCGTGGATCTGCACGATGACAGGTCGTAGCCCCGGTCGCCGATTCGTTGGCACCAGGACATCGAGCACCAGACAATCTTCAGACGCGCCGTCTCCTGTCTGTACACGTATCAGCAAATCGAAGAGTCCTATATAGCTCGACATCACTCACAACTGCTGGCACTCCCATTCCAACGACCAGACTGTTCGGATAGCTCTGGTGGCAAGTGGGCGCCTTTTCGGTGGCATTCAAGGTGGTGCCATTAAAACTGTTCGAATCCTCGATTGGTCGGGGCCTTTGCCACCTCAGATCGCCGACAGGCGGTTGAGCATATTGAATTCCTCGATAATAAGTGATCCCAGAACTGTTGTCCTTGTAGCCGAGGTAGTTTGCGTATCCCAGACTAACGACCGGTGCGCCCATAGGGGCTGAGCTCACAGGCTGAGTGGCCTGGGAGCTCGCAAAGCCGACTTGAATGGCTGCAAAGAGAGAGGTGAGCTTCATTATGGTTCGAAGCAGTGCTGGTATCAGTCGGTGGTGATGACGATGAAAAGTGTGTTAACGTGGAGGCCAAGCGCGTTTTCAAAGAAGGCATGTGAGTTTTTCGGGCGCCCTTCAGGGTCAAGTGCCGGTAGAAAGCTAGGACTACTCCATTTGGTACCCATTTCAAAGGATAAAACCGAAATTCGATTGTAAGTTACAAATCCCGAGGGCCAGATGACCGATGGCGGAACAGCCGACAGGGCATGATCTGCAGTGCGAACAGTGGCAGGCTACTTGTAACATTCCATGAAAGCTGAACCACACCGATAAGGTCAAGTCGTGGCGAGAGTACAGGATAGTGGATCGGACTACGGTAGCGGGTGAGCAGCGTGCCCTAGAAAAGTGAGAACCCGAGCCCGGACCCGAGCAAGGAGCCGAGGGCGCGAGCTTTAATTGCTGGTGGACAATCCGTGAGACTTGAGTTGTAGAATGTTGTTGTTGTTGTATAGTAAGTAGTAGTCTTCCCGTACCAAGCGATGGAAAAATCTCACACCCATTCTCAATATCTGTCGCAACTTCAAGCTCCCACACTCATGTCAATCAACACCTTGACGTGATTTTCCTTCTGTCCACTCAAAAGACGGTAGCTATGCTCTACCAAGTCACCGAGCGCGATCCTCGCAGTGATCATAGCCTCCGACTTCATCTTCCCATCCTTGAGCGCCTCGATGACGCCCTTGTAGTCTTTGTCGTTGAACTCTAGCACAGCCGAGTACTTGACCTCTCTAAACACGAGCCAGTTCGGATCAAAAGGCACCTTCTTCTCCCAGATCGCAAAGTCGACGATACTACCTCACGCCCTCACGGCTCTTTCGCCACCTTGATGCTTTGTGGCACACCTGTGCAGTGAAAGACAATGTCCGGGCCTGCACCGCCACATAGCTGCTGGAAAGCGGTCGAACTGCCTCGGGTCCATCACATGCCTGGCTCCAAGCTCTTGCGCGAATTGTTGCCTCTTGACTGACATCTCGGATATGATTATCTTGCTTGCTCCTCTTGCTTGCAATACCTGGCAAACCGCCAGCCCGATGGGTCCACCGCCCAACGCCAAAAAGTTTGGACCTTCTTCTGTGTATTCGGCAGTAGGGCTGGCGTCAAACCGCATGCCACGCGATAGCCAAAGGCTCGACCAGAGCGCCGAAATCCAAGCCCACTTTGATCGGCAATGGATGGCAGGCTTCAGTTGGAAGGATGGCCTGATCGCTCATGCCGCCTCCACCACCCGAAAGACTAACGAAGCCGCCAGACGGGTAGGCATTTTCCGCGCTGACGTGACAAGCTTGACATGCGCCGCAATAGATCGAAGGCCGCACGGCGACTTTCATGCCTGGGCGGAGGTGGTGTGGTATCTCGGGGCCGAGAGAGAAAGTTGTGCCACTGAACTCGTGGCCGATAGTGATAGGAAATGTCTCTTTGGTCAGAGGGTGTGGCGTGACTGGGGAGAAACTGAGAGGGGTCGTCAGTCTTGTGCAAGCTTGGTCACTGAAGACAGAATGCGTACTTGGGTCCCGCGAAGTATTCATATAGATTTGGAAGGGACAGTCAGCGCTTGCTGGCGTTGAGAGAGCAACAATAACTACTACGCATCTGTCTCGCAGATTCCGACAAAAGCAGGCTGTACCCTGATTTGTCCTTCCATCAGTTGCTCTGGCAGCGCAGGAACATCATGTTCAATTCTGACATCTTCTTTGCCGTAGTTCCACGCAGCACGCATCTTGACGGTATTGTTGGTGGTATGTGATATCCCTTAGGGGTGAAAGGCTGAGGTATCAGAAGAAATGTGCAAAGAGGGAGAGCATGACTTATCCTGAAGAATGAGCAAGACAAAAACGCTTGAACCGGGGAACCGACGACCATACCTATCGGAGCCGACGACGATAGGAGTATACTCGTAAACACGCCACCCCCCAATGCGTTCTTTCGCGCGCGGCATTGTGAGATGCAGTAGCGAGAGGCGGGGTTGTGAAAAACCAGTGGAACGGCTCCTGCATTTGCGAGGCGCGTTGGAATTGGAAACTTTAGCTGCCAAGTTTGCCACGAATTCAGTGGATCTACAAGGGTTTTAAAAATCGAAATGTGCAAGCGAGCGATCCATGGACAAGCAGGCATTGGTATAGGAGCAACAGCATAGTGGAAGATCTGAACTTCGTCTCGTCAATAATCCTCATCCTCATCTTAAATCTCCATATCCTCTCCCGCGTGATCATCCCCCGCTTTCACGTCACTCGCGTCGCCTAAGCCACCATGATCCTCTTGTATTCCTTTAGACCTAGTGACCTTCTCGAACAGCCGACAGGCCCTTCGAGCAATCCAGACAGGTAACGGTGTAAGGACCGCACGGGGGCTCCTAGAGAAGATTGCAGAGTATATCAACACTCTAAGCAAAGTAGGGATAGATGTTCAAGCTAGATGGTCTCCAGGTCACGGAGGAGTAGTAGGAACCGAAAAAGCGAACGATGCAGCTCGGAAGGCGTAGAGTCAAGACGAAAAGCCTAGAGCTCCAGCACGAGAGAGGGTGCGAGAGGTGGCAGGCGTTATCTGATTGATAAATTGGGACAGGAGTGAAAACTCGATCCTATTTGATACTACAAGACTACAGGGCATTGCAGGTCAAAATGATACCTCTCCGGAACACGAGTAGTAGACAAGGCAAAATGCAGTTGTGGGAACGACAAGGAAACGATCAGACATCTCATCCTCTCGTATCCGAGGTGGACGGACGAGCGCAGAGAGCTACGCGACACCGTAGGCGGTAAGTCGAGAGACGTATCCTATTTCCTAGAAGGGTGGGATTTGAGGAAGGATGTAAGGACGAGACAGCTCTTAGATGCTCCGAAAGAAAAATGGAAGCCGGGTATGGATGTAGTGAAAGCTAATATCCGGATTCTAGAAAAGACAGGCAGGTTGACCTGTCAGCCATAGGCTAATCAGGCAACCATAACTTAGGGAAGGATCACTCTCATTCATGAGTGAAGGCAACGAATCTCTTTTGTAGATAAGGTCACTCTCTTGAGACGGCTCATACGGTCACCGTGAACAGCCTGATTGAATCAAACAAACAAACGATGGCGGGTAGTGTGTGCGGATGTCGTCAAGAACGATGGTTTGGCCGGTAAGGAAGTGAAACGGCTCTATTAGGCGACCGTGGTGGACCCAGAAAACTAAGAGAGCGCGGAGAAGTCTGTCGGACCATGGGTGTCAACAAGCGGTGAATAGGGTAAATTCGAGTATATTGGCTGCTCACCAGTTTCGTGTTGAAAGAAGTAATGTTTTGTGTAGCGAATGGACTATACTCCGATGGCGAGACCATTGAAACATGGGCAGCTAAACGTGCACCCGCCAGCTCTCCAATTTTTCAACTCATCCACCTTCAAACTTCAGTCCTGCAAGGTCTGAGGCGACCTGCTCTTCCGCCCATTGGAGATGCCCACTCAGCTCGCCTCTCAATGCTACCCGGATACCTTTAAACGCGAGGCTTCCCCACGTAGAAACATACCATGTTTCTCGTAACATGATTGTTGCTACTGCGAAGTGGGCCACGATTACTAGGGAAGGTGAAAATGACGCTTGCACCATCCCGATGAACTCAGATGAGAGCATGGCGGTCCAGCACCAGATGTGGCCCATCTCCAATTCTCCAGTCAGGCGTTTTGAGAGCATAGTCCCGAACACATTTTGTAGATGCTCTATTGCCTCAGAGCAATGTCTGCGTTGATCTTGATTCTGATAAGTGCATGTCTCGTGAACCATACGTTGGAGACCTTGGAACATCTGAAGCGTCTCAGGAGACATAGTCGATGTGGCATCGGCAGATATCTGGTTGTCGTATAGTGCAACGGAAAAAGGACTTTTTGTGATCAGGTCGCCTGCAGTCTCTTTTATCTCCCGTACACCCCTGTTCAGGTAGAACAGCTCGCAAATGCTGTCAACGTCGATGAACTGTGGTCCCGCCATTGAAGAGGCTTTCAAAGTCGCCCTAGCCATCGAAGATATAGACAATATCATCGCTAAAGCGAACAATGCAGTAGCGACGTCATCCGTTATGTGCGTGAGATTCTGCCGGTAAGACGCCAGTGCGAAAGCCTGATGCTTGTCACACAAATAGGCGTACTTAGCTGCCTGCTGTTGCTGGGTGCATGCCAGATGCAGTGCAGACAGTGCGAGCACACCGTGCATCACAAATGGGTGCTTAGCCGCTTCAGAAGGAATGATTTCCTGCCACATGGGCTGGAACTTGACGCTGGTTCCAAGCCTCGAACGGTTGGCTAAGTGGCTGTAGTGATGCATCAATCCGAGGTCCTGCAGCCAGTCTTCAGTCGTTGCCGTAATGACACTCCCGCCTAAGTCATGGGGGAGAGTGGGGTGAAGAAGACTGCAATGCTCGATACGCCGTGTACAATTTGCACAAGGCACCCTTTCATCGCATTTGACTCGTCGGTGTTTACACTGCGCACATCCTTTGCGTGACTTTTTCGAGCCCCGCTGAGTCATTGTTTACACCTTTGGTGTTTGTCCGTTGAATCAATCCTCACTACGATCACCTTGAAATTCTCTGACCAACGTCAGTGTCGTGAGTTGGCTGCATCTTCCTTCAGGCGCTTAGTGACGCCGCCAGACCTCTTCCAGTACTCGATCTGCAAAACCTCGCCTTCTGAATTCGCGAAGATTGCGAGGTAAACGCGAGCTGAACCCGAGGCAGCTGAGACTAGGGCAAGTGTTCTGACCACTCGAAAACATTCTGCCAACGCACAAGCCTGCAAATGTCCTATCTGGGGCAAAGCAGAACTTTGTTGGCTGAGCCATTTGATTGCGACCATGGGACCGTAGGTACGGCCCTCTCTTAAGTGGGTCCCCAGCCTGAAACTCAAGGAGTGATTTTGACTCCATCGAAATCATTTCTACGTCTGAGCCCGACCAATACGCTCATTTCAGGCACGTTGCGGGAGACCAACAGCGCTTCCAGCTATAAATCCTTGGGAGAAGACGCATCGCTTCCCAGTCGTTGTTCCCTCACATAATTGCTCTCGAAGACAGCCAACGTAACAGCGCAAGCTTACTGGCATCCGATATGAGAGCACCATACGTTCTATCCTTGGTACCTTCCACGGTTAGTGACAACGACAACGAGCGCCGGAGACTTCTGATAGACTGGGTCCACGGATTTATAGGTAATGATGACTCTATCTACTTGTTCCCGGTTCGGGTCCATAAACTTATATAAGAAGTTAGCAGACGTAGATATAGCCTACTCCAAAATCTAACTTATCCGAAGAACAAGTCGTACAGAGCTTTCCGCCTCGGTTGAAACAACCTCAGTGAATGTTCAGCATCTCTTGAGTCGTAAAAAATGGACATCAACTTAGTAGGGCACTCAATGGGAGGCCTCGTTGCTACTGACGTCGTACTAACTAATGGTGACTGTCAAAGTGCCCCCCAACTACCAAATTGGCTGACTTACTAGACAAAGCAAACGTCCGGCGGTTACCGAAACCTCAAGCGCAGAGCCTTGAGAAAGTCGGTATGGGCTTTCCTTTCCTGAGAGCGCAGAGCAGTATCATCCTGACTGAGATAAGTTAGTGGAATCTCTCAAGTCATTGCTTCGACCTGCAGTCACATCAGACACGAGTATACACACCGAGACTGAAAGTCACGGGTAGAGTCTAACATGGGATATAACAAACAATTCAGAATTTACAGGATTGAGATCCACTAAGGTGCGGAGGATAATGGATGAAGAATCCGATGCTCCGTTCTTCGATCACGCCCGCATTAGGATCGTAGTTGGCGCAGTAATCTCAAGTATCTCGCGAAGAAGCATGAGGCTGAACGTTATAAGCGTAACCTTGTGGCAATGAAAAGCGCACTTCGTTTGTGGAATTTGCTCGTTGGATCCGCAATGCCTTAGAAAGATACAAGATCAAAACTTCTTTTCGACTTTGTCACAGACAGAGTCATCGTTTATATCGTTGGGTGGCGCGGATTGAGCTAAACAAGCGTGAGTTACACCAACAAGATTACCAGCGCCTTGCTGGCGAAAACTTTATTGTCCAGTGAAGATGGTGGGGGGGCACCCTCGAGTGAAATTCCAGAGCTGGGAGTAATCTTGCCAAAAGCAGCACAATCTCTTCGCGTATCGTACCGAGAGTTCGCTTTGCATCTTCTAGACCATTATGTATGCTGCGATGTTATAGTTACTAGAGACATAGATGGCGATGTGTATGTAGGGAATGTCAAACGTAGACTAACTACACGACAAAAAAGTGTCAAAGATACGACGCTTTCCGATTGATCCTTGTCGGGATGTCTTACTGGAATATGTAGCTTTTAACCCAATCCACCATCTAGGAACGCGTCGCATTACAGGTTAGCGCTGCACTCCCAACACGCACTCCAAATGTGCCACTTCGTCCTTCACGGGTCTTGCATTTGTTTTTGAGAAAGTTTCGCATGATCGAGGAACGTGCCCTACCAGCGCTGCACTCCGGACGTGCAACTTCAGCCCAAGTGGTTGACTTTTGTTCTAGCGACGCATTCCCTACTTGCAACAAATTTATAGCTGAGCAATGCTTCGGAACCTGTCGCATTCCGAATGATTCTATTAGTGTAGGTTAAGTAATCGCCGTTCTCACGTCTCTCATATGATTAGAAAAACAGTCTGTCTAACGTCACTGTAGGGGAAGCTGGACAGTAGGGGAAGCCGGACAGTACGCAGGCAGTATCATATATTCGTAGGGAAGTCCTATATCTACTACTAGCATGATACAAAATACTTAGAGTATAAAACCACTTTAACCCTCTAGAAGGCTTTATAAAGAATGATAAAATATACTAAAATTGCAATACGCTACTTTAGGAGTAGAGAAATATTACTTAGAACTCTAAGTTAAAAATATAGAAAATTGGACTTTATGTGGATAAAAGTAGAGTAAAGCTTTAATAGAGTTCGTAAAAACTGACTTTATAAGACGCGTAATTAATTTCGAAGGTTAGTTTATATAATATTAGAAAAGAGATAGTATAAATTGATATTACTTTAGCTACTATAGCCTAAGATCTTAATATATCAAAGTGAATATGCCGCGTAGAAGATTAAGTAGTTCACGAAAATGACGCGTAAGACTGTCCGGCTTCCCCTACTGTCCAGCTTCCCCTACAGTGACGTTATCTGTGTGTGTCTGGTGAATACCCTGCATACATCCAGTACTGAAAGCCCAGATAGAAATCACAGCACACACGGAACAGACCACACAGCTTGAACGCCCACGGCACACCTCCCTCCAAAAGAAGATAATACGTCATCTTGAATACATCTCCCGCAATCCAGTTCACCAGTACACTGAGTTTGAAGCCTCTGCAACTTCTGCGACGTGAATTCTGCCAAATCTGCGGCAGCGGTAAGATTGCTTCAACACTCAACGCCACATAGCCTTGCACGCTCGAGTACGAGTCCTCGGGCCCAAAGACAATCTGTAGAACGGTGAGCACGATGATGAAATAAGCGAGGAAATGCCAGTACAGGCGTCGGCTACGCCACCGCCAGAAATTCCAGGGCCGCGTGCCGGAAGTGTCGACTTCGGACCCAACGTGTGGTTTGTTGAAGGAGGATTGTATGCCAACGAGAGGACGATGGAGTAGGGCAACGTGCAAGAGACCACATTGCACGAAGATCGTGATGGCGGCTTGAATAAAGAGCGCGGCATTGTAGCGAGCGCCAAACCAGTAGAAAATTCTATGGGGGGGGGGGTGAGTAATTGTTGCCTTTTCTTTAGCATTTTGTTGGAGACACACTTGATGGTGCTGGAGACAAGCATAATAAGGGGAACGTCGAGGGAGAAGCCAGCACTCGAGCGGGCTTGGCTCATTGACCATATCTGATGGGCGTACGATGTGACAGGCGAGGTCACGAGGAAGATAGGCGCAAAATGCGTGACCGTCCATTTCAATAAAGTCGGTATCCTGTACATATATTCCTGTTAGTGCGGCAATGTCTTATGTCTTCACTTGTGCGGTACCACGCACGCTTCAGTGTCATGCTTGACGTACGAAAAGTTGTTCAACGCGGGAATTTGCTCGAAGGTCGAGCTCTGGTTTGATGCCATCTTGACTTGATATTGTCCCGCAGGGTTACATCCGAATATGAATATCGGAGATGTCGATGTTCCCGAGGTTCTGCATTAAAACACGTAGCGAGATGTAAAGTTGAGTTGGCGTATATCAACGCAGCGCAGCGTAGCTGATTAACAAGATTCAACCCAAAGTTGCAGAGAAATGGGAGGAGGATAGATGAGGAGATGTTATCTTGCGAGAGCAAAGACAGATCTGATCAAGCAATCATGTTGTTCTAGGGGACCTTGCCGCTGGTTGCGGACGAAGGAATACTCTAAGCGTTCGTTCGGCCAGATGACGACAGGCCTGCGATAAAGCTATAGTCTCGAAAGGGCACTTCAATGTTAGACCCATTTGATGAGATGCCGCACTGACAAAAATCCTCGATGCGAATGTCGCATTCGCTTGCCACGCTTGCATCGTTATATGACGTAAGCTCCCTGGACGAAGAAACCAAGGATGACTCGGATCACTACCCTGCTGTCACGGTTCGTCATAGCAGCCGCCATTCACCACCATTGCTGTCATAGGAGAGAAAACAAAGATGATTTACATTTGCCGGATTGCCGTAGATTGAAGGTCAGGAATGCATGACGTACTGCACTGATGAGTCTATTTTAAAGTCGACGTCGTTCCACAACGTATTGCTTTGAAAGTCGCGCAAGTGTCAAGCCCTATCCTAGTCACTACCATCCACTCGACACCAGTGAATGACTCGTCGGCTATTGGCGATGATTGGCGTGCTTGGTCGGCTCCATATCCTATGGAATGTGGTTGATGTGGTTGCCAATCCGGGGCTTCGGCTTCGGCAGATCGCAACGGGAGTCTAGTTCTAAACCTGCGGACCTCCTCGCATTGCCCGGAACGACTGACCCACATGCCTCGTTTTCGCCATGCAAAACGACATACTAGCGCGTGAAATTCACTATACTCTGTCACGGATCAGCAACTGGGAGCATCCAGTTGCCTAGCTGCTGAGTTATAGAGCCCAAAAGACTAGTATGCAAGGCCGGTTGTCAAGTATTACTTACACATCTCTAACCGATCTGCCGTTCAAACAGACAGACAGAGTCTCTCTAGCTCAGGTCCATGATATACTCGTTCAGCTCGGTTTATTCTCCAGGTCGGTTTGGGGCCTGTGCCCGTCCCACAGCAAGTTGCATTTGAGGTAACTTAGTGAAACAAGGGCTCGGCATAGGGAATAGTTATTAGCATTGCATTAGCCGAAGCCCGGTGGTTCTCCGAAGCCGATCTCAACACCCCTCTATGCTATCTTCGTACGTTCCTCTTTTGAAGCCGCTTGCAAAACTGACCGAATCGCTAGCACTAGGCATCCACCAATCAGCCAAATTCACTCTGAGGCGTGTAATTGACTGATTGCCAAGATCAGAGTATT
>Ga0265797_10006352_pt1 | contig 16722 bp, 19 predicted proteins | sample P2T30metagenome_FD_192433 | JGI IMG/M metagenome (GOLD analysis project Ga0265797, IMG submission 192433) | Plant litter microbial communities from East Loma Ridge, Irvine, California - P2 T30 | ecosystem: Environmental > Terrestrial > Plant litter > Unclassified | place: USA: California...
CTTTAGGGTCTGGAGCGACTTACAGAGCTCTTCGAAACCTACCAAATACCCCTCCGTCCGCTGTGGGTTGTGAACTGAGAAGTTTGGATCGCAGTCACGCAGTACCAGACATTGTATTGCGTGGGCAAAGGAGAAGAGGGCGTCGAATGTGATGAGACCTTGTGCGTTGGCAGAAGATGCCCCGCAATGCTCAGATCTGTAGACAAGCTACCTGGGTGTAGTCGCTCTCAGGAAGTCGCTGATCGCATTGTTGTGTGCAACGTCTCGGCATTCCTCAAGCACGAAAGACTGTAAATCAGAACATTTGTCTGAGAGAACTTGAAGGAAAGAGTCGTTACCACTGCAACGCAGCAATTGGAGATGCTGAAGGCCTTCGAGCGCGATGAATTCTTGCAGCCGGTCTCCTACGCGTTCAAGGCAGATCGTGTCGAATCGTAAAGCGGTCAACTTCAGCTGTCCGTGGTGAGCATATGCCATGTGAAAGATGGCCTCGACAACAAAGCGACCGATGACGACCCTGCTGCATGAGTAGAGTTCAGAGTTCATTTCGAGATCAAGACGCGAGACCGCCACGGCCAGGCTCGTGGCCCTCGGCGTGCGCTTGAGTATTGCACCAGCTTGCTCGCAGTCGTTCTTGCAGACAATGCGAAGCTGTAGCATGGTAACACAGGACAACTCATCGCCGCTGGGTAGAAAGTGAGCAGCTGGCACTGCGTCGCGGCCTGGGCTGTGATATTGATAATTGATCAGCTTCCGCTGCCGTGTCCATAGCAGGCGAGCCAGGCTATCATCATGCCTCACAAGGTCCGGAAGTCTAAGAAGCTGTATATCAGTAATCACACTCGTGCACGCCTCTTCAATTGCACTTACTGGAACCTTGTGAGCGTATCCCTCGGCAGTACAGAGAGGAGCTGGTAGATCATCTTTTTATGATACGAGGTCATGAGTTCTCCCCCACCAGTTCTGGCGACACACAGAGTGCGAACATGGCGCAGGCCACTGTGGCTCTCTGTTGTCGCGAGGATTCGCTGAAAACTCCTGTTCAGTTTCTTCACTGAGATGGCCATGTTGCTGTACAGTATCTTCGTTCCGACATCGCGCAATTCTTTGCAGACCAAACAGAGATTCTTCTGGTCGACTTTCAGGATCAACTGTTCGTGGTCAGGAACTGGAATGACTGGAAGTTGTGCTCGACGTGGCGCTCTGATGCTCACTTACATGTTCAGCGACCTGCAGTTGTAACTCCTTCGGCAGAGTGAGTAGGGTTGTCATGTTGATGTCTGGAGAAGGGTGTGTCTTGGTCGGTGGTGTGCTTGCGAGTTTGGCAGGGTTGAGTGCGGGCGCGATTTGTTTGGAGGTGGGTAAGAGTAAGTTTATGTATTGAAGTGGGCGTCACAAGAATAAGCAAGAAGCGCATGCGGATGCGGCACGTTCCGCAAGATTTTTGTGTTAGTGAAAGTGACCGATTGACATTCTATCGATAATCTCCACTGCTGGCATATCGCAAAAAAGCAACACTAGGATAAAATCACGCTCGGGCTCTCCGTGCCTCATTCCATCACGTCTGGCGTCACCGCCTCATGCGATCCTTTCACATCGGCCTCTGTTACTTATGCATTCGTGCCGGTTTGTCAGCTCCACAGTAATCAGCCTTGAATATCTCACGAACCTCCACCAGTGATCTCAGTACACCTTCAAGTTGCATCCGAGCCATTCTCAGGGCCAAATCCGGAATTCTGAGTTCATACAAGCATTCAGGGCCCGCGTTCTTGCATTGGTAGTAATTTTTCTCTCGTCCATTTCAAGGATGTGCGAGCGAGGCTCGTAGTGCTTGAGCATATGCGGTTCAACAGGAACAGCTTCGTGGATAGCATGTCCAGACTCATCAATCTTCGAAGATCGAACGAACGCGAAAAGATGATCGCCGTAGCTCTCGCCAACAGATTCCACGTCTTGTGCTCTGAACAACACTGCAGTGAGCCCCAGACAGCCTGGACCAAGGGTTTGGAAGACCTTATTGGCGGCTCGTGTGAACATAAGATCGACAGTCGCATCAAAGAACTCTTCCATGCCGTCGGTCGGGCGGGCGTAGCACCCACATTTGCAAAGAGGCACCGAACCTCTATCCAAGCATTTCGGAAACGCGAGGAGTTCGAGAGTTTTCAGCGCGCTGACGCCGGCCAAACAGTCCTGACTAAGGTGTTAGCACTGCTTACAGAAGTTTTGCGAAGGGTGCGAGTGTGAGACAAGCCACGATGAGTCCCTGGACCGAATGTTGGACCGAATGTTGTGGGCTCAAGATCCCCGATCAGGCGATCAGTATGTACTACCATGTTCCTGTAAAGCAGTGGAGTGCCCACGACCGCCATCTCCTTGCACGTCAGGCAGATGCTCTTTTTGTCGCGGTTGGTCGTCAACTGCCAAAGTCAGCCCAACAAGTGACGGACGTATTCAGCGATGTTGATGCGCAGCTCGCGCGGTATGGTCAAGAGGCCAGGCATGATGGCGTCGAGGTTGCAGAGTGGCACAGGGGGCTGATGATATCACGAATGGCGAGCGCGCGAGGGCAGTGTGTCTGTTGGCGGCTAGGGCGGCTGACGAAGGGCGGAGTGGAGTGGTGTGAATGCGCGTCTGTGGTTTTTGTTGCGAGTGAGTGGCGAGCGAGCGTCGCGTTGCTGCGGCGAGAGAAGAGGCTGCGAGCGGGTCTGCTGGCGGCCACCTGGTTGGTCTTGGTAGCAGCACGAAATGTATTAGTCAAAATGGAAGGTGCCCCTCGCGCGTCTAATTGGACAGTGCCGTACGGTACTCACTTGTGTACATAAGAACTTCAAAGCATACCATTAGCTACCCACACGTACACTTGGTCGCATAACCGTAGCGTCGCTTTGTTGCGTGAGTAAGCAGGACTCATGGACCGACCACCATGTCATTCCTCTGCTACCTACCCTTCGGCATGACCCACCGCACTCGAGAACAGAGTATCCTTGCGCCACTAGTCGTGTCGCTGTTCCGTACCCATGAGCGGCTCAGCCGATCATATCGCCCTATAGCCCACTATCGACTCAGATTTTGAAGACGATAATCTTGAACCAAGTTTCAAGGCCAAAGGGGATCCCAACGCATCCGTTCAGAGCACTACTCCACAGTCTTATCAAACGAGCGTCCACCTGTCTTTCCATGGTAGATGAATACTGATGGCCCGGGCAGGTCGAAAATTGGTTCGTAGTATTCTTCTGAGAAATGTAGTGCCTGTTGACGAGTAGAGTTGGTATGCAAGAGGGTATGAAGATATGTTGCTGTTCTGGACCGGATTAAGGGCTGTGAGCGGCGGCGTTTGTAGCACTCAAACCGGGAAAAAGCAAAGCGTTGACTTGGCAGCGAAGGGAGAGAATGAGGCTCTCGTAGTCTGACTTGAAGGTCCGTACTGCTTGTCCTGCCATTGAGAGCGTAGTACAGAGTTTGAGCAATGTGTCGCTAGAGGCCTTCGAAAAGTGAATGCTTGTCGCTGTCACATGTCGTTCCACAGTCGTGATCTCGCTAAAAGAATGAGTCCGCCACTTCCTTGCTTCTAATTCTGCGAGTTGAAACGGGAAAGCCCGAGTGAAGCACAAGTTGGAAGCCAGAGGGGGGCAGGTCTGAGGTCTGAACTATTTGCAGATCTCGCTAACCACACCCAAGCCTCAAACACCATCCACTATACAGTCGTCAACTTGATAGCCGGAACATCCTGATACCTATCAAACAACTCTCCCACCCGCCGATGCACTTCACCCACAGTCAGACCCTTCTCGCTCTCAATCCGCATATCATCCAAATCAGTAGTCCGGCCAATATACTCTTTAGTTTCATCGCGGTCATCCCAAATCATTGCTTCCAAGCCTAGAGCAGGAGGTTGAGAAAGCAGCATCTTATCCAGCATCTTGATTTTGCTGGCAGTCACTGCTCGGTACCTCCGGACATCATCACGTGTGATGATCATATACGCGCAGTACCTGTTTCCGGAAGCGGCAGGATCTAGGTGCCAGTATCGGAAATGATAGCTGGGGAAAGTTGTCTGTACTATGGGGTTCAATATCGGTGGCGACTTGAGTGCCGGACAGCGGTAAAATGATCGTAGGATGGCTGGAAGCTGGCCAGCAGACTCACAGCTCCAGCTTCGATTTCGTGGGTGGTCTGGTGCGAGGAAGAGGCCACGCTTCAATTGGACTGAGGAAGTCATGATGGCGTCGAAGGTCCGGTTGACCAGACGAAGAGAAAGAATGCTCAGAAGGATATTGGCATTAGAGCGTGTCTTTTGTGACCGCGGATCCTCTCTTTCAAGGGGCTCTCGTAGTTGGCCGAGCAGAGGGACCAGAATCAGTTCCAGCAGCTCCGGAGTGGCCAGCACTCTCTCGGATGGCGTTTCGATTGGCATGTCCATGGTCGTGTTGTGGCTAAGATATTGTGGCAAGAAGAGAAAGATGTGGTATGGAAAAACCTATGCAGGAAGCATCACCACACCCGGCTTGCCCATTCAAGAGTGCAGCAAGAAGACGAAGCCACCTGATACACCGACAATGCTTGTGGCTTAACGATATTGGGTTTTGATTATTAAGATGCGGTATGATTCTAACACGCAGCTAGCGTACCGGCACTTTGGGACAAAGGCCGAAGGATTCACGTCGGGACAAGAGCCTCGGCGCATCCGAATCGGGGGGTCAATGCGTATCGCGCGCGTGAGCTCATACCTCACTTGACTCCAGCACGTGCTGCTGCGACTGCACGCCTATCACCTCTCCGTCTCCACTTCACAGCCTCGCCTCTGCTCTGAAACGAGGGCGAGAGACTGTTATGTACCTGCGAGTACCTCGATAACATTCTTCCTGCTTGTTACACCCATCTTTCTTTCAAACAACTACCGCCATCATGTCGACGAGAGGCTTCATACCGTTCCTGGTCGCAATGATGTTGCTGACCGGAGTCTGTAACACATTGCTCACCAAGTACCAGGTCAGTGCTGTCTGAGGTCGGAAGTACAGGATAGTTATTGACAAAACGTAAAGGACATGCAATGTGTAGCCGACTGCGACACTCCCCACCCAAAGACCTTCGAGCAACCTGTCCTCCAAACCCTCCAGATGTTCATCGGCGAGAGCGGCTGCTGGCTAGTAGTCTTCGCCTCTTTCATCTTCAAGCGATTTACCAAGAGCGGGAGTGCTCAAGAGGCGGAATATACACCTGTCGCTCACCGCGACAGCAGCGATGAGGAAGACACCGCGGGCTCAGACATGGACGACGACGTCGCGCACGGCGATCTCTCAGCCTCACAGACACTCATCGACCCTACCAACATCCCTACAAAGCCCTTCGCGGACGCAGAAGATCTTACAGTTGAGCGTCAACCTCTGACTGGCTGGAAAATCACCCTGCTCGCCCTTCCAGCCATCTGCGACATCCTCGGAACGACCCTCATGAACGCCGGCCTTCTCTTTGTTGCCGCCAGCATCTACCAAATGACCCGTGGCGCCCTCGTGCTATTCGTCGGCCTCTTCTCCGTCATCTTCCTGAAACGCCACCTCGGCGCCTGGAAATGGGGCTCCCTCTTCATCGTCGTAGCCGGTGTCGCCCTCGTCGGTCTAGCCGGCGTTCTCGAGAAAGGCCCTCCCTCCATCCCAGGCGACGTCCGCCCAGGCCCTGATGTCCACGAGAACTTGATCCGCAACTACGCCCGCGCCGCCGTCGGTGCTCTCGAAACCCACACTCCCGCCGAAACAATCATCGGCATCACCATGATCGCCGGCGCGCAGATATTCACCGCTTCGCAGTTCGTCCTGGAGGAATCGATCATGGAGCGCTACAGCATGGACCCTATCCAGGTCGTCGGCTGGGAAGGCGTCTTTGGCTTCCTCGTCACGCTGCTTGGTACCGGAATCCTGCACTTGGCCGTCGGCCGCACGGCACGCGGCCAGGGCGGCTACTTCGACGCGCGCGAGGGCTTCCACCAGATGTTCACCAACCGCGCCATTGCCGTGACGTCTGTGCTGATCATGATCTCCATCGGGTATGTCTTGCCTCCCAGCTCCCTTCTCACTGTATCATATTACTAACAGTCACCCAGTGGTTTCAACTTCTTCGGTCTTTCCGTCACACGCCAAATCAGCGCCACCGCCCGCAGCACAATCGACACCTGCCGCACGCTCTTCATCTGGCTCGTCTCGCTGGGACTGGGCTGGGAGTCTTTCAAGTGGCTGCAAGTCGTCGGTTTCGCGCTGCTCGTCTGGGGCACGGCGCTGTTCAACGAGATCGTCAACCCGCCCACTGTAGCGTGGCTTAGGAGGAACTTGAGGAGGAGGCCTTGAGCCTTGAGGAAGGAGCACAGCGTCGTCTTTATAGGTTTCATATCTCTTCTGCTTTTATCGGGTGCATAGGGGAGGAAGAGGCGTTTCTTAGGGTTTACTATCTGGGGTTACGGGTCGGCAGGAGCATTTTTTGGTAAGGAATCTCATGGTCACATTGTAAGCAAGCAAGCAAGCAAACATACATGTGTGTATATAAGGTATGCACGTATCAGTCCTCCATCAATACCTCTGCGAACGCACAAGATACCTGGTACCAATTAAGCCCTCGGGATCTCAGCAGGAACACTGCGTTTGGGGTTCCACGACTAAAACATTCAAACAGTTTGTCAAAAAGAATCAATTTGATAGATACGAGCACATGCATATCGATATCAGTACAAGCAAAGTTTCAAAAGAAAAAAGAAAGCAAGCTCAGAAGAACACAAACGCCAAAACAGAAAAACTCTCTTTGCCATCTATTCCTAAAGTCTAATCCGATCAAAAACGCCCCCAAAGTTAAGACAATAACATTCGTTACTTCCAAAGTCGTACAGTGCGTGATAACGTGATTTTTATTCCCCATCCAATGCAAAACGTCAGAGTGCCCAAAAGAAGCCAAAGCGAAGCAAGCAATTGTTTCCCAAATTCGTACATCCTGGTGGTTTGCGTGGTACAAGCAGGCAGTTCTGGTAACGCTGTCAAACAACAGTAAAAAGCAAGCGCGGGCGTAAGATGGCGGTGAGGCCGGTGATGTCTAGTTGTATCGAGCAGAAAGGGCGGCAGGCGTTCGTTATTTAGTGGCCGAACGAGCCAGCTCTGGGAGCTGGGGTGACGCCAAGGGGGTGCGAGCTGCCCATATTGTGCATGCCCCTGGCGAGGTGGTTGTGTTGGTGGTATGAACCGATTGGCTGGAAGCCCCTGTGATGCGTGTTAGTGGTCGTGTTGATGCAAGCGGGTTGATAGCTCTTATACTTACTTGGCGAGGTCGATTCCTTCATCGTCAGAATCCTGCGCACCGGAATTCATGCCAGGGTATGCATGCTGTTGTTGAAGGTGAGGCTGATGTTGGTGAACTACTTGCACTGCAGGCGTCTCGCCATGCTGCTGGTAACCATTCCGCATGCCAGTGGCGATATTGACATGACTGGATCCATTCGAGATCATCGGGCTGGGTCGCAGTGATGGCGGAGCGGCCAACGGGTGCGAGGTAGGCTGCCCGTGCGATAAGCCGCCCGCAGCGGCCGTGTCTACAGCGCCAGAGTCGGACGACTCTGACTGCTTTTCTGCTTCTTTGCCAGCCTCGACAAGAAGGCTAAGGCCCAGGCCCTTGGAACTAGCCGTGCCCGGTCGCGTGACGGATGGGCTCTCTGCGCCAATGAAGCGGCCGACACTCGTGGCACGTGGAGGTGAAGATGATGGGATGATCGGGCTTTGGCGACGAGTGATCTTTTCTTCGATGCCCGACTTGATGCCACCTTCGGTGGAGTGGGGCGAATTCTTGATGCCGTCAGTCTCGCCGGCGCTCCCAGCCTTTTCTTCATCTTCTTCTCCTGGAATTAACTTCTTCTCTTCCTCCTCAGCACTCTCAATCTTCGGCTTCAACATCGGGAATGGTGTCTTCAGGGGACTCATGTCATAAGGCTTGAAGGGTGTGCTACCGACCAAGCCTTCCATCTTCCAGAAGGGCGCGGGCGATGAGAATTGGATGAAGTCGCTTGGTCGACGTAGGGTGCTTGGTGGCGCAAAGCGAGCTGTAGGTCTGAGAGGGAAGGGTGTATCCATAGGCCCAATACGACCCTCGTCGTTGACGTACAACGCTGGCGGAGAACCGGCTGCATTAGCAGCAGCGGTAAGACCGTTGCGAGGTGTAGATCGGAGATAGTCGAGATTGTAGGCTGCTTCCTGGCCAGCAGCATCGATCGTGCTCTCGTTGATGCCAAGTCCCATGTTGGGACCATCCGTGGGTCTGCGCCTCGACCCGCGATCAGGCGTGAAAGCTTCAGTCGCTCTTGGGTAAGGTGCCTGGAACTGTGGCAATGGCGGTGTAGTCTCGTCATCCCTTCGCTTGATACCCATTGCACTACTTGGTGGGTTACGCACAGGGTGAAGAGGACTAGATGGTGAAGCAGCTGTGCTTTGAGTGCCAGGGATGGGGATCTGCACCGCCGGCCTACGGCATCCCTTCATGCCTTGCTGAACAAAAGTATCGAACTCAGTAGGCTCGATCATCCATTTCATGCCCTTGCCAGGTTCGTCAGTCCGACGTGCAATCTTGGTGAAAGCCTTGTTCAGGCTCAAGTTATGACGAATGCTGTTTTGCCATCCGCCGGTGTTGTAACGGTAAAAGGCGTAGTTTGCCATGATCCACTTGTAGATGTTGTTGAGTGTCATTTGCTGCTCATGGGTTGAGAGAATGGCCATGCCGATGAGCTGAGCATAAGAGTGCGGTGGCTTCAGGTCCTTTGCAGTGTCGGCAGAGTAATCAATGCTTTCGGTAGATTCCATTGTAATGCCACGGGAGTAGTTGGCAGATGGTGATGACTTTCCCATGGTCGCGGTGGTGGGACGAAGAGGGGTACCGGGTGGACCAACGACCGAACCGCTATGCAGACCCGCAGCACGCTGAGAGTGTGGGTGTGTACGGTTTTGTTGTTGCTGCTGTTGGGGAGGGTTGTTGTACTGAGGCGCCTGGCGGCTTGCATCCTGCAGTTGGCCGCGGTGCTGAGGGTGGGCATGTTGACGAGCACCGTTCATTCTAGTATCGTCGTAACCATCGTCATCTTCCTCTGACGATTTCTGAGCCTGTCTTATGATTGATGCGTCCCACACGGGACCGTCACCATCGTCGTTTGGAGTTGTGATGAAGGCCATTTGGGTGCCGGCGATTTCGATTACACTGCCATTTCTCAGGAAGGACTTGGCACCACGCTTGAGGAGATTGTTGTCGACACGCAGCCCATTCCTACCGTTGACCACGATGAACCAGTTGGAGGTAGCGCCATCATAAGAGATGATCGCGTGCGACCTCGACACTTGACGATCGGGTCCCAAATCGATGTCGACGACAGTCTTGTGTGAAGGAGTGCCAGGTCGGCCTGCCGATTCCTCAACAGGCAGTCTCTCGTGCGCCTCTGGTCGGCCAATGTTGACTTCCACCTTCCTAATGATGAAAGCCCAATCCCGACCAGCGATCTTACCGTAGCCCGGCACATTTTCCTGGCCCTCCAGCAGGTCGTTGGCAAAATCCTCGGTGGCATTCACCTGCCTGTCTGCGACCTTGAGGCTGGCGACAATCTCGAGCTCGCTTGGGAGGGCGGGTTCTGTGCCATCGTCGCTGAGGTCTTGGGCCTCGGTGCCCTCAGTATCTTCTCTGTCTAGATTTCTGGTATCTTTTGTCTTGCGTCGGGTGTTGCGGGCGGCGGCGGGTGCAGTGGCATCGGTGCCGCGAGCGCGCTTTCGGGAGACGCGTGAAGGTGTAGCAATGGCCTCGGGTGTGTCGACGTCTGAAGGCTCGTGGGGTTCGGCAGCATGGCCTCCGCGACGCGCACGGGTCTTGCCCTTGCGGCCTGATGGCGGCATGTTGGGCGTATGTGGAAGTGCGTTGATGTTGTTGCTGTTGGTACAGGAGCTCTGCTTCGGATGGCAGCAGTAGTTGGCGTCGGCGCGCGGTCGTCCGGATCAGAGGTGGTGGTGGTGGTGGTGGTGAGCGCTAGCAGCGAGCGGATTAGGTCAGAGCCAGGAGTACTCTCGCATGCATATACGGTAGCGAACGGGCGATGATGCAGCAAATATTTGTCGTGGGCAAATGAATATAGGCAGGCGTTATCAAGTGGCCGTTGAAGCAAATGGAGTCCAGCAGCGCGCAACAGCAGCGCGCAACAGCAGCGAGCCACGCGGGCGGGCTTGTCAGTGCGCGGATGTCGCGTTTCAGAGCCGAGCGTGCGGGATTGCGGACTGCGGACTGCGCTGGCGAGAGGGCTGTGGCGTGTTGATGTTTGCGTGGAGTGTAGAGAGTAGAGTGGTATTTGGTTGGTTGGTAGATGGGAATGGGAGTGAGGAGGATGACAGTGTTGACACGCGCAGAGGTGGTACAGATTGGATGACAGAGGCTGCAGTGCACGAGACGGCAAGCACGCACGGATTGGCTTGCGGTAAACAGAGAAGGGACGATCGTTGGACGCGCTGCAGTGGCTGCACTCAACTCTACCCCAAGGTCGAAGGTTGTGCGCAACACCTGGGGATCCCGGTAGCCCTTCCTGCCTCTGCCAAGCCGCTAGCGCGAGAAAAGAGCGAAAGAATCGAGAAATGCCTGCACAGAAACCTTCTTGGAAAGAGATGTCGCTGTCTGCTGCCGTCCAATTATATGTCGTGCTTTTTTTCATATATGATCAACCTGTCTGGTTGTCTCTACTCTTGTTACTAGTGCTGCTGCTGTTGCTTACCCTCACACCCGCTCGGCCCTCTCTCGCTCTCTTGATGTCGTCAACACTGAACTTTGCAAACTCCGATCGACGCGCTCGTATCAACAGCGGCTCATGACGTAAGTAAACACTGGCCAAACTGCAGATCTGGCCCGAGTAGAGGCGAAGTATGCCTGAAAGGCTGAATCATGCCTGAAAATATCATCAACCCGGCCTGTGCTCCCCTTGTCTCCCCCCAAGGCCCAGCCTCCACCTCCTCACCCGCTGTCATCCGCTGTGGATGACTACAACTAGTCCGCCAAATATCAAGAGTGATATGTCACGATCATAATCATTGCCTTGTGCTCCACCCAGCCCCTGGTTCCCGGGAAGCTTGCCTTATTATTGATGTCGTCTTGTCTCACATGGCCACGATGCGTTCAGCTACCTCATCAAGCTATCCCTGTCACGTGCAGATATCATCAGAAAGCCACACACGAAAAGGGATATACGAGGTGAAAGGTAAACGTATTGCAGGCTGAGCCTCGTCAGTTTCACCCTGGTTTCATACGGCAATACACTCGCGAAGCCGTATAACCGCTTCAGCAAAACTGTCGCGTCTGGCCTTAAAACGCCTCCTTTCGTGGGTACGCTATCACGGTATCTTGAAGGCTTGCTGGTATCTTACCTTCCAAGGACATCTCTGTCTTCCGGTTGACACGGAATTTTGTGCACGATGGGGCATTGTAATCTCAGAAGTGTCACGATCCGCGATTGTGTTGCAATCAGTGGATTTCTAGCACCACATGTGGAACCCCTGAGCGATTCTGTCGAGACTTCAAAGAGACTTACATGCTAGGTCATCAACTCGAGCTATGGCTTCTCTCCTCTCTCTATCTAACTCTTTCAGTCTACACTCCTGACCACTTTCACAATTTCAGTCATAATCACAATAATGGATCAGTCCAATAGTCAAGAACAATACAGCCTTGGTGGCGGTATCACTGTTTTGACGACTCGTGATGGCTGAAGCCGCGAGACTAGAGTCTTCCAATTGGAGTTGTTTGCCTCCAACACATGTGTCAACGCTGGCACGCCATCTTGCGCATGATCTTACCTGCGTTCATTCAGTCTCTATCTGGCTGTACTGACTATTATAGCACATGGGTGTGGCAAACAACTTGATTGTTCACATGCCGTCACATGGTAGTTGAGTGCGTGTTGGCATTTGATCATGTTGTTATAATACCTTACTGATGGAGGTCTCCTCTTCAAATACTTTAACAACCTTCTCCTCTTAGCCATGAGTGGTATCTTCCTGGAATAATATTCTACCTTGCGATTACCACTCGGATATCTCTTCAACCACCACTACTACCCACTGGCGATTAACCGAACGATGGCGCCGCCCTCGGCCTGCAGGCTGTCCATGATATGGAGTTCTGTACTCCTAATCTTCTTGCTCGTCGCCCTTGCAAACTGCACAACTGTTACCAAGACACACATCTCGACCACCAAAATTACCGTCAACAACAACGGGCGTCATGGCTTCCACGCCATGGCATCGGACCCTAACAGCCCCGACCTAGTCGCAGAAGACATTCCGCCCAGTCTCGACCTTAACTTCAACAAAAGAGCCGCTCAAGCCGACACCTTGACCTCCTCCGCAACACCCGGCCTCTTCCAAGTCGGCACCCACACAGTTCCTTTCATGCCCGGGGAGACGAAGACCATTGATGGCACGATGTTCGCTCTCGATACGGGGAGTAAGTCGCTGTATTGGATTGTACCACTTAGCCCGACGTCTTCGACTTCTCAGAGCTCAGGGGCTGCAGCGGGCACAGGAGGGTCGAGTAGCAGCGGGAGTTCGACGACTTCGGCTGGCACTGGGAACGCGACTTTGGCAACGATTAATGTGAATGGAACTGTGAGTACTGCCACGCTTGCGGGAAGTGTGGCACAGACAGCTGTGAGTGTATCTGGCGCATCAGGTTCTGTGGCCTCTTCTTCGACTGGAGCTTCCTCGAGTGGATCTCAATCCGCGAGCTCGGCTACCAGCAACACTTTGGACGTGACAACGGCGGGGGCATCAGGATCGACAACTGTGAAAAGCACAACGAGCAACACTACGGGTGGTGTTCTAAGCGCGAGCAGCAGCCAAGGAACATCTCTTACCTCCTCGACCTCGGTCGGACAATTGCCTGGCACAAATCAGACTGCTACGATGGCAGCCACTTCTGCGAGTGTGAGCCACTCTGGCACAAGCGCCCATGCATCGAGTTCCTCTTTCTCTGGCCTCCCTGCAGCTTCCAACTCCTCTGCTACGTCCTCTTCCACGGTGACATCTGAGTCTCCACACAGCGTTGGAGGCTCCAATCAGACAGTCGCATCATCGAATCCGACCAGTACCACTCGCGCCGCCAGTTTGGCAGGGACTCAAAGCACTGGCATGAACACCACGGCGGTTTCTCTTTCGACATCTTCTTCTGGTACGAAAGTCACCACGTCCACTTCTGCTCATAACACGTCTCTCTCAGCTTCATCTTCGACCGTATCAACTTCCAACACAGCACTTCTCAACTCTACCACCACGAGCGTCAATACGGTATCCAGCCGCAGCAGCTCTACCTCTAGCTTGACTACATCAGCTGGCCGAGGCAATGAGACGACTTCAGCTACTTTCAAGTCTAGCACTCGAGCTAACAGTACGTCCACAACCACTGTTCCAGGAACGCCCAGAAACCAGACTAGTGCGGAAGTCGTGACTACATTTGTGAGCACTATCACTTCGATTGATGTTTCGGATGCTTCTGGAAGCCAGACCAGTACGAAGGTAGTCACTACGATTGTGAGTACGATGACTGGGCTCTCGAACAGCCCGCTTCCGACATCAACAACGGCGGATGAGTCTGGATCTTCATCCGCCTCGGAAACTGCGACTTCCAGCGATGATGAAATGCCGCCTTCTTCTACCGATGACGATGCCAGCACACTTATCACTCCCCCGCCGCTATCATCTACGACTTCCAACGAGACCCTTCAAGAAGTCACACTCATGACCGGACAATGGGACGAGCAAGTGATGCAGATGTCATGCGAAGCGCCATGCACAATGACACTGCCGCCTATTCCTCTTAACACACCAGCCACCCTCAGATATCCCCCGGCCATAACCTCTGTTTGTACCAATGTCGGCGGCCAGATCTACCGCTATGCCACCACTGTATCCGTAGAACCGGTCATAGTCACAGAACTTGCGCTGCTGCCCGTTTCTGTCGGAGCAATGACCAGTCGCCAGCCTGCGGTGACTTCTGAAGTCGACTTCTCGCTGCCTCATGGCTCTTGCAGCATTGCTCTTCCCTCTGGCGAAGTCTGCGCAAAACAACCCATGGATAGTACAAACGGCACATGTGGCCCTCAAGTCCGCTTGGGTTGTCCGGACATGCTCTGCTGCGGTCCTTCGGGGACTTGGTAAGTTTAACCTCATCTCCGTGGTGAAGACAGTGCTAACTTCTACCAGTGGCGATAGTAGCAGCGAGTGTGCAGTCGACAGTGGTTGCAATCACGACTTTGGTCCTTGCTGGCTTCCTGGAGAACACAGCTTCCGCCCATTGTCAGAGGTTTTCGCGCCAGCTACAAAGACTTCTGCGTGTCCGATTGCGCTGCTTCCTGGACCATCGGATGGGCCGGAGATTGCACAGCCTCCGGGTACCACTGATCCAAACACGCCGCTACCTTTGCAAACAACAACAGATGGCCGTGGTTCCGTGATCACATTCACTACACAAACTACTTCGTCCGGGCAGATTATACCGATTCCGATACCTGCCCCTCTCCCGACTCCTCCTCCTGGTGGCCCTCCTGGCGGGGATCCACCCAAGTTACCAGTCCCTCCAAAACCGCGTCTGTGTCTTGTTTTCTGCGGCGGCGGAGTCAAGCTTCCCGGTTGGAAATTGGATCTGAGCTGCAGAGGTCCGCTCTGTAAGAATATTGGACCTCGGAGAGGTTGCTTGGGCGGTCTATGTGATTTGCTGAAATGCGTGGTTGGCTGTGAGAAGAAGGGAGGTGGAAATATTACACCGGCTGATAAGCCCAAGCCTGATCCTGGTAGGTTGAGTTCCGAAATCTCATTGGTATATCGGCGGCTAACGTTCTACAGAGGATCCCCCTGGTCCCGGTCCTGGTCCGGACGATGAACCAGAAGAGACAGAATCTGTGTCGACGTCGGCCTCACGCACGCAGAGCTCCTCCTCTAAGACCGAAAGTGAATGCGAGACGACTATGACGGCAACTCAGGTCACTGCCATGTGCAATATTTTCACAGAAGTCGTAGGCATCAACATGGGGAACGACACAACGCTTTCTGTACCCCAGACGACATGTACCTCGACCAAGAGGCGCGTCACTCAAGGATGCGAGGTCACAGGGACCACAACAACCATGTACGAAAGCTGCACGAGAAAACAGACCGCCACTGAGATCACAAAATTCTGTACGGAATCCGTTTCGGCGGGCGTCACGTATACGCCATGCACAAAGACCGCCAGCACAGTCTTCGAAGGCTGCTCGGTGACCGCAACTACAACTTCCGTGATTGACGACGTTTGCCAGGCTCAGGTTACACTTGCGCCAGATGACCCTCAAGGCGAATTTGGAATGCTTCCAACCAATTCCTCAAACACGACGTGCCCATACTTCCCAGGCGTCAACGTCACAGTTCTCGACGACCAAGGCGCCGACGGACAGTCGAACGATACGTGCCCTATGCCCAACGGCACACGCACGAGCTTCGACGACGACCAAGGCGACGACGAACCAAAATCGAGCTGCAAGCTCAACAACGGCACTACGCTCGATAGCGGCTCAGCTCCTTCATGTCCATTGTCAAACGCCACGTTGATTCAAGGTCCCGATGGCGCCGAAGACGGGAATATGACAGCTTCTTGCCCCCTGAACAGCACCATGGTCTACGAGCCTGACGGAGCTCTAGATAGTGACAGCGCTCCGTCGTGTAATGCGACTTTCGGCTTCAACATGACCACGGAGCAGGAACTGGGGCAAGGCGAGAATGGTCTCAAATCGAATCAGTCCTGTCCATTCGGCGGAAATAGCACACTTGAGGTCGACAACGAGCAGGGCGAAGACAGACAGCCAACAGATGAAGATTCGTGCCCAGTCATTCCTGATGGCATTGTTTTGTCGCCTCTGGCGGATCTGGGCGACTATGCTCCTACTAATGAGTCTTCGTGTCCGGCTCTCGATGGCAGATTCCCTATGTGGTGGTTGGATGAGCAGGGGGATGATTGGCAACCGCCACCAGCGATCAGTACGTGCCCTATCCCTGATGCTACCATTGAGGTGTTTACTGATCATTCCACAGATTCCACCACTTCTACGACACAAAGCAAGACATCCTCGACGACTGACTGTGGCTATCCTCTGGTCGATAACCTCGGCAAGTGCACTCTCGTAATGCCCGAGACGAAGACAAGAACAGGCTTACTGGCACCCGGACTGGCATCACTTGCGAGTATGATGGCAGCTGAGCAGGCGAGTTCGATGCACTCCGGAAGTGGCATCACTTCGAACACGCCGGTAACTCCGTGGTCTTGTACCTGCGATTTCCAGACTCAGGGCCAGGTCGTCAATGCTACTACGAAATGCGGGACGCCTATGTGTCCGAATTGGCAGACGACGTTTACCCAGACGACGACAAAAATCAACACCAATCCTTTGTTCACGTTCAAGGACCCGCCATTATCGTCGCGCTCGTCACCGCCACCAGGACAACCAATTTCTATCGATCCGGCGAGATGCAGTTGCACGATAACGACTGTAAGCGGCGACCGCACGTGTATCAGACCCACGTCTTGCGCAAGCTCCGACTGTATATGGCCTACGAATACGAACATGGGCCGCTGCACGTATGTTACTGCCTCGACGATAACGTTGCAACCTGATTGGCCATTCGAAGTCCATATGGGGCTGATCTGCTCAATTGGGAA
>Ga0265797_10006354_pt1 | contig 16718 bp, 14 predicted proteins | sample P2T30metagenome_FD_192433 | JGI IMG/M metagenome (GOLD analysis project Ga0265797, IMG submission 192433) | Plant litter microbial communities from East Loma Ridge, Irvine, California - P2 T30 | ecosystem: Environmental > Terrestrial > Plant litter > Unclassified | place: USA: California...
GCCGGGCCGACTTGTGTGCGGCGCAGGAAATCGAGGTGTAGGGTGACGGTGTGAGGCTGATTTTGGTTGGCGAGCGTGGTGGCGAAGTGGAGGCTGACTACACGCATGAAGACTGCTGTGACATAGCCGCCGTGTGGTACTGTAAGTTGATTAGTGAGGATTCCGACTTGCAGGGTTTATCTCTCAGCGGGATATACCTGTACCGATCGTCCAAGCTGGATCGAAGTCGATGGTGTATGTGTGAGGATCGCGTTGATGGACGGTGGTAGACTTTGTCAACGACGCCATTGCTGCTATGTGTAAAAGTCTATGGTGTGTACAAAACGTAATGTAAACGAATTGAATACACTCGGAGAAATGGTACGTTAGATTTGTATTTTCTCCTTGGACACCAATGCTGTGACCCTTGGTCGTTGTCGCTGACCAAGGTGGTCCATTGTGCCGAGGCACTCGGCATGCAAAGTGATCACCAATACCAAACCCTAACTCAACATGGAGGATGCCTGATCTTATGAAGAAAATAACTGTGACGCTGTAGGACCAAAGCATGACTCGTCAAAAAGGGGTACATCTAATACATCTGATTTGGAAAAAGCTAACACGAGCCTGCCGATTCTCGAGCGCTAAACGAGCCTATCTATTTACATGAACACGACAAAATCACAAATGCCACTCCTTCCAAGATATTAAATCGCCAGAGCCTTGCGCTCATGATCACTTTTGACTCTGCTCATAGAGAAAAGCACGCATTAATTCCCTTCCATGCCTTTTAAACAAAACGCCGCTATGCACAAACACGCCTAAAACAATCCGTTCCGCATTTTCAGTCGTAGATCAAGTCGAGTGCACTCAGAACCTTTACTTGGGACCCGCACCGTGGTTGTCAAAGAGGTCTTCCAAGTAAGCGCTTGGCGCCCTGCTGCCAGGTAGACCGTCATTGCTCTGCGGCTGTGTGTTGTAGGATGCGGAAGTGTGGCCGGGGCGCGCTGAGGGCTCCAGATAAGAGTTGCGTGAACCAGCGAGACCATCGCGGCTCTGACGGAGATAGCTGTTGCGCGAGTTGCCAGTGTGGCCAGGTGTTGTGGGCGGCGAGTTCTCGTAGACGCTGTTTCGCGCGTACGGTGCAAGATTGCCTCCGATCGTGGTGGATCCTGCGCCGCCTGCTGCTTGTGCGCCGGGATTGGCATAGTATCCAGCTGGGAGGTATGTACTGCTGCGGTTGCCCATCATGACCTGCGAGACTGGACGAGAGCCAGCAAGGTTGGCATCGCTCAAACGGTGTTGTGCGGTAGGAGAGAAGAAGAGGCCCTCGGGAGGTGGTTGCTTGCGAGATGAATCGGGCTTGAGAGGCTTTCCGGCGGCGTTCAATGCTTCCAGAGACATGTTCGAGCCAGCATCCTTGTACAAATTGCCCTTCACAGGGTTATAGCCAGAGCTGCTTCCGCCCCAGTTCTTGCTTGCCTTGTCGCCTGCAATGGATGCAATCGCCGCTTGCTTGACACTACGGTTGATAGACCAGGCTACTAGCGCACGCCAGAATAGAACGCATGCTCCGAGGAAAGCAAGGACGGCTCCGACAACGATGAACACTGTGCCTTGTGGAAGGCTAGAGTGCTGCATGAAAGGAGCATTGGCAGTGTAAGGCACGACCATGGTAGGAATACCAGCGCCTGCGATTGTGGGAAGATCGGTAGGACCAGCAACGATTGTGCCGGAAGAAGTGCTTCCAGAGGTAGAGCTTGCGCCGGTGGTTGTGGCGGAAGAGGAGGAATCCGTGCTGGAAGCATCGTCGGTAGATGTTGCGGTCGATTCACTTGAGCGTGTACTCGACGCACGAGTAGAGGTGCTGGTCGGCTCTTCGCTGGTGCTGCTATTGAGGTCCGGAAGGTCGTCTTGCGCAATCACGATAGGCGCTCCAGCGAGAGCGAGCAGCGCCAGCAGTTGTGTCTTTCTTGCGAGGCGCACCATGTTTGCTGTGGTAGCGGCGTTTTTTGAGCGACAGTTGGCGACGATGAGGCTTCAGCGGTGTGACGGGTTGGTTGAAGGGTGCGCGTTGGGTGCGCCCGTTGTTGAGTATCTTCTTTTCGACCAGCCTTCCCTTGCCTCCCTGTCTCAGACGGCGCCTCTCGTGGTATGGCGATAGTGATGCTGACACTCCTCTCGTCGGTCGATTGCCTCGTGTGCGCAGTTCGATGCTGCAGGTTGCCGCGAGGGAGATCACGTATGCAAGCGCTGGCAAGGTGCAGGAGACAGGCTGGTAACGCAAAGCAGGGGACTTGCTGATGCTGTGCCTCGTACACCCTTCACGCTCGCGCGCCTTCCCCAAAATCGCCGCAGCAACCAAAATTAGACCCTCGTGAACTTTACCTTACCGGCTTCTCCGCCACTAGCGCGCTTCTTGTCGCAGTGAAGCAGTTCAAGATTTGACGTTGTGAAGAAGATTATTGGAATTTCTGAACAGCGCAGTCAAGCACTTACCACACCACCACAATCACACATCATGGGTGTCCAAAAGAAGACACGCAAGTTTGCGACCGTCAAGCGTGTGATCAGCCAGCGCGACGACCGTCTCAAGAAGAACCAACCTACGCCTCTGGACAAGCAAAAGAAGCAGAGCGGCAAGGATGAGCTCGTCAGGTCGATGTGAGTACTTCATAAAAACAGCATTACTACTGAGAGATACTAACAATGTTCTCCTCAGCCCCCAAGCTCCCAGTGGCATGTTCTTCCAGCACAACACCGCCCTCCAACCGCCCTACTCGATCCTCGTCGATACCAACTTCCTCTCACACACCGTCCACCACAAACTACCTCTACTCTCGACCATGATGGACACCCTCTACGCATCCTGCACACCGATCATCACCGACTGCGTCATGGCCGAATTGGAAAAGCTTGGCCCCAAGTACCGCATTGCGCTGCAGATTGCCAGAGACGAGAAGTTCGAGCGCCTGAAGTGCGACCACAAGGGAACCTACGCCGATGACTGCATTGTGGACCGTGTGGTCAAGCAGAGAGTGTACTTGGTTGCGACAAACGATAGAGACTTGAAGAGGAGGATCAGAAAGGTACCTGGTGTGCCGATTATGAGTGTCGCAAAGGGCAAGTACGTGATTGAGCGTTTGCCCGATGCGCCTGAGAAATAGGTGGGCGAGAACCTGGTTCACACAAACGGGTTGCGACATGGGGATTGTTTTGCGGTCTGATCATTAGCGAGGCGCGCGGCGTTATGAAAACAAAATTGCATGGATATCCGGAAAATGCTCGAAAAGGCTCTGATGAAGCCAGCGGCTTGAGAGGTTGCGGTACGGTAGCATATTATGAACGATTGATGGCATTAGACTATGTCAATCTGTTACGGGTTCACAAACACCTTTCTGATTCATTCCATACTCGTGCATCTGCGTACAGTTCCCTTTCCTACGATATGTCGAGCTACGTAATCAGCTTCGGTGGTATCTCAATAAGATTCGTACGCACGGTGGAAACCATACCCGACGACAGCACCCTGAGGGCTATCGACATTGCTACAGTACCTTATATGAGTGCGCATCAATTGCAAAATGTTACCCTCTAGTGGGAAACAATCTTCTCAGCAACATGGAAATGATGGATCAGGGTATCCTTTCGAGGCATTGCAGCCTGGGTGTCGAATCGTCACTTATATGCCTCCCGTTACCTTTCTTGTTGCGAAAGATATTACCGTATTCCCTGCCTCGTGGATCCCAGGTTCCGCACATCGTCACCCACCCAAACCTCCATCGACTTCTCGACAGCTCTAATGGTCGGCCATATGCGTAGAAATGATGACGGCCTGACACACAGGCACTTACAGCAACGAATCATCATAACAGCCGTATTCAGTCGCTTGCTGCCGTTACTAGGACAAAACAGGCCATCCCATACCCCAGAGTCATTGACATGCATCTATACCGCAGTAGTTCGACCACATGCAGTATTTCTTGTTGTTCCTGCTTCTTCAATACGACCCGGCCGAGCGGGTGTGTTACGTGAGGTCGAGTTCTACGCCGCTCCGACGATGCGCCATGGAAGGATTCTAGAGACTCGCCGATGTTACCCGACGTCTCATAGCCGCGTACATCACGCGTCATGATGGTGAGGAGCAGGGATCTGGTGCGTTGGTCACAAGATACGGCCCTTGACTTTGGGATCACGGTATAGTCGCGACGTCGACGACATTGGCCTCCCGGGCTCACAACAGAGGTCACGCTCAATGAAAGACCTGGGCAGTCGAAAGCAGTAGTTGTACTCCCAGAAACAGTACAGTGCCTTACCTTAGGCCTCCCGCAGACGGTTGTGAGGCCCTGTTCGACGATCGTTCTGCACGAGAAACCAAAGCAGCAATGATGCTCCTCGCATGTCGTAATCAAAGGCTCCGACTCGCTGAAAGGATTGCGACATCGTGTCTGCCGCGGGGAGCCCGTATCCATCCGGTGCATCGGTCGTCTTGGTATAGGCGTCCGTGCAGCAGAAGCTCTCCCCTGCTGCCCAAAAAATGCTCCACCCAAGAAGCGAAGTCTAGAGAGGACCCCACGCTCTTGCCCCTCCTCTCAGTGTGTGTTCCTGGGACCATCGGACGAATCGAAGCTCGCCTACTAAAATGGCCCTCAGCTTCTTCTCTCGCGCCAGACTTGCGACCTCCCTCCCAACAACCCTCTCCCCAATCTACTCCCGAGCCTTCACACGCACAGCAATCAACATGGGTGTCACCAAGACTCTGATCTCCCCCGGCAATGGCCAGGACAAGCCCAAGAACGGTGACAACATCACCATGGAGTACACCGGCAACCTCTACGACCCCAACGCCAAGGATGGCAAGGGCAAGCAGTTCGACAGCAGCGTCGGCCGCGGCGACTTCAACACCAAGATCGGTGTTGGCCAGCTCATCAAGGGTATGGACGCTTCATTGGAAGACTGGAGCTTCACGGCATACTGACACAGCGCAGGTTGGGACGAGGGCATCGTCCAGACCGACGGTGGCATGACCCTCGGCGAGAAGGCCACTCTTCTCATCACTGGGTAAGCTTCCGCATCGCGCACTCGATCTGCCTCCATGACAATGCTAACAATTCCACAGCGACTACGCCTACGGTGACCGTGGCTTCCCTGGCCTCATCCCCCCGAACGCTACCCTCATCTTGTACGTCCCACTCCGGCATACCACCCTTCTCGTGGAGACAGCTCACTAACACATACAACAGCGATGTCCAGCTCAAGGCTATCAACGGCAAGAAGGCTTAGATTGGTAGAATACAGTCGCACATATTTTGACGGCCATGGAAATCACGAAAAGTAAAAAAAGCGAGCTGTTTTGACATAGCTACGCAAATGAACAAAAGACCCAACAGATACTTGCAGTGCCTTGTCCCAACGGCTATGGTCTATCTTTGGGTAGTGCCTGCTTCACAGCGTATGCCCTTGTGTGTGATGAAGGGGTCTCTGAAGCTACACGGCAGATCCTACAGCGCCATCGTGAGGGTCAATGATTACCGCCCGGAGTACAAAACATATATTCATTTCCTCTGGCATCCCCGAGCTTGCAAGCTGTGACCATTGCCGGAAGCATTACCACGTAAGAGCGCAGTGGCATGTTTATAGTCCCATGACCGGAAGCGTGAGCTCGTCTTTAGCTTTAATAATAGCCGATAACAATAGCCGGCACAGACAGCAGAACAGTTCAACTGCCAGTGCCGTTGTCGTTCAGCGAGTTGGGTCCGCTGATCGGTGGTGGCCTCTTTTGCTCCTCCAGTGGACTGCAACAGATGGCTCGATAAGCTTTCTCAGCTGTCATCGAGAAAAACACTTATCGTCCACCATGTCTTGAGCTCGCACTGCCCAGACACTTTACTTGTTGGTTTGTACAGCTGGCGTATGATTTCATTGCTGTTTCCAGGGGGCCTTGGTAGCGAAGCCCCCTGGGGCCTCACGCGGCGAGATCACCATGAATGTATCATTGAAGAAACACACGCACATAGCAATAAGACGACATGTCCCTCTTACGCAGGAAAGCTCAAGATACTTCTTGCACGAGTACACTTTAAACACACACAGATTACCCCCTTCTTGCAACTCCCGCTACAATAGATAGCAAGACTTCACAAAGAAGAAACAATTCTGTTCCACACAAACTATACCGACTGGTTCAAGGAGGATCGCCAGCAGTTCAAACAAGGTGAAGTATTCGTTCTTGCAACGTGATGGAGATTCCATCAAAACGCCAGCAAGCTCGTTATAGGAAGGCTTGCTAAGAGGACTGTGTTGCTGTTTCTTTTCGAGAAACTTTCTGATCAGAACAAGTTTCGGCCGCTGGTCTAGGCTGTATATAGCCCTGTCAGAATGACAAGGAACGTAAGATCATACTGTCGTATATAGACAGTGCGATCAAACATGTGCTCGACGCTGACGCGGTTTCCACTCTCAAAGGAAGAAGATGCCTCGCCCAAATTCTCAGCAGATTTTATACCACCGTTTCGGTACACAGGCACGGCCCGGACGCATCACCGCAGAGAGCCTCAAAAGTCTCCGCCATGGCACTAGCCCGAGATCGGACGAGTGCCTGACGTTTGGAGCGACCAGAAGTAAATATACGCAGGCTTGAAGGTTCAACGAGATCACGAAACCACCAAATACAATAGAAAATACACTCTACAGCAAGACAAGCCCAAAACACACCATGGCCTCCCGCATTCCCATAACAATAATCACCGGCTTCGCCGGTTCCGGAAAGACCACCCTCATCCTCAACCTCCTGCCCCAACTGCGCGCCGAAAATCCCGGCTACAAACTCGCGCTCATCAAAAATGAAATCGGCGACCTGAATGTCGACTCGCAGCTCGCTGCAGCAGCAGAAATGACCGGCTCGCAGGAGCTGCTTGGAGACTGCATTTGCTGCACGAACGTCGGTCAGATTGGCGACGCACTCGCCACGCTGGACAGAGAATGCAATCCTGATAGGATTATCATCGAGACGAGTGGGAGTGCGGAGCCGTTGAAGTTGGTGTTGGAGGTAAATCGGTTGGCGAAGGAGTGCGGACGGTATGAGTTGGATGGCATTGTTAGTGTTGTTGATGCGGAGAACTGGTATGTGGCGAACGAGATTCTAGCAATTTTAGAACTTCACTGACATCATTCACAGGGGTGGCTATGCGAACACAAGTTTCACAGCGAAGCTTCAAGCCCAGCAAACAGATCTGATCGTCATCAACAAATGGGAAGGCATGGACGAGCGAGCTTTCGACATTTTCCTCGACCGCCTGGGAGACTTGGACGTCGACACACCACAGACCAAAAGCGACAAGGGCTGGATCAGCAAAGAGCTCTTGTTCGGCTTTGATTCCAAGATGGCGAGAGCCTGGATGAGCGACAGCCACAGCCATGATCACGACCACAAGCACAAGCACGACCATGACCACAGATCGGAGATGGAATGCCTGTCGGTGACGCTCACATCACCGAGCGCTGACGCCGGCGTTGACCTTGAGAAGCTCGAGAAGTTGCTCAAGAGCGCGCCGAAGGACGAAGTGTACCGCATTAAGGCAGTGCTGTACTCGAACAATTCCCCTAAATCTGCAAATGGCTCAGACGTGAACGGCGTGAATGGAGGCCGCGCGCGCTACATTCTAAACTGGTCATTCGGCAGGTGGACATGGTCTCACGATGATATCATCGAGTCCGAGGCTCCTACTCTGAGGATGTCGATTTTCACCGCACAGTATGAGAGCACCAAGTGGACGAAAAAGATTGAAACGGGTCAGTTTGTTGCGCTCAATGGAGATACTTCAGACAGTGTGCTCGCGGTGAAGCGCGTACAATAGAGCAAAGTATCTTCCGAACGAAAACATAAAACTTTACAGCACCCGCAAACCAGTGTCGATACTATACATGCTACAGAACCAACCGTCGCGACGTGAGCAAGTCCAAGTGGTGCTGCATCACATTTCGGGATATCAATGAATCTTACAACACCCTCCGCTAACGCTGATCGTCTGCCCAGTAACCCATCTGCTCTCCCTGCTACACAACTTCGATATCGCATCCGCAACATCTCCCACCTCGCCGTACCGCGGAACGTCTTGTCTCGGAATGAACTCGCCCTTCGCCATCTGCACAAACTCCTCTGGCATATTATTCACAGCGTCCGTGGCCGTCAAGCCCACGAGGACAGCGTTAGCGGTAGACCCAGACATGAAGTCGAACTGGCGACACAGTCAGTCAGTAGTGAATCCTCACCAAAGAAATGGCAGCTCGCTACAAGACAAACCTCTTGATGCTTGCCACCGGATGCTTCGTCAAGTGCGACACATGCTCTCTCCAGCCGCCTTCCCGACTGCGTACATCAATTGCCCTTTCCAGGGAATGCGGTCCCTGACGCTGCTGACAAAGATGATGCGACTTTCGCGCTGAAATACTCGCCGTTTCACCAGTTCGTCGACAACGAAAGCGTTAGTCTGAATCTTGGCGAACAGCGATTCCGAGACTTGCTTTGTGTCGAGCTGTCCAACAAAGGTGGCGTAGGCGGCTGCGGCATTCAGAATTTCGATATCGACTCGGTTTTCGAAGGATTCGGACAAAGCATCCGCAATCTTGCGGGCACAGTCGTGCTTGTAGATATCTGCCACTATGCCGGTAATAGAGGGACGCGCATCTCTAGTATTGTCGCCAAAGATCTTGTCGATATCGCTTTGCAGGCTCGCCACGTGCGTCAAAGAAGCCGGTGTTGAGCATGTTATAAGCAGCGAGCATCCGCGGCTTGCGAGCCTTCGAGCTACGCCGTAGCCAATGCCTCGGGTTCCGCCAGTGATGAGAGCGACCTTTCCAACCAAGTCTTGCTTCTGGAGATCCATGACCAGGGAGCCGCAGAGATCCTAGACGGAGCCAGATGTGCTGGATCAGAGCAGGGGAGAGGTCAGTGAGGTGCAAATTCAAGGCGAGGTAGGGGCAACTGGATCGCTCAAACCTCAGCACCTTATATTGGCTACCATACCATGAGAAGGACTCATTATGAGCCATCCTACTAATGCGCGGAGTAAATGACGAACGCAGGCCGGGCAAAGGTTACATGTACTGTAGCTCTTCGGAGAGGAACAAACTTGTTCCGAGAATATACAATATAGCGCACGTGTGTTAAATTTGGGCTCGTTTCAGTAGACACCGGGGTTAGAATGAGGGTGTCGAGCTTCACTGCATAGTGCGAGAGCACCAAGTGTACGAACGGTGATTTAATTGGGTTTGGGCTACTGAAAGCGGAGAAGGTACGGACTGTGTACCTGCGATGAAGCGTGTACAATAGTATATGTATTCTCCAATGATATTCTGCGCCATGCCAAGCAAGGAAGCTTCCTTGAACGATCCTGCTGCATGCAGAGGACCACCATCTCAACCGATTCGCTCGCGAAATAAGGACGGCCGCAGGCAGAACATGTAAAACGACTCGTTGTGGCCTGTTCGAACCCCACCGAAGCGATGCCGAGACGACCCTCTGGAAAGCAGAGCTCCTCGTTGTCAGTGAATTAGTCTTGTAGCCAGACTTTCCAGACCATTGTGCTGACACGATTTCAAACCTGTGCAAGGTCACGAGAGCGCAATGCAACCACCGTAGCAATGGCATTAGCCACATTATCATCGCCTGCCCTGTCTCGTACCTCATTGAAGATGTCCATCTTCTCCCTTTTTCCCAAGAAGGAGAAGTACCAGGATGAGTGTCCATGCTTGACGCGGCAGGAGTTCTCGTACTTGAAGTAGCCGCATTTTGAGTTGTTCCAGTATTGTGCGTCATCAGCCTCCTGCCCAGAGGTCTTCATGCAGTCTGGTGAAGTCAATGTGTTACCAAGAGCTATCAGGGTAATCTTACCCAAGCACAAGCCGTGAAAGTGGTCGCGTACGGAGTTGATGGCCTTTATGACCACAAGTTTGAAATCGACACCACAATTGAGGGCGTCGGTACAGGGCTCGTCGTCAGGGTGCGGATCGTCGAAGCTGTCGTACTCGAATTCGTGCAAGAGCCCGGTGAGATCATTGACACTCTTCCGGCTGCCTTCAATCTCGAGGGGCCAGGCTTCAGTCTTGTCCAAGGCGGCGAGATAGGCCCACAAGACGAATTTCTTGTACTTGCAGGTTGCTTGCCTCATTAGGTTGGGGACGGGTTCGTAGAGGTGGGAATGCAGCCTGGACCTGAGACTGCCGCGCGCACCATTAAGGGCTCCTAGTTGAATGGTCAGTGAAACGAGTAATGTGGGCATGTCAAGCTTATAACTACCAATGATGCGAATGTTGGGAAGCCGAAGCTTGAGGTGGCCGGGATTGAACCCTCTCGGCATGCGCTCCTCGATGTGCCTGGTTGCGTTGATCGTAAGCAGGAGGGTGATGTGAGAGAAGGCTTCGGCGTGGTCGAACCAATAGGAAGGAGTGAGTAGCTCGTAACACTGTGCATTGTTGATGGATCCGTGCTTGGCATACCAGACAGCGTACCACCCCTTCATCTCCGGGCATGCAGGATCCACACTGTGTTTGCGAAGGATTTCCAGAACGTTCCAGATGGTCAAAATGCTAACATTGGGACTGGCCTGGTCGATACAGCCGTGTAGCATCTGGAGCAAGACCTTCAGAGCCTCCGGATCGCGCTCCCTAATCTTGAGCTCCTGCTTTCCGTCAGACGAGGGAAGCCTGAAAGAGCCATGCTCGCGCAGCACTGCAGAGGTGACTTCGAACTCGTGTACGCAAAGTACGGTTTTTCTAGTCTTGCTGTCTTTGCTGATCTCGTAGTTTTCGACAACGATGATCAAGTCGTGGTCGAGCGCGATATGGTGGCGGGTGGTGAGGCCATTCTTGTTGGAGGTAGTCGTGGCGCTCGCCATTTTGCTCTGATGGCTAGAGGTGAACAGCGGTGGCTTGGGTATTGATTGCAGGACTCTGATCGAAGAGCCGGTGGCGGAGTCGGATGGAGGTGGCGGAGGTGTCGAAGTGCAAGGCTTTCGTTGAAGAGTCGAGTGACGAGCTAGGCAACAATGAAATTTGTTTGGAGGCAGCACTCAAAATAGGAAGGCACGGATTGGTCAGACTCTGACCGGTGAGTGCGGCGTTTACAGGATGCAAACGGCAGCAAACTCCGTGCATGTGAGCGCGTTGATCTGGTAGAGTGAAGGGTGAGACGACCGGTGAAGGTGAGGCAAGGTAGGAGGCCAGGGGTCGATCTAGTCATAGTGAGGTTGTTCCTAAGCATACTAATTACACCTTCACTTCAGATCCCTGCTCGCCCCGAGGAACCGATACCGGGAGGTGGAGCGATCATTTCCGCTTTCCTTGCTGTACCAGAGCCCACCATCTTCCTCATAGCACATCCATGCACGTTGCAGTCAACTCACTTTGGCTGCTTGACAAAACTCGTTCACAGGCCAAAGTATCAGTCAGTCTGCTCATCTCTGGCGAACTTCCACTCGTCAAAGACCTTTCGGCTGCCCATGAACGAGAAGTACCATGACGGCTCCTCGTGTCTGACGCGACAGCCTTGGTCCCACCTGCCGGAGTACCCACGATTGAATTTCTTCTTCTGATTCCACGAGAGGTACTTCCAGTAATCCCCGTCTTTGTCACCGGTCTTGGCGGAGTTCATGCAGTCTGTTTTGTGTCAGTCAAGCATGTTGTGTTGTAGGTTCGAAAAGAGGAGCTCTTACCAAGACACAGCCCGTCAAAGTAAGTCCGTGTACGTTCAATAGCCGCCTTCACAGCTCTTTCGAAGCCGCCTAGAGGCACGCAAGTCGTACACTTCGCTCCGTCAGGGTGTGGGTCGGACCATTCAAAGCGCCTCAGCCTCGACAAGATGCTGTCGATGCTGTGGCTATGCGCTACGCGCTCGCTGGGCCAGACACTCGTCTCTTCCAATGCCTTGAGATAAGCCCACAACACCTTCTCCTTGTACTGGCATTGGTTTGCATCGTCTGCAGCAAGCATCTTTCTCGCAGGAGCGTACAGCTCCCGGTAGATGATGGTGCGAAGGCGGCCGCGAGCGGCGTTCAGCTGCTCTGTATGCGTTGTCAGTAAGTTCAACAGGCAGATATAGCGAAGAGAGTGACATACGAGTGATTCTGTTGTCAAGTCTCAGGTGATAGACCTGCCCGCCGAGCGGCATCTGTTCGCCAATGTGTCCTTCGTTCTCGTAGGCGAGCAGCTTCGTAGCTCTGGCGAAGCCTCTCGGGTGATCAAAAGTGTGGCACGAATAGAGCGCCTCAGAGCAGTCATCGACAGTCTCAGGATCTCCCCAGCGCTTGTACCACGACGCGAACCACCATATCGCGGCCTCGCTTTTAGGTGAGAGCTCGTACTTGTCGGCGATCACAAGCACGTTCCAGACAGTAGCAATGCCGACTTCATAGCTGTCTGTGTCGATGGTGTCATGGAGAATCTGCATCCAGATCTTCTATGCGGCTGGATCATCTTCGTGGAGCTCGTGGAAATCTTTGCCAGTGTCGCGGAGCCCGCGAGGCGCCAGGATGGCGCGGAAGTATGGGACGCGCTCTAGTATGTCGCGAGAGACTGCGAAATCGTGGGCCTTCTTGGGGACGTGATCGATGATCTTGACGCCGTTGCTGTCTGTCCGTTCTTCACGCTCGGTGTCGTATGCCACAACAGTAAAGTCGTGGCCGGAGGCCAGAATGTAACGCTCACGTGGCAGGCTGTGCGAGGACATATTGCTAGCTTGGCGTATGAAGGCTGAGTTCTTTGGAAGGTGAGTGAGAGCAGTTTGAACAAGTGAGGCGTCCGATCAAAGGCGAGTGAGTGAACAGTATGGTAGTGAGTAGCAGTGGCGGTGAGACGTGTAAAGTGCAAAGCTTGAAGTTGGAGTGAGTGGCGTGGGCGGCTTTGCCGACCGCAAAGCCGTGCTCGGGTAAGACCGTGGGAATTCTGCGAAGTGAAGTGCGAATCAGCTCTGCCGAACCCTCAGAAGCAAGGAAGCAACAACGCCATCGCGGCATACAAATTAAAAGAAAGACAGACAAAAGGATAAGCTACGATCTCAGTACAGCTCCAATTACATCGTGCTAGCTAACAAAATTGGAAAGAAAAGCGAAATCCGCACGCTTCGCGGCAATGAACGAGAGCCGAAGACGTATGCAAACAACCACCTCCTGTATTGCTCGCCAACTTCTTGTACTGCTCACCCATATTAACCTGCTTGTCAGGTATCGCTCATCCATGCGTAAAGAACAAGAACATTAGCCACTAGAGTTAGTCTTCCTTGGTCGAGCCAGGGGTACATATGCCATGCTGTTGCGCTGGTATGTGTGGTCATGATGCTCGCAGATGGTGTGTTTTGATGAACATGCTGTATGCACGTAGCCTGAGACGCCTTTCCGAATGCTGCGAGAGAAGAACGCGAAACGATCGTATGCGGTATGAGCTCACATGAAAAGCAAATATGTGTCGAATTGCCAGAATGTCGGCAGCGCTTTTTGCGAATGAAGATGTAGCTGTGCTGGAAGCTACCAGCATGTCGGTTGTGTCAGGTGGTTCAGAGGGGAGGCTCACGTGGGTGAAGAGTCGCTTGCAGGGGCAGAAATAGTGCCCTCATCATCATCATCATCAGGCAAATCGGTATTGCCTTCGATGAAAAGCGGGTTAGCGCCGACTGTCTCGGTAACATTGAAGTTCATCTCGAGCGGACCAAAGCCAGCGTCATTGTTGAGCCCGAAGACATCCCAGTTCTGCATCTGGCTGTTGTCTTGGATGAAAGACGAAGTAGTGGTCGATGTGAAACTGTTCGAAGCGAAGGGATGCGGGAAGGGCGGGAAGCTGTTGCTACCAAACTGGCCGGCGTTGAAGTCGACAGGGCCAGGTTGAAACACAGGCTGCGTGGTGAGGCCGCCGAAGGCGGACAGATCTCTTTGGGGCTGAGAAATTTCTGATGCTCTGAACCCAGCAGCAAACGGTCTGGGTTGGTTGCGGCCAGACTGCTGCGGCACTTGCGGGTAGTAGCCGTCGTCTCGAAGCTGGCTGTTGGTGCGGCTGACACCAGTGTTCATGGATCTTGCATTCGGCCGGGATCCAGGGAATGGCTCAGTGAAGCTGGAGGTCAAGCAGCTCATGTTCGCTGGCCGGTCGAACGTGATGTCAGGACCAGTGTTGTCTCGGTGGATGCTGAGGCCAGAACGACGCTGAGCAGGGCGCTGCTGGCCATAGGTCATGATGTCGTCCTCGTCCAGATCATCGCTTCCATCGACGTACTGTGGACGGCTCTTACCAAAGCCAGGGTGGTGAGATCCATTGCGGCGGTTGCTGCGCAATTTGCGGCCACCATTGGGGTCCTTGTCAGCCAGAGCAGCCCTTGGGCGACGGCGAGTGGCTCTCTTCTTGACAGGAGGCTCATCCGGCTCGGGAGTGGTCTCGCCTCTCAGAGGGCTGTCAGCCGAGTTGGGCTCGCCAGAGATCACACGTTCCTTCTTGAACTGGCCAAGGTTGTCGAAGATCAACTCGGTCGGAGTGACGATCTCGCTCGTCGCTTGAAGCTGCACAATGACCGAGGTAGCCTTCTTCTGGTTACGCTTGCGACGCATTTCTGGAGTGGCCGAGTCGAAGATGTCCATGCCAGGCCAGACATCACCCTTCAGTCTTGCCATGTCACTTGGCATGTCCACGGGATCCTGCTCTTCGCGAACAAATGCCGAGCCAGTCAATGACCCAGACATGGAGCCGTGCCATGATGGAGTCTCATCACTCATCTTGCGGCGGCGAGTCATGCGGGGTGCGTATCCATACGAGGAGCCATCGTCGTCGTCGTCGTCGGCGTCGGATGCATAGCTGTTAGATGTGCCAGCGAGGGAGGGTGGAGGACCGTAAGGCATCGAGCCCCATCCGTGCATCGGTGCCGTGAAGCTTCGGTGTCCCTCCATGGGATCGTACGACGGCATCAGTCCTGGGGTGGACGGTCTCGAGTTCGGCTCGGTTTTGATCTTGGGGCCGAGTTGAGGGTCGAGGAGATTATTGCGAAGGCTAGGCTGCCTGCGAGGGAGGGGCATCGACACGGGCACGGACCCGCTGCGAGCAGAAGAGGCTTGAGGTGTTGCTATCAGCCGTATCTCATCAGCAAGGGTCATCACAAGGCGTGATGAGTCGTTCACGAACCTGCAGAGGCCCGCCGACTGCCACCTCCATTGCCGCCCTTGTTCCTCCTCTCTTTCTGGTTCATCCGCTCACGCATCAGATCGTCTATATTCCAGTCCTGGTACCATCTGTCATAGTCGTCGACATCTCGCTGGGCGGCCGGGTCAGTGGCGACACGAACCCTCAACTTGAAGTAATTGCTGAGATGCTGCTTGCTTGCTACATGGGTAAGTAGATGGCTGGTATCGCTGAAGTTTGGTTTCTTGGGGCAGATGTTGCAGTGCAGCGGAATGCCGGTGCTGCTGCCGGCTGCAAGCTGGGCCATGTTGGTGGCGAGGCGTGCCGAGTGGTATTGCTGTCGATAGCTGACAGCTGCGTTGTGACGGCGAGCACAGCTGAGACTGGCTGTATAGGCCGAAAGGAGTGACTGGTGAGTTGCTGGTAGCAGCTGGCTGCAGATGTTGCTTGCTTGCTGAGAAGGGAGTGAGTGAGATTACGAGGCGAGGAGCGACAAAGAGTGAGACGTACAGAAGACAAGGAGAGCGGAGTGGAGTTGGCAGTTGTGGATGCTGGGCAGAGGGGTGGTGAGGTAGTGACAGCTGCGGAGAGTGAGGTGAGGTTGCTGCTGCAAGTTCGAAGGCCAATGGACGCCGCAGAGGGCGAGCACGGCCGCGCTGCCTGACAATAGCGGACGAAAGCGCACCTGGCTTGCGATTATGTGCGAGTGAGTGAGGGAAAGAGTCGGATTGCCACCTGGATTTCGGCCCGAGTACCTGTCTATTGTCAATCTATTGTGGCAGTCGCAATGCTGCTGGTATTTCCTTGACCGAATAAGGTTTGGTCTTGCCTGCGATATCACGCTAGACACGCGCATCACGTGCACAAACACTGCGACCTCGAACTGAGGTGGATATCTTGATTGGATCGGATCGTGTTGTAGAGGATATGGGTAGGAGGATCGTGTTGTTAACTGCTTGTTATTGTGTGCTGCGTGCTACATACTCTCGACCATCACCAAGTCCTAATCTCCGCCACCAGCAAGTCCACTACCAATACAGCAATGAGTGAACGTCGCCTGCGACAACAGACTAAAACTACCAGCAATGCTCAAGCGTGCGATGCGTGCAGCTGTGATAGTCAGCGGTGGCAATGTAAACAATAATGTGACGGACCACACGACCCCGAGCGCCTTGGACTACGATGCGCTCGGGATTCAGTCCGTGGTATACCCATCTTATTTTTGCTTTCCTCTCGCATTGTAGCCCGGTCTCATTGGAAGCTCAACTCGGGTTATTAGATTGTGAGAGATGCCTATGGCAAGGCCAAAGGTGGTATTTTGCAACTCGTCAGAATGAAGGTGGTAGAATTCATGTTACTCAAGAAGTGTTCACTCATTGGATGGCTTGTTGATTCTACTAGTGATATGTCTCGGCATGCAGCTGCAGTGGTGTTAGTCTGAGACCACATGTAGAAGTACGATGCCGGAACTTACTATGCAGGATCAACTTCAATCAGATCAGGGTGGCCCAACAAGCTCAAGCCTGCAATACCGAAGCACAAGTGGAAGACGTCCACCATGTCACCCGGCCTGTCGGAGATGCCAC
>Ga0265797_10006355_pt1 | contig 16718 bp, 13 predicted proteins | sample P2T30metagenome_FD_192433 | JGI IMG/M metagenome (GOLD analysis project Ga0265797, IMG submission 192433) | Plant litter microbial communities from East Loma Ridge, Irvine, California - P2 T30 | ecosystem: Environmental > Terrestrial > Plant litter > Unclassified | place: USA: California...
TCACCATCACAACCGGCTCCGGCCTGCACGATGCCACAGTCGCCGAGCACGCTCTCGGCCTCCTCCTCGCCTCTGCCCGCAAGTTCCACGAGATGCGCGACTACCAGACACAAGGCAAGTGGCCCGGTCACCTCGGTGGCCCTCAGCCCGACAGGCCCAAGGGTGCTTTCACAACTCTCCGCGACGCCAACGTCCTCATCTGGGGCTTCGGCAACATCGCAAAGACCCTTACACCCTACCTCACTGCTCTCGGAGCAAACGTGACAGGTCTTGCCCGCAACGCCGGCGTCCGCAACGGCATTCAGATCCACGCACAAGATGACCTGCCCTCGCTTCTTCCTAAGATCGACGTGCTGGTCATGATCCTCCCCGGCTCAGACTCCACCAAGCACGTCCTCAATGCAGAGCGCCTCAAGCTTCTTCCCAACCACGCATGGATCGTCAACGTCGGCCGTGGTACCACAATCGACGAGGCCGCGCTCGACGCTGCGCTCACAGAGGGTACCATTGGCGGTGCAGCTCTCGACGTCTTCGAGACCGAGCCTCTGCCCGGCAGCTCGCCTCTCTACAAGCAGAAGGATGTTATTCTCAGCCCACACGCTGCTGGTGGTAGGCCACAAGGATCTGAGGGCCTGATTGCTGAGAACCTGAGGAGGTTCATTGCCGGACAAGAGCTGAAGAACATTATCTGAGCGGGATACTATGGCGTGTGATGATTGGATGGCTTTTCATTAGAGTAGGTGGCGGAAAATAAGGTGTGGTATGTTATACCCTGCAGATACATGATGGTCTACACCAGTGAGATGAGATACATGAATGATACACTTCTCAACGCTTTTATGCACTCTTGTCACCTGTAACATATTGACTCAAGCCGACCAACGCGGCGCACCTTCACTTTCACGCAATCCAGCTGGCAGTGACTAAGCGGCTCATTGGCCTCGGGAAAGTGAAAGTGGACATAGCCTACGCGTAGCTTTACATGTCGCTAAATTTCCTAGAATACTCGCTCTCACCCACCCACCAACAACCCACTCTACCACTGAACGTCAACACCAAAAACTTCCACCACGCCAACCATGACCGAGCACCCAGCTAAGAAACGCAAGATGGAGTTGGATGGCAGCGAAGCAGAAACACCGCCAGAGAAGAAGCCGCCCACCACATCCCCGTCATCCGAGTCCGCCTCGGTGGTACCAGAATCATCGTTACCGCCGACTCCGGCGAAGTACACCCGTGGCGACCTGGTCACTCTTCTCGTCGGGACCGCTGAGCATGAGCTAGTAGTCTGCGGAACTCCACTGGCCAACACTTCCGAGTTCTTCAAAACCGCGCTCAAGATAGAGTGGAAGGAGGGCCAGAAGCGCATGATCAAGCTCCCAGAAGAGGACATCACGCTCATCACTCGATACCTCGACTTTGTCTTTGGCCAGAGCCTTCCATCCAAGGACGTGCAAACTGCAAAACACCTCAAAAAATCCACTGCATACGACGAAATCTTCCAGCTGTACGCCCTCGGTGAGCGCATGCTGGACGCATCGATCCGGAACGCCGTTGTGAAAGAGTCGCTGCGGCTCGTCAGCCTGGCCGGGGACGCATCACATGGGTTCCTGCCTAGCCGCAATTGTATAAAGTTGGTCTACAAGGAGACATCGGCGCGATCAGCTGCGCGTCGCCTGTTGGTGGATCTTCACGTAGCGTACGGGTTGTCCGAAACACTGGAACACGAAACGATACTCCCTGAGTACATGTGCGACCTGGCGAAAGCGTACAGTAAGAAGATCGAGAAGAATCAGCTGGCGCGCCGTTCTTTCCCTCGAGTCATCATCAAGCCCGAAGACTATCTTGTCTGAGAGAGCAGAGTTTCTGTAAGTATGTCTATCCTTAACGTCTGCGAAATGAAAACATGCTGATGGTGAGTTCGAACAGTCTGAAGGCTCATTGGCAAGGTTATGCGTTCATCGCGACGCACAGAGAGTTGGATGACGTGCAGGGCAGGCGAGGTGCTTGAGTAGTCTGTGCAACGGAGAGAGTGTTTTCGGTATGATTTGGACAGTGGCAACAGTTGTGAGGCGCGGAACTAAACAAGAGGGCTATGGGATCCAGTCGAACCCATCGTTGAGTATCGCGATGTCGTCAGTCGTAATCGCTGATCACAACCTTCGATTCATGGGATTGAGAAGATAGCCATATCATGTGTACGACCGAGGAAACTAGCATGTACTTTCCATCAGAATCATAAGAGTGAGGTATGAATTCATTTTCTGTGACCTTCCTACGCACACAGAAAACGCAGACACCAAGCTCACAACTTCCTACTCACCTTGAAGCCGCCACCGCCACAACATCTAACACAACACTCCTCAACAACACTCACCATCGCCGAGCGCGGCACGACCATGGCGACGCCCGCCTTCTCACTGCGAGAGGATGACCTCGTCACTCTGCTTGTCGGCCCAGATGAGGAAAAATTCGTCGTACACGAGATTTGCATCACTCGCAACTCTGATTTCTTCAAAGCAGTTATGAAGAAGGAGTGGATCGAAGGCCGAACACGCACTGTCAAGTTCCCGGAAGAGACCTGCCTGGAGACCTTCATCGCCTACCTCAACTTCGCGTACCACCGGAAGCTTCCCACCGAAAGTATCGAGACTGTCTCTGAGGATGATTCCCTGGGCGTCGACGCTTATAAGGTGCTCGCAAAGATCTACGTGCTCGGTGAGCGTCTGCTTGACGAGTCTGTTCAAAACGCCGTCGTCGAAGAATTCGCGCGCCTTGTAGCGATCGAGTCGTCCGATGGAAAGTGTTACTATCCTGGAAGCGGATGTGTCACTCTCATCTACAATGGTACAAGCACTCCGTGTGAACTACGACGTATGATGGTTGATATGTATAGTTCGGAAGGAGAAGCCAGCTGGATTGATAAGAGACTACCTTCCGAGTTCCTGGCAGACCTTGTAGAAGAACTGCAGGACTTTTTGCCCAACGACTGGTCATCTGTGGCAAGGAGCATTGGAAGTGGTCTCCCCGTGAGGTGGATGCCAGTCTTTTGCTTCGGCTCACTAGAGAGATCTTCAAGGGCATCGAGGGCTGTCCAATGACCTCCTCCTGCCGGGAACGCGGTCCCTTCATTGGCGCGGAGTACTTCGTCTGAACAATGGTATGAGTTCCCTAGAGTCCAGTTTGTGTACTGTTCACTGACAACTATTGATGAGCATCTAGTTAGGTGGGAGTTGCGAGCCCGCAGCCTTGAAGCCCGGTCAGTCACTTCTGCGCATCTCGTCGGAAAACGCGCGTTGCTCAACTTCAAAGACAGGAACAGCGACGAACTCAAGTTGCCAGTTCAAGAAGCTCTTCTCTGAAGTTAATGGGAAGACTAGATAGTGAACATGGAAAAGTGACGTTGGCCGCCTGCTAAGATCCATGTCAGTGAGAGAGTGTTGCTTGCACAGTGAATGCCTCAACTTGCCCTTCAACCTGGAACGTCGTCACAAGTGTCCATGTGATCCACCAAAAGTGAAGTGAAATCAAAGTGCGACACTGCTCGAGACCACTTCAAAAGCTGCACTTCGCGCGTTCAGCTTCGGCTTGTCTCCATCCACCTCAGTGAGCGCACTCAGAACCATGTCCGGCAAAGCAGAGACCACCAACGCGGTCATGCAACAAGACAGCATCAACGCCAACGCACGTTTGAGGGCACCTGCATTCTCGTTCGCCCAGGAAGAGACTGTCATACTTGCTATTGGCCCTGAGCAAAACTCGCTTGTCGCTCACGAGAGCCATCTTAAACTCAACATCGACTTCTTCAAGACTGCGTTGAAGAAAGAATGGGTTGAATGCCAGACAAGAATCATCAATCTTCCCGAAGACGACACCGAAACCATAACCGACTACCTCACTTTCACCTATGGTTCGGATTTACCGACGACGACATTGAAGACCATACCTGTGGGAGGTCCGGGGCATAAACCATGGGAACTGTTGGCGAGGCTGTACGTTCTCGGAGAACGCTTGCTTAACACACCCTTGTGCAATGCAGTTATCAAAGAGATGGTACTTCTTGCGTCGTTAGCTGATGATAACCACGACAACTACTTCATGCCGACGAGTGTAAGCAACATATGCTATGATGGCACTCCCACAGGCTCCAATCTCCGCAGGCTGATAGTCGACAAGCACATCTTTGAGTGCGAACAAGACTGGATAAACGACCAACATGACCACCCGGCATTCCTGGCAGAGCTTTCCCAAGCACTCCTGGCCAAGGTCGCTGCTCGCCAACCATATGCCGAGGACTACCTGATCTGAGGAATGGTACGTCTTCCCTAGAGCCTGACCTTTCATGAGTTTCACTGATCGTATTTGTTGAGCTTCCAGGTCGATTAACCGTTGGTGGCCAGGCCATGCGAGGACTGAGTAACGGCACATTCACCAGAGCTTCCGAGACGGGAAGTAGTTGTAACTAGCAAGGAAGAAGGGGTTGGATCCTGTGCGGCAGAGCGGACTATACTCAGATATCGTGGTTTGTCTCGGGCTTGCCTCCGACAGCGTTGACAAAGATCAGCACGAAGATGCGAGTTTCCTTATCAGGCGAGGCTGGTGGTATTAAAGCATTCCAGGTACCCAGGTATTTCAGTAATATCTGCATGGGAAGTATAATCTCGTACGACGGCTTGTGCCTGATCATCGGGTGCTGAAGGGCCAGGGATCTGTTCACGCAATCATGCCCAACAATCGTAGTACACAAGCTTTGGTTGGACGGTCTCGAACAGCGGCAACGAGAGTGATGTCCCTTCCATGATTGAATGTCCAAAGAAAATTGTCGACCGAGGTAAAACGCCAGGCACTACGAGGAGTGTAACAGATGCCATTGGATCACGAGATTCCAGAGAGCGCCCGCGGATGTCCGGATAGTCACGTCGTCCAACGCGCTGGTGGGAAGACACCACCGTTTGAAACTCAAATGCCACCACCAGACCCAGGATGACATGCCCGCCAACCTTCCTCGCGCCATTGGGTTTGCACGGGTACCTACCTAGCTCTAGCTATCTCCTCTGCTTCTGAAGACCTCTCTCATTTCGCTTCGATTGTACACATTCTTATTCCATTGCATTTCGTACACGTTTATTTTCTCCCCAGCCAATACTCCGCTCGCTATCGCGCCGGGATCACCCTCGAACAAATCCTTCTTGTTTGATCGCCTACAGGGGTTCTCATTGCGACCAGTCACCCGTCTGTGCAGTTGCCCTCCTCGGCGCGGGCAGATACATTGCGCGACGCTACACGGCCATTGTTGTCCCTCTGTCACATTGCTGTGTAACGGTGGAAGGCCAAGAGGACGCGCTGTGGCTGTGCGACTGCAATTGCGCGTAGGCATTGATAAGAAGAGCTGAGTCTTGGGAGGTAGCCGATCGCGATCGAAAGCGCTTTGCGACGGAATCTTTGCTGGCTGCTGGCTGAAGGTGCTATTTTCCTTGACGTGCGCTATGGACGACTCACACCGGGTCACAATCACGGTCTGTGGAGATGGCGGGTGTGGAAAGTCTTCGATCACACTGCGATTGGTGCGCAGTCAATGGACGCATGAGTACGTGTTGCGCGCGATGTGCTGGTGGTTTAGGTCGCGATTTTTAACGAATATCCACAGATACGACCCCACGATTGAAGACTCCTACTCCGTTACACGAACCATTGACGGCACAACATACTCCCTCCGCCTAACAGACACCGCCGGGCAAGAGGAATACCGCGGCCTTTGGTCGCAAGCCAATCTGAAATGCGACGCGTTCCTGCTGGTCTATGACATCACCCAGTCCAGCTCGCTCGAGGCGCTCGACTACTTCACCCAGATGATCGATATCGAAAGAGAAGACAGAATGGAGCAGAACCAGATCTTGCCGGTCTGCATCGTCGCGGGTAACAAGTGCGACTTGCAGAACATGAGGCAGATTGCTGCAAGAGATGGGCTGGACTGGAGCAGGCAGCACAACTTTGGCTTCATGGAGACGAGTGCGAGGGAGATGGTGAATATCGAGGAGACATTTGCGCGTAAGTTGTCCCAGCCTTGATGGATGTATGGCAGCATTGTACTGACCACCGCGCAGTTATCGTCCGCCGTGTCGTCGAAGCGCGAAAGAACGCAGCCGCTGGGATACCGCAAGAGAACCCTCTCACGGCTACCAGGAGCAGCCCTCCCAATACCAGTAACCGACCTGAGCATGAAGCCAGGTCTCCCACTGCCGACGCTCTCCAAAAAGAACTTCCTCCACCACCTAAAAAGAGCTGGTACTCATCGCTCAAGTGCTGGTAAACTACGCTTTCTGAATTTACGAATCTCTCTTTCGGCTGGACGGGATCTGTTCTGACATAACTATGTAACATTTTGTGATTTATTTTGCTGCGTTTGAGCGTTGTACAAGGGGATGGATATCTGAATACTGGCATGGAAAGGAATGGCTGGACATTGGGTATACCCTGTATTTTAGTGATGGGGTGTGTGTCTTATGAGACCACCTGGGAAATTCGGGTTTGTAAAGCAAATGGCAAAACCACCTTTGACTATCTTGCTGAATTACTTTGTTTGGTAATTTGTGTTTGGGAACATTTTTCCACTTTCGGTGCTGAGATACTCTAGGTTTGTTGAAGCAATACTCCAAACTCCGTACTCCGTACTCCGCTTAGGCGTGGGAGACAAGACCTCGTCTCGGCGACTTGGCTTGGGAAATAACAGTACATGTACACACCGACTTGTCTGACCTCAGACAACTTACCTCGTCCTGACAACGACAGCATACGCTATTGCATCGCATCAACAAGAATGGCCACCGCAGAAGCTTCTACGCAAGAGCTCACTTCGTTCTCTCGCGCTGACTGGCAAGATAACAACGAGCAGCAAGAGCAACAACAAGACTTCCAATCTCTGCCACCAGCGGACTCAGGCAAGGACGCATATCTATTTCTCGCAGCATGTGTCGGTCTAGAAGCTCTAGTATGGGGCTTTCCATTTGCTGTAAGTTTGCCATTCACGTCATCAATGTGGAAGACCATGCTCATCAGCCGCCGCAGTTCGGTGTCTTCGAGGTATACTACGATCATCATGAACCCTTCGCCAGCCAGGGTGGCAGTGCAAGCATAGGAACGACCGAGTCCGGGATCATGTACTTTATGGCACCTCTAGTAGCGGTCGCGGTGCAGCGTTGGCCGCAATACCGTCGCCGTGCCAGTTGCTGTGGTCTCGCACTAATGGTATCCGGCCTGGTGGCCGCATCTTTTTGCAACAGCGTCAGTGGGCTAATAGCTACCCAAGGCGTCATGTACGCCCTGGGTGGCCTCGTAGCATACTTCCCAGCAATGTCTCTCATCACCGAATGGTTCGTTCAGCGGCGCGGTCTGGCATTCGGAATCATGTGGGCAGGCACTGGTATCTCTGGCACTGTGCTCCCTTTCCTGCTGCAATGGATGCTGGACTCTTACGGCTACCGCACGACCTTGCGCGCTTGGGCTATTACATTGGCCATACTCGCCTCATGCTGCATCTACTTCATCAGACCACGACTACCCATCACCAGCGCCAGCAGCTTCCGTCCCGTCGACTTATCCTTCGTGAAGCACACCCAATTCTGGGTCTTCCAAACCGGCAACATCCTCCAATCTCTCGGCTTCTTCCTCCCAACCCTCTACATCCCATCTTTCGCCCTCGCGATCGGCCTTCCTTCTTTCGCGGGCCCCCTAGCCCTCGCGCTCTTCAACGTAGCCTTTGCCTTCGGCGCCGTCCTTATCGGCACGCTCGTCGACCGCTTCCACGTCACCATCTCAATCCTGACGTGCACCATCGGGCAGATGATCTCAATCTTCATCTTCTGGGGCCTGACATCTTCACAAGCAATGCTGTACATCTTCGCGATGCTATTTGGATGCTTCGGCGGCGCCTTCTCCTGCACGTGGTCCGGGTGTGCCAACGAGATGCAGCGCAGCGAGAAGAACGGGAACGTCGATGTGAGTATGGTCGTTGCGCTGCTTGCGGCGGGCAAGGGAATCGGGGCTGTGATTTCGGGGCCGTTGAGCGAGAGGTTGTTGACGCTCGATACGTGGAAAGGGCAGGCTGGGTTTGCGTATGGTTCTGGGTACGGGCTCTTGCTGGTCTTTACGGGCATCAGTGCGACGCTTGGGGGGACTGCTTGGGTTGGGAAGATGTTGAGACTGGTTTAGCGAGTAGCGGTTGTGCTGCTGCTGGTTCTACCTCAAGCTTGCATCCTTACCCAAATGATTCCCTGCGACCTTTGGTCCCAACGAAGCATCGTGGTACATTGATAAATGAATATGCTACAAGGACCTTTTCGGAGATCCTCGCAGAATTACAGTGGCATACGGTGGCCGTTTTTTATCCATATCTGAAGGTACCGGCGCCAATACCGGCGAGAGACTCATATCTCCTTAGCAAATTGACGGTGGCGATTTTCAGCAGAGAACATTTCTTTGTGCAGTATTTCTCCGGAGGAAGCACTCATACTCTTCCAAAGACTCACATAGCCCTTCAGTGGCAACTACGAATACTCAAGATCCATGCTTGCAAGTGGTAACGCAAGCGCTGTCGATATCCGCATCTCGTTGTTGAAACCTCGATGAGCAGCAATCGCATCCTGTTGTCTCCATGTCGAACGTACTCGCGAAGAACCTACGGAGGAAGTGCAAGGATACAGAGAACAGTCTAGACTATGCATCGGGTCGCTTTCAGCCACCAGTGCGGGGCGCGCATGTGCCTGTATGCACACTGCCAGGGACAGTACTTCCTTTCAGCCTCGTGCTTCACCACTTAGACTACTATCGACAAAACCTGGTCAAGCTCGTGAAACACTCTGGCGGTGAACGGGACGCCAGAGGAGGCATTCATGAACTCTGACTGTACTGTACACAAGCGTCATGTCATCGTGGTCCGACACACGCAGAGGGTAACTCCAGCCAGCACAACGGGCACGTATGTAAGTGTTTGAACAGTAGCACATGGCACATGCCCGTACACGCCTGATTTCAGACAGACAACAACAGCAACATCAACACCAACAACACCACTAGCCCCCAGCCCAACCTCCCGCGACGCAGGCAGAGAGGCTTCCTATCGACGTTATGGGACGACAGTGCGAAGCTAGACAAAGAGCTCTTACAGGCCGCCGAAGAAGGCCAATTGCACCGGGTCCGCTACCTGCTCAACTCCGGCGCAGACGTAGACTTCGCTTCAGACCTAGGAGAGACGGCGCTGCATTTCGCCACCCGCAGAGGGCGGAAAGACGTCGTCGAAGCGCTGATCTTGGCCGGCGCGAATGTCAACCATGGGGTGCAAGACGACTACTTTTCGGTCTTGCGAGACGCGATACGCTCCAAGAATGAAGACATCGCTCGTATGTTGATCGCTGCTGGGGCGAAGCTCTTCCCAATGACTTTGTACAATGCCGCGAGTGCTGGGCTGATAGGGGTCGTGCAGGCTTTGGTGTCAGCCGGTGCAGATTTGGAAGCAGAAGTAGGCTTCGGGAAGAATACTGTATCCTTGCTAGAAGACCAACTCGCCGAACTACGCAGACAATCGCCTGTTGTCGACGCAGAACATTCGCTTTCTGACTTGGCCGATATGCCCGCCGCAGAATACGAGGTGCTCATGCGTTTTTTTACCTGTGGAGCCTTCCTACTGGAGGTCTTTGACTGCGGCAAGGTCCTTCAACACGACTGATGAGTCTAAGCTACAAGATGTGATCGATTTTCTCAAAACGCAAGGCGCTAGATAATCGCCGGACTTCAGGTAGCTAGCTCAGGTAGCTCAGGACAGCAGCTGACTATCTGTGTGTTTTAGTCGATTGGCAACCATCGACTCGTTCCTTTGCCTTTAAAATAAGCCTTCATAACGCTCGAGCTATGAGAGAATACACGCCGCCGATGTAGGGCGTTTGTACAGCACGACTAAAATTCAAACACGTTGTGAAGTTAGTGATCGTTGATTCGGGCATGGTGCCTCTTTGCTGGAGAATGTGAGATGAGTGTATCACATCTCGAGCACTGAAGTTGCCGTACTTGCATATCTGGGCAAATCGCCAGCATCACTCACTCACTCACTCACCCAATCAACTCTCAAAGTGAGCTCGGACGTCTTCAGTGATGTGATATTTGAGGCGATCACATGCACGACCACCAATCCCTACCTTTCGCCACCGAAAGTAAACACATGTACCTCTGCACACCCTACACCTCCACCTCCACCTCCATATCAACACATCTTTCGACAGCGTCTAAACAAACAGTCTCAAAAGGTGCCATCACAACATACGAGTGACCCAAACTCTGCAGCTTCAACACCAATCTTCCAATAATGTCCGCAACCAAAGCAAGCCAAACCCCGGCGGAAGATGTCGTGAGTGGTCTCAACACCATCTCCGCCGACGTCGAGGACTTCCTAGAAGCTCTCCCAATCTTCGTCGAAGCAGAGAAGCAGAGACTACTCGCCCGGCGCCGCAAGCGCGCCCAGCAGTCATCAGCAGCAACCGAAAACCCTACGCCAGAGGCCACCACTCGCAACACGAACGACGCGGCACAAAGCCTATCCGCCCATGATCCTCACGAGAAGTCTTCCATCTTCTACGCCATCCTCGGCGACACCATCGGACCAACTCTGAAGGTCTACGACGCAGTGACACGCCTGACCAGAAAGGTAGAAGACGGAGAGGAGACGGACGAGGAGGAGGCGGTGCTTGAGGGAGCTATGGTGCAATGGATTCTCGCTTTGCGTTCATCTCAGCTGTAATATTCATGAAATGAGAAAAAAAGAACCCTGAACGAAATAATCATTATCTTCACATACACAGACTCCTTCCCTACCGACTCCACCAATAGCCGCCGCCTGAACCCGCCCTCCCACCAGCAGTCTTCCTTCCCTGCGCCCCAAACGTAGTGCCATTAGCACCATTCGCCTTCTCCACCTCCAACCTCCCCTCGCTCAACAACCGCCACAGCTCACCGACACCGACACGTCGCGCAGGCAGCATCGAGTACTGCAAGCTGTACAAGTTCTTGCGGTGGATCGGCGGCACGAATTGGCCGCTGACGAGGCACAGGAAGACGCGGGGCGAGAGGTAGTGCTTACGCAAGCGGTGTGTGAGATGTGCGTATTGGGTGAAAGTGTGGCTGAGAGGTAGCGGGATTGAGCGTAGCAGGATATGCGAGACGGGTGCACTGGCGCTGCCGTCTTCTGTGGTTTGTGCTGGTGGTGCATCGCAGAGCTCGAAACGGATGCCGCCAGGGAGACGGCGGGAGTCTTTGATGCGCAGCATGAGAGCGAAGAGAGGGAAGTGGTTGAGGACTGCGAGCCAGGTGTCGAGTGCTGCTTTCAAAGCTATGATGGCCATGCGAGCGCCGGCGAATGTAGCGTAGAAGACTGCAACGGTGGGTAGCAGGAAGAAGAGGAGCGTGAAGAGGATTGTGCCGAGCAGAAGTTGGTCGAGATCGTAGTCGCAGCTGTCGATGCGGTTCCGCAAGACGTTTCGCTTCTTACCACGGAACAGGTGGAACAGAGAGACGATGATTGTGAGCTGCCAGTTGTAGATGCGCGCGGAGGCGATGTAGAAACTGTATATGTGCACCGTGAGGAGGGAGACGAGGTCAGAGAACATCGAGATGGGAAGAGACGCTCCAGCGAAACTACTCAGACCGATGAGGCGGATGAGGTGTGGCAGAATGGGCTGCAACTGGGTCATAACACTGGCCCAATAATCTATCACCCAGAGGAAGAGGTCGCCGAGGAATTTGGCGAGCTCATTGTTCAGCTTGAGACCAGCAGGCCATCCCATCAGCCAAATTATAACGCGCTGTAAACCTTCCACAGCATAGGCGTTGACCAGGTGGTCGACTTGTGCGGCCACCAGATCGGCGTTCTCAATGATATATGACCCAAGCGCAATGCCAATGATAACGTCGTTGGCGACGAGCCAGAGGCTGTTGAAGAAGCGGATGTACTCTGGATGGCTATTGGTGATGCTGTCCCAATCGCTTCGCCGACGATGAAGCGTCACGTATTGAGCAGGCCAATAACAAAATTGCTGCAGTCGAATGTCGACTTGCTGCGCAGTAGCAGAGATATCCTTTAAAGCAGCTGAGTCTGGTATAGGTCGCCAGTCGAGAAGTTGCACAACCGCCTCGGCTGCGATTCGTTGCACCATGAGCCACAAGATGAAGACCTGCGAAGCGAATGGCCAGATGTAATGCACAAATGCCGACTTGAGCCAGAGAATGACAAACTGTCTGAAGTTGGCGGCAGATTCGACAACCCTCTCGCTGACACTCAAGTGGCGCTTGGTTCTGATGCCGACCATTCCAATATTCTTTTGCATGACAGCATCGATTTCCGCTGAACAATTGATTTGGCTGATGATAGTTGGAAGCGCAAGTTCTTTCTGAGTAGGCGGACGCCGTACTACAGAATGCAGTTTGAGCTTCTCGACCAGTTTCTCTTTTCTTTTACGCTCGATCTCCTCATCCTTGTCTATTCTGTCAAATGGTGGTGCACTACCATATGCACCGCGTTTGTCTCCGAGCGCCAGTGAGATCGGTGTAAGTGACAGGTACTGCATATTTCTCGGGTCCGGTCTGTCGAATGCAACAATTTGAAGAGTGATTCCGGCTTCCAGCGGACAGTCCACCTTGGGCAGATAGCTTTTCCTGACACTGCTCAGGGAAAGCATCTTCGGATCGAACCCTGTCTGCTGGAATGGTGCATTGATGGTGCCCAGCACCTGCGGCATCTGGCCGCCACAGCGGTCCAATATGCTGTCAATCGAATGTGGGCTTCCTCGGAACAGAGTGCGCATGCGCAATGCGTGCTCTACATTCCGGGCATCGACTCCCTGCAAGACTCCGATCACCAGGATGTCCAGCTCCGAGTTCCTCCATCCCACCAAGACTCCGGGTAGTGTATCTCGTGGCGCATCGGATGGCCAGAATATGCGCATCAGCCCATGTTTGCGCGAGGTCATAATCCCATTGCGAGAAGAGTGTTGTACAGCGCTGTTGGCGAATATGTACTTGTACTGCAAGCTCTAAAAAGAGCCTCTCCGTCGCAATTGTTCCCGCGCAGATATTGAACCCTCAGGTTTGCGCGATTCCTGCGAGTCGTCAGACTCGGACTTGTGGGACGATGAAGGGGTACCTCGTGAACTGACCAGCTCGGTCTCGTTGGCAGCGATGCGCTGGATGGGTATGAGGAATAGTAGGAACAGAATGGTGAGGGCGGCAAAGCCTTTCGCGGCGCGGGTCTGTGGAAGTGTTAGCTGAGGATGTATAGTAGGGTGGCCGTCACAACATACTATAACACCGTGATCCCAGGCAAAGATGGCGAGCTCGTACAAGCGGGTGACGAGGTCCCAGCGAGCGGTGATGTAACCAGCAAAGAAGATGCCAAAGGTGAGGATGGATACCGGGTGCATTTAGCAGCCTCACTCAAGTCCCGTGACGCGCGATCTGTGTTGTATTGCGAGTGTCCTGGTCAGGGCCATTGGTAGGATGTGGTTGTAGGCGGCGGTGGAAGGCAGAGCAGCGCGGCTGGGAGCTGTGCTGGGCCACGTAAGTGACGACGAAGGTGGAAATGAAGAAGACAGAAGGAGACGGGCTTCCAACAGAAAAGCGTGCTTGAGAGCACTTACGGCTCTGGTATGGCAGCACGTGGCCCAATGGTCCCTTGGTTCGTCTGGTGGCCGTTGGGTGGTTGGATGCCGCAGCGCTCGCTCGCTCGTTCCCCTTCCCCATCCAAGCATCGATCCAAGCATCGCTCGCTCGCTGCGGGAGAGGGGAGAGGGCGATTGTTCGGCTGCGGATTGGATGGAAGCGTTGAAGCGTTGCGCCCTGCGATCCGCGCCCAAGGCCCTTTCCTTTCACTTTCGCATATTGGAATCCTCAGGCATGCACCACATAACTTAGGCCGAGTCTGTACAGAGGCAGCAAGAAAGACGACCCTTCTATCCATCACACAGAAATAACACCAAGCCACAAAGGCCCCACGTGGTTCCATCGCAGCATCCTTTGTTTCCTTCTCCCTCACAGACTTTGACGCGCAGCATTCACGCGTACGCCGAATTAGGAAGTTCAGCGACCTGCTTGCATCCGGACAAATAATTTGCACGGAAATACTGGACTCGCCCGACCACAACTCCACTGCATGTGCACGTAGTCTGCGTCCGTGATCAGTATGTTCGGGCGTGGTGGGCGTGGAGGTGGCGGTGGTGGCGGCAGGCAAGTGTGCCATTTCTTCTTGGAAGGAAGATGTAGATTTGGCGGTATGTTTTTTTAATCTGATTTATTTCTAGTAGCAAATACTGACAAAGCAACAGATAACTGTAAGAACGAGCACCCAGCAGGACAGGGCGGCAATTCGCAATCTCAGGGCGGATTTGGCGGCAACAGGTTTGCTGCACTTGGTAATAACAACAACCAAGGCGGCGCAGGGAATCGATCAGGCGCTTTTGGCTCAAGTACGTTCGCTCCTTCCTCTTCTCTCTCGACCAGCAATGCACTTTCGTTTGAACTCGACTCGGCCTCCTCACTCCAACTCCAACGACTACACTTCAACATCTTGGCGCGTTCAGCAACACCACATTTCGCATCATTCTCTTGTGGTAATCACGTCGTGTTACACCGCCATCTTCAGGAACTGCTCCTCTTCACCACGAATTGCCCTCAACCCTACCACTGCGACCATGAGCCGCTTGCGACTAAACATAAACTCTACTAATCGACGTTCAGGCACCCCGAACCAAGACGCCAATCCGTGAGTAGCATCATCTCTTATCATCCAGGGCCATAATTAACACAACTCAGATACAATGTCACTGGAGAGGCCATCAAGATCGACTTGACTGAAGATCGGCCAATATGGCCACTTTCATCGTACGGACCCGGCAAGAATGCGCCGCTCCAACTGATGGAAGGCGACGTTGAGCAGAGTCCAGAGGAAATGAGAGTCAGGCATTATCTGGCCGTAGCCAAGGGTAATCCGCAAGAGTCGGTAAGTTGCGCAAACCCGAAACATGATGATCAATACTCACACATTGCAGGTACAACTCGAGGCTCAAATAGCAGCCAAGGCCAACGAAGCCATTCAAAGAATTCTTGCCGATATCAACGGAGCCGTCAAGTATATCGTAGACGGCAAAGATCAGCATCCCAACCGCCTCGACATGGAGAACAAGGGCTCGGGTGCAGCGCCTGCCCAGCAGCAAAATCCCTTCGGTGCTCCTGCTGCCGCCGCACCTGCAGCATCCGGATTCGGTCAGCCATCTAGCATAGGCCAACAGGGCTCTGCCTTTGGCAAGCCTGCATTCGGTCAACCAGCAGCCCAGTCTACCTTTGGTCAAGCGTCCGCCTTTGGCAAGCCTTCACAACCTGGCTTCGGTCAGGCCTCAGCAGTTGGTGGAGGCGGATCTGCGTTTGGCCAGCCTTCACAACCAGCTCAAAACTCCGGGTTTGGACAGCCGTCAGCAGTGGGCGGTGGCGCCTCTGCTTTTGGCCAACCATCTGCTCCAGGGCAAAGCGGTGCCTTTGGCCAGGCATCACAAATGGGACAGAAGCCTGCTTTCGCACAGTCGGCCTTTGGACAAGCATCTCAACCAGCATTCGGTCAAGCATCAAAGCCAGCATTTGGTCAAGCCAGTACTGCCGGGCAACCACAAAACAATGCCAGTCCATTTGGTGCAGCGGCAGCGCAACCCAGTGGCTTTGCTCAAGCTGCACAGCAGCCATCTACAGGCTTTGGACAGCCTTCAGCTTTTGGTGCAGCAGCAAGCAAACCAAGTCCCTTCGCCACAGCAGCAGGCGGACAGACTCAGCAGCAGGCAAGCCCTTTTGCAACTGGATCAAACAACGCTCCTCAGCAACAAGCGAACCCGTTCGGTGCCCCTTCTCAATCTGCTTTTGGCCAACCATCACAACCCGCCGCGCAACAAAATCCATTCGGCACAGCACCAAAATCCGCCTTCGGCCAGGCAACACAACCCACAAACAACGCCTTCGGCCAACCCTCACAACCCGCCGCCGCAACCAATCCCTTCGGCCAATCACCAGCCCAACAACAACAACAACAACAACCACAGCAAAACCAAGCCCCAGCAGGAGGCCAACCCTCCACCGCCACCGCCGGCCCCGACCCCTCAACCTACCTCACCCTCGCCAACAACCAGCCCACCGCCTTCAAGAACCAGCGCGTAACCTACCTCGGCGAGCCCAAAAACTTCCACGTCTACCAAAACGCCGCCGCGAACAACCAGCCCGAGCACCTCTGGTTCCCCGCCGGCCCGCCCGTTCCGAACGCAGACACGCAGCTCGAAGACGGCTACTACGAGGGCGACCTGGGCAAGGAGCTGCAAGCCGTTTATGAAGCGGTGGCGAACCAGGGGATGTTTGGCCCGGGAGGCATGCCGGAGGTGCCGCCTAGGAGGGAGTGGGTGAGGTTCGACCTTTGATGGATTGTGGTGGATCAAGACGCCATTGGGGGATATTTCTTCCTTGCTGTACTATTCACTCTGCTTCTCTTGCTTCGTTCTTGGATAGATATAGACCTGGGCTTTTGGCCGGAGTAGGACGATTGTGTGGAACTCCTCACGGATCAATTACTATTTCTATCGAGTGTCAAAAATTTCTGGTGTCAGGCTGCAAAGCGTAATCTGTCAAAAGCGCCCTCTAGAATTTGTGCA
>Ga0265797_10006356_pt1 | contig 16717 bp, 10 predicted proteins | sample P2T30metagenome_FD_192433 | JGI IMG/M metagenome (GOLD analysis project Ga0265797, IMG submission 192433) | Plant litter microbial communities from East Loma Ridge, Irvine, California - P2 T30 | ecosystem: Environmental > Terrestrial > Plant litter > Unclassified | place: USA: California...
CACGTTCTGTGCTGGATCGTCGGTTTCCCTGGTCAGGAACAGCGGCATGAAATAAGCGCGTCCCGCGGTATGCACGATATCGCTGTCGATGATGACGGTTGCCGTGACGAGCTGGCCAGCCGTGTCGAAGACCAGGCGGAAGGTCAGCGTCAGGTCGTCGGCGGCCGGCCAGACGATATCGCGCGATTCGCCCGGCACGGTCGCGGGCGCCGGAAGCAGAGCCGAAGGATAGATGACGACGCTGCCCGGGCCGCCCACATACAGCTGGTCGATGGTAATCGGCGCCGGCGGGGATCCGAGGCTGCCGAGCGTGCCGTCCGGCACGTCGCGTTGCGTGGACGGCGCGACCACGCGCGCCTTGCCGGACAGGTCGATCTTTTTCAGCGTGGCGCTCGGGATGTCGGCGCCGTCGCAATTGAAGACATAGCCGCCCGGCATGGCCATGATCTGGTCGATGTGGATCTCCATGCCGCCCGAAGGCACCAGCTGGACCTGGATTTGCGGATCGCCCGGCATCTGGGGCGAGCGCTGCAGCCGGCCGGTCCGTTGCACGTTGCTGAAGTGGTCGAGGCAGATCTCCAGGCCCCAGGTGATCCCAGCCTGGGTGAACACGCCGGCGTTATCGTAGGCCAGCTGCTGCTGCTCGCGTCCGGGGCCATCCGGGCCGGCGTCGGGATAGGCGACGTTGCCGACCAGCGCCGATGCCGGAACCTGTACGGTGTTGATGAAGTCGCAGCCCGCCTGCAATTCCTTCATGACCACGTTGGCGCCGATGCCGCCGCCGGAACCCTGGCCGCCCAGCTGGACCAGGCTGAAGTTGTAGGCCTCGCGCGGCGCCGGACTGCCGGCCGGGGGCGCCGACACGGCCAGGATGCTGCCGAAGGCGAACAGCCAGTCGCGCCATTCCTCGCCCTGGACCATCGCCTGCAGCTGCTCGATCGCCTGCTGGCACTCGTTCATCTGGTAGGCGCCCATCGGTCCGCGGAAGAAGAATTCCGGCGCCATGAACACGTTCAGGATACTTGGCGCAGGCCCTGGCGCCGGGGCAGGCAGCGCGGCGGCGGCGGTGCGCATGGCGCGCAGCATCAAGGCGCAGCGGGCGCGGATGTCTTCCGGTGAGGTCGCCGGCGGGCTGCCTGTGGTCAGTCCCAGGTAGGTTTCGCTGCCATCGGGATTTTCCTGCGGCATGGTGTTGATGGTGTACCCGATGAAGCGGACTTGATCGTAGGGCATGATGCTTCCTTTGTCTGGTTATAGGGAAAAAGCCGGCCAGTACGGGCCGTAGGTGAATTTGATCAGGTAATGCACATACACGTTGCACGGCCGCGTCTCCTGGCTCACCCGCACCTTGCCCGGGGGCTGCAGCGAGTCGGTCGGGCCGCTGCTGGTGAGCGTCGGCGTCGAGGACTGGGCGCCGGCGGCGTCGCCTCCCGACCCCGGCGCCATCGAGGCCGGCTCGGACCCGTAGATGTGGTCGTGGGCCTGGATGGCGTCGGCCTGGCGCGACCCGATCCCGGTGTCGCCGCCGGGCGCCGGGGTGCGCGCGGCGGCATCCGGATCCTTGTGGGCGCCGCCGTCGACGCCGCGCAGGAAGGTGCCGCGGTAGTCGGGCAGGCAGAAGTGCTCATCGTCGCCGCCGTACAGCTTGCCGAGCACCGCGTACAGTTCGGGGTAATCGGCGATAGGCAGGCTGCGGCCGTCGCAGACGGTCCAGCCCCAGGCCTCGATTGGTTGGGTGATGAACGGCTCTTCGGTGCCCGGCGGCGAGGCCGTGCCAAGCGTCGCGACCTGGCCGGCGAACGCGATCACGGCGCCGACCGGCGCGCCGGGGCAGGGGGGCGGCGGATAGCCGCCGGGACCAAGGTGCGGATGCAAGCTCATGCTTCCTCCCGTGCGTCCGGTTCTGCCTGCGTCTGCGCCTGCGCCGCAGCGGCGGGCCCGCCGCGCGCGGGGCGGCAGGCCGGCAGCGGGCAGCCGTCCAGCACCTGCATCGCGGTCGGGACCCGGATTTCCCAGGCCCGGCCGATGCGGCGCCCGCAGCCGTGGGCGGCGTCGCGGCCGGCGCGCAGTTCGTGCAGCGCCGCGACGTCGGCGGCGTGCACCGGCGCCAGGTGCGCCTCGCCGTCCCACATGCTGCCGGCCGCCAGGAAGTACAGCAGCGGCGCCGTGGCGCGCGGATGCACCGGCAGCAGCACGCGCGCCAGCTCGGCCTGCAGGAAACTGTCGAACTGGCTGTCGGCGCCGCCGGCACCGGCGGGCGCCAGGGGCAGCGTGTCGGCGCCGCCCGCATAGGCGCGGTAGCTCATGTCGCTCCACTCGAAGCACTCGTCGAGGAACTGCAGCAGGCGCGCCGCATCGCTGCCGCCTGCTGCCGGCGCGTTCGCCAGCAGCAAGCGCATGCAGCCGCGGCGCAACTCGCGCCGCTCGACCTGGCGCAGCTGCGCCGGCGACAGCGCGTGGCCCTGCGCCTCCCCGGCCGCCTGGCGTGCGCACTGGCGCGCGTAGCCGGCGACGATCGCCCGGTAGGTCTTGATGCGCCAGGCGTCGATGGCTGCCGGCGTCGGCACGCAGCCGATGCTGACAGTCACCTGCACCTCGGGCGGCGCCGTGGGCAGCGGTGCTGGCGGCGATACGGGTGGCGCGGGGGGCGACGATGTGGGTGGCGATGCGGCCGGCGCCGTTGGCAGGGCCGGCGGCTGCGCCGGCACCGGGCCGGCGGCCACCGCGATGCTGCCGTCCTCGCCGAAGGTACGCCGCGTGCCGCTGTCGGCGCCCGGCGTCAGCAGGTGGCGTCCGACCAGCACCTGCGGCAGGGCGCCGGCGGGCGCGCCGACGGCATTCACCTCGGCGGTGGCGACCATGTAGCCTGGGGGGACTGCCAGCAGCGCCGACTCGCCCGCGCGCAGCGTCGCCGACAGCGTCTTGCGCAGCGGCGGCGGCGGCTCGAGTTCGGTCACCTCGTAGGCAGCGGCCAGCCTGGCATAGCTGCTGAAATGGATGGCGTCGAACGAGAACGACGAGGGCGCCTCCGGCAGGCGCAGGGTGCTGTCGCCGGCGCGGTCTGGCCGGTGGGCGCCGGCGTTCAGGCGCTGCGCCGGATTCGGCAGCGTGAATTCCACCAGCAGGCGCTTGCCGTAGTTGACCACGCGCGCCTCGAACACCTGGTTCAGCCAGCGGTACACGCCCATCAGGTGTCGTGCATGAGCGCTGTTATCGATGGTGCTGACGACCGTGTCCTCGTTCTCGCTCAGCGTGCTGCTGCCGCGCAGCCGGTCGACCTGGCGCGTGATGCGGTGTACGGTACGGCTGAGCACCTCGCGGGCGAAGCGGGTCATGTCGTCGGCGCCCGGATTGGCGCCCTGGGCAATGCTTTCCGACCAGCTGCCAGTCAGGGTGCCCTGGGCCGGCGGCCCGTAGCGGGTCTGGAAGTTGTCGTAGGCGTGGCCCACGGTTTTTTCGGCGACCGCCTTGCGCGCTTCCTCGAGCAGGTTGTTGCGCTCGTCCGCGGCCCGGTTTTCGAGCACGCTGCCGTCGGCGCCATGCTCCTGCTCGTAGTCGAGCTGGCGCACGACCCGGCGCCGGCGGATTTCCTTTTTCTCGCCGCGCATCACATTGTCGATATGGGCGATGTGACCGGCTTCGTAGCGCAACAGGCGCTGCCTGACCATCTGCAGGTCGCCGACGGCGTATGCGGCCACTGCGCCGGCCGTATCCGAGCCGGGCGGCGAAGCCGGCGCAGGCGCCCGCGGCGGCAGGGGAAACAGCGGTTGCGGCAGCACGATGGCGGCGTGGGCCAGGTCGTCCAGCAGCGCGCGGTCATGAGCGGCGCCGGGGGCCGCGGCGCCGTACAGCCCGGCGAGCAGGTGGGCCGCGCCCAGGAAACGGCCGAGGTCGCGCAGCAGGCCCTGGTCGCGCCCGGGCAGGATCACCAGGGCGAAATACGCCTGCCAGGCGGCGCCGATGGCCGCCTGGCAGGCCGGCGTGGCGAGCAGCGCAGCGATGTCGTCCGGGCCGGGCACGCCGAGCAGTGCCAGCACGCGTTCGGTCAGCGCCACCGGATCGTGCTGCAGCGCCAGTGCGGCGTCGGCAACCTCGGGGAAGCGCGGCAGCGGCGCCGGCAGGCGCTGCAAGGGACCGATGAAGGGCGGGGTCCAGGTGGCTGCGCCGTCGGCGTAGGACAGGGCGAGCGCCTCGAGGCGGGTCCGTCCGGAGGGGATGGCGGCGCACAAGGCCTCGTACAGCGTGCCGGCGGGCGGGCTCGCGACAGGATGTGCGGCCGGGTCGGCGCCGGGCTGCGCGAACGCGATGAAGCAGCGCTGCCGGGTGGCGGGATCGAGCGCCGGCCAGCGGCGCAGGTAAACATAGGGAAACAGGTCGGTATCGGCGGCGTCGCCGAACAGCTGCGACGGCATCAGGTCGGCCTCGCCCCCCGGTGCGTCGTCGCCGCGCTCCGGCACGGGTTGCGGATCGGACGGCTGCGGCGTGGGCGGGCACGGCTGCGGGTGGGGCCGCGGGTGGCGGCCGGCCATCACCATGTAGCCCTCGAAGTGCTGGTCGTCGTGCCAGCCGCTGTGGCCGTAATGGATGTCGCCGAACACGCCGCCGTGCCAGCGGCCGTCGTCCTGGCGCTCGAGGTCGCGGCGCAGGAAGCCGCGCACGTACAGCTCGCCTTCGCCGGTGCTGTGGAACACGAGGTGGAAGTGGCGTTCGCGGGCGGGCGGCAGGTCGAACTCCTGCGGCGCTGTCGCGGGAGCGATGTCGCAGGCGATCATGACGCGCACCAGGCCGTCGTCGTGCAGCCTGAACGCGAAGACCAGGTGGTCTTCCAGCGCGGTCCAGGTATCGTTCGTCAGGACATGGTGCATGGCGGCTGCCTTGTGCGTGGGTGGCCGGCCAGGGCGGCATCCTGCCGCACCGGCCGGCGTTGCGGCGATGCCGGACTCAGGCGAGTACGACGTTCTCGAGACGGAACACGATCTGGGTCGAACCGCGGCCCGGGCCGCCGCCGGTCATCACGATGTCGGCGCTGGCAATGCCCAGCAGCGAGAGCTCGGTGTTGACGTCGGAGATCACGGCCGAGTTCATGATGGCGCCGGCGGTCACTTCCGACACTGCACCGATCCAGATCGTCGGCTTGAACTGGAACACCGCCTTCTGGCCCGGTGCGACCGAGCGCTTTTGCGCCAGCAGCTTGCCGCCCTTGTAGATGCTGGCGCTGACGGCGCCTTGCTCCAGGTCGTTGCGCAACTGCACTTCCGATGAACTGGTGGCCTGGCCGAACAGGCTCAGCGTATTGCCGGAGCCGGTCTTGCTGATACTGAAGAGCTCATTGTTGGTGGCGGCAAGCTGGGGCGTGTGGTTGCCCCAGCTGTCGATGGCGTTGATTTCCATTGCCATTGGGAACACGAAGGGGTGGTTGTCGTTGACGCCGCAGTTTTCGATCACGCGCCAGGCGACCGTGGTCTCGTCGTAGGTGGTGGCAACGTTTTTCTGGAAGATGACGATCTTCGAGTTGCTCATGTCGTTCGATTTGTTGATGAAGTTCAGCTGGATGTCCATGTTGTTACCTTCTCCATAGTAGTAGTTGAAACGGCACGCCGGCCCTTGCCGGCGTCGCCGGTGCGGGCCAGCGGGCCCAGGGAACGCCTGTCACGGCAGGCTGCGGCGGAACGGACCGCACCGGTGTTGTTGCCGGACCCGCCCATCCCTGAAGCTGAGTTCGGTATTCATGATGTGCCGTATTCCTTGCGGTTGCCGGCTCCCGGTTTTGATGTAGATCAAGATATACGTCTTGCTTGACCCAGGCCATTACGCGGCATTACACGGCATTACGCAGCGCGCAGGGGCTGGTAGCTGCCTTCGTGGGACGAGCCGCGCGTGATGCTCACGGCCAGGTCGCCGAAGCGGATCTCGCCGCGGCGCCGTTCGACCACCTCGACGCAGGCGTGCGGCGCCAGGGCGGCGGCGACCTGGCGCCGCAAGCGGTGGATCTGGACGTTCAGGTGTGCCGGGTCGAGCCCCAGCATGGCGGCCAATGCGGCGTTCTCGATCCAGCCCTGGCTGCTGGCGTCGAGTCCCCTGCGCGCATCCTCCATGCGCAGCCGCGCCAGCGTCAGCAGGCAGTAGTGGTGGCCGCGTTCGCCCAGGTCGGCGCGCAAGCCGTGGCCGGTGCCGATGCTGCAGGTGACGTGTTCTTCGTTGAGACTGACCGCGAGGTGCAGGTGCACCTGCGGCTGGGGGCCGCTGCGCGGCGCAAGGGAATAGGGGATGGCGGTGTGCATGGAGCGCTCCTGGCGGGTATCGGTACACCCGTCCTTTCAAGTTCCATGCCATGCGCCGCACGCCGCGGCCTGCCCCGCAAATGGCGCCGGCGGCAGGCCCGGACCCGGCCATCGGCGTGTCATTGACATGTCAACGCGGCGTGCTTTACACGCCGGCGGCGGCGCGGCATGATGTCCGGCAGTGCCACTCCATGGAAGAGCCGATGCCGTCACCCAGCGACGAATTCACGCTGACCTCGCCCCTGCCGGCGTTGTTGCCCGGCGCCGAGCGCCTGCTTGCGCTCACCATCCTCTGGCATCCCGACCAGGCCCGCATCGGCGAGCAGCACCTGGCCGTGCCCGGGACCGAGCTGGCCGTGAGCCGCTATGCGCCGGCCTTTTGCCACCCGGCCGGGGCGGCGCTGCCGCTGGGCGAGCGCAGCCTGGCGCGGGCGCCGCTGGTGCTGCGCAGGAGCGGCGCCGGCGTGACCCTGCTGCCGCCGGCCAGCCGCATGCTGCTGCGCGTCGACGGCGAGCTGCTGGCGGCCCCGCTGGCGCTCGGCGCGGCCCGGCTCGAGGCCGGCCTGGTGCTGGAACTGGGCGGCTCGGTGCTGCTGTGCGCGCACTGGGCCGACGGCTTGCCGCAGCGCGAGGATCCGGGCGAGCTGACCGGCGTGAGCAGCGCCATGCGCAAGGTGCGCGCACTGGTGCGCCAGGTGGCCCCGTCCGACCTGCCGGTGCTGCTGCTGGGCGAGACCGGCACCGGCAAGGAACTCGCGGCGCGCGCCGTGCACCAGGGCAGCCGGCGCCGCGGCGGGCCGCTGGTGGCCGTCAACATGGCAACGCTCGGCGACGAACTGGCCGCGGCCGACCTGTTCGGCGCCGCCAGGGGCGCCTACACCGGGGCCGAACGCGCGCGCAGCGGTTATTTCGCCGAGGCGGCCGGCGGCACCCTGTTCCTCGACGAGATCGGCAACGCGCCGGCGGCGGTGCAGCCGATGCTGCTGCGGGTGCTGGAAAGCGGCGACTACCGGCCCCTGGGATCGGCGCACGCGCTGCAGTCGCAGGCACGCCTGGTCGCCGCCACCGACCAGGACCTGGGCAGCGGCAGCTTCAACCAGCCGCTGCTGCGCCGGCTCGAAGGCTTCGTGATCGCCTTGCCGCCCCTGCGCCGGCGGCGCGAGGACATCGGCTTGCTGATCCTGCATGCCGTGCGCGGCTGGAATGCCGCCAGCGGCGCCGGCCTGACGCTGCCGATCGCGCTGGTTGCGGACATGTGCCGCCATGACTGGCCGGGCAATGTGCGCCAGCTGCGCAACGCCGTCCTGCGTGCACTGCTGGGTTTGCAGGCGGGCGCCCTGCCCACGCTCGGCGAGATCATCCCGGAGGCAGCGTTGGCCCCTGCGTCCCCACCCGCGCCGCGCCGTCACCTGGATGCGCTCGACGACGCCGCCGTGCTGGCGGCACTGGATGCCTGCGGCTGGCAGATCCGCGCCGCCGCCCAGGCGCTGGGCGTGTCGCGGCCGTCGATGTACAAGCTGCTTGCGGCACATCCCCAGGTGCGCCAGGCGGCCGCCATCCCGCTCGACGAATTGCGCATGGCCTGGACGGCGCACGGGGGCGACGTTGTCCGCTGTGCGCTGGCCTTGCGCACGCCGAGCGAGGCCCTGCGCCGCCAGCTGCGCGGCCATGGCCTGATCGACTGAGGGGCCGGGCCGCGCTTGCTTTTGCTTACTTGAGGGTGCCGTTGCCGCCCACTTCCGCCTCCGGATCGAACGACAGCACGCGCAGTTCGTGCACCGTGCCTTGCCCGCGCATGATGCGGATGGTCAGCACCAGCGACAACTGCCAGCAGCCGGGGTTCAGGCCGATATCGAGCGTGCGTTTCCAGCTCTGGGTGACGCTGCGTGCGCCGTTCTCCAGCAGGCCGCCCGCCGTGGCCGTAAAGTCGAGCTCGACCGGATAGCAGGCGCCAACGGCCTGCAGGAAGGGCGATGGCGCGGCGTATTGCGTCTCCAGGCCGCGGCCGCGCTGGATCACTTGCGGCCGGGTCACGATGACGCAGTCGATCACCTGGAAGGACACGAATTCCTTCCCGGGCGCCTCGGGAACACTGGCTGCGCCATAGCCGGTAATGTGCAGGCTGAGGCGCTCGCCGGGCGCGAAATACATGCTGTCGGCGCGCGAGCCTGTGCGCGGGGCGGGATCGGGCGCGTCCGGCGACACGCGCACCAGCCGGTGGGTCAGGTCGCTGGTAATCTGGTCGGCGTCGAAATTGAGCTCGAGCCTGACTTCGTTCGATTCGGTTGCCGCGAGTGCTGGGGTCATCGTTTATGTTCCATGGCGAGGGTTTGGTAGCGGGCGTCGCGCCGGAGCGCGACCAGTTCGGGCGCCGCCTCGATCGACGAGAACGGGTAGCCCAATGCGATTGCGCGCGACAACTGGTCGAGCGCGACGTCGCGCTGTCCGCTCAGTTCGTTGGCGAGCGCTGCGCGAAAGCGCACGTCGGGGTTGGCCGGCGCGGCGGCGGCGCCGCGCGCGGTCAAGGCAAGGGCATCGCTGCGCTGCCCGAGCCGGGCCGCGTACAGGCCCGAGCGGGTCAGGAAGGTCGGGTCGTCCGGGGCGCGTGCCAGCATCGGGCGCAACAGTTGCATGGCGCGCCGGTAGGCGGCACGCGCATCCCCCTCGCGTCCGGGAAGCCAGCGCAGCGCATCGGCCAGGTTGGCCCACTTCAGGTAATCGTTGGGGCCGCCCCTGGCCGCGGACACGGCGTGCTGGAAGGCGGCGCTGGCGCCCAGGAAGTCGCCGCGGTCGAACAGCACGGTGCCGAGGTTGGTGTACAAGGCACCGCCAGGCTGCACGCGCAAGCCGGCCTGCAGTACGGCCAGCGCTTCGTCGCCGCGATCCTGGCGCAGCAGGGCGGCGCTCAGGTTGGCGTAGGGCAGGACCGCATCCGGTTCCAGCGCCACACTGCGCCGGAACGCCTGCTCGGCCGCGGCATAGTCGCCGCGCTGGATCATCAGGGTGCCCTCCAGGTCGGCGAACGCGCGCTCGTTCGGCCAGCGCGCGCGCGATTGCGCGAGCAGGGCGGCCGCCGCATCCTGGCGCTGCAGACGCAGCAGGATATTAATCTTCGAGGTCAGCGCCCAGGTTTCCGAGGGATCGAGCGCCAGCGCGCGGTCGGCGGCGGCCAGCGCCTGCGCCGACTGCCCTTGCAAGGCCGCAGCCCAGGACTGCGCCGCATGCGCCAGCGCCAGCTGGTCGTCTGCGCGCAGCGCCAGCGCCGCCGCCGCTGCCGCCTTCATGAGCCAGACATCGTCGCGTTCATCGCCGCTGTAGCGCATGCTGTAGGCCAGCGACTGGCCCGCCGCCGCGGCCGCATGGCCCGGCCTGTGGGCAAGCACCGCGCCGAATTGTTCGAGGGCGCGCTCGATCTCGCCCTCGCAATCGGCGCGGCGCAGCGCCGCCAGGCCGGCTTGCATCGACGCCAGTTCCGCGTAGGACCGGGGCGGCGCCGGCGGGGCCGGGACGCCGGCCTGCATGGCGCCGGCCCCGCTCAGCATTGCCGCCGCCAGCAACAGCGCCACGCGCATGCCGCGCCGGCCGCGCGCCTGGGCTGCAGGGGCTGCCTGGGTTGCCGCGGCTGCGGGGGGCACACCCGCGTGCGCGGGATTGCAGTCGAGTTGCGCAATGCGTGAGCGCACGGCTTCCATGCTCGCCAGGCGCGCCTGTGGGTCGCGCGCGGTCATGGCGAGGATCAGCCCGACGATTGGCGGGGCCAGGCGGGGAGGGTAGTGCCACTGCTGGGAGCTGGTATGCATGTGCGCGCTTGCCAGCGCCAGCCCTTGCAGGGAGGCATGAGGCCGCTCGCCGCTGACGAGCTGGTAGAGCACGACGCCCAGCGCGTAGATGTCGGTCAGGGGGCTGGGCGGCAGGCCGGCCAGGCGCTCGGGCGCCATGTAGGCAAGCGTGCCGAGCGGGCTGTCGGCCGCGTCGTCCTGGGTGGCGAGGGCGTCGACGTGCCGCGCCAGGCCGAAGTCGAGGATGCGTACCTTGCCGTCCGCTTCGATCATCAGGTTGCCGGGTTTCAGGTCGCCGTGCACCAGCCCGGCGGCATGCGCTTCGCTCATCGCCTCGCTCACCTGCCTGACGATGGCAAGCGCGCTGGACGGATCGGCGACGCAAAGCGGCACATGGTCCTGCAGGGAGCGGCCGCGCACCAGTTCCATGACGATGCAGTGCGCCGGCCCCTGGTCCTCGACGCCGAAGATCCTGACAATGGCCGGGTGACGCAGGGACGCGGCCATGCGCGCCTCGCGGATCAGCGGTCCGTTCTGCACTTCAGTCCCAGGGCCGCTCAGGCATTTCAGCGCCACCTGCCGCTGCAGCAATTCGTCCCAGGCCTCGTACACCCGGCCGTAGCCGCCCTGGCCCAGCAGCTTGCGTACCGCGTAATGGCCGATCCTGTACAAACAATCGTCGGGGACTGCGGCATGCAGCATGGTGGTGCTCCATCGTTCGGTGCAGGATGTCGCGGGTCGCGTGAACGGCTATTCTAAATCCTTCATTGTTAAAAAAATCATGAACTTAAAAAAATGCGGCGCGTTCATGCCGGGTGCATGAACGCGCCGCGCATGGCCGGGCAAGTGCGCCGGCACCGGCACACCTCATCGATATGAGAGGTGCATTGCCGCCGTCCCCGGAGCATAATGGGCAGCTTCCCCGAGGAGGACACGGATGCTTGACGCCATCATCATCGGAGCCGGCCACAATGGCCTGGTCTGCGCCTTCTACCTGGCCCGCGCCGGGTTGAAGGTCACGGTACTCGAACAGCGCCAGGTCGTCGGCGGCGCCGCCGTGACCGAGGAATTCCACCCCGGCTTTCGCAACTCGGTGGCGGCCTACACCGTCTCCCTGCTCAATCCCAAGGTCATCGCCGACATGAACCTGGCCCGGCACGGCCTGCGCGTCGTCGAGCGTCCGCTGTCCAACTTCCTCCCGCTCGACGACCACAACTACCTGAAGCTCGGCGCCGGCAAGACCGCGGCTGAAGTCGCAAAGTTCTCGCAGCGCGACGCCGACCGCCTGGGCGACTACGCCAGGCAGCTCGACACCGCCGCCGATGTGCTGCGCGAACTGGTCCTGCAAACGCCGCCGAACCGCGTGCAAGGCAGCTGGCTGGCCGCGCTGCCGGAATTAATAAAGGCGGGCAAGCTCGGCAACCGCATGCGCGCGCTGTCGCTCGACGCCCAGCGCGAACTGCTCGACCTGTTCACCAAGTCCGCCGGCGACTACCTGGACGGCTGGTTCGAGAGCGCGCCGATCAAGGCGGCCTATGGTTTCGACAGCGTTGTCGGCAACTACGCGAGTCCCTACACGCCCGGCTCGGCCTACGTGCTGCTGCACCACGTCTTCGGCGAAGTCAACGGCAAGAAGGGCGCCTGGGGCCACGCCATCGGCGGCATGGGCGCGATCACGCAGGCCATGGCCAGGGCCGGGCAGGCGCACGGCGTCGAGATCCGGCTGAACGACGGCGTGCGCGAGGTGCTGATGGAGAATGGGCGGGCCACCGGCGTCGTCACCGCCAAGGGAGAGCGTCTCGACGCGCGCGTGGTCGTCTCTAACCTGAACCCGCGCCTGCTGTACACGAAGCTGGTCGACCAGGCCGCGCTGCCCGGCGACTTCCTGCGCCGCATGCAGGCCTGGCGCTGCGGCTCGGGCACCTTCCGCATGAACGTGGCGCTGTCGGAACTGCCCAGCTTCACATGCCTGCCCACGACCGCGGCCGCCGAGCACTACGGCAGCGGCATCATCATCGCGCCCAGCCTGCAGTACATGGAACGCGCCTACATGGATGCCCGCCTTGATGGCTGGTCGCGCGAGCCGATCGTCGAGATGCTGATCCCGTCCACGCTCGACCCCGGCCTGGCGCCGCCCGGCCAGCACGTGGCCAGCCTGTTCTGCCAGCACGTGGCGCCCACGCTGCCCGACGGTTCAAACTGGGACGACCACCGCGAGGAGGTAGCCGACCTGATGATCGCCACCGTCGACCGCTGGGCGCCGAATTTCAGGCGTTCGGTGCTGGGGCGCCAGATCATGAGTCCCCTCGACCTGGAACGCACCTTCGGCCTGGTCGGCGGCGATATCTTCCACGGCGCCCTCGGCCTGGACCAGCTGTTCGCGGCGCGGCCGATGCTCGGGCATGCCGACTACCGCGGGCCGGTGGCCGGCCTGTACACCTGCGGCGCCGGCACCCACCCGGGCGGCGGCGTGACCGGGGCGCCCGGACACAATGCCGCGCGCGAAGTCCTGCGCGACCTGCGCCGGCGGCGCGCATGATGCGCCGCCTCCTCGCCGCCGCATTCCTGCTGGCCGGCGCCGGCGCGCAGGCGTCCGGCCCCGCCGCCGACCTGGTCTACCGCAACGGCTATGTCTACACCGTCGACGGCAAGGACAGCGTGCACCCGGCGCTGGCCGTGCGCGCCGGGCGCATCGCCTATGTCGGCAGCGATGCCGGCGCCAGGGCCTTGATCGGCAAGCGCACCCGCGTCATCGACCTGCATGGCCGCATGCTGATGCCGGGCCTGGTCGACGCCCACATGCATCCGCAATCGGGCGGCAGCCGCCTGCTCAACTGCAGCCTCGATTACCAGCGCCTGACCGTGCCGCAGTTCCAGGCGCGCATCCAGGCCTGCATCGACCGCGACAAGGGCCAGCCGCCAGGCCGGCCGCTGTTGGTGGTCAACTGGTTCCAGCAAGGGATGGAACCAGCCGGCACCGGCACCACGGCGGCCACGCTCGACGCGCTGAAAACGGCCCGCCCGCTCATCGTGCGTTCCTCGTTCGGCCATTCGGTGCAACTCAATTCGCGCGCCATCGCCCTGGCTGGCATCGGCCGCGCTACCCCCGACCCGGTGGGCGGCAAGATCGTGCGCGATGCTCGTGGGGACGCCACCGGCCTGCTGGAAGACGCGGCCCAGGAGCTGGCGATGCGCTTCGTGCCCGCGCTGAATGCACAGGAAAACCTGGCTGCGTCGAGTGCGGCATTGACGGCGATGCGGCGCCAGGGCATCACCAGCTTCCTCGATGCCTGGACCGACCCGGAAACCATGACCGCCTTTGCAGCGCTGCAGCGCCAGGGCAAGCTGACCGCGCGCGCCCACTTCGCCGTACTGGTCGACCTCGACCAAGGCGCCACGCCGCAGAGCGCCGTCGCCGACCTGCTGCGCCAGCAACGGCAGTTCGATCAAGGGCCCACGCGGGCGGCGCCGTCGATGCAGGTGCGCCACGCCAAGTTGTTCATGGACGGTGTGATCGCCGCGCCTGCGTTCACCGGCGCCATGCTCGAACCCTACCTCGAAAACCGGGGAAGCGCGGAGCGGCCCGACTGGCAGCCTGGCGCCAGCAAGGGACCGCCGGGCTACTTTTCCGGGCCGGCCCTGCGCAGCACGCTGGCGGAACTGGCGCGGGCGCGCATCGATCCGCACATCCACGCCGATGGCGACCGCGCGGTGCGCGAATCGCTCGACGCCATCGCGGCCCTGCGCGCGCGCCTGGAAGGGAAGGACGTGCGGCCGGCGCTGGCGCATGCCGAGATCGTCGACCCTGCCGACTACCCGCGCTTTGCGCAACTGGACGTGTCGCCGGTGCTCTCCTTCCAGTGGGCCAAGCCGGCGCCGGACACGGTCGGCGCGCTGCGCGACTACCTGGGCCCGGTGCGTTATGCCACCGTCGAACCGCAGGCCGTGCTGCAGCTGGCGGGGGCGCGGGTTGCCTACGGCAGCGACTGGCCGGTCGATCCGCTCGACGCCTGGTTTGCGCTGAAGGTGGCGGTGACCCGCAGCGCCGCGCCGGATGCCGGCCCGGAGTACGCCGGGCGACTGACGGCCCAGCCGGGCATGACGCGCGCCGCCGTGCTGCGCGCCGCCACCGTCGACGCGGCCTGGACGCTGCGCCAGGAAGCGCTGACCGGGTCGCTGGAAGCCGGCAAGCTGGCCGACCTGATCGTCCTCGACCGCAACGTCTTGACCATTCTTGATGAGGACATCGCCAGGGTCAAGGTCTTGCAGACCGTCGTCGGCGGCAAGGTGGTGTACGAGACCGCGGACCTGGGGCGCAAACCGGCGCAGTCCGGCAACGGTGCGGGGGGCTGTGTGATCGGATGCTAGACTTCGCGTTCAGCTCACTCGCATCCAAGGAGCCGTTTTGCGCTTTCGTCTTTCCTTCTCTTTCCTCTTCCTGTTCATTCTCGCGCTGGCGGGCCCGGTCCATGCCCTGCCTGCCGCGCCCGACACCGAGGCGCCCGCAGCCGAAACAGCCCACCCCGACCCGCTGCGCCGCGAAACGCCGCGCTCGATGGTGTCGGGCCTGATCGAGGCTCTGGCCGAACTCGACTACGACCGCGCCGCCCAGTACTTCGAGATGCCGGCCGCCACCAGCAACCGCCAGCGCATGAACGCGGTCAGCCAGGCGCGCGCCTTCCATGCGCTGCTCGACAATGGCGGCTCCCTGAAACCCTTTGCCACGCTGTCGAACCAGGCCAGCGGGCGCGTCGACGACGACCTGCCCCTGGACCAGGAAAACATCGGCGAAGTCACGGTGCAGGACAAGAAGATGCCGGTCCTGATCACGCGCTCCGAGGTCGACGGCCAGCAGGTCTGGCGCATCTCGTCGGCCACGCTCGGCCAGATCGCCGCCGCCACGCGCCGCGCGCCGGCCGGCGCAACGGGCGACACAGCGCCGCAGGACGAATATTTGGTGGCCGGCGCGCCGGTGAAGGACTGGGGCATGCTGCTCGGCCTGGGCGTGATGGTCTTCGGCGGCCTGTGGATGGTGTCAGCCTTGGTGGTGGCCGCCATGCGCCGCCTGGTGACCGATTCCGCGGCCAGCGGCATCTACCGCTTCTTCGAGGCGGCGCTGCCGCCGGCCAGCCTGCTGCTGGCAGTGGCGGTCTTCTACAACTGGGCCGAACGGCTGGCGGTGGCCATCGTCGCGCGCCAGACCCTGCTGCGCTACACCGGCATCGTTACCGTGATCGCCCTGGTCTGGTTCGGATTGCGCCTGGTCGACGCCATATCGGAACTGGTGATCGCGCGCATGCAGCGGCGCCAGCGGCGCCAGATCGTCTCGGTGGTCACGCTGCTGCGCCGCACCGTGAAGATCCTGCTGCTGGTGTTTTCCGGTATCGGCATCCTCGACACCTTCGGCATCGACGTCACCACCGGCATCGCGGCCCTCGGTATCGGTGGTATCGCGCTGGCGCTGGGCGCCCAGAAGACCGTGGAAAACCTGGTCGGCAGCGTGACCGTGATCGCCGACCGTCCGCTGCAGGTGGGCGACTTCATCAAGGTCGGCGACGTGGTCGGCACGGTGGAAGACGTCGGCATCCGCTCGACCCGCATCCGCACCCTGGAGCGCACCATCGTCACCATCCCGAACGGCGATTTGTCGGCGCGCCAGATCGAGAACTTCGCCGCGCGCGACCGCTTCCTGTTCAATCCGACCATCGCCGTGACGTATGCCACCTCGTCGGCCCAGTTGCAGGAAGCGCTCGCCATCGTGCGCGGGGTGCTGGCGGACGAAGAAAAGATCGCCGAAGGCTGGCGCGCGCGCCTGGGCGGGATTACCGACCGCGCCTTCAACATCGACGTGTTTTCGTACATCGACACCGCCGAGTTCGACGTCCAGGTGGCGGTGCGCGAGAACCTGCTGTTCACGATCTACCAGCGGCTGGAGGCGGCGGGCATCCGGCTGGCCTATCCGAGCCAGACCGTCGTGTTCCAGGGCGACGGCCAGGGGGAGGGCAAGGACCCAGGCGATGGGAACAGCGTCGGCAGCGAGCGGCCGCGCCTGGAAAAGGAAGACCGGCCGGGCCGCTAGCACGGGCCCCTGCACGCCGCGCGCGGAGCGGTTATCATGTTTGTCTCAACCACCACAGGATTGACATGCCATGACCACGTCCAGCTATCCCGATACCCGCCTCCTCATCGCCAACGAATGGGTCGACGCCAGCGGCGGCAAGACCATCCCGGTGCTCAACCCGGCTACCGGGCAGGAAATCGGCACCGTGGCGCATGCAGCGATCGCCGACCTGGACCGCGCCCTGGCCGCCGCGCAAAAGGGTTTTGAAACCTGGCGCGACGTGCCGGCCGCCGAGCGCGCCGCCACCATGCGCCGCGCCGCCAACCTGCTGCGCGAACGCGCCGGCGACATCGCCCGCCTGCTGACCCAGGAGCAGGGCAAGCCCCTGGCCGAAGCCAAGGGCGAGGCCCTGGCCGGCGCCGAGATCATCGACTGGTTCGCCGCCGAAGGCATGCGCGTGTATGGCCGCATCGTCCCGTCGCGCAACCCGAAGGCCCAGCAGCTGGTGCTGAAGGAACCGGTCGGCCCGGTCGCCGCCTTCACCCCATGGAACTTCCCGATCAACCAGATCGTGCGCAAGCTGTCGGCCGCGCTGG
>Ga0265797_10006357_pt1 | contig 16715 bp, 14 predicted proteins | sample P2T30metagenome_FD_192433 | JGI IMG/M metagenome (GOLD analysis project Ga0265797, IMG submission 192433) | Plant litter microbial communities from East Loma Ridge, Irvine, California - P2 T30 | ecosystem: Environmental > Terrestrial > Plant litter > Unclassified | place: USA: California...
TTAAGTAATCGACTGAACATGTCAGCCGGCACCCTCATCAAACGCCCACACTTATCGACTGTTGATTGTTAAAGAACTATGTTCTGTACTACCTTGCTGCGCTTTGCGAATCGTTTTGTTCGTCAGCAGCAGAGAAGTGAGATTATGCAGTGTTTCGCCTGACTCGTCAACTTCATCTTTTTCTTCAGCGCCAGCGGTGTTGTTAAAACACCCAACTCAACTACTTGATTTCGTTCAGTTTTTACTTCGCTGCAGAAGCAGGACGCGAACTATAGCAAAGCGCCGACCGCTCTGCAAGCCCTCCTTTCCTTTCTACGATGACGTAGCCGATGTACAACAGCTGAAATATATTTACGACAACATCGCCAATCCAGTCCTACCGTAATTACAATTCGAGAAATAACGGCTCGGGCCGTTGTCTTCGACTGGGAGCGGACATGGAAAAGATTCTGTGGGTCGTGAACTACGATAACGTGCAGACCTTCGCCAAGGTCGCGGTCCATACCGGCGCGACGGGCGTCGCAATACGGACCGATAACGACCTGGGCCGGGCACTCGATGTATTCCACGCGCTGGGCATCAAGGTCTACGGTTGGCGCTGGCCGTCTGCCCAGCGCGATGCCGCGATGCGCGAAGCCGACAGGGTCGCAACGGCCTTCCATGGCGGACTGGATGGGTATTACATCGACCCGGAAGGGGAACCGGGCCAGCCCTACGACTGGGACCGGGACGGCCTGGACGCCCTCGCCGACGAATTCTGTACTGCCATCACCCAGGCAAGCGAAGGGCGGGTGGTCGGCGTCACTTCCCATTACCGGGCAAAGGCCGTGTTCCGCCGGCTGCCGTGGGCGACATTCTTCCGCCATGCCGATGTGTTCCTGCCCCAGGCCTACTGGCGCGTGGCCGGTGGCCCGGTCGGCAGCGGCCGCCCAGCCGACAATTACCTCGCAGCCATCGAATCCTGGGCCGCAGCCGGCGCCGAACGCGCGCGCATCGTCCCGATGGCGGGCGAGGTCGCCCGCGTCCGCCCGCCCGAACTGGCCGAATACGCCCAGGCAGCGCGGCAACAGGCGGTGAACGCGCTGCACTTCTACGCCTTCGGACCACAGGTGCCGCCTGCCGTCTGGAGCGCCATCGCCGCACTCTAGCCAGCCCCGACAGAACCTGTCCACCTTCGACAGAGAGGAATGCCATGTGGATTCACAGCGCATGCGTGCGCCAATTCAAGGTCTTGGTATCAAGCGCTTTCGTCGGCTGGTGCCTGACCGCCGCCCTGCCCGCGCAGGCGGCGCCCCAGATACAGGCCGCGCCCCAGATACAGGCGGTGTTGCCGGCAAAAATCTTCAATCGTTGCAAGCCCGAGTTGATCGGCGCGTTCACGAAGCCAGCAGGCAAGGCCAGGCGCGGTTGCGAGCCAACGGACATCCGGTTCGCGCTCGACGACCGGCCCAGTTTGGCCGGCGCGGGTGACGTGGTCCTCGTCCTTGCCGGCTGGCCCGACCCGGCGGCCGGCGAGAAGCCCCGTCTCTGGCTGAACGGCGCGGAAGTGACGAATGCCGTCGACCTGGTCGGCACCGAGCGCGTGCCGGGACAGGACACGGCCTTCGTGACGCTCCGCCTCAACCCAGGCACGCAGAGCCGGGCATTGTGGTCGAACCTGATCCGCAACGCCGGCCTCAGTGCGAAAGTACCCCTGCTGGTCGGACTGGGCGCCAACGCCGCAGCGGCGCAGTCGGCCGTCAGCGCCGCCGTCAACACCATTCCGGGCATCGCGAACTACACGCCGACGATTGCCGTGACCGTGTCATGGCGATTGTGGCTGGCCGCCGGCCTGATCGTCCTGTTCGGTGGCGGCGCCATCACGCTGGCGTTCAGCCGGAATGTCCTCAAGGACCAGGCGCCGCTGGCGGTCGCCGATCTGTTCGACCGCGCCTCGCGGCTGACACGCCAATGGAAGGCGAGAGCGGGGACCATCAATTCATGCATCGCCGCTTATTACCCGGGCTACCAGCCCAACACGCCAGGCAGCGCCAACTACAATCCCTGCATGCCCACCGGCGTCGACCTGGCCTGCCTCGAAGCCGCCGAAGGGACGCTGGCCAGCAAACAGGTGCCGGCCGACCCGAAGCCGTCCATCGTCGGCATCATCCAGGGAAGGCGCGAATGGTCGTACAGCCTCGCGGCGACCCAGCTGTTCCTGTGGTTCCTGTTTGCGCTCCTGTCCGGGATCTATTTCTGGGCGATCTATGGACAGATGCCAGCCATCGACAATTCGATCCTTGGCCTGCTCGGCATCAGCGCAAGCACGGCCGGTGTCGCCTGGGCCGTCGACAAGTCGGCACAGTCCTTGCCGGGCGGCCCCTCGACCGGCTTTTTCTCGGACCTCATCACGGACGCCAGCAACGACGCCCGCATCCACCGTTTCCAGGCGGTGTTCGTGAATGGCGCCCTGCTGGTGGTCGGCATCAGCAACATCGTGCTCGACATGGAATACCCGACCTTCGACCAGACCTGGCTGATTTTCCTGACCATCAGTGGCATCACCTACACGGCCGGCAAGAAGATCAAGGAAGATGCGCGCCCGATGTAAAAAAGCCGTTCCCGCGGTGACGGGAACGGCTCGTGCCAGCAAAGGAAGGATCGATCAGCGGCTGGCGGTCTGCGTGCCCGCCACCGGCGGCGCGTCCTTCACGTACTTGTCGAACCAGCGCAGCATTTCATACACCAACTGTTCGTTCGACTCGCGCGCAGCATACCAGTGCGGCTCGTACGGCAGCATCACCAGGCGCGTCGTGCCGCCATTGCCGCGCAGTGCCTCGTAGAGCTTGACCGATTGCAGCGGCGTGGTGCCCGGATTCGCGTCGTCGCCGCCGTGCACGATCAGGAGCGGCGTCTTCAGCTTGTCGGCATAGTAGAAGGTCGAAGCCTTGGTATACACGTCCGGCGCTTCCCACACCGAGCGGCGCTCGTTCTGGAAGCCGAAGGGCGTCAGCGACTTGTTGTACGAACCGCTGGTAGCCGCGCCGGCGCGGAACAGGTTCGAATGCGCCAGCAGATTGGCCGTCATCAGCGCGCCATGGCTGTGGCCCGTCACGCCGACGCGGTTCGGATCCGTCACGCCCAGGCGTACCGCTTCGTCGACCGCGGCCTTGGCGTTGGCGACCAGCTGCTCGGTGTAGGTATCGTAAGCCTTGCGCGGGTCACCGACGATCGGGAAGGCGGCGCTGTCGATGATCGCGTAGCCCGACAGCAGGAGCAGGCGGTACTGGCGCAGGCGCGTGAAGGTGTATTGCGAACCGGTGGTCTGGCCGGCCTTGGACGCGTCCGCATAATCGAGCGGGTAAGCGTTCAGGATGGTCGGCAGGCGTGTGCCCTCCTTGTAGCCCGGCGGCGTGTACAGCGTGAACGACAGTTCGATGCCGTCGGCGCGCTTGTATTTCACGAGGCGCTTCTTGATCTGGCGGACTTCCGGCGTCGGGTCCGTCATATGGGTCAGCGCCACGCTCGTCGATGCATAGCCTGGCTCGCCGGCGCCGGCGGTGGTCGCCACGCCCAGCGTGCGCACGAAGGCATTCGGCGTTTCTTCCGCCGACTGGTACCAGGTCAGCAGGCGGCCCGTGTCGTTGCCGGCAAAGCCGAGGAAGGCTTCATACGACGTTTTGCTGCTGCGGAACAGGCGTTCGGTCTGCTGGGTCTTCAGGTTGAATTTGTCGAGGAAAGGACGGTCCCCGTCCGGCGACGAACCCACGCCAGAGAGGAAGATCGTGTCGCCTTCGACGCGGACCACCGAAAAGCCATTGGCCAGCTGGCGGCGCACCGGCATGCCCGGGTTCGCGTACTTCTCGTCGCTCGACATGTCCCAGACCAGGCGGCGCGAGTTCTGCGCGTCGTCGATGTCGACCTGCCAGGTGCGGGTCCACTTGCGGTTGACGTCGTAGTCGCTCAGCAGGGCCACGCCCGGCTGCTCGCTCCAGGTCAGGCCGGCGTAGCGCTGCTGGGTGCGGGTGATCTCGACCGGGTCGGCCTTGAACGGCGCCTTCAGCATCATCAGCTTGTCGCGTTCAAGCGCCTGCACGTTCGGGTTGCCGCCGTCCAGCGCTTCGGCCCAGACCAGCGTCGCAGGGTCAAGCGGACGCCAGGTGAAATTGCGCGGACCGGTCGGCACGCCGCGGTTCGGCACGCGGTCGGCCAGCGGCAGCGCGGCGATCTGGCGCAGCACCGGATTCGCGCCGTTGCCGACACGCTGGGACAGGTCCCACACGTCGATCTGTTTCGGGAAGCGGTCGAAGGTGGTCACATACGAGAACGGCGGGCGGATCTCGGACACGACCGCATGGCGGCCGTCCGGGGCGATGTCCAGTTCTTCGTACAGGCCCGGCTTGCCGACCGGCGTGATCCTGCCGCTGGCGGCGTCGACCAGTGCCAGCTGCGAGGTGCCGTAATAGGTGAACAGTGCTTCGTCCTGGCGGTTGCGCAGGGTATCGCGGTTTTCATAGGTGCTGCTCTGGCCGGTCGCGCCCAGCGATTCCTGAATGCCGGGGCCGTCCGAGCCGGGTGCGGCCGGCGCTGGCGCCTTCTGCGCGGACACCAGCTTGACCAGCAGCGTCTTCTGGTCCGGCATCCACTGCATCTGGTCGCCGAACATCTGGTTCAGGCGCACGCCTTTCAGCTGCCGGATGGCGCCGGTCCTGGCGTCGCCCACCCACAGTTCGACCGCCTCGCTGGTGACGTTTTCGAACGCGAAGCGCTGGCCGTCGGCGCTCCACACCGGACGACGCGGGCAGGCGGCGGCCGGCAGCTTCACATTGACCTGCTTGCCGTCCGCGACCTGCACCAGGTCGATCGCGCTCACGCAGGGCGGGATGCCGTAGCCGCCGGGGGTGTCATGCTGGCTGTGGTTGCGCGGTTCAATGCGCACGCCCGCCAGGCGCAGGTAGGGCGTGGCCACCTTGGCGATCGACGGGTAGTCGTCCATCGTCACCAGCATCAGCTTGTCGCGGGTCGGGCTGAGCGACGGCGTGGGCGGCGGCGGCGCGCGCATCACGTCGAGGATTTCCTTCGGCGGCTGGTTGTAGGCGCTCGAGGCGTTGGCGGCTGGCGTGGTGGCTGCTGGCGCCGCGCTCACGGCCGGCGTCATGCCGACTGCGAGCGTGGCGGTCACAAGGCCGCGCAACAGGTGTTTTCCCTGCATGGACATTCTCCGTTGGTATCAAATGGACGCAGGCACGGGCGGGGTCGCCAACCGTACGCTACGGGTACAGACACTGCCAGAAAAGTATTTTCTAAGCAATATCAAACTTTGGTAAGGCCAGCGCGACGACATCTCCTTACACACCATGCGCCACACAGGGCGGCGCTTGGCGCAAGGCCTGGCCCATCAGGGTCATCGCGTGCTCGAGCTGGTAGCGGTCGGCCGTGCCGCCCATGCAGACCCGCACCGCGTCCAGCGCCCTGCCCTGGGCCGCCACGGCGAAGGCATCACTCGCGACCACCGCCACGCCGGCATTCGCCATCGCTTGCGCGAAGGCCTTGCTGTCCCAGGGCGCCGGCAGGCGCAGCCACAGGTGGAAGCCATCCGGCGGACCGTCGTAGCTCCCGGCCGGCAGCGCGCGCGCGGCGATCTTGTGGCGCACCGCACTCTCCTTGCGGATGGCGCCCAGCATCAGGTCCGCGGTGCCGTCGCGGATCCAGCGCGTCGCCAGCGCCGCCGTGATCGGCGACACCATGGTGGTGGTCGCGCGGATCGCCGCGGTCAGGCGGCCGGCCGCATGGACGTCGGGCGGCACCAGGAAGGCCACGCGCAGGCCGGCGCCGACACATTTCGACAGGCCCGCTATATAAAAGGTGATGTCCGGACCGATGCTGGCCAGCGGCGGTGGGCCGGAGCGCGGCAGGAAGCCGTAGGCATCGTCCTCGATGATGGCCACGCCGTGGAAGCGCGCGACCTCGACCAGCACCTGGCGGCGCGCGGCGGACATCACGTTCGTCGTCGGGTTCAGCAAGGTCGGATTGCAGTACAGGGCCTTGGGCGCGTACTGGGCGCAGGCGGCGGCGAAGGCGACCGCATCGATGCCTTCGCCGTCCATCGGCAGGCCCACCAGTTTCAGGCCCAGCTGCCCGGCCAGCGCGCGCAGGCCCGGGTAGGTGAGCTCCTCGCAGCAGATCACGGAACCCGGCGGCGCCAGCGTCCCCAGCACCGCCAGCAGCGCGACCTGGGCGCCGGGCGTGACCAGCATGCGTTCCGCGGGCACGACCAGGCCGCGCCGGCGCAGCCACAACACGCCGGCCTTGCGGTCGTCGGCGGACCCGCAGAAATCCTGGTAGCGCAGCAGGTCGCGCAAGCGGCCGCCGACTTCCGCATAGCCTGCCTGCATCAGCGCCAGCAGTTCGGGCGAGTCCGGCTCGGGCGGCATGTTCATCGACAGGTCGATGTTGGGCCGCCCTTCCACCGCGCGCGGGATCGAGGGGCGCCGCTTGCCGCACACGAAGGTGCCGCGGCCCACGGTCGAATCGACCAGGCCGCGGCGCTGCGCCTCCACGTAGGCGCGCGCCACCGTGGTGAAGTCGATACCCAGGTGCTCGGCCAGCTTGCGCTGGGCGGGCAGCCTTTGCTGCGGCGCCAGGCGCCCGGTCGTGATGTCGTCGGCGATCGCGCTGGCGATCTGCTGGTAGACCGGCGCGCCACCTTTCTTCAGCTTCGGGCTCCATCCCTCGAATTTCCTGCTCATGCCGCCGCGCTCTCCCGTGTCGTTTTGGGGCGGCCGCCGGCGCCAGGATGGACCGTGCGCACCGCCATGATGCAAGCATGCCCGCCGCTTGGCTCCCGGATTGTATGGAGCCGGTGTATGGAGGCGGCGAAGAACGCAAAAAGCTGCGTACCCCCCCCCTCTTCATGCAAGGGGTATGCCAGACACCAGGCCGGCACGGCGGCCCGGATTGACCGCAAGCGCCTCCATACAAATCGACGGCTGGACCCGATTGATTGGCACGTCGCATGCATTCAATGCCGGCATCGCCCCTTGAGGAGAACCGACATGATGAGCGACCTGCCGCTGGCCTACCTGCCCTGCGAATTCCGCGTCAAATGGGTGACGCTGCCATGGGAAGCCGAACAGGCCTACCGCTTGCGGCGCGCCGTGTTCTGCGAGGAGCAGGCGATCTTCGCGCACGACGACCGCGACGCCATCGACGAGCGCGCCCAGCTGCTGGTGGCGCTGTCCTGCATCGCCGGCCTGCCCGAACAGGTGATCGGCACCGTGCGCATCCACGACGAGGGCGATGGCCTGTGGTTCGGCTCGCGCCTGGCCGTCGATCCCGCCTGGCGCAGCCACGCGCGCCTCGGGATGACGCTGATCCGCCTGGCGGTCGGCAGCGCCCATGCCGCGGGTTGCACGGTGTTCCGCGCGCACGTGCAGAGCCAGAACGTGCCGCTGTTCGAGCGCCTCGACTGGCACGCGCTGCGGCAGGAGACGCTGCTGGGGCGCCCGCACCACCTGATGCAGGCCGACCTGGCCAGCTACCCGCCCTGCCATACCCCGACCAGCGGCTACGTCGGCCTCGCGGTCAAACATCAACGCAAAGGAGAACCCGCATGACACTCGCTGCCATTACGCCCGCGCTCGAACCCTGGTACGACGTCGTCATCGTCGGCGGGGGCCAGGCCGGCCTGTCCATGAGCTGGTACCTGCAGCAGGCGGGCATCCGGCACATCGTCTTCGAGAAGCATACCCAGACGCACGCCTGGCGGACGCAGCGCTGGGATGCCTTCTCGCTGGTGACGCCGAACTGGCAATGCCAGCTGCCGGGCCACCCGTACAGCGGCGAGGACCCGCACGGCTTCATGCGGCGCGACGAGATCGTCGCCTACCTGGACGGCTTCATCGCCAAGGTGAATGCCCCGGTGCGCGAAGGGGTGGCCGTGACCCAGGTCGCGCCGATGCCGGACGGCGGCTACCTGGTGCGCACCTCGGCCGGCGACACCAGCGCGCGCCAGGTAGTGGTGGCGTCCGGCTGTTACCAGGAACCGATCATCCCGCGCATGGCCGAGCGCCTGCCCGCCGACATCCTCCAGCAGCATTCCGCCGACTACCGCAACGTGGAGGCGCTGCCCGAGGGCGCGGTGCTGGTGGTCGGCTCCGGCCAATCGGGCGCCCAAATCGCCGAAGACCTGCACCTGGCCGGCCGCCGGGTCCACCTGGCCACCGGCGACGCGCCGCGCTGCGCGCGCTTCTACCTCGGCCGCGACGTGGTCGACTGGCTGGCCGACATGGGCTACTACGACAAGTCGGTGGCCGAACATCCACTGCGCGAGGGCGTGCGCGACAACACCAACCATTACGTGACGGGCCGCGACGGCGGGCGCGACATCGACCTGCGCGCCTTTGCGCTTCAGGGCATGCAGTTGTACGGCGCCCTGACCGGCCTGGAAGATGGTCGCCTGATATTCAAGCCCGGCCTGAAGGCCAACCTGGACGGCGCGGACGCGGTCTACAACCGCATCAATGCCTCGATCGACAAATGGATCGAAGCGCAAGGCATCGATGCCCCGCCGGCCAGCGTGTATGCGCCGGTGTGGGAACCGGACGCCGAGCGCGAGTCGCTCGACCTGCGCGAACAGGGCATCGCCGCCGTCATCTGGTGCATCGGCTTCCGCCCGGATTTCAGCTGGGTGAGCGCGCCCGTGTTCAACGGCCGCGGCCAGCCGGTGCACACGCGCGGCGTGACCGGCCAGCCCGGCTTGTACTTCCTCGGCCTGCCCTGGCTGCACACCTGGGGTTCGGGGCGCTTTTCCGGCGTGGCGCGGGATGCCGAGCACCTGGCCACTCACATCGTGGCGCTGGCCGGTAGCGGCACGCCCGCCCTGCTGCGCGCATGACGGCGTGCGCCGGACCGGTGCGGCGCACCACCGCGATGCAGGGCCGCGCGCCACGCTCCGGACGCATTGAATGGACAGTTTGTATGGAACGCGGATTCGCGTTCAAGAAAAGCCCGGCGGCATGCCCGGGTGCAGGCACCTTGAATGGAAGACGCTCCATTCAATCGGCGCCACCGTGCGCATTGACTGGCACGGCGCATGCAATCAATCCCCGTGTGCGGCGGCAGGCGCGCCGCACCCACCCAACCTATCGAACAGGAGCACGACCATGCCAGCAGTGAACCAACCCTTGCACAAGAACGGCGACTTCTTCGTGGACTACGAAGAGAAGGTGTTCGAGGACGTCAAGGCTCGGCCCGGCGAGAAAGCGCTGGTGACCTTCCACACGGTGGCCTACGAGGGATCGATCGGCTTCGTGAACCTGCTGCAGGCCACGCGCCTGCAGCGCAAGGGCTACGAGACCTCGGTGCTACTGTACGGACCGGGTGTCACGCTCGGCATCCAGCGCGGCTTCCCGACCCTCGGCGACGAAGCCTTCCCCGGCCACCAGAACTACAGCAAGCAGATCATGAAGTTCATGGCCGAGGGCGGCAAGGTCTACGCCTGCCGCTTCGCGCTGCAAGCCCTGTACGGCCATGGCGAGCCCTCGCTGATCGAAGGCGTGCGTCCGATCAGCCCCCTCGACGTGCTCGACCTGAAGCTGCTGCACCTGCGCGAGAACGCGGTCGTCATCGACACCTGGACCCTGTGAGTCAGTAAAGGGCGGCGACATGCGACAAGCGAACAGGGTCATCCGGGCCGCGGCGGTGCAGATCGCCCCCGACCTGGACAGCGCGGACGGTACCGTGCACAAGGTGTGCGAAGCCATCGCCGCTGCCGCCGCACAAGGCGCGCAGCTGGTGGTGTTTCCGGAAACCTTCGTGCCCTACTACCCCTACTTCTCCTTCATCAGACCGCCCTTCGAGCAGGGCCCGGAACACCTGCTGCTGTACGAACGCGCCGTGACGGTGCCGGGACCGGTCACGGACGCCGTGGCCGCCGAGGCGCGCCGCCACGGCATCGTTGTCGTGCTGGGGGTGAACGAGCGCGACCACGGCTCGCTGTACAACACCCAGCTGCTGTTCGACGCCGACGGCGCGCTGGCGCTGAAGCGCCGCAAGATCACCCCGACCTACCACGAGCGCATGGTCTGGGGCCAGGGCGACGCCAGCGGCCTGCAAGTGGTCGACACCGCCGTCGGCCGCGTCGGCGCCCTGGCCTGCTGGGAGCACTACAACCCATTGGCACGCTACGCGCTGATGGCCCAGCACGAAGAGATCCACTGCGCCCAGTTCCCCGGCTCAATGGTCGGCCAGGTCTTCGCCGACCAGATGGAAGTCACCATCCGCCACCACGCCCTCGAAGCCGGCTGCTTCGTGGTGAACGCCACCGGCTGGCTCACCGACGCCCAAATCGAATCGATCACGCCGGACCCGTCGGTTCAGAAGGCACTGCGTGGCGGCTGCTGCACCGCCATCGTCTCCCCGGAAGGCAAACTGCTGGCCGAGCCGCTGCGCAGCGGCGAAGGCATGGTGGTGGCCGACCTGGACATGGCCCTCGTCACCAAGCGCAAGCGCATGATGGATTCGGTCGGCCACTACGCGCGGCCCGAACTCCTCAGCCTGCGCATCGACCCGCGGCCGTCGGCGCCCATGCACACCCCCACGCCCAACCTCAACCCAGCGGAGCAGGCATGAATCCTACCCACCAGAACCTGATCGCGGAACTGCAATCGACCGGACTGCGCCTGGCCGACCCCGGCGCCGGCGCCCCCAGCCGCCGCGGCGGCGCCGGCCCGACCGACCACAAGGCCGTCACCATCGACGGCCACACGGTCATGATCCCGGTGCACACGGCGAGTTCGTGGAGCTCGCCCTACGTCGCCACGCCGCAGCCGGACGGCAGCACCGGCATCATGCGCGACGGCGTTCAGCTGGCGGTGATCTCCTTTCCGAAGCAGCCGCGCTTCTACAAGCTGCAGACCTTCGACGGCATCCCCTACTCCAAGATCGCGACGCTGCACGGCGCCGACGTGCTGGCGACGACCGTCCTGCAAAGCTGCATCCGCTACGAGAGCCGGCGCAAGACCTGCCAGTTCTGCGCTATCGGCCAGTCGCTCGCCGCCGGCCGCACCATCCTGCGCAAGACGCCGGAGCAGCTGGCCGAAGTGGCGCGCGCCGCCGTGCTGCTGGACGGCGTCAAGCACATGGTCATGACCACCGGCACCCCGAACGCCACCGACCGCGGCGCCGCGATCCTGTGCGAGAGCGCGTTCGCGGTCAAGGCGGCGGTCGACCTGCCGATCCAGGGCCAGTGCGAGCCGCCCGACGACGACGCCTGGTTCTTGCGCATGCGCGACGCCGGCGTCGACTCGCTCGGCATGCACCTGGAAGCCGTCACGCCTGCCGTGCGGGCGCGCATCATGCCGGGCAAGGCCAGCGTATCTGTAGAGCGCTATTTCAGCGCCTTCGAAGCTGCGGTCGATGTGTTCGGGCCGGGCCAGGTCAGCACCTATATTCTGGCCGGCCTTGGCGATACGCCGGAGGCCATCCTGGCTACCTGCGAGCGGCTGGTCGCGATCGGGGTTTACCCGTTTGTGGTGCCTTTCGTGCCGGTCACCGGCACGCCGCTGGAAGACCATCCAGCACCGGATGCCAGCTTCATGCGCGGCATCCTGGAACCGCTGGCCGGACTGCTGGAGAGTGGCGGCCTGCGCTCGTCGGAGATCAAGGCGGGGTGCGGGCGCTGTGGGGCTTGCTCGAGCCTGTCGACCTATGAAAAGCGGCGTGCATCATGAGGGACGATGCTACTTCGGCCTCGCTGCAGGCGCTGGCCGATGCTCTGCGCGCAAGCCGCGGCTTTGCGCACAAGCGCGATATCGACGTTGTAATGCCACTATTGTCCAAGGGCGCGCCGAGCGCGGTGGCGGTCGGCGACGACTGTGCCGCCATTCCGGATGGCGACGGCTACCTGCTGTTCGCGATCGAAGGCTTCCTCAACGAGTTCGTCGAGCGCGAGCCATGGTTTGCAGGGTACTGCGGCGTCATGGTCAACGTCAGCGACATCTACGCGATGGGCGGGCGCCCGACCGCGATTGTCGATGCGCTGTGGAGCCGCGGCGGGCATGCCGCGCTGCCCGTGCTCGAAGGGCTGGCGGAGGCGTCGCGCGTGTATGGTGTGCCGATCGTCGGTGGGCACAGCAACCGGCGGACCGATCGTGAACAGCTGTCGGTGGCCATCGTGGGCCGCGCCAAGCGCTTATTGACCAGCTTCGATGCCCGGCCCGGCGAACACCTGGTGGCGGCGATCGACTTGCGCGGGCGCTTCCAGGAGCCCTACGCCTACTGGAACGCGAGCGTGGGTGCGCCTTCGGAACGGCTGCGGGGCGATCTCGAGATCCTGCCCATGCTGGCCGAGGATGGGCTGGCGGTGGCGGGCAAGGATATCAGCATGGCGGGGACGGTCGGCACGGCCTTGATGCTGCTCGAATGCTCGGGGCTGGGCGCGGTCATTGATGTGGACCGGGTGCCTTGTCCGCCAGGTGTCGGGCTTGAGCGCTGGCTGACGGCGTTTCCCAGCTATGGGTTCCTGCTAAGCGTGGCGGATGCGCAGTTGAATGCGGTGCTGTCGCGCTTTGCTGCGCGCGGCATTGCGTGCGCGTCGATCGGACGTACGAATGCGAGTGGGGTCGTGTGCTTGCGGCGTGGGGATGAGGCAGCGCGGCTTTGGGATTTCAAGGATGAGGCTTTTATTGGAGTGCGTCATGCCTGAGATGCGATTTACGGTGCGCTGGCCGGATGGCAGCGTGGACGAGTGCTATTCGCCGTCGACGGTGATCAAGGATTACCTGGAGGTGGGTGGGCAGTATGGGGTGGCGGAGTTCGTGGGGCGCAGCCGCACCGCTTTGACCACGGCCAGCGAGCGGGTGCGGGCCAAGTATGGGTTTGCGTGTTCCTCGGCGATGGATCAGTTGGCGCGCATTGAGAGCAAGGCTGGGGGTTTTAGCGACGAGACTGGTGGACGGGTCGAAATTGAAAGCATCTCTATATAAGAATACCAAGGTGCGCGTACCTTCTGGGATCACTGCGAACACGGATGCCGTTGAGCAGTATCGGCTGAAACAGGGCTACCGATACTTGCACCAGTCTGTCGGCTCGTCGGAGGGTTCCTGGGCTTCCAGAACCGCCCATTGACGCAACTTCTCGCCCGTGAGCCATAGCGGTACGCCTGGATCATTCGACGGCATCTCAATTGGCATGGCAGTCAATGCTTCTCCTGCGGAGATCTGACGGCAAATCCTGAATGCTCCGGATACAAGCTGGACATCAATAATCCGGTGAACATCCGGATGCTCCCCGAACGGGGCAACATGGACTTCTGGGTGGTGCAGTATCCAGGTCTGTAGACGATCGCACGCACCAGTCTGTAGAAAATCTGTGAGGTACGACCAAAATTCATGTTGCATGTTCGTCATCGGGTAACGGGAGCAATTCGTTTAACCTGCTTTAGAAAGTGACCTGGAGAGTGATTCTCAATTCAACCGCCGGCAAGCCGACCATTCAACCGGCTTATCATCAAGCTCGTCTACACCAACACAATGGGCTGATGGCGGACGTCGGAAATGGCAAAGTGTATGACCGTGCCGCTCTCACGACAACAAGACGTTTTATCAATGCTCCGAGAGCTTGATTGGCCAGAACTCACTCCGACAAAAACCGAACCGTCCGGCGCGGCCGCTCATCCACCTCCAGCGAAAACACATCCGGCCGCGCATAGTGCCCCACCACATCGAAGTCATAGCGCGCCCGCACCAGTTCATCCGTGTCGATCTCGGCCACGACCAGCCCCGTCTCCCCATGCAGCGGCCCGGCCAGCACATCCCCCAGCGGCCCGACGATCAAACTGCCCCCATTGATCAGCGGCCGCTCCGGATCCCAGCCCGGCACCTCGACGCCCAGCGCACGCGGCGACGGCTGCACCTGGCAAGCGCTGATGACGAAGCAGCGCCCTTCATGCGCGATATGGCGCATCGAGCACTGCCAGATCTCGCGTTCGTCGACCGTCGGCGCGCACCAGATCTCCACGCCTTTCGCGTACATCGCCGTGCGCAGCAGCGGCATGTGGTTCTCCCAGCAGATGGCCGTGCCGGCCTGGCCCGCATGCGTGGCCACCACCGGCAGGGTCGACCCATCGCCCTGCCCCCAGATCAGGCGCTCGGTCCCGGTCGGCATCAGCTTGCGGTGCTTGGCGACCAGCCCCGCGCCCGGATTGAAGAACAGCGCGGTACAGTACAGCGTGCTGCCGGCACGTTCGATCACGCCGATGACAATGGACGCGCCGCAGCGGGTCGACAGCTCGGCGAGCGCATCCGTCTCCTGCCCCGGGACGTCGATGGCGTTCGCGTGATAGTCCGCAAACGCTTGCCGCCCCTCCGGCAGACGATAGCCGAGGCGCGTGCCGAAGATTTCGCCCTTCGGGTAGCCGCCCAGCAGGGCTTCGGGCATGACCACGAGCCCTGCGCCGGACGCGCGGATCTCGGCTTCGAAGGACAGGATGTGCTGCAGCGTGGCCGCTTTGCCGGCTGGCGATGCGCCGATCTGCAGCGCGGCGACTTTTGATTTCGGCAAGATATTCTCCGTAAAATTCGTTAGTGATAGCCTCCGGTCACTCAATACACAGGCTTGCGACACGGTACCGCGCATGCCGTATGCCGAGACCCGGCCAACAAAGCCATTCTACCCAGCAATTCGAAAGATAATGAACATCCGCCAATCAGGCTTCCCTCATCGATATCGACCAGCATGGATAGACAACCCAAGGACCTGCAGCACATTGCCGACTACATGATGCCGTCTTTTCCACCACGCCCGTCGGACCTCGGCTTCCTGTTCGGCACCCGCCACGGCGTCGCCGAGTTCTGCCAGACCACGCTCGCCCTCTGGCAACAAGGCATGTTCAAGCGCTTGCTGGTCTCCGGTGGACGCACCGGTGGTCGAGCTCGGTCGGAGGCAGAGGTCATTGGCGAGGAACTGGTGAGGCTGGGCGTGCCCGAGTCGGTCCTCATCCTGGAGCACGCCGCCACCAATACCGGCGAAAACGTCATCTATGGTCGTCAAAAAGTTGCGAAAATGATGGACGTGTCCGCGATCCGCAGCGTGCTCGTGATCGGTAAGGTATGCTCGACCCGGCGCTACCTGATGACGCTGCAGCGCCACTGGCCGGGCTTGCGCCTATCGATCAGTCCGGTGAATTATTTCGGTGTGCCTGTCGAGCGCTGGCACGAACATGACGAGTTTCGTGCACGCGTGCTTCACGAATACGAGAAAATCCCCCTGTACCTGCAACAAGGCTTTTTAGAAGACATCACCTGCGAGTCCTTCCTTGATCACCAGCGCACTCCTGAATAGCATCCCGAATATCGCCCATGGCTTCGGCACCGACGCCGAGCTGGTGCCACGCGTTCTGCAGCCCCGGTGGGACCTGCGGCCCAGCAAGAAGCAGGTGCACGGCACCCGGGCGGCGAACATCGTCGGCGTCCGCCAGCAGGTCGGCGAGGCCGATGCCTTTCATACGGCGGCCGCCGGGATTCCGGTCAGCGTCATCACGGCCGATTGCGTGCCGCTGCTGCTGGCCAGGCGCGACGGCAGCCGGGTCGCGGCGGTGCACGCCGGCTGGCGCGGCCTGGCCAGCGGCATCATCCCGGCGGTGCTGGCGGAATTGGGGGGAGCCGACTGGGTGGCCGCGATTGGCCCGACGATCTGCCCGGCATGCTACGAAGTCAGCCCGGAGCTGGCCCAGGACTTCGCGCAGCGCTTTCCCGGCATCGCCGCCAACGAATTGCTGCCGCAGCCGCGTCACCTGAACCTGCGCGTGGTCGCGGCGCATCAGCTGCGCGCGGCGGGCGTCGAGGCGATCGAGCACGTGGGTGGCTGCACTTGCTGCGCGCGCGACCAGCACGGGGCGCGCGTCTTTCGAAGCTACCGCCGCGGGGACCGTAACTCGCAGCAGCATTCGGGGCTGTTCATCCGCCCGGATTGAACGCCTCTGCTCACTTGGCGGCGCGGCGCCGGCGCCAGAGCTTGCGCCCGCCCCAGGTGGCGAGCAACAGCATGAGCATCCACGGCAGCAGGTAAGCCACGCCCGATATCGCAATCGCGATCCCCTGCGACAGGTCTTTGCCGAATCCGGCAAACGCGCGCTTGACGGGTACCCAGAAGGGCCGCTGCCTGTCGCTGTGGATCGATACCTCGAGGATCTCGGTCTCGATCCGCTGCGCGAGCACGGCGCGCTTGCCATTCGCGTCTTCCAGGCTGGACTGGACTTCCGCAAGCTCCCGATTGACCTTGATCAGCGCGTCGACGTCGTTGCCGGCACGGCTGCGCAAGGCTTCGAGACGGCTGCGGTAGTCCTCCAGCATGGCGAGCTGGCGATCGGTGTCCGCGATCGGCCCGGACAGGTCGACCACCCGGGTCGACTGGTGGGCCAGGTCGGCCTTTTGGCCCATGGACGCCACCAGTTTGGGAATCACATCCGGCCTGGCGCGGAATTTCAAGGTGGCGCTGGCTTCCGGCTCGCTGTCGATGCGCGACTCCAGCAGCGTGCATGCAACGGCGCCGGCGTCGCGGCAGGCCGCCAGCCCGGCGGCATGGAGGGCGGCGACCCGGTCCGGTGCCGTATCGATAGCGACCTCATGCTCGTAGGCGAGCTGCCGCGATGCATGGTCGCCGCCCGGTTGGGTCGCCAGCGCTTGCGCACGCTCGGCAACCTCCTGGCGGCTGGAACAGCCGGCGAGGACCGCCAG